>Ga0193726_1002138_pt1 | contig 13843 bp, 10 predicted proteins | sample H2c1metaG_FD_144928 | JGI IMG/M metagenome (GOLD analysis project Ga0193726, IMG submission 144928) | Soil microbial communities from a riparian zone of the East river system, Colorado, United States - H2c1 | ecosystem: Environmental > Terrestrial > Soil > Riparian zone | place: USA: East River... | reverse complement strand
AGCTGGGCGGGCAGGCGGTTGACCTGGTGATGGTGATTCGGAGTGACGAAGGAATGCAGCACCTGCTTTCGAGTCATTTCAAACTCGGAGCCGACGCTTCAGCCGCAGCCGGTCCGGTTGGCCGCAATGCCGCCGCCGACACTGACATAAAAATGCGAGCCGAAGTGCTCACGTATTCTCGCGCCCGCGGAGTTTTTGCAGGAATCGACCTGTCGGGAGCCGCAGTCTCGCAGGACAAGGACGAAACCCGCATTCTGTTCGGCAAGATGATTCCCTTTGAGACCATTCTGAGCGGCAAGGTTACGCCTCCCACCGGAAGCGATGCCTTTCTCGCGACCGTTCGTAAGTATTCGCATCAGGCACGAGACCAGGCGACAAAGTAACAGAATTCAGACACGAAACATGACACGGCCAAATTCTTCTAGAATTTGGCCGTTCGTCATTTTGGTCATCATCAATCCTGTATCCCGAAGATCAGGCTTTCAATGTATTGCCTGGATCCGGCCCTCCGCGTAGCGTCGGACTCAGAAGGTTTTGCGATGATTCGTATTCTGGTGGTCGACGACAATCCAGCGGTGCGCCGCTATCTTCGCACCGTTTTGGAGCAGCACGACGACTGGGAGGTTTGCGACGAGGCTCGTAACGGGCAGGATGCAGTGGACCGCTTCCGGCAGCTCCGGCCCGATGTCATCGTGCTCGATTTCCAGATGCCGGAAATGAATGGTCTTGATGCCGCCCGCATTATTAGTCAGCAGGCACCGGAAATACCCATCCTGTTGGTTACCCTGTATCTATCGAAACAGCTTTCGGAAGAAGCGCGCAGAGCCGGTATCCGTGGCACCTGCGCGAAGACCGACATCGGGTGTGTTGTCGACGCCGTTGGAGCGCTGCTGCGCGAAGAGACCTACTTTCCTAATTAGAAATTCCATGGTCGTACATTTTTGTGCCCGCAAATACCCGGGAAATCGGCCTACCGATCCGTTGCGTTGGGTTCGCAATCGGACTGCCCGTTTTGCTGCTGGGCTGATGGCGCGCTGCGACCGCCGTATTGTGAAAATGCCGTCAATCGAGTGGAAGCCGTGTCCCCGGTTGCAGAATGCAGGACGGGTCATGCCGGACATGGCTGCGAGCCGGTCCCCATCCCGTCCTCCAGAACTGTTTCCAGAACTATTGCAGTGCAGCTGGGTGCGTAAATGCGACCACCGCTACCGTGACAAACGCGGCTACGATCGCCATCGCAACCAGAAGCAACAGCCCTTCGCTGAACAGATCCGGTCTCATTAAATCGTCTCTGCGCATTGGCATGCTCTCCTTTGCAGAGCATTAGACGCATACAACCGGTTGCGCGAAACGCGACTACTGACTTTACCGAAGGGCTGTACAGAGTTCACAGTATGGCGACGCCCGGCGCCCGGCGGTATTCTTCCGCCCGACGGGAAGAAACGGGGAGACTTGGCAACTTGTCTCCACTCAACCAAGGGGGCTGGCATGCTTTGGACAATCTTCGTAGTACTGTTGGTCTTGTGGTTATTGGGATTGGTGAGTTCCTACACGCTGGGAGGATTCATCCACATTTTGCTGGTGCTGGCTTTGGTAGTACTGGTGATTAATCTGTTGAGCGGGCGGCGAACCGTGGTCTAAAAGACGGCCCCGGGAAATCCGGGGCCTACCTCTTTTGCTGATTTTCTCCGGACGTCTTTGCCTCTCCCTTAATTTGATCTCTATCTATCTTTATTTATCCTTATCATCCTTGTGCTCATCGTTTTCGTCTTCGTCTTTGTGTCCGAAGTCGGCACCGAAGTGAGGCTCTGATTTTGTCCCGGTTATCTTCACAGGGATTTCTGTGCCCGCGCCGTGCTTGCTGAAAAACGGGTCGGCGGGTTTTAGCAGGATCGACTTCCACCCCGTCACCATATGCGAGAGTTTCGCATCCAGGCGCGCTTTCCCATGAAAATCGAACTGGTTTCCATCCAAGCTGTATATGCCGGTGAGGTTCACTTGCGTACCCGGAACATTGAACTGCAGTTGCGAGAACGAAATCGTTCCCGTAGCTAGAGCAAAACTACCCTTCAGAGCGGACGGCACGTTATCGGGAATATTGTCTTGTGCCAGCTTCGGTTTTCCCTGACTCCTCATGCTGATCGCGTCGATCTTTCCTTGAATTTTGTCGTTGCTGAAGATGCCGCCCGATACTTCAAAGTTTCCTTTTAGCTTCATGCGATTGGCAACATCCAGTTCCCCAGGCGGCAGAACCAACTTCGTGTTCAATCGGACCGCACCGCTCATAATCGGGGGATTGGTCTTGATCGCCAGCTTGAGCAGGTCGTCGATCTTGCCTTTCTCGATCACCACGTCCAGGTCGACCAGATGTCCTTTGGGATCTTGTACCCGTACCACCGAGCCGTTCGCCGTGAGCCAGGTATTCAAAAGCCTCGCCTTTACGGGCTGGAGATAGGTGTCTCCACTGGTCCCGTCGACAATCGCGTGGAAATCGGTATGGAGCGGCACTGGCCGCCCGCTGATCGCGATACGAAAATCCGGAGTATCGGTTGCGCCGTCCACCACGATGTTGTCGAGAATTCCGTAATACTTTCCGGTGGAGGAGAGTATCCCGGCAATCCCTTTGATCGTACCCAGGTCCGCATTGTTGAAAGAATAGGTGCCGCTGACCGGAGTATCGCGCGGACTGTCAGCGTCCCACGGACCGAACGATCCGCTGGAGAGGACATTGCCGACAGGCTTGGGATTGGTCAGGTCAGCGTCGAAATGCATGGGACCGTCTGGACCAATGCTGGCCATTCTCAGACTGGCAATGTCAAATTCGAGCGGCAGTTTGCCCGGCTTCAAAGTATTGATGACCAGTCGAGTGTCGTCACATACGAGCTTGTCTACCGTTATCTTTATCTTTCCACCCTTTGGCCCCATATCATGCATCTCGCCGCGCTGTTCCCTGGGCGGCAAGTTCAACTGCAATCCTTTCACGTGTACCGTATCCACGTGCATGGGAGAATGCAGCAAGTCACCAATTCCGGTACGAAAGCGGAATTCTCCCACCGCGATGAGCGGTTGAATTCCCGGTTCATGATTGTTTGGGTCCATTGCTCCAAAAATTCGGAGCCCCTTGCCCGAGACCTGCAGCCCCTGCAACAGGGAGACATTGAAGGTATCAAGCTCGACCCTGGCTTTGAACTTGGTGGACAGCGTCTCCATCACCCGTTCCCGCACGATCGGCTGGGCGCGGGAAACCACAATACCCAACGTGATGGCCGCCGCGACTACCAATAGTAGAGCGATCCCGCCGATCCACCACCAACGGCTGGCGTGAGTATTTTCCCGCCGCGGTTTCTGTTCGCTTTCAGGCATGTTCGCTTTCAGACATAACCATATAAAGGATAGAGAGAATGATCTGGCGAAACAAACTCTGGAGCTTTCTGGTTGAGCGGACAACCCGGAGTCCGCGGCCCGGTCGCTGATGATCTCGACAAGCGGGAAATCGAGCACTCCAACCTGCCAGCCATCGGCTGAGCATAGCTGCGGCCGCAATCGCTTCCCATCAAGTTTAATCCCTACTTCACAACAGGAATGTATGTAGCGAGAGGTTTTAGAAGGGCAGCAACGCAATTGCGGGAACCGATCCCTTCTGCAATCACTATCCTGCATTGTCAATCAGGGGTCGCCGCGACGCTCGTGGAGGGATGCGGGCTCGGACTTGATCACCACAAAAACGAAAACGTCCCCGACTCAAAGAGTCGTGGACGTTCGTCGAACAGCCCTCCCCCGAAGTCTGCTCTCGACTACCCTATCGCTGGTTTCCGAACCTGTATATGGCTCCAACGGGCTATGGCGATCGTCTCGATCTTTCAATCAGTTAGGGCGAATGACGGAGGACGGGCGGCGGCAGCCGCGCCAAAGCTCTGCTTTGGGGATCCGCCTATTTGAAATACAAACTCGCCGCCTTGCGCGATGTCTGCATGGCTGAACCAGCTTTTCTCGTAGGCTTTGCCATTCCAGGTCACCGACTGGACATAAGGCTTGTCGGGCCCATTGCCGACAGTTGCAATGGTCAGGACCCTGCCGTCTCCCAGATGCACGGAGGCTCGGTCGAACAATGGACTGCCGAAAACGTAGTTGCCACTGACCGGATCGACGGCGTAGAAGCCAAGAGCACTCATGACGTACCACGCCGACATCTGTCCGCAGTCTTCGTTGCCTGCGAGCCCGTCGGGCGCGTTGTGATGCATGGTCTCGAGCAGGAAACGTGCGCGCGCCTGCGTTTTATAGAGCATCCCCGCGTAAGAATACAGATAGGAGACGTGGTGGCCCGGTTCATTGCCGTGCGCATACTGGCCGACCATTCCCGCGATGTCGGGTGGCGCGTCCGGCGGCAATTCGGAACTCTGGTCAAAGAGCAAATCCAGCTTCTGTACAAAGGCTTGATCTCCACTCATCAGGACGAGCTTTTTCACTGATTCTCGGATCCATTGAACAACTGGAACTCCCGAATATGGGCTTCCGCGGAAGTCGAAAGCAGGTTGAGCCGCACCCGCTCAGCCCTCACCGGAGAAAAGATATCGATCTTCTTGTGACCGATCGCTTGTCCTTCGGCAATTTTCTTCCACGAATCGTGGTCATAGACTTCGATCGAATATTTCTCGACCCGCTGACCGTCGTTCAGCCACTCCATCGTAAGCGCACGGTCCAGAGTGATTGCGCGTGGGAACGATACTTCCAGGGTTGCGTGGTGAGAACCGAACGGTGCCGACCAGAACGTATCGGGATCGTTGTCGAACGCCGCCTCAGCCGACGAATGCCCGTGGTTTAGCGCGACCAGATTGGTTCCATACAATTTCTTGATTGCTTCTCCAAACTCCTTCAAGCGGGCTACGTCCACATCCGGCAAGCGTCCCTCCCGGTCGGGAGCAATTCCGATCATCAGCTGCGCCCCCCTGCCCACGGTCCGGTTATAAACGTCGACCAGTTCAGCGACACTCTTCAGGCTGCCCTCATCGTGGGGATGCCAAAACCAGTGTTCCTTCCTCAGGGGCGTATCCGACTCGACCGGTCTCCAGCGCAAGAATCCGGCGCGATCGATTGCGTTCCAGTTTTCGTAGTCCACCGTTCCTTTTTCGTTGCCAACCCACCGCAGATCCGCATACTGAAACAGCTCGACGTCGGCAAAGATCAGAGTGTTGGGCTGATAGGTGCGCAGTTCCTCAGCGATGCGTGGGAAATCATAAACGCGCCCTGCACTGCCTGCGCCATCGAGCCAGAATTCCGCCAGCTCACCGTAATTGCCGGCGAGCTCGTCCAGCTGAGAAAGGTAGTATTTGTCATAGGCGGCGGCATCGGGATAGCGGGGATCGTGCCGGTCCCAGGGCGAAAGATATACTCCGAACTTCAACCCGTATTTTCTCGCGGCGTCTGACGAATCTCGAACCAGATCGCCCTTTCCGCCCTTCCAGGGACTGCGCTTGACGCTGTAGTCGGTTTGTTCCGATGGCCAGAGACAAAAGCCATCGTGGTGTTTCGCGACCAGGACCGCGTACTTGGCTCCGGCCGATTTCGCCGCTTGCATCCATTGCTCCGGATTCACCTCGCCGGGGCTGAAGATTTTCGGATCGGCGGTGCCGTCTCCCCATTCTCGGTCGAGAAAGGTATTCGTTCCAAAATGAATGAGAACGCCGATCTCCAGATCCTGCCAAGCCACCTGCTGCGGCGACGGCTTGATCTCAGAAAAATTCTGCGAGGTTGCCCCCGCTGAAAGAAAGAGCGTAATGGCGATCGTCAGGAAGGATCGTCGCTTGCGGCGGGGAAAGAAATTGCGCTTCACCGAGCTGCCTCTCAACAAAATGAAGTTACTCTCGTCCTCCGGCGGCAAGAACTTCCACCAATTCCTTCACTCTTTTTTCGAACGACTTGGGGCTATCGATGCCATCGTCACTTCCCGCTCCACGATTGCGGCCATTCGACGATTCAAGCGACTCCCCTAATGACGTATGAATTTCGCGAGCCAGTGTTTGGCGCGAAATGGAAGTCACATTCCGAGCGGTGATACCCCCGCCCGGCATGATGGAAATGCGGTCGCCGGCAGCAGCTACCAGTTTGGCCAAGCCGGAAATATTGTCACAAGCACGAGGTTTGCCGCCCGAAGTCAAGATGCGCTTCGCTCCCGCTTTGATAACGGCTTTGAGCGACCGCTGCAGATCGGGAGCAACATCAAAAGCGTGGTGGAACGTCACCGGAAGTGGATGAGCAAGTTGCGTCAACCTTCGCGTACCCGCCACCTCTACTTCACCCTTTGCATTCAACAAACCGAGTACGATCCCGTCCATTCCCAGCTGTTTGGCGGCTTGGATATCTCCGGCCATGGTTTCTAGCTCGATCTTGGAATAAAAGAAATTTCCGGGCCGGGGCCGGATCAGCACAAAAATCGGAATCCCGACATGCTTACGCGCAATTTTCATCAAGCCTGAGCTGGGAGTAATACCGCCGACCGACAAGTCGCTGCAGAGTTCAATGCGATGCGCGCCTCCGCGCTCCGCCGAGACAGCGTGGTCCACCGACTCCACGCAAACTTCGAGGACAATGCGATCGGAAATGGGCTGAGAATCCAAGATTTTCGAAGCTCACAACGTTTTCTGGCGGGTTGAGGTTAGTAACAAGCCCTGAAAGCCACACTACAAAAGGGCCGACATATTTGCCGCGACGGCTGCCCTCCGACACCGCTTCTAGAACCCATAGTGCAGGCTAAGTTGTATCTGTCTTGCAGGAGAGCGGACGCTCGTTATCGCCCCGAAGTTGCTGTCCTGAATGTTGTTGTCGGGGTTTCCGTAGCTGGCGATATTAAACACGTTGAAGAAGTCTGCTCGGAGACCAAGGATGTGATTGTCTCTCCAAACGTGAAATTCCTTGAACAACGAAGCATCGACCTGCCGGTAGCCCGGCCCCCGCTCCGTGTTATTGTGCGCCGTGCCGAACGTCAGCGGTGCTGAAATACCGTAGGCACAGGCACCGTTGGACGGGCATTTTAGAGAGCTGTCTCCCGATTGATCGGTTCCCCACCAATCCTGGATCGAACGGTTGACCACTCTTATCGTACCGTATTGATTGGCGCGATTCAGAGCAAACGGGTTGTTAGTGTTGCTGTTGCTCGGCCCAGTGATGGTAACGGGAATTCCCGAATAGAGCAGGGCGGAGGCGGAAAGCTTCCAACCCCCGAAAACTGCGTCCAGAAACCCATTCGAACTGCTGCCATACGTCCTCCCGCGACCGAAGGGAAGCTCGTAGACGCCTACGAAGTTCATGCTGTGGCGAATATCTATTCCCGAGGGTCCCCAGTCGCCGCGCAGATTATACCCATCCTGAACGGTTGAGCCATTCTGGCTGGTGTTCGGTATCGCATAATTTCCCGAGGAATCAGTCAGCGATTTCGAGTAAGTGTAGTTCAGTGTGTATTCCAGGCCGTGGTGAGTTCTCTGCCGCAGAGTTACCTGGCCGGAGTTGTAATTCATCTGGGCCTCGGATTCGGTAATCAGAATGAGTCCACCTTGGCCCACAAGAGAAAAGTAAGGGGGTTGATCCGCAACTGGAATTGGACTGCCGCTAGGCAAACCTGCAATGTCCTGGGCCTGTGCAAGAGTAAGCTGGTTGCCATTGCGGTAGTCTGCCAGATGATTTCCGGTCTGGCCGTGATATCCCACACTCAAAGACAAATCGTTGGTGATCGCATATTCGGTGACTAAAGTGTACTGATTGATGTAGGCCGGCTGGGTGTTCTGCGGCCAGGCCGAGTAGAGACTATTGTTGATACCGAATGCCGAACCGAAACCCTCTTCAACCGTGAAGGGTGTCCCACCGGAAGTCGTTGTCGGGACCGTGGCGTTGTTGTTGATCGCCAGAGAAAAGGGAGGGCTTGAAGTCAAACGCTGATTGAAGGAAAAACCCTCAAAGAAGCTGGTCGCTCCGTAGCCGCCGCGAATGACCAGTTTGGGCATTGCCTGGAACGCGAAACCTAGACGGGGCATGAACTGTTTGTAGTTGGCGTCGTAGCACGCGTGGGTGGGGCACACAATCGAGCCAGCCACAGCCAGACTTGGCACGCTCCCGGCATATTCCACCGTGCCATCGGGCAGGACGTTAGCAGTTTTATTGTTCTGTTCGTACCATGGCTGATCCACCTCGTAGCGAAGGCCAAGGTTCAGGGTGAGCCTGGAGGTCACTTTAAAATCATCCTGAAAGTAGCCTGCCGCGCGCCACTGACGGTTCCCGACATTTCCTGTGGGGGAAGCAAGTTGCTGGTTTGAGATCCGATCAAGAACAAAATCAGCCGGACCATAGCCTGGCCCGTCTGTGGAATTCAAGTTTTCGGTGAAGCTTCCCGTGTAACTAAACTGTCCCAGGAAACCGACGTTTCCGGCGTTGAGATAGTTTTGCTGATAGCGGGTCGCCTGTCCGCCGATGGAAAGATAATGTCGCCCATGCTGCCAGGTAAGATTGTCCTCATAATTGAAGGTATTGTCGGTAAAGACCTGCGGATTCGCATTGGTCCCGATGTAACTGGCGTTGTTGCTGATGCTCTGCCCGGTGAAGCCCACATAGGCCTGGGCACCAAATGGTATACCCACCTTCTGGTCGCCATCGAGGCCAAAGTTGCCAGATGGATCGCTAGGAACGCCATTGTTCCAGCGCACGCGAGTGAAACCGAAGCGAGCCTCGTTGATGATGGATGGCGAAAAAGTATGGACCCAGCTCAAGCCCGCAATCTTGCTGGGGTAGGTGCTATGGGCGGGGAAAGATATCGGAAGGATCGCAGTGGTAAAGTCGCTGCCCGTGCCCCCGGCGTAGAAACCGTTAATTTTGTTCTTTTCGCCCGGAGTCCAGTCGACTTTGAAGTCTTCCTGATTGTTCGACACAAACTTTGTCTGTGCCCCGACGTAGTTGTCCTGAATGAGTCCATTGGTCGGGACCGCATTCGGCGCCGGATAAAGACTTGGATTCGCCGCCAGGAACTTTGCCACCGGGTTTACAACCGGCACCTGATTGCCTGTGTACGCCGCAAAGCTGTTTTGCGTGTCGTAAAGCTGGATACCCTGGGTGTTGAGAGCGGAGAAATTTCCCGCCAGCATGGCGGGAGTCAGAACGCTGGTTGCGACTGGTCCGCCGGAGTGAAGCCGGACGCCCTCGTAATCGCCAAAAAAAAAGAGCTTGTTCTGTATGATAGGTCCGCCAAAAGTCGCTCCGAAGATATTTTGGGTATACGAACCTTTGGGAGTGACCGGTGTCGTCGACCCGTTCTTCCAGGTATTGGCGTCAAGGGTTTCATTCTGCAGCAGATCGTATAGCGACCCGTGATAGTGGTTGGTCCCGGATTTCAGGATGGTCACAATCGCTCCGCCGTTTGCATTTCCGTAGGTCGCGTTCGCGTTGGCCGAGATCACGCGCACTTCGGCAATCGCATCCGGCGCGGGATTGTAGGCGATCAGGTTGTTTTGCGGCTCGTTGTTGTCCGCCCCTTCAATTGTGTAGTTGTTCTCCTGCGCACGGTTGCCATTGACGGTCGATTGGCCGTTGTTGAACGTATTGCGCTCAATTGCATTTGTACCCGTCATACCCGTGGGATCCGTGTCGATTGCCCCGGGCTCGAAAAGAGTAAGAGAAGAGAAGTTGCGGCCGTTCAGAGGAATGTTTGCGATCTCGTTCGCTGAGAGCGTGTTGCCCAAGGTCGAATCTGCCGTATCGAGGATCGGATGGGTGTCGGATTCCACCGTGACGGTGCTGGATGCGCCGATGGTCAGGCTCGCATTGACCTGCGCGGTCTGGTCGATTTCAAGGGAAAATGTTGAGATCTTTTGTAAGGAAAATCCGGAGGCTTCGATGGTCAAGGTGTAGGAACCAATCGGCAGGAAACGAATGGAGTACACACCCGCTGCATTCGATTGCGCGACAGTCTTCACAGAGGTCGCGGTATTTTCTGCTGTTACGCTTGCGCCTGCGATGACAGCGCCACTGGGATCGGAGATGCGACCCGTGATCGAACCGGTAACGGTCTGCGCCCGCGCGGTCGACAAAAACAGTAGAAATACGACCGAACATCCGGCGAAACAGCGAATGTACTTTGCGCTCATGAGATCCTCACTTCTTTGCTTCAAGCAAATTCTGGCTTCCTTGGGTACGGGATGCCGGGTACGGATGTCCAAACCCAACGGGGCCGAAGGTAAGCGGAACGTGATGGCGCAAAATTAAAGTTTGCGATGATAGCTTGTCAAGCTTAAATTGATCGTCTCACGATAAAACGGTCATGAATAGTGATTGTTTAATCAATATCAGCGCTACTCTGTAGGGCGGTAGAGGCTTCAGGCTGGTGGCAAGGGAAGGCCAAGTTGGCGAGCAAACATCTTTCCGGCGTTGAAAATCTCCCTGGATCCTGCACCAACTGTTCGCGCATGCCCGCACGTTGACGAAGCGGCAATGTAGACTTTGAAAAATGCGCTGTCGGCCATGAAGTGACTGCTGACGGGTCAAACGATCACTTTTTGTATTATTAGCGTTTGCACAAGACCCATATTTTATTGAGCATCATTTGCTCGAGCAAATCCCACTTTTGGGCCCGCGCGATGATGGATTAGTTTGCGGTAAGCCGCTGATAGGAATACAGTTGTTCGGCAAGCTGGGTATTTATAGAGTGCCGAAGCGGTCTCAGCCAATCACGCTTCCGCGACAACGAACCGACAAGATTGTATGTCCAAACGACGCGAACATCGTACCGAGCAGATCCTCAACCTACTGCTGCAAAAGGGCAGCGTCTCGGTCGAGGAGCTCATCGCCTCCCTGGGCGCTTCGGCCCCGAGCATTCGCCGTGATCTGTCCCGCTTGGAAGGCAAAGGATTGGTGCGGCGCACCCACGGCGGCGCCACCCTGGTGCAGGAACTTCTCTATGAGCCGTTTCGTTACGACACCGCTTTTCAAACCCGGGAGCAAAAATCGGTGCGGGAGAAGCGCCACATTGGCATCGCCGCCGCCGAGTTGATCCAGAAAAATGAGACGGTTGGTTTCACCGCCGGCACGACCACGACGTGGGTCGCGCGCAGCCTTCGCCATCGCAGCAACATTTCGATCATCACCAACGCGGTGAACATTGGAATGGAGCTTTGCAACATGCCCGGACTCAAAGTCCACCTCACCGGCGGATATGTGCACTGGCCCTGGTCGTTTTCACTCATTGGCCCGGCTGCGATGAATTCTCTCGGCGATCTGTTTATGGACCGATTGTTTCTCAGCGTCTCGGGAATCGACGCCGAGCGCGGAGCCACCACCAATGAATCTGACGAAGCACTCACCTTTCGCGCCATGGTCCGGCAGGCGAAGCAGGTTGTCGCCGTCGCCGACTCCACCAAGCTGGGGGTCATCACGCCCTCTCTCATTTGTCCGATCGAAGACATTCATGTGCTGGTAACCGACGTGTCCGCGTCAGATGAAGCCGTAGCTCGCTTCATCGCTCGCGGGATCGAAGTGCTCCGCGCCTGATCCGGGCCTGATCCGGTCTTGGTCCGACCCGCTCGGAGCAGGCGCGCCAGCCTTCAATTTTTCCAATTCCAATCCTTGACAAGCCAAACCCCTTGCGGAGTATGCTTCTCCGGCGTCACCCAGGAATCGATCGGGCGGCGCAACGTCTCAAAACGGAGAACTCCCCAATGTGCAAATTCCGGAACATTTGCTTTTCCCTTCCATTCCTTGCGCTACTCGCGACCCTGCTCCTTTTCCCCTCGAACGGTGCTGCACAGCAAGTCGGATCGCCCGACACCGCGACCGCCGACCCTTCGGTGCCGCACCCGCACACCACGCCTTGCGTGGTGAAACTTTTCCAGAACGATAAGTTCGTGAACTTCAATGTTCAGTCATTTCAGTTCACTCCGCCCGCAGCCTGTCCCGGTCCCTGGGGCAAGGTAATCTTGCAGGGACATTTCTACGTGACCGCGGGCGTCCAGTTTGACCGCACCGCCAACATTTGGATGGGCGGCACAAACATCTATTTCGGCACCACGCCGGAGCCCCGCCACAACCTGAGCCCACACTGGCACTTCGAGCGTGACCTGACCGATTACAGCGCGCTGTTTGCGACTGCCGGAACGGGAACAGTCATTCTTGGCAATATCGTCAACTCGACCTTCACCGGGATTATTCACGGCGGCGTCGATCTTGAGTTTTATCCCGTCGAAGCGTCGCAAACCGCGCCCCTGACCGCCGACATGATTCTGCCACTCTCCGCCGGCCCGACCGGCGGAACCGCCACACTAGGCTCGACAACCAGCCTGCTTGAGCAAAGTTTCACCATGCCGGCCAACGTGGAACGCGCCTATCTTGACGTCTATGCACAAAGCCAGAATGCGGACGAGTTCTGGTACACCTGCGTGCCTAACGATGCCACATCGGCCCTCGAAAGCTGCGGGGGCACGGCATTTCGAGAGGCGGAGATCACGATCGATGGAACTCCCGCGGGCGTCGCTCCCGTTTATCCGTGGATTTTCACTGGTGGCATCGATCCATTTTTGTGGGCTCCAATCCCCGGAGTCCAGACTCTGGAATTCGTGCCCTATCGCGTCAATCTGACGCCGTTCGCCGGGCTTCTCAGCAACGGCGCGGCCCACACCGTCGCGGTCAGCGTTTTCAACGCAGATAACTATTTTTCCGTAACCGCATCCCTGCTGCTCTATCTCGATCATGGGTCCACTCAGGTAACCGGAGCGGTCCTGCGCAACAGCCTGACGGCTGCGCCCAACCCGAGGATCATCGAACGACTCCACAACCAAGGCGGCGGGTCCGTCAATGGCGGGACCACGGCGGGCACAGTCAACACGACGGCGCCACGCCAAGTCGCAATCGCCGGCTTTGTGAATACGTCTCACGGCCGGGTCCAGACCGAGGTCGATCAATCCATCCATTTCTCGAACCTGCAGAAGTTCAACATCGTCGGCCTTTTAGGAGTCAATCCTGAAGCCCAGGAACAACAGGATATTTCTCAGACCACCACCATCTCGTCGAAGACAACCGTAAAGAGCGGCGGAAATACCTTTGTAAATTCGAACCAGCTGGAGTGGCCACTCACCGTGAACATATCCTTCGTAAACAACGCCGATGGAAGTTTCACGCAGGTCACCACTATCCAGCAGGCTTATAACCGCAGCGTTGCGCGGTCCAGCAATGGAATCGCCACCTTCTCAAGCACGCTCGCAAACACCGTGACGACGGCGGACACCCTATTCATCAATTCGTCCTTCGAGATCACGGGCAATCAGGGGCAGTCAAGCTCGCAGAACTATTCTTACAGCGACACCGCCGGCCTTTGCTACAGCAAGGCGCTCGCTGCTGCGGACAGTCTACTCACCAGTGTCACGACTGGGCACAAGTGCAGCCAGTAACGCCGGCGAAGCGGCACTGATTTTTTTGCGCCCGGCAGGCGCCGTAACCAGGCTTGCCGGGTTTTTCAGCGCCGGCCATAGGCGGGATTCCCACGGTCGTCTTACCCTTGGCGTCCGGACTTCGGCGTCCGGACCTCGCCATCCCCGCCGCGTGGGCGGTTTCAGCTTTGGTGGACTGGTGCTGGCGCTCTAGGGAAATGGTGAGCGCGCCTTCGCTGGGATCCTGCCGCGATGGGCGATCTCCTCACGCCAAACAACGGCTCGTCCGGAATGGTCGTGCCAGATCCGGCAATCGCAAAATCTCCGCGCTAGAGACTGGGCCTACTTGACGCCTTTGTTCGGATCCCATGAACCTTGCAGCTTGCGGACATAGATGATTTGGCCCACGTGATAGGCGTTGTGGGCGCCGATATGGGCGATCGTCGATG
>Ga0193726_1002137_pt1 | contig 13848 bp, 17 predicted proteins | sample H2c1metaG_FD_144928 | JGI IMG/M metagenome (GOLD analysis project Ga0193726, IMG submission 144928) | Soil microbial communities from a riparian zone of the East river system, Colorado, United States - H2c1 | ecosystem: Environmental > Terrestrial > Soil > Riparian zone | place: USA: East River... | reverse complement strand
AGATCGCCCGTTGACTGTTCTCATGTGATGATCAAAGTAGTCAACGGGCGATCTCCCGACGGGGACACCGTCCGCGGCAAACGAATCTGCAAGCTCTCGATATGTCGCATCAGCACGACGACGCTCGTCGCCACTGTCGCGATTGAACGAGATAACGTGTAGGCTGCGAGCGAAGCGACCGCCGCAAACATTCATGACCGCGTAGTCGAGTCCATGGCGATTGTAGATAGCACGCGCCTCCTTCTGGAATTTATTGGCGATCCTGCCGACCATTGGCGTTCCTGGTGTGCACCAAACGTTGCCTCCACCCGGCCGCCAGTTGAGCAAGTTCAGCTCACCTTGGGTGGGCACGCCGGAAAAGGAATCGATGGCGACTCTCAATGGGGGCTTCCCCATCGCATCCTCATGCGAGATATACTCGGCCTTTCCAGATTGCATGAAGAGCTGCTTCACGAGATTGATCTGTGGTTCCAGAGCCTCCATCGACGGGCCATAGAACGCGCCAGAAACGGTCCAGGAGCCAAAGCCATGTTTCGCTTGGAGAGCCTTTCGCTGCTTGTCGCCGACACTTCGTTTGGCTGAAACGTCATCGTAGCCCGGGAAAACATCATCGGTACCAATGAGGTACAAATCGTTGGCAACTCGAAAGAGTGTGGGAACAGAATTGTTGAGTTTCAGCGGCCGGCACACATCAATAATATGCTCCAAATCGTCATCATCTGGAAAAGTGAAGTGGAAGGAACGAATGGCCTCCGGCCTGGGCATCAGCCAGATGCCTAGCCGGGTCACAATTCCGAAGTTGGACTGCGCAAATAGGCCGTCGAGGATCGGACCGAAGGTATACTTGGAGATGTGCCAATTAGGATGTTCGGGGTGTTCCACATTTCCGGCGCCGGTACGGATCACCTCACCGTTGCCGAGCACTACTTCCATGCCGCAGCTAAAGCCGAAATGATCGAACATCGGACCATATCCTCCGCCTTTATCCACTGCGTTGCCGAGCATGCCACCTTGCGGTGGACCAGATGTCGTCGAGATAATGAAGTTTCCGCCGCGGCGGACCAACTCGTCGGCCATCATTTGAAAGCTGACCCCAGGTTGGACGGCGGCATAGGCAAGAGTTTCGTCGATCTCCAGGATGCGGTTCATGCGCCTGCCAAGGTCAACGACAACCTGACCCGTTTGGACCGGTGCGCGCGTCCCCAATCCAAGATTGCTTCCGGTGCTGATCGGGAAGATGGGTATCCGATGTATATTCGCTGCGCGCACAATCGTTTGCACGTCAGCGGTTGAGCCAGGATAGACTATGGCGCTTGGAGGCCGGTCCGGTCCGGGCAACGTGTGCGCGCCATAGGGCGTGAGCACACCCTCATCGATCGTTATATTCTCGCTCCCCAGCCGATGCTTAATGTCGTCGACAAAATGAGTCACCGTATCTTTTGACATTTTGCGGCCCTCGTCGTCACGGCGTCCGATTGTTTATGAGGCTCTTGCTCGCCACGCCGGATCTGCCATGTTCCAGATTTCTTCGGTATCGCAACGCGAATTCAATTGTATCTTCGTCGTTCTCACCGATTTATGGTGAGGCGACCCCTTCTTCGTGAAGAATCTTGCTCTTTGAACGTGAGCATGCTGTCGCCTGAGGGAGTGCTGTAGACCCACAGCATGGGAATGCGGCAACGAAGGCAGTAGTTTAGCGTCCGTTGACACGGGCGCGAAGCTTACACATCACGAATCGTTGCGGCCTTGCAGCTCGTTTGATTAGGAGGCGTCATGCCCCTTCAATCCTTTGTTGCCTTGTCTAACGCCTTGCTCCATGCGCCTGTCGCCAGTTGCCGCGCCAACCACCGATCAACAAATTGCTTCATTTCCTCGTCCTTGGGCAGCAAGTAGGCTTTCTGAAAATGGGTAAACGGGGCTGCTACACTTGCCGGGCAGAGTATCCCAGCATGCAGCGCCGATTGGTGGTCGACCTCGACACCGTCTGTGACCATTACATCCATCCCGCCCGCTGCAATCTCGTCGAAAATGGCAACGTTATTTGGGAATACAGTCACCAGCGCGGCTTTAAAGGCGGATTTGGCAAATGCCTCGTTGGTGCCGCCTGGCGGAGTGACCACGCGAACGTCCGCTTGATCAATAGCCGCAATAGAGTTTAGTCGCGCCTTATCGGCACAACGAACGATCGGCCGTTTCCCGTCGTTCATCACAGGAATTGAAAAGTCGCCTTTGGCGGCGCGTTCGGGAGTGATTGTCACGCCACCCATTGCCACATCAAATCGGTACGAAGTAAAATCATCCAGCAATGTAATCCAAGTGGTAGGCACGAGCTCAAGCCTGACTCCGATTGTCGCAGCCATCGAACGTGCCATATCAATGTCTGCGCCTGCTAACTCGCCGCTTCTGGTGCGGTGGCTGAAAGGTGAATAGTCGCCGGTCGTCCCGACAAGCAGTACACCGTGTGTCCGAATGACGTCCAGTGCAGATGGCGCTGCTTGCGCGAAGTCGATCGCCGAAAGAGCGACGCCGACTAGTATCAATCTGACGGCCGCCCCGACTACGTTGATCTGAAATTGTATATTCATCGATCTCTCCTTACCATTTACTTCGGTGGGGTACGTCTGCTGTGACGGCCACCGGCCCATTGCAGCGGATCCGGACGCTGTTGAGTGCCCAGAATCCTAAGTGCAACGATCTTGGCATCAGCGCACAGGCACAACGGGTCACACCACGGTGTTTCGGTTTGAAGCCGTTGTAAAACGCGCAGCAAACCCCATGATGATGGGCTGATCAGTTAGTTTGATTGGCTGCAGCATCGTGCCTCAGTTCTCCACTTTGTTTCGTCAGGATCTCTCCGCAGCGCCGGTTGGGCACGCCAAATCTTGCAGAGGACATTTTTGCGCAGAGGCCTAGTAATCAATATCGAACGGTTCTCATGAGTATTTCATCAAGACGCAACGATCGACCATCCTGGGATTGAATACGCAGCTTCTTCAGCGGACGACCTCCTTTTGCGTCGACTGGGACCAACAGAGGTTCGCCGGGTTCGAAGAGAAACTCTTCGCCCCATTGTGCCAGCGCTACGAGCGCCGGTAACAACGCGCGCCCCTTGCCCGTAATGAGGTATTCCTGGAATGCGCTTCCATCGGATGCCGGCACAGTTTCCAGAAGTCCCTCCTCGACGAGTGCTCTTAGCCTGATGGTCAGGATGTTCTTCGCTACGCCTAATTGGCGATGTAAGTCGTTGAACCGCGTCGTTCCTGCTATTGCTTCGCGAATAATCAGGATGGACCACCAGTCGCCGACTACGTCGAGCGTCCTTGCAATCGCACAAGCGTTTCCTTCCAGACTCTTCCGTTTCATTTCGGCGGTCCTTTGTGATCCGATGGCAGGGTGATCGATTATGCAACAAGCCCTGCGTCGGTCGGAACTGCGCAATCTGCAGAATTGTAGGTAGGTCTTTAAGCGTCAAGGAAAGTAGTCACATGTTGGACGAACAGATCCGAGAACTGGAACAGCGCACCATGACCTGAGTCAGGGTAGAGGATGAGCGTAGCGCTGGGAATGTGCTGTTGCAGGATGAACGAGTTGATGGTCGGTACCATTATGTCGTTGTGACCGTTTATGACAAGCACCGGTTGCCGAATTTTCTCGAGCCGCGCGTAACGTCCCCTCTGCGGCACAGCGCCCCAAGCGGCAATGGCGGCGCTTTGAGCCTCCATTGCGGCCGCGGAACTTGGAACGTCCTGCTCCGTTCGTTGGTAACGACGCTTGAGAAATGCTTTGCCTGCAATTTGGCTCGTTTCACTCGGCATGAAGAACAGAAAGAGAAAGCTCTCGGCGGTGGGTTCCGGCCGAGTTGCTGCTCGCGCTACTTCTGGCGTGAATTCAGCCATACCTTCCCCGCCCTGGGGCCCAGTGCCAGCCAAAATCACACGACGCACGAAATCTGGCCTGTCGAGCGCGAGTTGCTGCGCCACAAAACCACCTAGCGAAAAGCCCAGGATGTCTACTGATTCAAATCCCAAAGCTTCGATGAAGCGGGTGGCATGCGCGGCCATTCCCTCCACCGTATCGGCAGGCTCTCCGCCCGAACTCGCAACTCCGGCATTGTTAAACAGAACGACCGGACGGTTCTTAGCGAGCTCGTTGGTGATAGTTGGGTCCCAATTATCGAGCCCACCACGGAAGTGCTGTAGAAAGACGACAGGCGTTCCCTTCGCTGCGCCAAAGCGACGGTACGCGTATCGTACGCCGTTCACGGTAACGAATTCGGTTGGTGCTGAACTGTGGGTATGGAGCATCCGATTCTACCAATCTTTTCCGATTCTACCAATCTTTAGAGTCTGCCGAATGGCAGCTCGTGCATAATGCTATTCAATTGCGCAGGCACGACCAGCCGAAAAGATTAGAAGATATCGTTCAAACAACTTGAAATGCCGGCCAGCGCCCGCCCAATTTATGGATGATTTCTCCCGCTGCTTCGTTTTGTCGAAATCCAATGCTTGGTGCTCCCCAGCGCTAAGCAAGAGAGACTTGCTTATTTTCTGGCAAGGTGGATGACAAGGGATGCGGGGCCTATGCGGCGGATTCGGCGGAAGCTTAAACGGATCCATGGCGCACCTAGCGCATGCCCTTTGGAATGCCCCATTTCTAAGACTGAGCGGAACCGATCGGTTAGAAGCGGCCGGGCTTGCGATGACTGTGATGCGCAGCCAATTAACGACTAGTCTGGGTCGTCGAACGAACGGAAGGGCATTCTCTAAATTGCGAGCGCCTGAGAAGGGTTCGCGCTGTGACAAGGCGTTGCTACTTGCTCGTTTAGCATTCGGCGCCAATCGTCTGGTTGACGGTCACCTCTCCAGTAACAGCTTGCCCGCATTTACGTAGTGCCGCTGGTGCGCGATAGCGTGTTGTGCGGCGGCATGAAGGTCGCGCATCCTGCGTTGCAGTGGCGAGCTCTCGTAAAGCGCGCTGGCGCCACCCAGCATGAAGCACGCGTCCGTCGCGCGAACACAGGTGGTAACCAGCCAAATGGCAGTCTGCGTGGCTTGCGTGAAGTGCGCCTCGTCCTTGAGCGTTCCGGCGAGCGCATCGCGCCAAAGGCTTGCAGCATGGGTTTGAAGAAGCGCCTGTGCTGCCCTCACGTCGGCTGCAACACGTCCGAGTTCAAATTGGAATGCTTCCGAATTCCGCATCGGCGCGGCAGCTCGCAGCTGTCGTCTGCCAGTATTGGCCAGTTCGACGAGTTCGTCCAAAGCGCGCTCAGCGATAGCCACTGAGATGGTTCCGTGAAACAGCGGAAGTAGCTGCGGCACGGCTTGATAAAGGGGTCCGGCAACACAAGGGCTTCCGCTCCAGATGTCGAAGAAATTTGCGGCCGGTACCCACATGTCCCTAAGCGCGATATGATGGCTTCCCGAGCCCTTAAGGCCTGCGGCATACCAAGTATCCTCGATATGCCAGTTGCGTGCCGGTAGGAAGAAGCCTCGGACCAGCGGAGGTCCTTCGGCGCCCGCAGATCCTGGAAGCGGAATTCCGGCCGCTTTCATCACGCAGAATCCGTACATCCATTCGGCATGTTGACAACCAGTGGCGAACGGCCATCGTCCATTAACTAACCAACCGCCGGCTGCCTGCTCGGCCGTCCCCACAGGTTGGGCTGAGCCGGCAACAAATGTGTCGGGACCGTTTTGGTAGACCTGCTCGTAGGTCACCCGTGGCAACAGGGAGGCTAAAAGGTCATTCCCGTTGCCGATCATCACCGTCCAGCCAACTGAGCCATCGATTTTGCCGAACTCTCCGATGAGCTCCAGCGCTCTCGGTAGGTCGAGTTCGAGCCCCCCATGACTTTGGGGCACGAGCATGCGAAAGGCGCCCATCGATCTTAGCGCAAGCATCAAATCAAGCGGAATCTGACGTCCTGCTTCGATCTCTGCCGCGCGAGAACGGATATCTGGTGCCATTTCCCGGATGTCAGTGAGCAAGCGTTTAGCCCATGTAGACGCACCAGTTCTCAACGCATCTGCCTCCAAGCGAGTTGTCAGCTGACGGCCCGCCCGGGGAGCATTGCCGCTGACAAGATGGACTACTTCCCATGCATTGATCGTCGATTTTCAGATACATTTGCTACCGGATCGTGATAACCGAAGTTTAAAACCGTTACTGACGTAGCTTATTCATCCATTTGAACGGTTGGGTGTCACGCAATCTCTGGTCAAATCGCATACCGATTGCCGGTATCGTTGTTGCGCGTCCGGCATTTGAACCAACGCAGCCACAGCTTGCCTTGACAAAGGATGATACGTTTCATCCGTCCTGCTCCAAAGCGTCATTCATCGATGAGATTCTTACTATCCCACCTTCGGGCTCACCGGGTGTTGAGGGCTTGTTCGACGGCAGTGACATGACCACAGCGAGACTCAAACGAGCTATGATCCTCCCCCGCAAGCGACGGCACTAGGATACTGATCTGGGGACATCTCAGCAGAATACTCAACTCAACAGCTCCGAGACGGCGGTCCGGGCCAGCGCGTTTTCCTCAGGCAAGCCAATCGAGATGCGCGCCCAATGGTCGAGCGGAGGAAAGGCGCGCCCGATGTCGATGCCTTTGGCACGAAGAGCCCCGGCGATTTCCTGATGCGGACGGCCTGTGTGGAAAAACACGAAATTCCCCCTCGCATCCGAATACCGAAGCCTCAGAGTGTCGAATAAGCGGTGCCATAAATCGCGCTCTGCCATCACTCTCGATCGGACAGCTGCAACGTATGCTTTATCCCGCAGGCTCCCCGCGGCCGCCGCCAGCGCGAGCCGACCAAGCGGCTCGGCAGAACCGATCCCTCCTCGCTTCAACGATGCAGCGAGGGCTTTCGGGACCACCGCATATCCCATGGATAGGCCAGCCAACCCATAAATCTTGTCAAACGTTCTGAACACGACCACATTCTTGCCGGCACGCGTCAAGCCGACAACTGTCCGTTCAGTGAAATCCGGCTCGAACTCCAGATAGGCTTCATCAACGATGACGACTGCACGCTCCGACAGCTCGCTGACAAAGGCACCAAACTTCTTGGCATCGCTCACCGTACCGCTCGGATTATGCGGGTTGATGAGGTAGATGGCTCGCGTTCGGGCATTCACCTTCGCAGCTATGGCTACAAGGTCATTTTGAAGATTCTGATCGAGCGGCACGCTGACAGCAACGCCCCCGCCCCGGGCAGCTGCGTCCACCACCGCGGTATAACCGGGCTCCGAATAGATGAACTCTCCACCGCCTCGAGCTTGGTTCGCCAGTTGAAATCCCAGCGCATCGAGTACTTCGCCAAGCACGATCTGGTCCGCTGATACCTGCTCACGAGCGGCGATCGCCGGCGTCAGTACGTCATTTTGCTTGTCGACATATCGGAAGAGATTGCCGAACTCACTTTGAGCCGCGGCAATTGCAAGCGGCGATGGTCCGAATGGATTCTCGTTGAGAGAGAGCTGCACCCGAAGTGGCTGCATCGCGCCTTCCGCATCACCGGCTGCTGCAGAAACAACGAGTCCGCCCAACGCCAGTCCGCTTGCTGTCAGATAATCGCGACGGGTCAAAACCATTTCTCGTTTCCTTGTAATCTCTTCAAAAGGTGTGATCAGTTCACGCGCCATCCTGGGTGGACTTCATCATCGCTACGCCCGCGTTTAAGTTATCGGTACACACAGGCTTTATCACGGCGTCGCCGACGACTGGGTGCCGATCGGCCCATGCCGCGATTACGTCGCGCGGTTGAAAAAAGTTGGCACCAATATAGACGTCGTTGAATATCCCGGCGCCCATCATCTTTTCGACAACCAGGTAGGGATGGGCAACGTTGGCGGCGCTGTCTGCTACGATTTGGCTTCATGGGACACTTTTTGAGCCCGCTTTTCCAGAAAGGCGCGCAGTCTCAGTTCGGCTTCGTCATCCGCCACAACGACGGCAGACATCGCCACCGCCAACAAAGATGCCGCGGATCCCCTCTGGCAGCCCATAGAAGGCGTCGCGCTCGGCCACACGAATATGCGCTGCCCGCCGCCAGCTCCAGACCGCAGCCAATCACGGCGCCGTGCAGCACGGCGATCACCGGCACGGTGCATTGCTCGACCTCCTCAAGGACGCGGTGAAAGGAGCGGGAGCCGAACAGCGCCGTAGGCGCATCGATCTCGACAATGGCAGAAAGATCAACGCCAGCGGAAAAGTGATCGCCCTCGCCGTGGATCACGACAGCACGAATGCTTTGCGGCAACTCTGTGAACAAACGATCGATGCCTTCCGCCATCGCGCGGTCTATGGCGTTTCGTTTTTTAGCGCGTGACAATCGCAGAATGGCGGTCTCCCCGCGCAATTCAGCGGACAGGGAGCCAGGCAGACCGAACTCTGTACTGTGATAGGTCATGATAGTGCAATCCAATCTCGGTAAGCGCCCCTTGATATTCGAGGCTCGCCAGTTCTTTGTACCTAAGGATATGAAGCAGCCGCGTTTCGGATCGATGCCATTTCCCGCTAGGCACGCTACCGACGTAGCGTCCGGACAAGGAATCGAGGCTAGTTCTCTAACGCCGTTCACCGTCACAGATTCGGTTGGTGCTGAGCTGTGGGTTGGATCATCCGATTCTACCCAATCTTAGAGTCTGCTGAATTAGCAGCTCGCTCACAATGCTATTCAATTGCACTCGCATGACCAGCCGAAAAGATTAGAAGATATCGTTCAAACAACTTGAAATGTCGGCCAGCGCCGGCTCAATTTATGAATGATGTCTCCGCTGCTTCATTTTGGCGAGATCCATTGCTTGGTACTCTCCAGCGCCGCGCAAAAGAGACTTTCTTATTTTCTGGCAACGTGAGCGACAACGGATACGGGCCCAAGCGGCCAATTCGTAAAGCGCGCTGGCGCGCGGTTCGGAGGTCAACTCGCGCCATCGGCACAGGAAGTCCTCCATTTCCCGCTACCTGCTACTCTGCGAAGGGTCGCACCTAGTATATGGTGTGACTGACCATTTAGGTTGAGTTCCAATAGGCAACGGATACACGGAGCCGGTCCGGCAAGACTCTGCTTGTAAGATTTTTTGACAGCTACGATCAAAACTTTACGGGTGTTTTACGCTGAAGCATTGCAGCACCAATCAGCATCAACGCACGAGATCGACCTTCGGCCCTTTAAGGCCCTTTTAGATAGGCCGGCATTTAGGGGTGCTCGAACAATCCATTGCAACTTGGAGAGATGCCATGTCTCGCTACTTCACTCGATCGCTCTTTGTCTCATTCGGTCTGTTTGCGACCGGAGCTCTTGCACAAACATTGCCGTTGCCCGACACTCTAATCGATCTGCGTTCCCCAAAAGGTGAGCAGTTCCTGCTTGAGGCTAAATCGCATGAAGCCTATTTCCCCATCAGCATCGCTTTTGTGACGCAGAAGAACCAAGCCTATTGTGGAGTTGCCAGTATGGTTATGGCTCTCAACGCAATTCAAGCCCCAGCTCCCACGAGTCCCGAATATCAACCTTTTCACACCTTCACACAGGACAATTTGTTCGACGATCGTACAGAGGCAATTCTGCCGCGCGCGATTCTATCTCGCCGGGGCATGACTCTGGATCAGCTCGGCCGGTTGCTTAGCTTGCATCCCGTGAAGGTAGAGGTTCATCACGCAACGGAGCGTGGTCTCGACGAGTTTCGAAAAAACGCAGCCGAATATCTAGCAACCAAGAACCACTTCGTGGTCGTAAATTATCTTCGTAAGTCGATAGGCCAACAGGTGGGAGGGCATATTTCGCCTTTGGCCGCTTATGATGAAAATGCCGACCGGTTCTTGATCTTAGATGTCGCGCGCTACAAATATCCGCCAGTGTGGGTTGCTACGTCCGTGCTGTACCCTGCGATGAACACGACTGATGCGAGCAACGATAACAAAACTCGTGGCTATGTGCTTATCTCGAATGTGGAAGCCGGGGTAATTACCGCTCCGACGCCATGAATTCTACGCGTAGGATTTCGAACCAGCGAGTGTTTCGAGTTCGGGATTCAATCCACGTTAGCTTGTTGGAGAAGCGCCTCATCATCCATGCGGCAGCGGGTCCGGGCGGCGTGTTGTCCGGTGAATCGTCTGCATGGCGTAAAAACCTTACAGCTCCACTCAGGGGCAGGTCGAGGCCGGAAAGCCTGCCCCTGATCTTTGCGCGCAGACTGTCGACGCCCATAGACACGGTCCGCGCCTCGGATAGTACCGACGCGCCGACATCCGTAAGGGTCGGCTTCAGCGTGCGGTCGCGATCGAGCAACTGGACCCCCAACTGCTGTTCAAGATTGGCGAATCGCATAGCTGACCGCGGAGGTTGCACGTCCTAGTTTTCGGCCGGCAGCCGAATTGGACTGTTTCAAGGAATGGAAGGTTGATCATGAATTTGAATTTGAGCGGCAAGAGAGTGCTGGTGACGGGCGGCTCGAAAGGCATCGGGCTGGGCATCGCCAAGGCGGTCGCCGCCGAGGGCGCGGAACTGATCCTAGTCTCGCGCGACATCGACGAGGGCGAGACGAGTAACAAGGTTGGTCGCTCGATCACGGCCGTCAATCTCGACCTGTCGCAGCAAGGTGCGGCGGAGCAGCTGGGTGGGCGTTTCCCGGACATCGACATCTTGGTGAACAACGCTGGCGCGGTTCCCGGCGGGTCGCTGTTCGACGTCGACGAAGCACGCTGGCGCGCGGCGTGGGACCTGAAGGTGTTCGGCTACATCAACATGTGCCGGACCTTTTACCCGCTGATGGCCGGGCGCGGCGGCGGGACGATCGTCAACATCGCCGGCATCGGCGCGATCGTCAAAAGCCCGGCGGCGATCTGCATCGCGGCGGGCAATGCGGCCATCATCGTCATGAGCCAAACGCTCGGCAGTGCGAGCCACAGGGACAATATTCGCGTGGTCGCGGTGAACCCCGGCCCCGTCGCGACCGAGCGGCTCAGGGCGGCCGCCAGCGTCCAGGGCAACCAGAAGTTTAATGCGGCCGCGTTGCTGCCCTGGGCGCGCCCTGCAAGCGTGGAGGAGGTCGGCGCCACCGTTGCGTTCCTCGCCTCTCCGCTGTCGTCCTACACCAGCGGCTCGGTGGTCACGGTCGACGGCGGGCTGTCCACGTCCGCCCAGGGCCTCTAACGCGTTTTCTTTGAGGAGTATGCCTGCCATGGCTCTCGTCCCCTATCCCGATCCCGCGACGCTGTCCGAGGGCGCGGCTCGCATCTTGGCGATGGCGCCGCAGAATATCGCACGCATGCTGGCGGGGTCCGGCCCGCTGTTCGAGCCGCTGATGGGTTTCGCCACCGCCCTGTTCAGCCGCGGTAGGTCGCGCACACCGCACTTGGTGACGGGCCCCGTTGATCCCGGAACTATATGTCGTTTGGGGGTGGCGGTATGACCGCTATGGAAGGGAAGTTAAATGATGAGCAAATTCCGTTCTACTTTCTGCGTCGGCGCTCTCGCGGTCGGCTTGTTGTCCCCGGCCATGGCGTGGGCAAATCCAGCTGATGAATCGCAGCTAAGACAACTAGAGAGCCGCCTTGCTGAGGCGTTCGCCGGTAAGAAGATCGATCAAATTATGCAGGCCTACGCGCAAGATGTATTTGCCTTTGATCTAACCATGCCCCGACAATATGTCGGCGCTTCCGCATACCGCAGGAGCTGGGAGGGATTACTGGCTGAGTTTGAAGGACCGATAAAAGTTGAACTGTCGGACATGGTTGTGTCGGCAGATGGAACTATCGGTTACGGACACAAGATCCATCATGTGATCGGGACCAATGCGCATGGAGACAAAATAGAGATTACAGTCCGAATATCCGACGTCTATCTTAAGCAGCATGGCGATTGGGTGATCGTGCAGGAACATGTCTCAGTGCCGCTTGACGCCAAAACCATGACGCCTGATTTGATGTCGAGGCCGTAACTGGCACACCAACTTCGGTATTGTGATGAGCGTCACAGCGCCATGATTCAGATCCGCTGAGAGGCACTGCGCCGGGCGCCTACGCTGGCGCCAACTGATAGATGACACGATGAAATCACTACAAGGGAAGATAGCGCTTATAACCGGCGGCAGCGCAGGAATTGGCTTGGCAACCGCGAAGCGAGGCGAGGGAATGATGAAATGGGGCCGGGGGGCAAAGTTCACTTTAGGAAATTCAGAAGCGCGGAGCGCCCCTTGAGCGAGTCGTTCTACCTGTCGAAATATAACGGTCGTTGCGTGTGCAACAATAGAGGATAGGGTAGTTTACACCGACTCCAAAGAAAGCAATCAATGCCACGCAAGTCAGTCGCATCGATTATCACGCCGTCACCGAAACTGCAGTCGGTTCGATTGCAGCCGCCGGCTTATCTGACAAAGCAAGAGCGCGCCGAATTTGTTGCGTTAGTGATGCACAACAAAGCAGAAGCGTTCCGGCCTTCCGATCTACCGTTGCTGGTCGCTTATTCGCAAATCATTGCTCAGCTTCAAGAGGCATCCAAGCAAATTCACAAGGGCGTTGTGCACGAAGGCAAGATATCGCCGTGGATCAGCGTGCAAGAACGGCTAATCAAATCCATGGTCGCTTTGTCGATGAGGTTGAGACTGAGTCCGCAAAGTAGAGCACCAAATAATCCTAGCCGACCAGTGAAACCAATGAGCGCTTATGAGGAATTGGCCAATGGATATCTCGACGATAAACCCAATTGACCGTGACGCGCTGCAGCTGTGTATCGACCAAACGCTTGCCGAGGATGATGCGGACCGCGTCGAACAGGTTCAATGGATGCTGAGCGAGCGCGAGTGGATAGAGACGGCGCGCTTCTGTTGCTATCATAAACAATTCGACGCGCTTGGTCTGTTACCTTGGCAGTCGACGCCTTCCGAGGTCGATGATCCGCCGGATCTGTCCACACCGCAGGGTAAGCTGGTCAAGAGGATGTTGGGACTCGGCATTTCGCGATTTGATCCAGACCCAATTAGCGCGATCCAAGCGGCAGAACGGAAACCGCGATGACTTTGAATGCCCGTTCCGCATTGCGCGCAGCTGACAGCGGGTTAATAATGTGATGCTTAGGCATGGTACGGCAGGCAGGGTTTGGGTCAGGTTATGTGAGGCGCGACCTGGCAAGTTTTGTTCTGGTCCGGTTGGGTCAGGCGTGGCCTTTGGAAAAGGAGTTTTCACTTTGGTGGAGGCTCCTTTTCCTTTTTAAGTGGTGACAAAAAATCGAGGAGACTGAAAATGCCCATCAAGCGTAATCGTAAAACTCCAGAGACCAGAGCCGAGCGAAATATCCGATGGATCGAAAAATATTGCTTGATCCCTGATGGTCCGACAAAGGCGACCCTGTGCGGCTGACATCCGCGCAAAGGAAAACAATGGTTGAGACCTACGATGATGTTAGCCCTGATGAGATCCCATTGATTTCAGATCCGGTACTAGCAGCTTATGTGATTCTGTTGCGGATCTGCGGGGTTGAGCGCCGGTCGGTTGATACTTCATCGTCGTTGGTCTTGCGTCTGGGTGGGGATTTTAAGCCGTCGAGAATTGATCTGGCTTGGAATGCTGCCTCTCCTCGATTGCGGCCCTGGCTTCACTACGAGGGCGATCGGATCAGTTTTCGCGATCCAGACTTACATGCCTAGCCCCTTGTCGACGCGCCGCGCTGGTGCTGCTATCCCGCGACCCTCAATGATGAGTCGCGCCAGTGCCCAGACCACGCCATCAATGGGAATCGGCTGAAATTGTCACCGTGACTGCCATGCTTACTAGGGTCTGTTTGGATTCAGGATTCTCATCCGGGCTTGATTGTGATTCAAGCTTGGAATGGACCGATTCGTTTT
>Ga0193726_1002136_pt1 | contig 13848 bp, 8 predicted proteins | sample H2c1metaG_FD_144928 | JGI IMG/M metagenome (GOLD analysis project Ga0193726, IMG submission 144928) | Soil microbial communities from a riparian zone of the East river system, Colorado, United States - H2c1 | ecosystem: Environmental > Terrestrial > Soil > Riparian zone | place: USA: East River... | reverse complement strand
TGCTGAGACAGGACCCGGATATCCTGCTCGTCGGTGAGATCCGCGACCTCGACACCCTCGACACCGCGCTCAAGGCGGCCGAGACAGGGCACCTGGTGTTCTCGACGCTGCACACGACGGATGCGACGCAGACCATCAACCGCGTCCTCTCGTTTTACCCGCCGCACCAGCAGACCGAGGTGCGTTACATGCTATCGACGGCGCTGCGCGCGATCATCTCGCTGCGCCTCGTCCGCCGCGCGGACAAGAAGGGGCGAGTTCCCGCCGCCGAGATTCTGGTCAACACCGAAGCGGTGCGCGATCAGATCCGCGACCTGTCAAAGGCGCTCAACATTCCGGACCTGATCAAGGAGGGCGGAGTCGCCTACGGGATGCAGAGCTTCGATCAATCGCTCATGAACTGGTACCACAAAGGGATCATCTCGTACGACGATGCGCTGTTCGCGGCGACCAACCCGGCCGAGTTCGCGTTGCACGCTCAAGGCATCAATGCGTCTAGTGATACTTCGTGGGATACAGTTAAGCAGGAAGTCACGTAAGGAAGGATGCGCGTGGTTCGCGTAGCGTATCTCGGATTCCTTAACTGAACGTGATCCGAGATCCGAGAGGAGACAACTGAACTGAACGTGATCCGAGATCTGAGAGGCACAGATACCAGGGGTTAGTCACTGCGCGACGACCTCACTGGCGCGCCTCCTGTTACAAGTAGCAGCAGGTTTGCAGGTGATCCACTGAGAGTGGTCGGAGCGCGGTGACTAAAAACAGGGATCTGTGCTTCTCAGATCTCGGATCCCATTCTTTTCCCGTAGTAGTGGCGAGTAGTCAGTTTTCGGAAAAACGATTAATGAGCAATAGTGTTTAAGAAAGTATTGATCGCGAACCGCGGCGAAATCGCGCTTCGAGTCATCCGCGCCTGCCGCGAGCTGAGCATCCAAACGGTGGCGGTGTACTCCGAAGCCGATCGCGAATCGCTCCACGTGCGCTTCGCCGACGACGACGTCTGCATCGGCCCCGCCCCCGCGCGCGAATCCTACCTCAACATCCCGCGCATCATCGCCGCCGCCGAAATCGCCGGCGCCGACGCCATCCATCCGGGCTACGGCTTCCTCGCCGAGAACGCCGAATTCGCCGAGACGTGCATCGCGTCCAACATCAACTTCATCGGTCCGACGCCGCAGCAGATTCGCCTGATGGGCGACAAGGCCGCCGCTCGCAAGACGATGCAGGACGTCGGAGTGCCGATCATTCCGGGGACGCCTGGAGGCGTCGAGGACTCCGACGAAGCCCTCAAGTTCGCGCGTGAGATCGGCTTCCCCGTGATCATCAAGGCGGCAGCTGGCGGCGGCGGAAAAGGAATGCGCGTCGCCACCGACCCGGAGGATTTCGCGCGGTCGTTTCAGCTGGCGCGCTCCGAAGCGTTGTCGGCCTTCGGCAACGGCGAAGTCTACGTCGAGAAGTATCTCGCGCGCCCGCGACACATCGAATTCCAGATCATGGGCGACCGCCATGGCAACTGCATCCACCTGGGCGAACGCGATTGCTCGGTCCAGCGCCGCCACCAGAAGCTAATCGAGGAGGCGCCGAGCCCGGCGCTCACCGACTCGCTGCGTGAGAAGATGGGGAACGCGGCCGTGAAGGGCGCGAAGGCGATCGACTACGTCGGCGCAGGAACCATCGAGATGCTCCTCAACGAGGACAAATCGTTCTACTTCATGGAAATGAACACCCGCATTCAGGTCGAGCACCCGGTGACCGAGATGCTGACGGGCGTCGACCTCGTAAAAGAACAGATCAGAGTGGCAAGCGGAGACAAGCTTTCGGTGAAGCCGCCGATCGAGCGCAGGGGACACGTCATCGAATGCCGCGTCAACGCCGAAGACCCGGCGCGGAATTTTCAGCCTTCACCGGGCCGGATCGATGTGTTCCATCCACCCGGTGGTCCCGGAGTTCGTCTCGACACCCACGTCTATGCCGGGTACAGCGTTCCGCCCTTCTACGATTCGCTCATCGCCAAGCTCATTTGCCAGGGGCGCGACCGACCGGAGGCGCTACGCCGCATGCAGGTCGCGCTCGAGAGCTTTATCATCGAGGGCATCACTACCACGATCCCGTTTCTCGCCCGCGTCATGGCCAACAAGCATTTCCAGGAAGGTGCCGTTGACACCAAGTTCCTCGAACGCGAAAGCGAATTGATGAAGGAGCCACTCAGTGCGGCTTGACGTTTTCTTCACGCCCAATCAGGTAAAGCCGATCGAAACCGCCGGACGCCTCGTCGTGATCGTCGACGTCCTCCGTGCTTCCACCACGGTTGCCACCGCGTTGGGCAATGGTGCCAGGACCGTAATCCCCGTCGAGGGCGCGGATGAGGTGATCAACCGCTCGAAGGAATTCGCGCGGTCCCAGATCCTGCTGGCAGGTGAGCAGAAGATGTACCCCATCGCCGGATTCGATATTGGGAATTCGCCGCAGGCGTTCACGCCGGCCATGGTTGAGGGCAAAACGATCCTCATAACCACCACCAACGGCACCAAGACGCTATTGGGGGTACAGAACGCCCGTGACATAGTTATAGCTTCATACGTCAACTTCACGGCAGCGCTGGCCCTGATGAAGGTGGCGGCCAGCTCTAAAACGGACATCGCGATCATCTGCGCGGGAGAAGAGGGCGGCTTCACGCTCGAAGACGCCGCCTGCGCGGGTCGCTACGTCCGGGCAATTCCGAAGCGCGCAGACATCAAAACCAACGACGCGGCAGCAGCATCGGTGGTCATTGAAAAAAAATATGGCGACAACATCGCGAAAGTCTTCAAAGAATCGGCCCACGGACAAGCGCTCGAGTCGGCAGGATTTGGTGACGACCTCGCCGCCGCCGCGGAAGTGGACTCCTATCCTGTGGTCCCGATCTACCAGGACCGGCAAATCACGAAGCTCGGGCCGGAACGGGCACGATAAGCCGTCCGAGTCCGCGCTCGCGCGCGAGATTCGCGGGATCGTCTTCCTTCTCTTCGGACTCTTCCTCGCCGGCGCGCTCGCCGCCGAGGGATACACTCAGCTCCTCGGCAACGGCAACGTAAAGGGAAACTTCGGCTGGGTCGGCGCGCTGCTCGCGAGCCCGATCGCCTCGTTTCTTGGCTGGCCCGCCGCGGCAATTCTTCCGATCGCCCCCGCCGCGCACGCGCTCCGACTCTTCGGCCGCCTCGGGGAACGCAAGGACAGATCGTGGATGGTTTTCCTCCTCGGAATGGTCTTCCTGCTACCCATCGTTTTCGGATTGGCCCAGGGAGGCGTGCGGGAAGCGACGGCTCTGGCCGGAGTCTGGGGCGCCTTTGCGGCGTTCTACCTGCTCCAGTTTGCGGGCTCCGCTGGTGCATGGATCCTGATGGCGATCAGCCTCAGCATTCTCATGGCCGCGACTCTCTCATGGAATCCGATTCGCGTCGTCGTGTCCAAGCGCGTGAGGACTCTCGAGGATTTCGTTCCGCCGACTCCTGCCGAGCGCGCGGGACTCGATCCGTCCAAGGAGATCGTTGTCACGCCTGACAAGGCGACTGTAGTGTCGGCGACAATCCTCGAGCCGACACCAGAGGAAATGCCGCAGGTCGATCACTCGCTCATGAAAGTTGCATCGGACGAAGATCCTGTTCTCCCGATCGAAAAGAGACGGGAGCGCAAGTCGAAGTCCTCCGTGGCGGCCGCGCTGGCGCAAAGGATTGCGGCCGAGATCGGCGCGAGCGAAGGCGACGTGCTCTTCACCGATGAAGATCTGCCGTCACCCGACCTGCTGACGCCGCCACCGCCGCGCAACGCCGACCTCGGGAAGCGCGAGCTCGACGCGATGGGCATCAAGCTGATGGACGCGCTGAGAACGTTCCGCGTCGAAGGCGATCTCGTCGGACGTACGACGGGGCCCGTCGTGACGCAATTCGAAGTCGCGCCCGCCGCCGGGGTGAAGGTTCGTCAGATAGCGAATCTCTCCAACGATCTCGCGCTCGCGATGCGCGCGCAGAGCATCCGCATTGTCGCGCCGATTCCGGGGAAGGGCGCCGTCGGCGTCGAAGTTCCGAATCCCACCGCCGAGATGGTGGCGTTCCGCGAGCTGATCGAATCGCGCGAGTTCCAGAGCATTCGCGCGGCACTTCCGATCGCGCTCGGGAAGGATCTCGAAGGACGACCGGTCATCGCCGATCTGGCGAAGATGCCACACCTGTTGATCGCGGGAGCTACGGGGTCGGGAAAATCGGTCTGCATCAACACGCTGATCACGAGCCTCGTCTATCGTCATACGCCGACGACGCTGCGCTTCCTGATGATCGATCCGAAGATGGTCGAGCTGTCGGTGTACAACGTGCTTCCGCACCTGCGGCACAAGGTCGTCACCGATAATCGCGACGCGGCCGCCGTGCTCAAGTGGGCCGTGCTCGAGATGCAGGACCGATATGAGCTGCTCGCGGCGAATGGCGCGCGCAACATCCAGGATTTCAACCGCAAGGTCCACGATGGGCTGAAGCTGAAGAACGCAAAGCGAGCCGACGTCGCGTTCGAGGATCTCGAGTACAAGGGTGGAATCGTCCCCTATGTAGTCGTCATCATCGACGAGCTCGCCGATCTCATGATGACCGTGCAAGCCGAAATCGAGACGCCGCTGGCAATGCTCGCGCAGAAGGCGCGCGCGATCGGAATCCATCTCATTCTGGCGACGCAGCGTCCGAGCGTGAACGTCATCACGGGCCTGATCAAGGCGAACTTCCCGAGCCGAATCGGATTCCGGGTCGCGTCGCAGGTCGACAGCCGTACGATTCTCGACGGCATCGGCGCCGAGGCGCTGCTCGGCAACGGCGATATGCTCTTCATTCCGCCCGGCAAATCGGAGCCGGCGAGACTGCAGGGCGCGTTCATCTCGAGCGAGGACACCGAGCGGTTGATGGGCTGGTACGAGCTGCGCCGCGAGGAGCGGAAGGCCGCGTTCGAGGCTCAGGGACTCTTCGTCGAGGAGACGCCGAGCGAGGACGACATCATCGAGAGGATTCGCCGCAAGGAAGCAGAGGAGGCGGCGTCCGACTCCGACAATCTAGACGATGCCGATCGCGACAAGCTGTTCCGCGAAGCCGCCGAGGTCGTGATCCAGCACCAGCAGGGCTCGACGTCGCTCCTTCAGCGGCGATTGAAGGTTGGCTACGGCCGCGCCGCGCGCATCATCGACCAGCTCCACGCAGCCGGGATTCTCGGTCCACCCGACGGTTCGAGACCGCGGGACGTTCTTGCCGGCTTGGACGATCTCGATCGGATTGCTGGGCCCAGAGTCTAGCGGAACCGGCAACGAGACTGCCTAGGGGAATCCACGTTTTGCGTTGTGCGTTTCCCGTTGTGCGTTGCCCGTGAAAGCGCCAGGGGGGTAACAGGCCAACGCGTAACGCGTAACGGATAACGCACAACGCAAAACGTGGATTCCCTCAGTCGCCGCCAGGACTCAGCCCCACGGCAAGGCCCCCGATTCCCTACTAGACGGCATCTCGCCGGAAGCACTTGATCGAGTGGTCGTTGACGATACCGACGGCCTGCATCCAGGCATAGACGATAGTCGGACCGACAAACTTGAAGCCGCGCCGCTTCATCTCCTTGGAGATTTTCTCTGACAGCGGCGTCGACGCGAGCACGGTACGTCCGTTGCCCTTCAGCACCTTGCCGTCGGTGAACGACCAGCAGAAGTCGCTGAAGCTCTCGCCCCGCTCCTCCATTTCACGGAAGATCTGCGCGCCTTTGATCGTCGCGTCGATCTTGGCTCGGGCGCGGACGATGCCGGCGTCACCCATCAGCCGTTTGATGTCCGTCTTCCCGAATCGGGCGACCTTCTTCGGATCGAAGCCGGCAAAGGCTTTTTGGAACGCCTCTCGTTTTCGGAGGATGATGATCCAGGCAAGTCCGGCCTGGAATCCTTCCAGCATCAGCATCTCCCAGAGAATGCGCGGATCGTGCTGAGGGACGCCCCACTCTTTGTCGTGATAGGCGGCCATCAGCGGGTCGCCCTCGGCCCAGGCGCAGCGATGATGATCGGTCATGTAGTCCGGTAAGATAAATCCCAACCGCGCGAAGTGTCTGGCGTGTATCGGGGAACAGCCGTATAGTAGCCCCCGGGATGCCATCGTCTTTCGAGCGCCTAAAAGCCGCAATCGCTGACCATTACGAGATCGAGCGGGAGCTCGGTCACGGGGCCATGGCCACGGTCTACCTGGCCCGGGACGTCAGGCTCAATCGACAGGTAGCTGTGAAGGTGCTACTTGCCGACCTGGCCTTCGCTCTCGGGCCCGAGCGCTTCCGCCGCGAGATCGATCTCGCCACGAAACTGAGCCATCCCCACATCCTCCCCATCTACGACTCGGGCGAGGCAAGCGGCGAGCTCTATTACGTCATGCCGTACGTCGCCGGTGAATCGCTTCGCGCCCTGCTCAATCGCGAGCATCAGCTGCCCGTGGACGAAGCGCTACGCATTGCGGCCGAGGTCGCGAGCGCGCTGGATCACTCGCACCGCCACGGGATCATCCACCGCGACATCAAGCCGGAGAACATCCTCCTCGAGGACGGGCAGGCGCTCGTCGCCGACTTCGGCATCGCGCGCGCCGTGAGCGCGGTCGGTGAGGGGAAGCTCACCTCGACCGGTGTCTCGCTTGGAACGCCGGCCTACATGAGTCCCGAGCAGGGGATGGCGGACCCCAATCTCGACGGCCGGACCGACATCTACAGCCTTGGCTGCGTCCTCTACGAGATGCTCGCCGGGTCGCCCCCCTTCACGGGTCGCACCACCCAGGCGCTGATCGCGCGTCACTCTCTCGACGCTGTTCCGTCGCTCACAACCGTCCGGCAGACGATTCCCGAAGACGTCGAGGATGTGGTGCTTTGCGCGCTGGCAAAGGTGCCGGCCGACCGGTTCTCCACCGCCCGCGAGTTTGCGGACGCGCTCAACGCAGTCCGTCAGGGCGGCTCGAGCAATGTGCGCCGGACGCGTTCCGGAAAAGCAAGAAAGGCCAAGCCGAGAAAGTGGGGCGTCATCGCGATTGCCGTAGCGGCAGGTGTAATTGTAGTCACCGGTGGCGCGTGGGCGGGCAAGGCGCTTTTGGGGGGCACCCGCCGCGCGAGTGCCGCGAATGCTGGAGCCGGAGCCTTCAAGCCACAGCGGATCGCCGTCCTCTACTTCAAGGACATGAGCCCCGACAAACGGCTCGGCTACCTCGCCGACGGCCTCACTGAATCGTTGATCGACCAGCTTGGTCAGGTGAGCGCGCTCGACCTCATCTCTACCGGTGGTGTCAGGCAATTTCGCGGGCTGGATGTTCCGCTCGACAGCATCGCTCGCTCACTCGCGGCGGGGACGCTCGTCGATGGAAGCATCACGCCCGAAGGAAACAACGTGCGCGTGACGATGCGTGTCGTCGATGGGAACAGCGACGCGCAGTTCGACGAAGCCTCCGTCGTTGAATCACCGGCCAATCCGCTGGCGCTGCGGACCAAGCTCGCCGAACAGCTCTCGCTGATGCTGCGGCAGTGGCTCCGGGACGAGATCCGGCTTCGCGAGCTGCGCGCCGGGACACAAAACTCCACCGCGTGGTCGCTGGTCCAGCGCGCGGAGAAGATGCGCAAGGACGCCGACGCGCTTGACCAGGGAGGCAATCCACCTGGTGCGGCGCGCCAGCTTCTTGCCGCCGATACCCTCCTCGTCCAGGCGGAAAAGCTCGATCCTCAATGGACGGAGCCGTTCGTCGTGCAGGGCAAAATCGCCGGCCGGCAGGAACGACTCAGCACCGATCCCGCCGTGGCCGCCCAATGGATCACCACCGGGCTCGGCTACGCCGACAGCGCAATCGCCCTCGATCCACGTGACGCCGACGCGCTGGAGCTGCGCGGAACACTGCGCGTCCGGCCGATCGGTCGGGGGTTCGTCAGCGACGCCCGCGAGATCGAGGACCTGATGGGACAGGCCGAGAAGGATCTGCGCGCCGCGGTCGCGGTGAATCCAACGCAGGCCGGCGCCCTCAACCTCCTCAGCCTGATTCAGTACCAGAGACTGGATCCGGTCGAGTCCCACACCCTCGCGCAGCGCGCATACGAAGCCGACGCGTACCTGACGGCCGCCCCCGAGATACTGTGGCGGCTCTACGCCACGTCGTACGACCTCGAGCAGTTCGTGAACGCCAAGAACTGGTGCGACGAATCCGCGAAGCGGTTTCCTGAGCTCCTGGTCACAGCGCGTTGTCAGCTCTGGATCATGACGGCCAAGGGTATTCGCCCCGATCCCGCCGACGCTTGGCACCGGGCCGCGGACCTTGAGCGCGCGGCGCCGCCGCAGCGGCGCGAGTACTATCGGCGCGAGGGACAGATTGTGGTCGCCGACGTGCTCGCGCGCGCCGGACTCGCGGATAGCTCGCGCCGTGTGCTCGTTCGGGCGCGCGCCGACCAGACGATCGATCCGCGCGGCGAGCTGATGGGATACGAAGCGTTCGTCCGTGCCCAGCTGGGGGAGATCAACCCCGGTGGTGGAACGGCAGACAAGAACGAGGCGGTGAATCTTCTCCAGCGATATCTCTCCGCCCACCCCGAGCACCGGCGCGGCTTCGCCAAGGTAAACGCATGGTGGTGGCGCGGGCTCCAGAACGACCCCCGGTTCAAGACGCTGATTGCCGACGGGGATTGAGCCCGGGGGCGGTCAGGCGTCCCGGATAAAGAAGCATCGCGCTTTTTGCCGAGTTTCCTATATTGGTTTCCCCCAAGCTCAGCCTTAGCGCGCCTCTCAAGAGACGCGCGACCGTTCCTTACGGAGATCAAAATGAAAGGTCGTCGCCTGCTTACCCTGTCGGTCCTCGCATTCGCATTTGCCTGCGAAGACCAGAAAGCGCCGACGGGCCCAACGGGGCTTACCCCGCCGATGGATCCTTCAGCAATCATCAGCGACGGCGCTCATGGCGGAAATCCCGATTTCTTTTTCCTGCCTCCGCTGTTGCCGAACCCGACCAACAGTCCGAACTACGAGAGGGGAAGAGCCAACCATAACCTCGGGCCGAGCCTGACGGTCGAGATATGCGAGCTTCAAGGCTCACCGGTGGATGCGCAAGGCCAGCCGGTGGTTACGGACTGCATTGCGGGGCCGCCGTTGAAGAAATTCCCCGCCGGAACGGTTCGGGAGCAGGGCTCGGACGATGAGGGGTTCTACATGGCCCAATGGAAACCGAAGGAATCCAATCTGGTCCTCTCCAAGTATTACCGCATCAAAGTGCTGATCGACGGGTCGACGGTCCCCCTTGGCGCCGCTGATCTGGATCCCGTCGCGAATCAGAAGGAGTTAAAGAACTCGCGCACGGGCGAGGTCATTCCCCTGCAGGATGACGGCACACTTCCTATCAAGTTCCGGGTAGAGAACGGGGGCGGACCACCGGTGTGCGGCGTTGCGGCGCTGTGTACTTCCGTGGTGGTTACGAACAACAGCCCGACCGGCTCCACGATCGTCACGGTCGACGGAGGCTCCGGCGGTGTTGCCGGCGCGAAGTTCCCCAATGGCTGGCTGCCAGCTGGTGGTCCGCAAAGCGTCCTGGTCACGATCGCGTCTGTGAACACCGGGGTTAGCGATCCGAAAACGGGCACAGAGACGATTCCTTGCCACGCCGGTCTTAACCTTCAGCAGTTCCGAGGGTGCTTCCAATTCACCACGACACCAAGGCTCGAGCCAATCGACCGGTCCGGCGCCCAGTTCGCGACGCGGGTCCTTGTGGCGGTTTGCTACGTCCTGCAGGGTACCGGCGATCCGCGCGAGAAGTTTGCGGAGATGTGGGCTTCCGGCCCGAATGAGCCGGCGCACCCGCTCGAGGATGCCAGCGATGTTGGAATCCTTTCCCCGAACACTCGCGACTGCTCAAACAACATCATCGGGTTCAACGACTCGAAAGGAATTACGCGGCTCGCGAGCGCGGGTTGGCGAAAGGTGAAGGGAGGGTTGGGCAGCTTTTTTGGTGTCCAGACTGCGTACGCAGTCGACCTCGGGCTCGGCGGGTGGACCCTCGAGTTCAGCAACATCGGTCCGGTGCTGTCGGCGGAAATTGAGCCCGTCGGTTCCACGGAGATGACAGGCGGCGGCGTCCTTCACCCGACGGTGAGGATCGTCGGAAGCAATCATCACGATGGCGGGCACCAGAACAGCGTCGGTCTTGGCGGCTTGCCGGTCACATGGACCACCTCTGGCGGCGCGATTGTAAACCTCCCAGGGACTGAGGGGGGCGCAGCGACGCAGGTCATGGATACGACCAACGGGCATGTGATCAACCCCGAGGATCCACAGAGCGGCGGTGGATTCGCGACGGTGGATTGGACGGTACCCAGCACACCCGGCACCTATACGCTTACCGCCAACGGGCCGGCGACTGACGGGCCGGTGACGTTTACCGCGATTGTGCCCGCCGGACCGCCGCCCAATTTCATCGGGCTCGCTCCGAATGAGCGCCGCATGCTGAGCATGCAGACCGGCTCCAGCATCCAGGTCGGCGTCACGGGTGACAACGCGATCGCAGTGTGGTCGAGCAGTGCGGCGAATAAAGCCACGGTAAGTGCAACCGGACTCGTTACGGCGATCGTGGGTGGCGAGAGTATTGAGGGTGGAGACAGCTCGTTTGTCTCGTCGATTCTGACGTCGCAGAATCCGGGTCCAACCCTGCTGGTGGACTCGTTCAGATTCGACATCTTCCCTCGGACGACCACGCTCGTGTGGAACGCTGTCGAAGGCGCAGTCAGCTACCACGTCGTGACGGAGTATGGCAACCTCGACGAGGTACTGGGCTGCTCGGTCCCTGCGGAGTGCGGACTGTGGCAGGAGACGCCGCTAGGGACCACGACCACGAATCAGCTGATGTTCACCTTCAACTTCGTGGGCGGACAGCCGGGCCGGTGGCACGTTGTAGCGCTCGACGCCGACGACGAAGAGATATCGACATCACCGTTTGTGTACTTCGCCTACACCCGTTAGTTGACACTCTTCGATCCCGACGTCTAGATGGCTTTTTTCAGGAAGGTGGAGCGCGATGGTCCTTCGCGGCCAAACGGCGAAGGATCTTCGCGCTCGAATATCATGGATTCGCGCGCAGCACTTGCCTCGGAAATAGCCGAGGCGGTTCGTGGGCAGGTGCACGCGAAACAGTCCGCGGACCAACTCAGCGAAGCAATCGAAAAAAGTCTGCTCGAAGAGGCACGGCGCGCCGAGCTGAAGCTCTCGTACCTGAGAGTTGCAGCGGCGGGCGCGTTCGCGGTTTTCGTGATCGGCCGCCTCCTGATCAGCAGAGTCACTGATCTGACTCCTCCCACGCTCGGCAGTCTCGGCGCGTCGCTGGTCTGGATGACGTACGCCGCGGCCGTCCTCGTGCTCCTCCGGCGGGAATGGTACAAGGCGTGGCTCCGGCGCGCCTTCCCGATCGCCGACGCCGCACTGCTGGTCCTTGGGTTGGGGCTGAGTCGCATCGGCGTGGATCCATTCGCCGCGCCGCCGGGACTGGCGACCACGTTTGCGGGCCTTTGCGTTGTGCTCGCCTTCACGGGAGCGTTCCGTCTTACGCGGTCCGCCGTGGAGCTCACTACCGGATTGGGCGCAGCGGCGCTCGTCGTCGCCGCTGCGTTTGGGTGGGTACCCGTGCTCGCAGCGGGAGGATCGCTAATCGCCGTGCTACTGTCAGGCGTTCTCGCACTCGGCGTCACCGACATGGTTCGTCGAGTCGTGATGAATGAAGTCGGACGCGTCACACTCGATCGCCTCTACGACGAGGCGCAGCGAATCATCGACGCACGCGAGGAAATTCTGGGGATCGTTGCCCACGACCTTCGCAATCCGCTCAACACCATCCACATGGCGACCGAGCTCCTCATCGAGGAGCCGGGTCCCGAGACGGCGCGCGTGAGCCAGCTGCGGATCATCCAGAGATCCGGCGAGCGCATGAATCGACTCATTCAGGATCTGCTGAGCGTCACCACCATCGAGGCGGGACGCCTGTCGATTGTTCCGCGGAAGGTGACGGTGCACGATCTCTTCCGCGAAGCGGGGGAGATGCTCGAGCCGATCGCGCGCGAAAAATCGATCACATTCACCGTCATGGCGGCCGACGATCTTCCAGCCGTGAGTGCCGATCCTGCGCGCGTGCTGCAGGTGCTTTCCAATCTCGTCGGCAACGCCGTCAAGTTCACGCCAGCCGGGGGCTCGATCACAATCTCGGCCGCTCGGACCGATGGTCCGGTGCAATGCTCCGTAACCGACACGGGACCCGGAATTCCGGCGGCGCAAATCCCCCGGCTGTTCGGAAAATTCTGGCAGGCAAAGCGGGGCGATGGTCGAGGAGTTGGCCTTGGCCTGGCCATCGCTCGCGGGATCGTGGAAGCCCACGGCGGGACGATCAACGTGCGCAGCGAAGTCGGCCGAGGCAGCGTCTTTTCGTTTGCACTTCCCGTGTGGGACGAGAATGCGCGCAAGGACTCGGCGCTGCGTACGCGGCCATCGCAGGAGACTTTTACGAGTACCATCTCTCAGCAGACCCGGGCGTAGGGAGCGGCCGCGCATCGAATGGCTGGCGCGGATGCAACACATTCGCCTCCCACGACACGGGCACGATTTGCCAACTGATTGAACTGAAACAACTTGGCGCCCCAGGGCCACTCGGCCCGCGGAATGCGAATTGGGGCAGCACGCAAAGGATGCCCCGCTCAACAAGAAGCCACGCTTCGGCGCGGTAACCGACGCTAAAAAGGTGGGTCCCCCTCTCAAGGCCCACCTTTTTTCTTGCCCGTCAATCCTGGTGCAGAGTCTCGTTTACGTACTTGATGCACTGGCCCTGGTTCCTGAACGACGAACCATCGGCAGCCCTGACGTTCTGCCAGCCGCCGTCCTTGCAGTCATCCTTCGTCAACGGCGTACGGAACGGCTCGAAATTGTAGGTCCACCGGTCTCCGTTCACTCCGAGCTTCAGCGCGTCGGTTGCCGCGATGAGTCCACCGCTTCCTGAGCCTTGATTCACCCCGAACCCGCCAAGGATAGTGGCATCGGGATTGGCCCCCACGATAGCGCTCCACGATTGGTAGCACGGAGACACGGCGCATCCATTGATCGGTCTGGTCGACCACCAGATTCCCGGAACGCCGTTCCAGGTTTGCCAGACACCTGACTGGATCGCGCCCTGGTCGGGATTGTAAACCGGCTCGAACACGAGCGAGGTGAATCCTCCGGCCACGGCGGGGCCGTTGAAATCGACCTCGATATTGACGGACGGGAGCTGAACATCCGGAGCCGTTGACGCAGGATCGCGATACGTGGAGTAACCGATCGAATTGATGTCGGCGAGCCGTGTGCCCACGTGATCGTAGTTGAACAACGTGCCTTTGTCGGTGCCCAGCGGCGTATTCATCTCGAAGCTGCCGCTACCAAGGGGCGGAGTTGACGGTCCCGTAACGAACGCTCCGGTCGCCGGTGATGCAACGCGTGTGTAGAACACCCAGCTTCGCGTGGGCGGCGTGTCCTCGATCTGGCGCGCGACGTCGCTTTCGGTGACGACCACGTTGTTCGTGGATGACGCCGTCGCACCTCCGGCGAGCGTAAGGTCAGCTGATTTTGCGCTGGGTGCAGTTGAGTCAGAGCTGCAGGCGGCGGTTGCCGCGAGGGCGAGTGCGCCCACGAATTTGAAAGAGCGAAGCATGACAAGGGTCCCTGGAAAAAGGTGTCTGATTGCGCCGATCACTGTTGGATCAGGTAGTGCGCCCGGTCTCCTCGGAGCGTGGCATAATCGAGACCACCAATAACCATCCGTTCCGATTTACCGCGCCAGGCTGAACCCGCGCACC
>Ga0193726_1002135_pt1 | contig 13849 bp, 9 predicted proteins | sample H2c1metaG_FD_144928 | JGI IMG/M metagenome (GOLD analysis project Ga0193726, IMG submission 144928) | Soil microbial communities from a riparian zone of the East river system, Colorado, United States - H2c1 | ecosystem: Environmental > Terrestrial > Soil > Riparian zone | place: USA: East River... | reverse complement strand
GGTGCGCCTGCCGGTGTATTTGCTGGTCACGAAATGCGACCTGATTTCAGGCTTCACGGAATATTTCGACGACCTGACGGCAGAGGCTCGCGCGCAGGTCTGGGGGATGACCTTCTCCCCCGAGCGTAGCTCCGCGGGCACCGCCGCCGAGGATTTTCCGGCGGAATTCAACGCATTGGTCGAACGGCTGAATCAACGCCTGTTCGGCCGTATCGAAGAAGAGCGCGACACGCGGCGGCGCACGGCCGTGTTCGCCTTCCCGCAGCAAGTGGCGGGATTGCGCAACTTCATCGCGGCGTTCGTCACCGAAGTGTGCGCCGCCACGCGTTTCGACGGCCGGCTATTGCTGCGCGGCGTTTACTTCACCAGCGGCACCCAGGAAGGCACGCCCATCGACCGGCTGATGTCCGCAATCGGGCGTGGTTTTGCGATGGCGCCGGACTCCGTCAGTGCCGGCACGGCCGGCCGCGGCAAGGCTTATTTCATCGAGCATTTCCTGCGCGAGGTGATGTTCGCCGAGGCGGGGCTTGCCGGCGTCAATCGTGGCCGCGAGCTTCGCAATGCGGCGCTGCAGTTGGGCGCCTATGCCGCTCTGTTGTTGATCGCAGCGCTGGGCGTCATCGCCTTGTCGATCAGCTTCAGCCGCAACAAATCCTATTTGGCGGATGTGTCCAAGTCGCTGGACTCGTTGAAATCCGTACCGTTGCCCTCGCCGCAACAGTCCTTGGCCGATATCGTGCCGGGCTTGGATGCCTTGCGCGGCATCTCGGATGTGGCCAATCGTTACCGTGGGCATCTCGCATGGTCGTTGCGGTTCGGCTTATTCCAAGGCTCATCGGTCGGCGATGCGGCGCTGGATGCCTATCATCGAGAGCTCAATTCAAGTTTGTTGCCGCGCCTCGGCAACGAATTCAAGCAGCGCTTGCAAAGCGCCGCGGCGCAGCCGGATGTTCTGTACCAATACCTGAAAGCGTATTTGATGCTGGGTCAGCCCGAGCATCTGGACAAGCAGCAGCTGGCGTTTTTGATCAACCTGGATTGGCAGGACCTGTTCACCGCGCAGCCGCAAATCATGCAAGCGCTGAGCGTGCATTTGAAGGCGCTGCTCGATGATCAGGACAAATTGCGGCCGTTGCCGCTCGATGAAACGCTGGTTGCGCAATCGCGCAACACGGTGCGGCAGGCGTCGTTGGCGCGGCTGATGTACAACCAACTGAAGTTGAGCCACGTGGATGACACGAGCCACGATCTGCGGCTGGACATCGATGCGGGAATCAATTCGCAGCTGGCATTGATGCGCAAGAGCGGCAAGGCGCTGGCCGAGCCCATTGCGGGAATTTACACGCGCCCGGTGTTCGACCAAATCTCCACAGGCGGCACGCTGGCGCTGGTAACGCAGTTCTCGCAGGACAACTGGGTGATGGGCGACAGCGCCTTCGATGTGCAAAGCGCGACGCGTATGGGCTCGCAAGTCATGGATCTATACGCCGACGACTACATCAAGACCTGGGACGGCATCCTCAACGATGTCACCGTGGTGCCTCTGAAAAATCTGGCGCAGGCGTCTGAAGCGCTGGGCCTCATCGGCGGCCCGACCTCGCCGCTGCGCGGTTTGCTGCAAACCGTGGCGGCCAACACCAACATGACCAAGCCGCCGGAAGGCGGCCCGACTGCCGCGAGCATTGCCGCCAGCGCCGCGAAGGCGGTGATCAATCCATTGACCAAGCTGATGGGGGCAGGCAAGGCAACTGCCGCCGGGCCGACTCCGGCGGAAAGGATCACCACGCATTTTGCAGCCGTCAACGCCTTGGTCGCCGGGCCTCCGGGGCAGGCGCCGATCGATCAGGTCACGGCGCAGGTGAAGCAGATTCAACTGAAGATGAGCGGCATGGGCACCGGCGTGGGTGAAACCAATCCACTGGATGCGCTGGCCAAATCCGGTCAAGGCGATGCGCTCAAGGCGCTGCAGCTGCAAGCCTCGACCTTGCCGCAGCCGATCGGCGCATTGATTGCCGCGCTGGGCGGCCGCAGCGAAACACTGGCCATCGGTCAGGCGCGCGGCGAGTTGGATCAGCGCTATCACGAGCAAATCGTCAAACCCTGCGAACAGATTATTTCCGGCAGATATCCCTTCACTCAGGGCAGCGGCATCGATGTGCCGTTGGCCGACTTTGGTCGGTTGTTCGGCCTCGGCGGCATCTTCGATACCTTCTTCAAGGAAAATCTCGCGCCGCTGGTGGACGTGTCGCGCAGTCCCTGGGTGTGGCGCGCAGGCGGCAGCGGGCCATCGGGCGCCTCGAGCGCCATGCTGCGTCAGTTCGAGATGGCGCAATTGGTCCGGCAAAAATATTTCGGCTTCAGCGGCCAATCACCGGATCAACAATTCACCTTGACGCCGGGCGACCTGGATGCCGGCGCCACGCGGTTCACGCTCGAAGTCGATGGACAGTCGCTCGATTATCGTCATGGTCCGATTCGCAGCATGCCGGCGAAATGGCCGGGACCTGCGCCCGGCACGGCGTCGGTCACATTCGAGGACGCATCGGCAGCCCATCCTAATTTGAGTTTCATGGGCCCGTGGGCGTGGTTTCGGCTGCTCGATGCGGCGGCATCGCTGCGCGCGGATTCGGATGTGCGATTCACTGTTTCATTTCAAGCGGGCGGCCATCAGGGCGCCGTCATCATCGAGCCGACCAGCATTCGCAATCCGTATCAGCAGGCGGGATTGGTGCATCAGTTCAAGTGCGGCAGCTAGATGGAGGTTGGCTTCTTCGGCAAGCTTCCCTCGCACGGCGATTTCGTGCGCCGGCGGGTCGCCGATGACTTCGTGGCCGGATGGGATTCTTGGCTGCAGCAATGCTTGGCGCAGAGCCGCGAGACTCTGGGGGACGCCTGGCTCGACACTTACCTGACCAGCCCGGTATGGCGCTTCGCGTTGGCGCCGGCGGTTTGCGGAGCCGCTGCGGTGGCCGGCATCCTCGTGCCGAGCGTCGATCGGGTCGGAAGATATTTTCCGCTGACGCTGGTTTGGCCGACGTTGCCGAATTTGAGCACGCTGGAAATTGCCTTGCGCTACCGCGAGGGCTTCGAGCACGCCGAACGTCTATTGCTCGATACCTTGGCGGCGGAGCAGTTCGAGTTCGGCGACTTCGATCGCAGCGTGATGGAGCTTGCCGGGCATTTTGAAAAAGCCGGCGACCAGAATACCTTGCGTTTGACGGCCTCATCGGCCGCAAGGCTGGCCGGTGCGCCGGCGCGGTCGCGTTACGTTCCGCTGCACAATGCGGCGGCGCTCGAAGCGCCATCGCTGCAGCTTTACGGCCAATTCCTCGATTCAAACGGCGCCACGGCGCTTTGGTGGACCGATGGTTCGGCCGCGGTTGCGCCGAGCTGGCTGATGACGCATGGGCTGCCCGACAGTCTGCAATACAGCGCCATGTTGGATGGCGCATGGAGCGAGGCAGGTTGGGAGGTCGGCGAGGCAGAGGCCGGCGGGGCCATTGATGATATGACCGCAACCATTGTGAGAGAGGAGACCTCGGCGCCGTTCGCCGTTGCTTCGAGCGCGCATTCGGATCGCGGCAGCGTGCGCGCCAACAACCAAGATGCCTTCATTGACCGGCCGGATCTGAGGCTCTGGGCGGTCGCCGACGGCATGGGTGGCCTGAGTGACGGCGATGTTGCCAGCCGCATGGTGTGCGATGCGCTGGCGAATACCCCCATCGCCGCCAACCTCGATGAACAAATCGAGTTGGTTGCAGGGCAGCTCACGCAGGTCAATGACTATCTGCGTCGCAGCGCCACGCGCGAGATCAATCCAATTCATAGCGGCAGCACGGTCGTGGTGTTGTTGATCCGGGACCTACGCTGCGCAGCCGTTTGGGCGGGCGACAGCCGCGCGTACCGGCTGCGCGATGGGGTGTTGTCACAGTTGACGACCGACCACAGCTGGGCCGAGGCCGAGGGCGGCGGCGAGAACGAAAATCCACAAGCCATCACGCGCGCGGTGGGCGGGGAAGATGCCTTCAATCCCGAGACAGTGCGCAGTGAGGTCAGGCTTGGCGACCGCTTTTTGCTGTGCAGCGACGGTGTCTATCGATCCTTGGACGGTCCGGACCTGGCGGAGCTGCTGCAAACCCGCGACCCCGCGGCGTGCAGCAAGGATCTCGTCGCGCAAGCCATGAAGCGCGGCAGCACCGATAACATAACGGCCTTGGTTGTCGATTGCGGCTCGATCGCCCCGCCGGCGCTGACCGACGCCCTCGATATTGTCAGCCTTTGAACGCTGGGGCAGCCTTGACAGCCCGCGGCGCTAGGGTTTAGTTTCAACCGCCCCCCGCACCAATAATGGCAGGCCGACCAGCGCCGTGCCGCCACCGAACCAGGCGCGACTTAAGATTCAGGGGCAAGGGAAGAACTACCAGATGGGACGCTCGACGGCGCCCGGCCACCGCGCCGGGATGAATTCTAAAGAAACGCGCCTGCGCAAGGCGGCGCCGTGATTGATCCCGTGAAGGTTACGGGGCCGTTTGCGGACGGCGATCCCAGCGGGCCAAATCTCGAATACGACGCTGAATTCATGGCGCTCGACCGCGCCCAGCAGGGTCGGCCGGAGCAAGTCATTGGAGATTCTGTCAAACCCGCGCAGGACCCCGATTGGCGCGACGTGACGGAGCGGGCCGAGACCCTGATGGGGCGCACGCGCGATCTGCGCGTGGCGGTGGCACTGACCCAGGCCCTGCTGCGAACTCAAGGTCTGCAAGGATTCGCGACGGGATTGAGCGTTATCAAAGGCTTACTCGAGGGGCAATGGGATACGGTTCATCCGCAACTTGATGCCGACGACAACAACGATCCGACCCTGCGAGTCAATTCGCTGCTGAGTCTTGCGGCGGCGGACGGCGTTCTGAAGGCGTTGCGGGAAGTGCCATTGGTGGTCTCGAAAACCTTGGGCCGCTTCAGCTTGCGGGATATCAGGATTGCGTCGGGCAAGCAACCCGCGCCGGCCGGGCTTGCGGAGCCGCCAAAACAAATACAAATCGATGGCGCCTTCCGCGATGCTGACTTGAACGAATTGCAGGCCAGCGCGGCGCAGATCGCGCTCGCGTTGGAAAATGTAGGCGCCATCGACAAGCTGTTGGTCGACAAAGTCGGCAGTCAGGCGCCGGAATTGAAGCCCCTGGTGCTGGATTTGAACGAGATCAAGCATGCATTGGCGGAACAACTCTCGGCGCGGGGCGTGGGCGTTGCGGGCGCGGACGGCGCCACGGGCGGCGGCGACGCGGCCAAGTCCGGCGGCGGCCGCGGCGAAATCGACAGCCGCGAGGATGTGGTGCGGCAGCTCGATCGCCTGTGCGAGTATTACCGCCGGCATGAGCCCTCGAGCCCCGTGCCGGTGCTGCTGCGCCGGGCGAAGCGTTTGGTGTCCAAGGATTTCATGGAAATCATCCGTGACCTGACCCCGGGCGGAGTCGCCGAGGCGGAATTGCTGAGCGGAATCGAGAAGGCAAGCGAGTAGCGCGAAAACAATTTTTAATACAAATGTCGTGATTTGGTCCTGAAATCCGTTTTAAGTACATATATCGGCGGCGCCGATTACCGAGGTGGCTAGTGGCAAAGCAAAGTAGTCAGAAATTCATCGCGCGTAACCGCGCTCCGCGAGTGCAGATTGAGTACGACGTCGAGGTATATGGCGCAGAAAAGAAGGTGCAAGTGCCTTTCGTCATGGGCGTGCTGGCCGATTTGTCCGGCAAACCCGCCGAAGAGCTGCCCCCGGTCGATGAGCGCAAGCCGCTGGAGATCGACGTCGACAATTTCGACAGCCGCCTGAAGGCAATGAAGCCGCGCGCCGCTTTCTCGGTGCCCAATACATTGACCGGCGAAGGGCAGCTGAGCGTCGATATCACTTTCGAAAGCATGGATGACTTTTCTCCCGCCGCGGTGGCGAAGAAGGTCGGCGCGCTCGCGAAGCTGCTGGAGGCTCGCACTCAATTGGCCAACTTGGTGACCTACATGGATGGCAAGTCCGGAGCCGAGAAGCTCATCTCGGAGGCATTGCAGAACCCCGCGCTGCTGCAGTCGCTGGCTTCCGCACCGAAGCCTTCAGACGAACCGGCCAAGACCTAAGGAGTACGAACCATGGCACAGGCCAAAGAAGATCAAGCAGCGCTCGGCCAGACGACCGAGACCTCGGATTTCTCCGCACTACTGCAGAAAGAATTCAAACCCAAGTCGGATCGCGCGCGCGAAGAGGTCGAGACCGCGGTGCGCACCCTGGCCTCGCAGGTGCTGGAAGACAAAGATCTGATCGCCGACGATGCGGTGAATTCGATCAATGCCATCGTTGCGGAGATCGATCGAAAGCTCGCCGAGCAAATCAATCTCATCATGCACAACCCCCAATTCCAGGCTCTCGAGAGCTCCTGGCGCGGGCTGCATTATTTGATCAATAACACCGAAACAGACGAAATGTTGAAGATCAAGGTCTTCAACATATCGAAGAAGGATCTGGCCAAGACCCTGAAGAAATACAAGGGAACCGCATGGGATCAGAGCCCGATCTTCAAGAAAGTGTACGAAGTCGAATACGGTCAGCTCGGTGGCGAGCCCTACGGCTGTCTGGTCGGCGACTATTACTTCGATCACAGCGCCCCCGATGTCGAGTTGTTGTCGGGCATGGCGCAGATCGCGGCCGCTTCGCATGCACCCTTCATCGCGGCCGCATCGCCGACCACCATGCAGATGGATTCCTGGGGCGAACTTGCCAACCCGCGCGATCTGACCAAGATTTTCCAGACGCCCGAATACGCCGCCTGGCGTTCGATGCGCGACTCGGATGACTCGAAGTATGTCGGTCTCGCCATGCCGCGCTTTTTGTCGCGCATGCCCTACGGCGCGAAGACCAATCCGGTGGAGGAATTCGAGTACGAGGAAGACACCGCAGGCGCCGACTCCAGCAAGTACACCTGGTGCAACGCTGCCTATGCCATGGCGGTGAACATCAATCGCGCCTTCAAACTTTACGGCTGGTGCTCGCGCATTCGCGGCGTCGAATCAGGCGGCGCAGTCGAAGGCCTGCCGGTGCATACCTTCCCGTCGGATGACGGCGGCGTCGACATGAAGTGTCCGACTGAAATTGCGATCAGCGACCGGCGCGAAGCTGAGCTTGCGAAGAACGGCTTCATGCCGCTCATCCACCGCAAGAACAGCGACATTGCCGCCTTCATCGGCGCGCAGTCTCTGAACAAACCGGCCGAGTACGATGATCCGGACGCGACGGCCAACGCCAATTTGGCGGCGCGGCTGCCGTACATGTTCGCGTGCTGCCGCTTTGCTCACTACTTGAAGTGCATCGTGCGCGACAAGATCGGATCGTTCAAGGAACGCGCCGACATGGAGCGCTGGCTGTCGAACTGGATCTTGAACTACGTCGACGGCGATCCTGCCAATTCGAGCGAGGAGACCAAGGCGCGCAAGCCTCTGGCAGCGGCGGAAGTCGTGGTCGAGGAAGTGGAAGGCAATCCGGGGTATTACACCTCCAAGTTCTTCCTGCGTCCGCACTACCAGCTCGAGGGCTTGACTGTGTCGTTGCGCTTGGTGTCGAAGCTGCCGTCGGCGAAGGCGGCGTAAGGCAGCGGCAACTCGGCCAAAATTAAGGCGCGTCGCTGCCGACGCGCCGTTCCATCCACCCCGGGAGAATAACAATGGCGATAGATAGTTTTTTAAAGCTCGGCACGCTGAAAGGCGAGTCGGTTGTCAAAGGGTTCGAGGATCAGATGCAACTTCTGGCCTGGGGTTGGGGCATGAGCCAGACCGGCACGACGCATTCCGCTTCGGGCGGCGGCGCGGGCAAGGTCGATGTCCAGGATATGCATATCACCAAGAACGTGGATGCGGCGAGTCCGACTCTGGCGCTGTCCTGCTGCAAGGGCACCCATTACGACTCGGCAACGCTCACCATGCGCAAAGCCGGCGGCACGGCGCTCGAGTACCTCACCATCACCCTCACGGATGTGATCATCACCTCCTACTCGGTGGCTGACACGAGCGGCTCGGACCAAATACAGGACACCTTCGCGATCAACTTCGGCAAATTCAAATACAGCTACCAGCCGCAGGACAACAAGGGCGCGAAGAAGGGCGGCGCGATCGACGCGACCTACGACATCGCCAAGAACACGGATGCCTAGTTCTTGAATGCGCAGGAGGCAGTGCGCGCCGGCGATCTCGACGGCGCGCTGACTCAACTGCAAAGCGAGGTGCGCAAGAAGCCCGCCGATGCGCGGCTGCGCATTTTCTTGTTCCAACTGTTGTGCGTACGCGGCGAATGGAATCGGGCGCTGACGCAGTTGAATGTCGCGGGCGAGCTCGACGCGGGCGCCTTGCTGATGGTGCAGACCTATCGCGAAGCGCTGCGCTGCGAGGTTTACCGAGCCGAGGTGTTTGCCGGCAAGCGCATGCCCATGTCGCTGGGCGAGCCCGACAGCTGGTTCGCGCCCTTGGTGCAGAGTTTGTCGGTTGCCGCGGAGGGCCGCGCCGCCGATGCCGCGACGTTGCGGCAAACCGCCTACGACGAGGCGCCGGCGATCGCGGGCACGTTCAACGGCGAAGCATTCGAGTGGATCGCGGATGGCGATGCGCGCATGGGTCCATGCCTCGAACTGATCATTTCCGGCCGATACTACTGGGTGCCGTTTCACCGCATCCACAGCATCGTCATGGAGGCACCGTCCGATCTGCGGGATTTTGTGTGGATGCCGGCGCAATTGACCTGGGCGAACGGCGGCGAAAGCGTCGCGTTGATTCCCAGCCGCTATCCCGGCAGCGAAGCGGCGGCTGTCGACCCGGCATTGCGCCTTGCGCGGCGCACCGATTGGCTGGAGCAGTCGGAAGGGGCGTTTTTCGGCTTGGGGCAGCGGGTGTTCATCACCGACGGCGGCGAGTCCGGTTTGCTCGATGCGCGCCGCATCGAACTTCACAACTCGGCCGTCGATCAGCCGGCGGTAGCGTGACGCGGGCGGCTCGATGGCCGACCTGACGCCGCAGGAGCGCTTACAGCCCTCATTGCTCGATCGATTGACGGATGAGAATCCGCAAGGCGGCATAGAGTCGCGCGACCAGCGTCTGCTTTCCTGGCAGCGGCTGCGCGATGCCGTGCGCCGCGACCTGGCGTGGTTGTTGAATTGCGTGCACCTGGAGGCGACCCAGGATCTCTCGGCAGTGCCTCTCGCCGCAAGATCCACGCTCAATTACGGCATGCCGGAGACCACCGGCATCCCGGTTGCCAACATCAACATCGAAACTCTGCAAAAGCGGGTACGCCAGGCGATCGTGGACTTCGAGCCGCGATTGCTGCGCAACAAGCTGAGCGTGACGGTCGAAAAGCAAGCGGAGTCGATGAACCGCAATTCACTGGTGTTCATGATCCGCGGAGAAATATGGGCCCAGCCGATGCCGCTGAGCATCGTCATGCGCACCGAGTTTGATTTTGAAACCGGTGCCGTCAAAGTGGACGAAGGATCGCGGTAAGAGAAGATCATGGACCCGCGTCTATTACGCTACTACAACCAGGAACTTCAGCATGTGCGCGACATGGGCGCCGAGTTCGCGCGCGATTTTCCGAAAATCGCCGGCCGCCTCGGGATGGAAGGTTTGGAGTGCGCCGATCCCTACGTCGAACGCTTGCTCGAAGGATTTGCCTTTCTGGCGGCGCGCGTGCAGCTCAAAATCGACGCCGAGTTTCCGCGCTTCACCCAGCACCTGCTCGAGATGGTGTATCCGCGCTATCTCGCTCCCACGCCCTCGATGGCGGTGGTGCAATTGCAGCCCGACTTGCGCGAGCCGGCATTGGCAACGGGTGTCGTTGTGCCGCGCAACGCCGCACTGCACAGCATGGTGGGCCGCGATACCACGGTTTCGTGCGAGTTCCGCCTCGCCAACGATGTGGCGCTGTGGCCCATCGTATTGACCGAAGCAAAAATTCTGGACGGCGCTGCAGCCTTGGGCGCGATCGGCGTGCGGCCGGGTAGCGCCGCGCGCTCCGCGCTGCGCCTGAGCTTTCAGTGCACCGCCGGAGTCCAGGCGCAGCAACTTGCCATGGACGAATTGGCGCTCTACCTGGTCGGCGCCGACAACCTGCCCGCCGACCTTTACGCCCAGATTTTGGGCAATGGCACCCAGGTGTTGATCCGCGGCTCCGGCAATTCTTCCGCCAACGTCACGACCCTGGGACGCGAAGCAATTCAGCGCATGGGTTACGACGATGACGAAGCTCTGCTGCCGCCCGCCCGCCGGCAGTTCAGCGGATATCGATTGTTGCAGGAGTATTTCGCGTTTCCGCAGCGGTTTCTGTTCGTGCGCCTGGCGGGCCTGCGCCGCGGCTTGCAGAAAATCGCCGGCGATCGCTTCGAGCTCATCGTGCTGTTCGACCGGGCCGCGCCGGACCTGGAACCTACGGTGAATGCCGATAATTTCCGCTTGTTCTGCGGCGCGGCCATCAATTTGTTTCCGCGCAACGCCGACCGCATCCACCTCGAAGCCGGCATCCCCGAATATCACGTCGTCGTCGATCGCACCCGTCCGATGGATTACGAAGTCTACGACGTCATGGATGTGCAGGGCTTCGGGGATCATTCGGAGCCCGACCAGCAATTTCGACCGTTCTACTCGTGCAACGAAACGACATGGCATACGCGCGATCTTGCATACTTCAGCGTGCGCCGCGAAGCGCGGCGCTTGTCATCGCGGCAGCGGCTGAGCGGCCCGCGCGCCAGCTATGTCGGCAGCGAAGTGTTTCTATCGCTGGTCGATCCCGATGAGGCGCCGTTCGGTTCGAATTTGCGCCAGCTGGCGGCAAGCACCCTGTGCACCAATCGCGACCTGCCCCTGAATATTCCGATTTCCAAGACGGCCACCGATTTCACCTTGGAATCGGCCGCGCCAGTTGAAAGCGTGCGCTGCGTCGCCGGGCTGTCGCGGCCGCGGCCCTCGTTTGCGCATGGCGATGCCAGCTGGAGGCTCATCAGCCATCTGTCGCTCAACTATTTGTCGATCATCGACACCCCCGGGGACGGCGCGGCGGCGCTGCGCGAGATGCTCGGCCTGTATGCCGATCCCAACGACTCCTCGGCGCAGCGGCAAATCGAAGGTCTGCGCGCCGTGAGTTCGAAAGCCGTCATCGGCCGGGTGCCCATCGCCGGGCCCATCGCGTACGGCCGCGGCACCGAGGTGACTTTGACCCTGGAAGATGCGGCGTTCCAGGGGTCGAACAGCTTCATGCTGGCTTCGGTGCTGGAGCAGTTTTTTGCGCGGTTTGCGTCGATCAATTCGTTTTCAAGAACCGTGCTTCGATCAGCGGAGCGTGGGGAGGTCGCGCGATGGCCGATGCGCCTCGGCAATCGACCGACGCTGTAAGGGTCACGCAAGATCTCGAGACGCGATTCGCGTCGTACGAGTTCTTCGCCGCCATGCGCCGCGTCGAATGTGCGCTTCCCGAGCTGCCGAGGCTTGGGTGTGCAGCGCGCGCGGCCGACGAAGCGGTCCGCTTGGGCCAAGTGCCATCATTGACTTTCGCTCCCACGATGTTCGTCGAGGCGCAGAGGCGCGAAGACGGCAAGCTTTGGCTGGGCGGCGTGTTCTTCGGCGTCTTTGGGCCGAATGGACCTCTGCCGCTGCATCTGACCGAGTATGCGCACGACCGGCGGCATAATTTTCGTGACCGCACGCTGGCGAGTTTCGCGGATATATTTCATCACCGCTTGATGTGCCTGTTCTATCGCGGCTGGGCCGATGCCCAACCGACGGTGCATAGCGACCGACCCGACAGCGACCGCTTCCGTGCCTACGTCGGCGCGTTGCTGGGCGTGGGGCAGGAAACGCTGCGCAACCGCGACGCCATGCCCGATGCGGCAAAGCTCTACCATGCAGGCCGCCTGTCTTCCGAGATCAAAAATCCGGAAGGCCTGGAAGCGGTGCTCGAGGATTTCTTCGAAGAACGCGTCTGCGTGCGCGAGTTCCAGGGCGAATGGATGATTCTGGCGGAGGACGATCGGCTATATCTGGGTAGATCGCCGAATTCCTCGACGTTGGGCCTGAATGCCACCTTGGGCCGCAGCGTCTGGGGCGCGCAATCGCGATTTCGCATCGTCGTGGGTCCCCTAGGGTTGACGGCCTTCGAGCGCTTTCTGCCGGGATCGGCGGCACTCAAGCAACTCGCCGCCATCGTGCGCGGTTATGTGGGATTCGAACTGCAGTGGGACCTGCAATTGATTCTCAAACGCGGCGAGGTTCCCGCCGCGCAGCTGGGCACGGGCGCCGGCTTGGGCAAGGGCACGCGCTTGGGGTGGACTTCTTGGTCGGTGTCGGGCACGCGGACCCGCGACGCGAATGACGTCGTGTTGGCGAACACGGCCCTCAGTTAGAAAAAAACCGGAGATTTAAGATGGCTTCAATCAGTCGTGCGGCTTTGTTCGGCAAGCTGAATCGCATTGGATACCGCGCCATCGAAAGCGCCACGGTGTTCTGCAAGATGCGCGGCAATCCCTATGTCGAACTGGTGCACTGGATACATCAGGTGCTGCAGCTGCAGGATTCGGATCTGCACCGCATCATCCGCCAGTTCAATCTCGAACCCTCGCGCCTGGCGGCCGACATCACCGATGCATTGGACCGGCTGCCGCGCGGCTCGTCCACCATTTCCGATCTGTCGGTGCATGTCGAAGAGGCCGTGGAGCGCGGCTGGATTTTCGCAACCTTGATGTTCGGTGAGGCGCAGGTGCGCACCGGCTATCTGATGCTGGGCATCGTCGATACGCGGGGCCTGCGCAATGTGCTTGCTTCCATTTCGAAGGAATTCGACAAGATCAAACCGGAAAGGTTGAAGGACCAGTTTGCGGAGATCGTCAGCGGCTCGCCTGAGGAAGGGCAACGCCCCACGGATGGATTTCAGATGGGGGGCGGCGCGGCGCCCGGCGAGACCAGCGGCGCGATGGCGCCGGCGCAAATGGGCAAGCAGGAAGCGCTCAAGCAATTCACCACGGATTTAACCGAACAGGCGCGCAGCGGCAAAATGGACCCGATCATCGGCCGCGACGAGGAAATTCGGCAGGTGGTCGATATCCTGATGCGCCGCCGCCAGAACAATCCCATTTTGGTGGGCGAGGCGGGCGTGGGCAAAACAGCCGTGGTGGAGGGCTTCGCGCAGCGCATCGTGCGCGGCGATGTGCCGCCGCAGCTCAAAGATGTGCAGTTGCGCACCCTCGATGTCGGCCTGCTGCAGGCGGGCGCCAGCATGAAAGGCGAATTCGAAAATCGCCTGCGTCAGGTGATCGACGAGGTGCAGTCCTCGCCCAAGCCGATCATTCTATTCATCGACGAGGCTCACACCTTGGTGGGAGCGGGCGGCGCGGCGGGCACGGGCGATGCCGCCAATTTGCTCAAGCCCGCGCTGGCGCGCGGCACGCTGCGCACCATCGCAGCGACCACCTGGGCCGAATACAAGAAATATATCGAAAAGGATCCGGCGCTGACGCGGCGTTTCCAGACGGTGCAGATCGATGAACCTTCCGAAGAACGCGCCATCCTCATGCTGCGGGGCGTGGCTTCGACCATGGAAGCGCATCACAAGGTCCAGGTCCTCGATGAGGCCATCGAAGCGGCGGTCAAGTTGAGCCATCGCTACATTCCCGCGCGCCAACTGCCGGACAAAGCGGTCAGCTTGCTAGACACCGCGTGTGCACGAGTCGCCATCAGCCAGCATGCGGTGCCGGCGGCGGTCGACGACTGCCGCAAACACATCGAATCGCTCGACACGGAACTGGCCATCATCGGCCGCGAGAGCGCGATCGGCATC
>Ga0193726_1002134_pt1 | contig 13854 bp, 14 predicted proteins | sample H2c1metaG_FD_144928 | JGI IMG/M metagenome (GOLD analysis project Ga0193726, IMG submission 144928) | Soil microbial communities from a riparian zone of the East river system, Colorado, United States - H2c1 | ecosystem: Environmental > Terrestrial > Soil > Riparian zone | place: USA: East River... | reverse complement strand
GGCATTGATGACAGACTCGCAGGACTGGTGGCCCGCCGACTTCGGCCACTACGGTCCTTTATTTATCCGCATGGCGTGGCACAGCGCCGGTACATACCGCACGGGTGACGGCCGTGGAGGCGGCGGTCGCGGCCAGCAGCGTTTCGCTCCGCTGAACAGCTGGCCCGACAACGTCAACCTGGACAGAGCTCGCCGTCTGCTTTGGCCGATCAAACAAAAATACGGCAAGAAAATTTCTTGGGCCGACCTGATGATTCTTGCTGGCAATGTCGCACTCGAAACGATGGGCTTCAAAACGTTTGGCTTCGCCGGTGGACGCGCCGACGTCTGGGAACCAGACCTCGACGTCAACTGGGGACTCGAAACAACCTGGATGGGAACCGACAAACGCTATTCGGGCGAACGCGATCTCGCAAAGCCATTCGGCGCAACCACGATGGGTCTCATCTACGTCAATCCCGAAGGTCCGGATGGCGTTCCCGATCCGATTGCGGCTGCCAAGGATATCCGCGAAACTTTTGCTCGCATGGCGATGAACGATGAAGAAACCGTCGCTTTGATCGCCGGCGGTCACACCTTCGGCAAAACTCACGGCGCAGGTGCCGCAAAACAACACGTCGGAGCCGAACCTGAAGGCTCGCCGATCGAAGAGCAGGGCCTCGGCTGGACAAATGCCTACGCCTCTGGCATCGCAGGTGACGCAATCACCAGCGGCCTCGAAGTAACATGGACCAGCACACCAACAAAATGGAGTAACGACTTCTTCGAGCACCTGTTCAAGTACGAGTGGGAACTGACGAAGAGTCCAGGTGGCGCACACCAGTGGCAGCCAAAGGGTAACGCAGGGACCGATACGGTACCGGACGCTCACAATTCCTCAAAGCGTCACGCACCTGCGATGCTCACCACTGACCTTTCTTTGCGTCTTGACCCCGTTTACGAAAAAATTTCCAGACGCTTCTACGAAAATCCTGCCGAGTTTGCGGATGCCTTCGCCCGGGCATGGTTTAAGCTGACTCACCGCGACATGGGACCACGCGCGCGTTATCTCGGCCCTGAAGTTCCGAACGAACAACTCGTCTGGCAAGACCCCATTCCAGCAATAGATCACGTATTGGTCGATGACAAAGATGTTGTCTCGCTCAAAGAGAAAATTCTTGCCTCAGGCCTAACGGTCTCGCAACTCGTCTCGACCGCTTGGGCCTCTGCATCCACCTACCGTGGTTCGGACAAGCGTGGCGGCGCAAACGGAGCGCGCATCCGTCTTAGTCCGCAGAAGGATTGGAAGGTCAATCAGCCAGAGCAGCTGCAGAGAGTGCTGAAGGCGCTCGAAAAGATTCAGAGTGAGTTCAACGGCTCCCAGTCTGCAGGCAAGAAGATCTCCCTTGCTGACTTGATCGTCCTGGCTGGTTGTATCGGTGTCGAGCAGGCCGCCAGAAATGCAGGCATCTCCGTGACCGTTCCATTCAGCCCAGGGCGCATGGACGCTTCACAGGTGCAGACTGACGTGCCCACCTTTGCGGTGCTCGAACCGGCGGCGGACGGCTTCCGCTCCTACACCAACGGACACGCCGACGCACCAGCTGAGGTCGAACTGTTGGATAAAGCACAGCTGCTCACGCTGACCGCGCCTGAACTGACCGTGCTGATTGGCGGCATGCGGGTGCTGAATACCAACGTCGGACAGACCAAGTTAGGCGTCTTCACCAAACGGCCAGAAGCGTTGACCAACGACTTCTTCATCAACCTGCTCGATATGCGTACGGTATGGAAAGCGACCTCGGATGCCAACAATGCGTTTGAAGGGCGGGATCGCAAGACGGGCGAAGTCCGGTGGACGGCAACGCGAGCCGATCTCATCTTCGGTTCAAATGCGCAACTCCGGGCGCTGTCGGAGGTCTACGGAAGTTCGGACGCGCACGGGAAGTTTGTCCAAGACTTCGTTGGGGCCTGGAACAAAGTGATGAACCTCGACCGCTTCGACCTCGCCGCGTCCGTCAAGTAAGCGGTAGAACGTTTCCGAGCGAGTCGCTGTATCCAAAAATTGGATAACACGGCACAACGAGGTCGTCAGTCCAAAGCTGTACCCCGCAACTAATTATTTAGTGGAGATACCACGGCTTAGGAGCTCCCACTCTTGAGCCGTTTTCTTTTTTGCGTTTAGTTGCGTCTAAAACTCCCCAAACTGAGTGCGCGTTCGCTTCTGGCCGTGTCCAAGCCAAGAGTCCAAGAAACTATTCATTAATGAGGCGTTGCGCCCCAGCGCCCGCCTCAGGCCAGCTCCTAATATACCTTGACACGTATATGCTCTGCAGAGTATATACAAACCATGGAATCTGTCTTCGAAATCATTGCGGAGCCGAACCGCCGTGCGATATTGGGTCTGCTGGTCACCTCACAACAGTCGGTTGGAGAGATCGAGCGTCAACTTCGTATGCCGCAGCCGACCGTGTCAAAGCACCTGCGCGTGCTGCGCGAGGCCGGTTTCGTGGAATCCATGGTGGACGCACAACGCCGTCTCTACCGGTTGAAACCTGAACCATTTCAGGAGGTCGATGCCTGGCTGGATCAGTTCCGCCAGTTCTGGTCCGGTCACGTAGATGCTCTCGAACGCCTCCTCGACCGCATGGAAGAGCCAACGGCAACGAAAAGGAAGACAAGGAAAAGAGGACGCGGCCCCAACCGCGAACGTGACAAAGGAGAAACGAAATGAAAATCAAAGTGACCAGCGTATACGTGGACGACCAGGAGAAGGCCCTGCGCTTCTATACCGAAGTGCTCGGGTTTACAAAGAAGACGGACTTTTCGCAGGGGCCATATCGCTGGCTGACCGTGGCCTCGCCCGAGGAGCCGGACGGCACGGAGTTGCAGCTGGCGCTGAACAACAACCCGGCAGCCAGAGCGTATCAGCAGGCGCTGTTTCAACAAAGCCAGCCTGCGGCCATGTTCTTCTCCGACGACGTGCAGGCCGAATACGAGCGTATGAAGGGACGCGGCGCTGAGTTCACCATGCCGCCAACGGATGTGACGGCCTCGAAGATCGCCATGCTCAAGGACACCTGCGGCAACCTCATTCAGGTGACGCAGCTGAAGCGCTGATAGGGCGGACGGTGAGCGGGTGATCCAGGCTGACCTGAGGAGAAAAAGATGATTGATCGTGAGGAGTACACACCGGGTCCGGCCCGCGGAGCGCAGGTACAAAAAGGCGGAGAAAAGTGGACGCTCATTCTGACCAGAGAGCTGCGCCACTCGCCGGAAAAAGTCTGGCAGGCGCTTACCGACCCGGCGCATCTGCGCGAGTGGGCGCCCTTCGACGCCGAGGGGAGCCTGGGTACGGTTGGAACGGTGAAGCTCAGGTGGGTGGGAACGCCCACGCCGCTGGAAACAAGAGTGACGCGAGCTGAAGCCCCCAAGGTGCTTGAGTACAACGATACTCGGTGGGAACTCGAAGCCTTTGCTGGCGGCACGCGCCTGACGTTGTGGCACAACATCGATCGCCGCTTCATCGCGTGGGGCGCCGCGGGCTGGCACATTTGCTTTGACGTCCTTGAGCGGCTCCTGGCGGCTCATCCGATTGGACGCATGGTGGGCGCCGAGGTCATGAAGTTCAGCGGCTGGCAGCGGCTGAACAAGGAGTACGCAAAGCAGTTCGATATTGAAACACCCAACAAGCCGCCTCAAGCGGCTCAAAAACCATAAATCGAGGTGGAAACATCATGAACCAAGGTACCGTACGTTTAATTTTTCGCTGGATTCACATCGTCTTTAGCATCCCGATACTCGGCTATATTTATAGTCCGTTTGACCAAATTCCAAACTACGCTCCCATTACTCGGCTCGTCTTCGTTCCTGTACTTATCCTCTCTGGACTTTGGATGTGGAAAGGTCATGCCCTTCGACAACTTGTTTCGAAGAGATCGCCCAATAAAACTACTGGCATGAAAACCGGACGAGAACTGGAGGCATAAAGATCCAATGAATCCATCGGAACGTATTGACCATCTGATCGCAAGACTCACAGACTGGCGTGGCAAAACGCTCGCCGGCATCCGTAAGAGTATCCTTGAGGCCGACCGGGAGATCATCGAGGAATGGAAGTGGATGGGCAGCCCGGTGTGGTCTCGCGACGGAATCATCGCGGTCGGCAACGCCCACAAAGATAAGGTGAAGCTTACCTTTTCCCACGGCGCCAGCCTCCCGGATCCTGACAAGCTCTTTAACGCTGGCCTCGGAGGCAACGCCTGGCGAGCGATCGATCTTTTTGAGGGCGACAAGATTAATGGCCGTGCTCTAGCAAGTCTCGTCCGTGCCGCCGTTGAATACAATCAGATCAAATTGAAGAGGAAGGCGTCTGCGGGCACTCGAGCGAAAATACACAAAAGGACAAAGTGATGAAGTTACATCGGTGATTCCGCACTCAGGAGTGCAGACACGAAAGTTTGCACCGTGCTTCTGTATCGGAATTGAATTCTGGTTGGCGAAAGCCACCCGTCGGGCCAGGCCCAGGTTGCGTAAGCTAAGGTCTGGCCTCGATGTCAAGTTTTACCTCAGAAAAACTCGACATATTTCTTCTGCCAGCCAAGGCGACGAAATTGGGGGCGGCAATTGTACATGTCAGGCAGGAAAAAACGGGGGCTGGCGCCTCTACGTGTAGTCGAAGACGCCCAGTTGAGGACTGCCTGCGTCTGTTTGCCATCGCCTTACTTCCCATGTATTATTGAGTACGCACTCAGTAATAGAGAACCTCAATGGCGCGTCCTAAGAGCGAGGACAAACGAAATGCGATCCTGCACGCCGCGACCCGCTTATTTGCGGAGCGCGGTCTTACCGCTGCCCCAACGTCAGAGATATCAAAACAAGCCGGTGTCGCCGAGGGAACCCTGTTTACGTACTTCGAGACTAAGGATGATCTGATCAATGCCCTTTACCGGGAGATCAAGCTGGAACTCGCAGACGCCATGATGTCGGATTTCCCCCGGAAGAAGAATGTTCGTACCAGGCTGCGACATGTTTGGGATCGCTATGTGAACTGGGGGATTGCGAATCCCAAGCAGCGCAAGGTGCTGGCGCAACTGCAGGTGTCGGAGGCACTCTCCAAAGAGTCTCGAGACGCCGGTGGCGCGCCGTTCGTCGAGCTCCAAATCATGATTCGTGATGCCCTTGAGCAGCGGGTCTTTCGGAATGATGTCCCGGTGGAACTTGTCTCAAAGTCGTTAGCCGCCTTGGTAGAGGCGACGATAGACCTGACGGTGTCGAATCCATCCAAAACGAAACAATACCGGGATAGCGGCTTTCAAATGTTCTGGGCCGGCATAACCAAGCAATGACTCGTTGCATCTCATAAATGAGTGAGTAATCACAATAGACTTGCTCGCAAAGCCAGCCGGCCCAGTGTAAGCGCCATAGTCTATCTAAGCAGGAGAACGGAGGATTTCATGTCTAAGGTTTGGCTAATTACGGGAAGCGGAAACGGGTTGGGGAGGGACATCGCCGCGGCGGCGCTGGCCGCAGGGGACAGCGTGGTAGCCGGAGCGCGTCGCACGGAAGAGCTGGCACCTCTGGTGGCGCAGTACGGCGAGCGGGTGAAACCGGTCAGGCTGGAAGTGCGCGATGAGGCCGCCGCAAAGGCAGCCGTGCGGTTGGCGGTGGACAGCTTCGGGCGTCTGGACGTGCTCGTCAACAATGCTGGTTACGGGCAGATTGCACCGTTCGAGCAAATGAGTGCGGAGGATTTCCAGGCCGTCGTGGATACGTGCTTTTACGGGGTGGTGTACACCACGCGTGCCGCGGTGCCGGTGATGCGCAAGCAGAAGAGCGGTCACATCTTTCAGGTGTCTTCGGTCGGCGGTCGCCTCGGGGTTCCCGGCAATACGCCGTATCACGCGGCCAAGTGGGCTGTCGGCGGTTTTAGCGACTCGCTGGCGATGGAAGTCGCGCCGTTCGGGGTCAAGATCTGCACGCTGGAGCCGGGAGGCATTCGGACCAACTGGGCGCGGCGCGCCGGCGAGAATGCGCCGGACCTGCTGCCGGACTACGAGGCCTCGGTCGGTTCGATACACCAGATGTTGCGAGGACTCGAAGGGCGTGCGGAAGGCGACCCGCGGAAGATCGCGGACGTAATCGTGCAACTGGCGAACAGTGACGAGGTGCCGGTGCGGCTGATCCTTGGTGTCGATGCAGAAAAACGAGTGCAACAGGCAGAGGCTGCGCGTGCGAGCGAAGCCGAGAAATGGCGACATCTCACTGTTTCAACGGTTTTTGAAGATGGGCGCTTCGACAGCCGATTGTATATGGCAAAGACCGAAATCAATTCCTGAGTTGCTGAGTCTCGAAAGGACGATTATGAAATACAGGCTACTCGGCAAGAGCGGACTGCGGGTCTCCGAAGCGGCGCTAGGCACTATGACGTTCGGCGACGAGTGGGGATGGGGATCACCAAAGGCTGAAGCGCAGAAAGTCTATGAAACCTACCGCGAGGCAGGCGGAAACTTCCTAGACACGGCGAATTTCTACACCGGCGGCACGAGCGAAAAATTCCTGGGTGAGTTCATGCAGGGACATCGCGAGAGCGTCGTTTTGGCCACGAAATACTCCCTTGCCGTGCCCGGCAACGATCCCAATGCGGCGGGCAATCACCGCAAAAGCATGATGCAAGCAGCGGAAGCCAGTTTGAAACGACTGCAAACCGACTACATCGACCTGTACTGGGTACACGTCTGGGATGGCATCACGCCAGTGGAAGAAGTCATGCGCGGACTGGACGATCTCGTTCGCCAGGGCAAGGTTCTCTACGTCGGCATCTCGGACGCTCCCGCCTGGTGGATCGCCCAGGCAAATACTTTGGCGGAGCTTCGAGGCTGGACACAGTTTATTGGGTTGCAAATCGAATACAGTCTCATCGAGCGAACGGTCGAGCGCGAACTTGTTCCTATGGCCAAAGCTTTAAACTTGGGGGTTGTGGCTTGGTCTCCGTTAGCAGGCGGCGTGCTAACCGGGAAGTATCACGGCGAGGGCAAGGCCGACGGCGCGCGGATGAACGACGAGGCAAGGAAAGCCCTGCTTCCTGAGGAACACCGCGCGGCGCCCATCATCTCGGCAGTGAAATCGGTCTCCAAACAGACCGGTCGCAGCATGGCGCAAGTCGCACTCGCCTGGCTGCGCCATCAAACGGTGCCAGTAATCCCGATCATGGGAGCGCGGAAGGTATCTCAACTCCAGGACAATCTCGGCAGTTTGGATCTGGAACTCTCCGCCGAACAGTTGAAATCACTCAATGGAGCAAGCCAAATCGAACCCGGATTCCCACAGAGTGTTTATGACAGAGAAATGGTTCGTGCAGTCAGGTATGGCGGCACATGGGATCGCTTGCTGCTATAAGGGCGGCACTTCAGGCAGAATAGTGGGCCGGTGCCGGCGTTTAAGCTTCCCACTTACTCTCAAGTGATTGGCAAGTCGGAAGTCAATTCAATCGATCGCGTTGCAGTCTTGAAGAGGAGTGATTTCGTGGGCACGATGCCGCCGTGGGACATGAAATACAATCTCGACTTGATTACCGCTGTCTTCACTTACGTTCGTTGGCTTGGAGACCACAAAGGCATCTCTGAAAAAATGAAAACACACGACAAGGTGATCGTTGACCGCCAGGGAAATCTTATCGAATGGGTCGATCGGTAAAAGAAAGCGCGCGAGACGGAATGGCTGCTTTGGCTGCATCCGACAATTGTTCGTCTTCCACGGGAGCTCGTACGGACTGCGCTGAAGTTGCGCAGCGTTAAGACATCAATCAGGAGTTGAGGACGTTCGCAGGATTCTTGAACCAGTGTTTCGCTGGCGCTTGGAAAGTAACCAAAAGTCCCGCGCCCTGCAAAAGAGCGTGTGCCACACTTAGGAACGCCAACATGATCGACCTGTCAACTTCTGCTCTAAGGTTGAAAAAATGGTACGGAATGCTGACGAGGAAAATTACAAGTAAGCTAATGCGAGCCCAATTCTCTCCCTGGGAAGCCTTCCAAATGAACAAGCATTGGAGGAGCAAACTGAACATCTTAATCATGACCAGTCCCTGAATCGGGCCGAGACTCTTGAGGTGCTCCCAATCGATTGCTGTCGTAGTGGGTCCAATTGCCAACGCGACCAACATAAGAAAAATCGCCCAATTGACTTCCCGAGGCCTTGTTGTCATGAGTCGTAGCATACCGTTCTCTTTTTTTGTTGTCACTAAAGTAGAGAATCAAAGGTCTAACTGGCGGACGCGGAGTTCGACTCCGAAGCCAGTCACCGCCACGCTCGCGGTCTGCTGGGAGCCTACAGCGTGATCCCGCCCAATCCGGGGCGTGATATATCAAAGGAGCATTTTGCTACCAGATGCGCCGCGCTTTTCCGTGGCAGTTGTATGGGTCGCGCTCCATTTTTTGTCATTCGAACATAATATTGGAGAGCTGAGGCCACCCGTCCTAGTATTCCTGAGAAGGAGTTACAAAACTGGCTCGTTCTAGGGTTCACTCCGTGCAACAAAAGACCGCACTCGCTATGGCCGGACTCCCCGCGCAAGCTGTGTATAATAAACAGCGTGCCCAGACCCCGCGCGAAGGAATTACCAGAATTCCCGACCGATGCGCGACTTTCCTGAGGGAGACCGCTATTGTGAATTCCTCCAAAGCTAATCTCGAAGAACCGCGACTAATTTTACGACGCGTCGTCATCGAGGGTGTGGAGCCAGAAATTGATGGTGGAAAATATCCCATCAAGCGCACGGCGGGAGACCGGGTCGTGGTTGAGGCGGACATTCACGCCGATGGGCACGATGTTCTCGGCGCCGTAATCTTGTACCGGCCGGAGCAAGAAGACGCATGGCGCGAGGCGGTCATGTGTCCACTGGTGAATGATCGTTGGCAAGGACAATTTCATGTAGAGAGCCTGGGATCTTATTTCTACACCATCCAAGGGTGGGTAGATGCATTTCAAAGCTGGAGTCGCGATACCCTCAAAAAATTCGAAGCGAGCCAAGATATTTCTGCCGCTGCGGTTGCGGGGGCACAGTTGATCCAGTCCGCCGCAACGCGCACGCAAGGAACTGACTCACAGAAGCTGAACCAATTTAGCGCGGAGCTGAAGAGTTTTTCACGCGTAGGCGGCGAGGCGGTCGCGAAGCTAGCGCGGAACGCAGAATTGAAGAAGCTGATGGGCCGTTATGCTGATCGCAGCCGCGCGACAACTTACGACAACCAGCTCGGTGTCACAGTCGAGCGGGAGAAAGCACGCTGCAGCACTTGGTATGAGATGTTTCCCCGTTCGTGCGCGGCGGAACCAAACCAGCATGGTACGTTCCGCGAATGTATGCAAAGGCTTGGATATGTTGCCCAGATGGGATTCGACGTACTCTATTTTCCCCCGATTCATCCGATCGGTCGCACCCAGCGCAAAGGAAAGAACAGCACTACTCCACCGTCACCCGACGATCCTGGAAGTCCCTGGGCCATTGGCGACGGCAAGGGTGGACATGTGGCGATCCATCCGCACCTTGGGACTATCGAGGACTTCAAGGAGCTTCAAAAGAAAGCGCGAGAACTGGGTATCGAGATCGCTCTGGACTTGGCATTTCAATGTTCGCCGGACCATCCGTACGTCAAAGAACACAAAGAATGGTTCCTCCAGCGAGCTGATGGTTCCGTGCAATACGCGGAAAATCCGCCAAAGAAATATGAAGACATTTATCCACTCTATTTTGAGAGTGAGTACGCCACGGAACTCTGCGACGAACTAAAGCGAGTCGTTTTCTACTGGATGGAGCAGGGTGTCCGTATCTTCCGGGTAGATAATCCGCACACGAAGCCGTTCGATTTCTGGGAGTGGTTGATTAAAGAAGCGCGGCGGAAATATCCGGAAGTCATTTTTCTAGCCGAAGCATTCACGCGTCCGAAAGTGATGCACCGGTTGGCAAAGCTTGGGTTCTCGCAGTCCTATACGTATTTCGCATGGAAGAATACCAAATGGGAGCTAACCGAGTATTTCACAGAACTTACCCAGATGCCGGTGCGGGAATTTATGCGCCCGAACGTTTGGCCGAATACTCCGGACATCCTTACGGAGTATCTGCAGTACGGGGGCCGGCCGGCTTTTATGTCGCGTCTTATTTTGGCAGCGACTCTCAGTGCGAATTACGGGATTTACGGTCCCGCCTTCGAGCTCTGTGAGAACCGGGCGCTGCGCCCGGGCAGCGAGGAGTATTTGGATTCAGAAAAGTATCAAATTCGAGCGTGGGACATTTTCAGTCCTGACAGCTTAAAAGGATTAATCTCACGCGTGAACGAGATCCGCCGGGAGAATCCCGCGCTACAGAGCGATTGGAGCTTGCGATTCCACCCGTTGGACAACGACCGACTGATCGCCTATAGCAAGACCACCGAGGAGCTGTCCGATATCATTCTCGTAATTGTGAACCTGGATCCGCGCTATAAGCAGTCCGGATGGGTTGAGGTTCCGCTAGATGATTTCAAACTCGCATCGAATCAAGCATACCAGGTACATGACCTGTTGACCGATGCGCGGTACCTTTGGCACGGCGCTAGGAACTACGTTGAGCTGAGCCCTTCGGTCCTGCCAGCGCACATCTTCAAAGTGCGGCGACGACTGCGTACGGAACGAGATTTCGACTATTTCTTGTAGGATGCATCTGATTTCGAAGGTGGGAGAGGAGAGTCGAACATTGGCAGGGTCCACGGAAACACTCTGGTACAAAGATGCCATCATTTACCAGTTGCATGTCCGCACGTTCTGCGACAGCAACGGTGACGGCATCGGAGATTTCCCGGGCCTCATCCAGAAGTTGGACTACCTGCAAGAGCTGGGGGTTAATGCCGTCTGGCTGCTGCCGTTCTTTCCTTCACCGTTACGAGACGATGGCTATGACATTTCGGACTACAAGGCCGTCCACCCAAGTTATGGTGTGCTTGAAGATCTTAAAACGTTCCTCGCCGCAGCTCATGACAGAGGGATGCGGATCATCATTGAGCTAGTTCTCAATCACACTTCTGACCAGCATTCCTGGTTCCAGGAATCGCGAAGCTCTCGTGAGAACCCGAAGCGCGACTGGTACGTCTGGCGTGACACCGATGACCACTACCAAGGAGTCCGAATCATTTTCCTGGACACCGAAAGGTCCAATTGGGCTTGGGATCCACTCTCCAAGTCTTATTACTGGCATCGATTCTTCAGCCATCAACCCGATCTAAACTACGATAACCCTGCCGTTTTCGAAGCGATGTGGGACGTGATGAAGTTCTGGCTGGAGCTCGGTGTGGACGGGTTTCGATTGGACGCCGTTCCTTATCTTGTCGAACGCGAGGGAACGTCTTGCGAGAACCTGCCCGAAACGCATGCCATCATCCGTGAGCTGCGGAGACGAGTCGACCAGGAATATCCGGGCAAAATGCTTCTCGCCGAAGCGAACCAGTGGCCATCGGACGTTTGCTCGTACTTCGGCGACTCCGACGAGTTTCACATGGCGTTTCATTTCCCACTGATGCCAAGAATGTTCATGTCCGTGCAGCTCGAGGATCGCAAGCCGATCGTCGAAATACTGGAGCAAACTCCCCAGATCCCCGACGGTTGCCAGTGGTGCCTGTTTCTTCGCAACCATGACGAGCTGACACTGGAGATGGTGACGGATGTCGAGCGGGACTATATGTACGACGAGTACGCAAAAGACAAGGGTATGCGAATCAATCTCGGAATCCGGCGTCGGCTATCTCCGATGATGGATAACGACAGGTGGCGAATTCAGCTTCTGAACGGAATGTTGATGTCCATGCCGGGCACTCCGATTATCTATTACGGAGACGAAATCGGCATGGGAGACAACGTCTACCTGGGCGACCGCAATGGCGTCCGCACTCCGATGCAATGGAATGGCGGCTGGAACGCTGGATTCTCCGCGGCGGATCCGGAACGCCTGTACTCAGCTGTGATTTCGAATCCGCTCTACGGCTATCAGGCCATCAACGTGGAATCGCAAAGGCGATCTCAGCATTCTCTCCTTTCTTGGATGAAGCGCATCATTCATGTGCGAAAAACCTCGCGAGTCCTCAGCCGGGGGTCGATTGAATTTCTGAAACCTTCGAATCACAGAGTTTTGGCTTACGTCCGGCAATTGGGAAACGAAAAGATTCTCGTCGTAAACAATCTCTCGAAGTCCGCGCAGGCCGTGGAGCTGGACCTGCAGCAGTACAAAGGAAGTGTTCCCATCGAAATGTTTGGCGGGAACCTTTTCCCTCGAATCGGGGACCTATACTACTTACTGACTCTCGGCCCGTATCAGTTTTTTTGGTTTCGTTTGCGCCGAATCTAATCTTCCGCCTGATGATGGTGGAAAATCGCAGCCATACTAGCTAGATCAGAGCTTTGCAGCGGGCAGCCAGGAAAGGACAGTGGAGACCTCATTGGCCGAAGAAACCTTTCTCGATGACAATTTCCTTCGCCAACTCATGAGCGTGGGTGAAGTAGACCTCCTTGTAGGGATCCCGTCTCACAACAATGCAAAATCTATCAGCCAGACGGTGACCACGATCGAGGAGTGTTTCCAGCAGAATTTTGTGCGGGAGAGGGTGGTCATCGTAAATGTCGATGGCGGATCAAGAGATGGCACGTCCGATGTGGTCCTGAACACCCCATTGCCTAAAAGTCAAAATCCGCGGGGTTTGAGCTCACTTCGTACGTCACATCGGATTGCGACTCGTTACGCCAATCAGCCTTCGCGCGGTGCAGCATACCGGGCAATTCTGGCCGCTGCGGATTTGTTGCAGGCAAAGGCCTGCGCAATAATCTCACCGGAAACCTCGAACTTCACCGCCGCGTGGGTCAGGGGCTTGCTCCAGCCTGCCTACCGCGAGAACTTCGACCTGGTGGCCCCGCTCTACAGTCGTCACAAGAACGACGGTTTGCTTGCACGAAATCTGTTATATCCGATGGGCCGCGCAGTGTTCGGTCGCAGGATCCGCGAACTTAATTCCGGCGAACTGGGCTTCTCTGGCCGGTTCGCCGGCCATTGCCAAAACCTGGACGTGTGGCGCGAGGAGACCATACGTACGTCGCCGGAGGCTTGGATGGCTACCACCGCAATATCTTCCGGCTTTCGCTGTTGCCAGTCCTTCTTGGGGCCCAAAGTGCACTCGCTCACGAGTTCGGGAACAGATATCGTTACAGCAGTCCGCCAGACAGTGGGGACCCTGTTCTGGTGTCTGGAGTCCCAACAATCCTTCTGGATGGAACGAACCGGATCCGAGCCGGTACCAACCTTTGGACCAGAACACGAGCTAACCTCGGAACCGGTTCGTGTGAATCGAAAGAGAATTTTTGACTTATTCCTAAGCGGCGCCGCAGAGCTGTCGGACGTCTTGAAGTCGATACTGAGCCCGGAGACTCTCGCCGAGCTTAAGCGGATTGCAACCGAGGATGATCGGAAGTTCCGCTATGGAGACGAGCTCTGGGTAAGAACGCTGTGCGAATTTGCAGCGTCCTATCATCACGCCACTATCGACCGCGATCACCTGATCCAGGCACTGGTACCACTCTATCGCGGAAGAATTTTTTCCTTCCTGCAGGAGCATCACGATTCGTCCCCGGAAGATATCGAGGCGCACTCCGAAAACCTCTGTCTGGAATTCGAGCGCCAGAAGCCATACTTGGTCGAAAGATGGAAGGCCAAATGAATGAGGTGACACCATGAAAGAGATGATCGTTCGCGGACTACAGCAAGCCTACGAAAACATGGTCCACATGATTGCTGAGTTTCTCCCTCGTTTTGTGGTCATGTTCATCATTGTGGCAGCCGGATGGCTCATTGCTTTGCTATTGAAG
>Ga0193726_1002133_pt1 | contig 13855 bp, 12 predicted proteins | sample H2c1metaG_FD_144928 | JGI IMG/M metagenome (GOLD analysis project Ga0193726, IMG submission 144928) | Soil microbial communities from a riparian zone of the East river system, Colorado, United States - H2c1 | ecosystem: Environmental > Terrestrial > Soil > Riparian zone | place: USA: East River... | reverse complement strand
CCCCGCCCCGGCGGCTCCGCAGGCATCCTCCGGCGGTTCCTGAGATGACCTCCCGCTCCTGCCCGGCCGCCGCCCGCGCACGGGCGCCGCGATGACCGGCGCCGCGCTGGCCGCGGCCGGCGGCAGCAGCCCGCTGTGGTTCGCCACCCGCGCGACGGGGGTGATCGCCCTGGTGCTGCTGACCGCCACCGTGATCCTCGGGGTCGGCGGCATCGCGCGGATCGAGCTGCCGGGCCTGCCGCGCGTCGTCACCGCGGGACTGCACCGCAACCTCTCGCTGCTCGTCGTCGCCCTCGTCGGCGTGCACGTGCTGACCACGGTGACCGACAGCTATACCCGGATCGGGCTGGCCGCCGCGGTCGTGCCCTTCAGCTCGGGCTACCGCACCTTCTGGCTCGGGCTCGGCGCGGTCGCGCTCGACCTGCTGCTCGCCGTCCTGCTGACCAGCCTGCTGCGCGGCCGGCTGCCCTACCGGGCCTGGCGGGCCGTGCACTGGCTCGGCTACGCCTGCTGGCCCGTGGCGCTGTGGCACGGCCTGGGCACCGGCAGCGACAGCCGCGTGCCGTGGCTGCTGGCCCTCGACGCCCTGTGCGTGGCCGCCGTGACCGGCGCGGCCGGGTGGCGGCTGTCGCGGACTGTGCGGGGACCGCTGCGGACGGCGGCGGTCACCTCCGCGGTGCTGCTGCCGCTGGTGACGGCAGCGTTCGTGCTGAATGGCCCGCTGCAGCCGGGCTGGGCCCGCCGGGCCGGGACGCCGCCGGGCCTGCTGAGCCACGCGGCCGGCCGGGCGCCGGCCGGGCTGGCGCGCCGATCGGCGGGCCGCAGCTGAGCCGCTCCCCCGGCCGGGCCGCGGCGGCCGCCCCGCGCCTGACGGCCGGCTGGGCGCAGTCCCGCCGGCCGACCTGCCTGGCCGAGCACCACGCCCGCTACGGGCCGCTTCCGGGCGGCCGGCGGGCCGGCGTCCTCGCGGACGCGGTCACCGCGGCCGGGCTCACCGGCCGGGGCGGCGCGGGCTTCCCGACCGGGGTCAAGCTGCGGTCCGTCGCATCCGGGCGCGGCCCGGCCGTGGTCGTGGCCAACGGCATGGAGAGCGAGCCGGCCAGCCGCAAGGACCAGGCGCTGCTGGCCCGGGCGCCGCACCTGGTGCTGGACGGCGCCGTCCTGGCCGCGGGCGCGGTGGGCGCGGACACGGTGCACGTCTGCGTGGACCGGGCCCGGGCCGGGCAGGCCGCGGCCATCCGGGCCGCCGTCGAGGAGCGGCAGCGGGCCAGCCCGGACCCGGTCCGCATCCTGGTGCACGAGCTGCCGCGCCGGTACGTCTCCAGTGAGGAGACGGCACTGGTGAGCTGGCTCAACGGCGGCGAGGCGCGGCCCAGGGCGACGCCGCCGCGGCCGTTCGAGCGCGGCGTCGGGCGGCGGCCGACCCTGGTCGACAATGTCGAGACGCTCGCGCACCTCGCGCTCATCGGCCGGCACGGGCCGGACTGGTTCCGCGAGGCCGGCGCCGCCGACGCGCCGGGCACCATGCTGGTGACCGTGGCCGGCGCCGCCGCCGACCCGGGCGTGTACGAGATCGAGGGCGGCACCCGCGTCGGCGACGTCCTGGCCCGGAGCGGCGCGGCCGGCGGCACGGTCCTCGTGGGCGGTTACTTCGGTACCTGGCATGGCGTCGCGCAGGTCGCCGGGCAGCCGCTCACCGCCGCCGGACTGCGCCGGGCGGGCGGCTCGCCGGGCGCCGGGGTGGTGTACGTGCTGCCCGACGGCTGCTGCGGCCTGGCGGCCGCCGCGCGGATCCTCCGGTACCTGGCCCAGCAGGGCGCTCAGCAGTGCGGCCCGTGCCTGTTCGGCCTGCCGGCCATCGCCGCGGACTTCGAGCAGCTGGCGGCGGCCCGGCCGCAGGCCGGCCTGCTGGCCCGGCTGGACCGCCGCCTGGGCGTGATCCCCGGCCGCGGCGCCTGCCGCCATCCCGACGGCGCCGTCCGGATGGCCGCCTCGGCCCTGGCCGCGTTCGCCGGGGACGTCCGCTCACACGCCGCCGGGCACGCCTGCGCGGCGGCCGCCGCGCGCGGCCCGCAGCCCGACGGGCTGCCGGTCCCCCGGCCCGGCCCGGACGGCGGGTGGCGGTGACGCGCCGCCTGCGGCTGGACCGCACGGCGTGCGCCGGGCACGGGCTGTGCGCCGACCTGCTGCCCGAGCGGATCAGCCTGGACGAGTGGGGCTTCCCGATCCTCTCCGGCGACGTGCCGCCCCGCCTGGCCGCCCACGCCCGGCGGGCCGTCCGCGCCTGCCCGGTCCTGGCGCTCCGGCTCGTCCGGGCCGCTGACCAGCCGCGCCCGCAGGACGCCCGGCACCGGCAGCGCGGCGGCTAGCGCGACGTCACAGCGCGGCGAAGTCCGCAATCAGCCGCCACGTCGCCGCGGGCGCCTCTTCCTGGCTGAAGTGCCCGGCTCCCGGCACCAGGCCAGAGCTGAGCCGGGTCAGGCCCGCCGCCCGCAGCCCGCTCACGTAGTCGGCCAGCCGCCCGCTCTCGTGTTCCCCGCGCAGGTAGAGGACGGGCGCCGTGACGTCCGGGCCGGAGCGCGCGTTATCCGCGGCGTCCTGCGCGAACGCGCGGTACCAGCCGAAGCCGGCCGCGAGCGCATCGTCGGCAGCGTAGGCCTGCGCGCTGGCCGCGCGCATGGCCGGCGTGATCCGCCCGGCGTCGGCGGCCAGCACGTCAAAGAAGAAATCGAAGTACTCGGCCTGATGCCCCTGCACCAGGCGCTCGGGCAGGCCGGGAATGGCATGAAACGCGAAGTGCCAGATGTAGGGGTTGCGCAGGACCTCCTCCCACGGCGGCACTCCCGGCACGACTGCCAGGCGGACCAGGACTCCGGCCAGCCATGCAGGAACAGGAACGGTGGCGCCCCCGGGTCTCCCGCTTCGACGACGTGAACCGGCGCCCCGCCGGCGGTCACAAGGCGGTGCCGGAAGGCATGCTTATCGGCCATAGTCCACTCTTCCACCGGGCCGCGGCTCTATGCGTGCCGCCGGGCCGCGAGCGGCTCGCAGAAGTCGATCTTCCCCTGCGGCCGTGCGGCGGTGTATGCCTGAGATGTGGCGATGAGCGAGGTAGACCCGGCGGCGGAGATCATCGAGGAGCGGAGCCTGCGGGTTCCCATGCGCGACGGCGTCGCGCTGTCGGCGGACGTGTGGCGGCCGGCCACCGATGAGCCGGTGCCGGTCCTGGTCTGCCGCACGCCCTACGGCAAGGAGATGGCGGCGCTGCTGGCCGCCCCGGCGCAGCTGGCCGGCGCCGGGTTCGCGGTCGTCGTGCAGGACTGCCGCGGGCGGTTCGAGTCCGAGGGCGAGTGGACGTACGTGCACTCCGAGGTGGACGACGGGTACGACACCGTGGAGTGGGCGGCGGCCCAGCCGTGGTCGAACGGCCGGGTCGGCGTGTTCGGCGCCTCCTACATGGGCAACACGCAGTGGCTCGCGGCCGTGGGCCGGCCGCCGCACCTGGAGGCGATGGCCCCCGAGTGCTGCTCGGCCGACTACTGGGCGGCGTCGTTCGGGCCCGGCGGCGCGCTGCGGCTGGCGCTGCGGATCGGCTGGACGGCGTCGGTCATCGCCGGGATGGCCCCGCAGTGGGGCATCGCCGACCCGCTGCTGGACCAGGTCCGGGACTCCGGGCTGGCCGTCCGCAACGCGATGGTCAGCGGCGACGCGGCGGGCGTCCGCGCCGCGAAGGAAGACGCCAGGAAGGTGCTCGACGACGTCTACCGGATCCGGCCCATCCGCGACAACCCGCTCTGGCACGGCCGGGCCACCTGGCTGGACGAGATCTTCGAGCATGAGGAGCGCGACGACGCCAACTGGCGGCGGATCAACCCGGCCACGCACTACGACGTGCTGGACCTGCCCGCCGTGCACGTGGGCGGCTGGTACGACATCCACCTCGACGGGATCCTCGGCAACTTCACCGGGATGCGGCAGCAGGCCCCGACCGCCCGGGCCAGGGCGGCGCAGCGTCTGATCGTCGGGCCGTGGTCGCACTGGTCGCCGGCGGTGCCGGTGGTGGGCAGCGTGGACTTCGGCCCGGCGGCGGTGCTGGACGTGACGGCCATGCGCCAGGACTGGTTCCGGGCCTGGCTGCAGGACGAGCCCGAGCCCGGCTGGGCGCCGGTCCGGCTGTTCGTCATGGGCGAGAACGCCTGGCGCGACGAGCAGGAATGGCCGCTGGCCCGTACCCGGTACACGCCCTGGTACCTGCAGCCCGGCGGCGGCCTCGGCCCTGGCGAGCCGGGCGAGGACGCGGCGGCCGACGCGTTCACCCACGACCCGGCGGATCCGGTCCCGACGATCGGCGGGCGGCTGCTGGGGGTGGGCGAGTTCGCGGGCCCGTATGACCAGCGGGCCATCGGCGACCGGGCCGACGTGCTGGCCTACACCTCCGCCCCGCTCGCCGAGGCGACGGAGCTGACCGGGCCGGTCCGGGCCGAGCTGTGGGCGTCGAGCGACGCGCCGGACACCGACTTCACGGCGGTGCTGATGGACGTGCATCCCGACGGGACGGCGATGAACCTGTGCGCGGGCACGGTGCGGGCGCGGCACGCTGACCTGCCGGCGCCGCTGACGGCAGGCGCGGTCTACCGGTTCACGATCGACCTCGTCGCCACCAGCATCGTCGTGCCGGCCGGGCACCGGCTGCGCCTCCACGTGTCCTCGAGCAGCTTCCCCGAATGGGAGCCCAACCCCGGCACCGGAGCCCCGCTCGGCACGGACACCGCCGCCGACCTGCGCGTCGCGCACCAGGCCGTCTACCACGACAGGAGGCACCCCAGCCGCCTGATCCTGCCCGTCATCCCGCGCTGACCCCGGGGCCGCCGCTCAGCCCGGTGACGGCCCGCGCGGTAGCGTCGCCGGGGTGCCTACTCCGACACCACGATGGCGCGGCGGCCGCGACCATGATCGCGACCGTTTTTCCGGGGAGCTTCGCGGATAAACGGTCGCGATCATGAAAGGCCCGGCTGGGCAGGCGGCGCGTTCAGGGCGGCGGTGACGGGGTCGGCGAGGCGGGCGGGGGCGTGCTGGATGGTGGCGGGTCCTGAAGCGGTGAGCTGTGGCGGGAGTCGCTGGCGATGAGCTCGCTGCCGCATACTGGACTGAGGACAGGCCTGTAATTGTGCTCGGTCCTCAGGCCACTTCGATCCAGGAGGCTCCTTGCCCCGCACGGCCGCGCCGGTCAACTTCACGCTGAGCCTGCAGGGGCGGACGGGATCCGCGGCCAGCCGGCTGGCGCGTGCCCTGACCGAGGCGATCGCCTGCGGCCAGCTCCACGACGGTGACCGGCTGCCCTCCAGCCGGGTCCTGGCCGCGAGCGTCCCGGTGGCCCGGTCGGCCGTGGTGAGCGCATACGAGGAGCTGACCGCGGCCGGGTTCCTGGCCGCCCGGCCGGGCGGCCACACCTACGTCGAGCACGGCGCGGGCGCGGCGTCGCGGGCGGGCGCCTTCGGCGCGCCCCTGCCGCCGCCGGCCCAGCCGCCGGGGGCGCCGCCCCCGCCGGTCACCTATGACCTGCGGCCGGGCCTGGCCGACACCCGGCTCATCTCCGAGCGGGACTGGACCCGCGCGATGCGGCTGGCGGCCGCCCCCGCGCGCGAGCCCGACGAGGGCGCCGACGGCCCGCACCGCACGGTCCGCGGTGCGCACGAGGACGTGCGGTACCAGCTCAGCAGCTACCTGCGGCGCGCCCGCGGGCTGGCCGTCGACCCCGCCGACGTGTTCCTGTTCCCGAGCGTGGCGGTGGCCCTCGGCGCGGTCGCGGCAGTGGCCGGCCTGGCCGGCCATCAGGTCGCGTTCGAGGATCCCGGCTACGCCAAGGCCCGGCTCGCGCTGGCCGGCGCCGGCGCGCGCATCCGCCCGGTCCCGGTCGACGACGACGGCATCCGGGCGCGCGACCTGCGCCGGGCCGACCGGGCCGTCTACGTCACGCCCGCGCACCAGTACCCGCTGGGCGGCCGGATGCCGGTACCGCGGCGGGCGCAGCTGCTGGCCTGGGCCGCCGCGCACGGTGCCCTGGTGCTGGAGGACGACTATGACGGCGAGTTCCGCTACGGCGTGCCGCCGCTGACCCCGCTGCGCAGCATGCCCGCCGCGGCCGACCGGGTCGTCTACCTCGGGACCAGCTCCAAGGTCCTGTCCGATGTCCTGCGCGTCTCGTGGGCGGTGCTGCCGGCCCGGTTCCGCGACGCCATGTGGCAGCACCTGAACGAGTCCGGCGACTTCGTCAGCCAGGTGTCGGCCGCCCTGCTGGGCACCTACATCGCGACCGGCGCGCTGACCCGGCACCAGGCCCGGGCGATGCGCACCTACAGCGCCCGGCAGGCCCGCTTCGTCGCCGCGTGCCGGGCGCGCATCCCCGGGGTGCGGGCCCTCGGCATCGAGGCCGGGCTGCACGTGGTCCTCACCTTCGGCGCCCGCGTCGATGACCTCGCGCTCGCCGCTGAGCTGGCCGGGGCCGGGCTGGCGTGCACCCCGCTGTCCGCGTACTACGCGGAGCCCGAGTCGGCCGCGCGGACCGGGCTGGTCTGCGGGTACTCCCGGCTGCCGGAGACCAGGGCCGACGACGCCGCGCGCCTCATCGCGCAGGCGGCCGCCGGGCGCGGCCTGGGCGCAGGTCGCAGCCCGACCGGCGGGCGCAGCCCAGACCCGGGCCGGGGCGGGACGGTCAGCTGAGCGGGCCGCCCGACTCGCGCAGGATGCTCAGGATCGACGGCGACACGGGGGTACCGGGGGCGACCCGCTCGGCCGGCCGCGGGCTGCGGTAGGCGCTTGTGACCGGCAGGACGCCGGTCCAGAGCCCGAAATCGACGTCCTCCTCGGGCTCCCCCGGGCCGGCGTCCCGGATCTTGACCGTCCACTGGCCCTCGGTGATGTCCATGGCCAGCGCCGCCGTGGCCGCGACCTGCTTCTTGGTGTGCGGCGGCACCTCGGCGGAGCGGCCGGGCATCAGGCCCTCGGAGATGACGGTCAGCGCCGCGACCGCCTCGTCGCCGTCCAGCTGCACCAGCCGGCCGTGCACCACCGCCGACCGGTAGTTGGCGCTCGAGTCGAACAGCGTGTGCGCGTAGACCCAGCCGTCGAGATGCGTGACGCACAGCGCCGCCGGGGCGCCGGCGGCGACGTGCCGCAGCGCGCCCGCCCCGACCGAGCCGTGCAGCAGGACCCGGTCGCCCGCCCGCCCGTAGAGCATCGGGACCACCCAGGGCCGGCCGTCGACGACGGTGCTCAGGCTGCCCACGTGGTCCCCGGCATCGAGCACGGCGTCCAGGTCCGCGCGGTCGCTGCGGGCGCGCTCGCGGTGCCGGTTGATCTGGTTCAGGCTCAGCGTCATGGCTCACGATCCTGCCCGGCCCGGCCCGGCCGGGACGAGACCGGTATATCCCCAGCTGGCCGGCCAGAATCCGCATCCTGGCTGCGGGCCGGATCAGGGCAGCAGCGCCAGCTTGCCCACGGTGGCGCGCGCCTCCAGTTCCGCGAGTGCCTTCGGCCCCTCGGCCAGCTCATACACGGCGGGCTGGCCGGGGCCGAGCACCCCGGCCGCGAGGAGCCCGAACAACTCGCCCATGACCTCGCCGAAGATCTGCGGCGCGGCCTGGATCAGGATGCCGATGTTCAGGCCGATGAGGTGGACCTGGTGCTTGTAGACCAGGTCCCAGTTGGTGACCGCGGCCTCGCCGCCGGCCACGCCGTAGACGACGACCCGGCCGGTGACCCGCCGGGCCGCGGCCAGGCTGGCGCCGAGGGTGGCGCCGCCGACCGACTCCAGGACCAGGTCGGCGCCCGCGCCGCCGGTCAGCCGCAGGACCTCGGCGGCGATATCGCCGCCGCGGGAGTCGATGACGTGGTCGGCGCCCAGCGCCCGTACCACCTCGTGCTTGCCGGGCGAGGCCGCGGCGATCACCGTCGCGCCGTAGTGCTTGGCGATCTTCACCGCGGCCTGGCCGGTCGCGCCGGCCGCGGCGTGGATCAGCACCGCCTGCCCTGCGGTGACGCCGCCCAGCGGCCTGAGCGCCGCCAGCGCGGTTGGCCAGTTCACGACCAGGCCGAGGGCCTGCTCGTCGGCCCAGCCGGCCGGCACGGGGACCGCGGCGGCCGCGGGCAGCACCAGGTACTCGGCGAAGGCACCCCCGCCGACGCTGACGCCGATGACGTGGGCGCCGGGCTCCAGGCCGGCCACGCCCTCGCCGACGGCGGTGACTTCGCCGGCTGCCTCGATGCCCGCCAGGTACGGCGGCTGCGGGCCGCCTGCGAACGTGCCCCGGGCTTGTGAGATGTCGACGAAGTTCACGCCGGCGGCGGTGACCCGGATCAGGACCTCGCCCGGGCCCGGGCTCGGTACCGGCACGTCGGTGATCAGGCGCAGGTCCTGCGGGCCGTTCAGTGACGTCTGCTGCAGGGCGCGCATGGCGGCGGGGATGCTCATGACGGTCGGCTCCTTATATTTATCGAACGATCAAAAAATCTTGGCATGACACGCAGCACAGGTCAAGGTAAATTGATCGAACGGCAAAGAAGTTTGAAGGGAAACAGGATGGCTGCTCGCGGCAGGCCGCGCACTTTCGACCCGGACACCGCCCTGCGCACGGCGCTGGACCTGTTCTGGGAACGGGGCTACGAGGGCACCTCGCTCAACGACCTGGCCCAGGCCATGGGCATCGCCTCGGCCAGCATCTACGCCTGCTTCGGCAGCAAGGCGGACCTGTTCCGCAAGGTCATGATGCTGTACGGCACGACCTCAGGCGCGCCCCCCAGGCGCGCGCTGCGCGAGCAGCCGACCGCGCGCGGCGCGATCCACGCGATGCTGCGCGCCACCGCCGATCAGATCACCGGCCCCGACACGCCGCACTACTGCATGCTCATCATGGCCGCGCCCACCGGCGCCGTGGAGAACCACGCGGTCCGGGAGTTCCTGGCCGACATCCGGCGCGACATGCGCACCACCATCAGGGACCGGCTCGCCCGCGGCGCCGCCGACGGCGACCTCGCCGCGCCGCCCGCCAGCCTCGACGCCATCGCCCGCTACTACACCACCGTGGTCCAGGGCCTGTCCGTGCAAGCCCGCGACGGCGCCGACCGCGCCGAGCTGGAAGAGGTCATCACCTGCGCGATGGCCGCCTGGGACACGCTCGCCTCCTAGCCGCCGCGGCGGCGGGGCGCAGGCTGCTGTTCCGGGACTTCCTGCGGGCGCACGACGACGCCCGCGAGGCCTGGGGTGACTTCGCTCAGCCGGCGGGCGGCGCGGGGAAGCCGCCCACGGCGGTCTCGTAGGCCTGCGCCACGCGCAGGCACATGGCGTCCTCGAAATGGCGGGCGACGATCATCAGGCCGACCGGCAGGCCGCCGGCCAGGCCCGCGGGCACCGAGATGGCCGGGTGGCCGCTGACGTCGATCGGCGCGGTGTTGACGATCATCTCCAGCGAGCGGGCCAGCTGCTCCTCGCGGCTGGCGCCGGGCGCCGGGATCGCCGAGGCGACGATAGGCAGCGTCGGCATGACGAGGACGTCCGCGCTGGCCAGCGCCGCGTCGTAGGCGGCGGTCAGCTCGTAGGCCAGGTTCCGGGCCATCGCGTAGTGCCGGCCGTCACCGCGGTCGATGGCGTAGCGGCCGCACAGCGCGGTCAGCTTCAGCGTCTCGGCGAGCTGCGCGGCGTGCGCCCGGCGGCCCGCGGCGTAGTGCGCGATGAGCTCGGGGTCATACCGGCCCTGGGTGTTCATCCCGTACCCGTTGCCGTCGATCATCTGGGCGGTCGCGCCGTCGGTGGCGATGACGTTCCAGACGTGCAGCCCGTCGCGGTGCCACGGGATGCTGACCTCGCTGACCACCGCTCCGGCGCCGGCCAGCGTGCCGATGGCGGCCCGGACCACCTCATCGACGCCGGGCTGGGACAGGCCGGGGAAGCCGAATCCCTCGGTGACGACGGCGATCCGCAGCCCCGCCGCGCCCGCGTCCAGGCCGGCCAGGTAGTCCGCGGGCGGCGCCGCGGCGCGCTGGCGCGGGTCGAGCCCGTCCGGGCCGGCCAGCACGCCGAGCATCAGCGCCGCGTCCCGCACGGTGCGGGTGATCGGCCCCAGGTGGTCCAGGGTGTTCTCGATCGGGAACGCGCCGGTGTAAGGCACCAGGCCGTAGGTCGGCTTGTGGCCCACGGTGCCGCAGAACGCGCTCGGGATCCGGACCGAGCCGCCCTGGTCGCCGCCCATGGCCAGGTCGACCTCGCCGGCGGCGACCAGCGCCGCGCTGCCGCTGGACGACCCGCCCGCCGACCTGATCGGGTCCCAGGGGTTGCGCACCGGGCCCGTCCGCGAGGTGTGGCTGCCGCCCGAGAAGCACAGGTCCTCGCAGACGGCCTTGCCCGTGATCGTCGCCCCGGCGTCCAGCAGGCGCGTGACGACCGTGGCGTCCCGGCGCGGGACGAAGCCCTCGACGGTGGCCGACCCGTTCATCATCGGGATCCCGCCCACCTCGATGTTGTCCTTGATGGCGAGGCTGCGGCCGGCCAGCGGGCCGGCGCCCGCGCCGGTGATGGCGGTGCGGACGTACCAGGCGCCGAGCTCGTTGGCGGCCGGCTCGGGCCACTGGCAGGGCCGGACGGGCGCATCGGTGACGCTGGCCAGGTACAGGCGCTCGACGGCGTCGTAGGAGGCCAGGGCGCCGGTCACCAGGCCCCGGAACGCCTCGATGTCCGGCGCGCCCAGGCCGAGCCGGTACCGGTCCGCGATGGCGGCAAGGTCGTCGTTGGTCGGCGGGGTGAGGGGCATGCGGTCTCCCGGCGGTGTGACAAGTCGGCCTATCGCATGCTAACCGGCGGCTCGCCGCCATCCCCGGGCGTCCCGGCCGTCCCGCCGGCTCCGCGCGTCCCCGGTGGCTCAGTTCCGGGTGCGCTCAGTTCCGGGGGGGCGCAGGTAAGCCCGGTAACTGGGAGCTGCGCAGCCATGCCAGCACGGCGAGCACGCGCCGGTTGGTGTCCTGGGTGCCGGTGAGGCTGAGCTTGATGAAGATGCGGGCCACGTAGGACTCGACGGTCTTCTCGGCGAGGTGCATGAGGCCGGCGATCCCGGCGTTGGAGCGGCCCTCGGCCATGTGCTGCAGGACCAGGCCCTCGCGCTCGGTGAGATCGTCGAGCCGGCTGAGGTGACGCTGGCGTCCCAGCAGGCGCGCGATGAGGGTGTCGTCGACGACGGACTCGCCGCGCCGGACCCGCTCCAGCGCGTCCCGCAGGGCGGCGGCGTTGTCGACGCGGTCCTTGAGGAGGTAGCCGCGATGCCCGGTGCCGGCGGCGAACAGCCGCGTCGCGTAGGCCAGCTCGGCGTACGCGGACAGGACCAGGATCCCGGTTCCGGGATGACTCTGCGCTAACTGCTCGGCGGTGCGCAGGCCCTCGTCGGTGAAGGTCGGGGGCATGCGGACGTCCAGGATGGCCGCGTCAATCGGGTCCTGCGCGGCGCGGGCGAGCAGTTCCTCGCCGGTGTGCGCCGAGATGGTGATCTGCAGGCCCAGCCGGGCGAGCTGCATTTCCAGGCCCTCGCGGAACAGGGCCGAGTCCTCGGCGATGCCTATGCGCACGGAATCCGGGCCTCGATCCGCGTGCCCAGGCCGGCCGGGCTGTCGATGTCCACCTCGCCGCCCACGCCCCGGACCCGGTCGAGCACGCCGCGCAGGCCCAGGCCGGCCGAGAGGCAGGCGCCGCCCTGCCCGTCGTCGGCCACGCTGACGACGAGGTAGTCGTCCGCCCGCGCGCCGCGCACCGTGATGGCGCGGCAGTTCGCGTGCTTGATGGCGTTGGTGACGGACTCGGCGATGAGGAAGTACGCGGTGATCTCCGCCTCCTCGCCGAACCGGCCGGGCGGCAGGTCGACCCGGATGGGAATGGCGTACCGCTCGGCCATGGACGCGATGGCCTGGTCCAGGCCGACCTGGCTCAGGACCGCCGGGTGGATCCCGTGCGCCAGGTCGCGGAGCTCGTCGAGCACCTGGCCCAGCTCGCTCCGGACCCGGGCGATGACCGCCTGCGCCTGCTGGTCGCCGACGTCGGATTCCGCGGCCGCCAGCATGATCTTGAGTCCGAGCAGCCGCTGCTGGGTACCGTCGTGCAGGTCGCGCTCCAGCCGCCGGCGCGCCGCCGTGCCGGCCTCGATGTTCCGCAGTCGCGAGTCCCGGACCTCCTGCAGCTGCGCCCGCAGGGCGGTTTCCAGGTGCGCGTTCTCCAGGACGAACGAGCTGGCCGCGATGGCCGCCCGGACCAGGTCGTCATTCGGCGACAGGGACGGGTCGGCCACGACGACCGCGAGCTGCTCGCCCGAGCTGGCCATGATCGGCAGCACGAGCCGGCCGCGATGGCTGCTGCCCGGCCCGGGCCCGAGCTCGCCCGCGCCGGCCGCCGGCCGGGTTTCCGCGGGCCAGCTGAGCACCTCCAGGTCGGGATCCTCGAAGACGGTCCGCAGCGCGCTCGTCACCGACGGCGCGCGGGTGGGCCCGCTCAGGTGCAGCAGCAGCTCCACGATCCGCGTGCGGGCGAACCGGCGCCGCATGATCGAGACCACGAAGGCGGCGGGCACCCCGATCTGCGCGTAGGACTCCACCGTGTAGATGCGCTCGATCGTGGCCGGGCCGGCGGACAGGACCGCCGCGACGAGCTCGAAGATCGTGGCGGCGGCGACGACAGACGCGGCCACGGCGACGGGCAGGGCCAGCCTGCGCGAGATGCCGCGCGACCACTTCCACCGGCGGATCCACATCAGCATGTAGCTGACCGCGAAGCCGATGCCGCCCACCTCGACGACGCGGGAGACGACCGCGGCCAGCGGCCGGTCCGCGATCAGGCCCGGCCACCAGGCACTGGCCGGAAAGCCGTACCACTGGGGGCGCGAGATGACGATGCCGATGATCTCCCCGGCCAGGAACCAGCCGAGGACGATGACGAAGAACCGGCGCCCGGCCCGCAGCTCCCCCGGCGAGTACGGATAGCCGAACATGGCCCAGGCGCCCAGCACGATGCCCAGCGGGCTGGCCGGGACCGAGATCAGCGGCAGCGGCCCGACCGGCCAGATGTTCAGCCAGCCCGCCGTCAGCAGGGCACTCGATCCCATCAGCATGATCGCCGGGCGCTGCTGGGCCGGCTCGTCCAGCAGCAGGATGCCCGCGGCCAGCAGCGCCAGCGACAGGAACTCGTTCCCGAGGGCCAGTAACGGCCGGTCCTGCCACATGGGCCAGAACGCCACGCTGGTCAGGATGGCGCCCGGGGGAAGATGAGCCCGTAGGGGAGCAGCAAGGGCGGCCACTGGCGCACGCTCCGCGGCCCGGCTCGGCGCAGCGTCATGGCGAGGCTCACGCCGGATAGTCTGGCGGCCCGCGCTGCGGACGTCTACCGGCGCCGGCCGGTTCTTTCCCGGTGCCGCCATCGCCCGCAGCGGGACCGCCGGGACCTGGCCCCGGTTACCTTCCGGGCAGCCGGGTGGTGATCTCCTGGACCAGCCACCCGTTGCCGTCCGGGTCGCTGAACGAGACAAACGAGCCGTAGCTCTGGTGGTCCGGGGCCGGGCCGGTCACCCGGCCCTCGGTGCCGGCGTGGTAGAACACCCCGCCGGCGTCGTGGAAGACCTCGCTCGGCTCCGCCCCGTGCGCGGCGAGCTCAGCGCGGGCGGCCTCGATGTCAGTCACCACCAGCTGCAGGCCCTGCGCCGAGCCCGGCGCGGCCGAGGTGATCTCGGACCCGAAGATGACCGAGCACGCCGAGCCGGGCGGCGTCAGCTGAACCACCCGGAAGCCCTCGCGGCCGGCGAAGTCGGCGTCCAGCCGCCATCCCAGCGCCTGG
>Ga0193726_1002132_pt1 | contig 13856 bp, 18 predicted proteins | sample H2c1metaG_FD_144928 | JGI IMG/M metagenome (GOLD analysis project Ga0193726, IMG submission 144928) | Soil microbial communities from a riparian zone of the East river system, Colorado, United States - H2c1 | ecosystem: Environmental > Terrestrial > Soil > Riparian zone | place: USA: East River... | reverse complement strand
TTATCGCGGTTACTATTACCGCATCCTGACCCGCCAGGGAAAAAACGGATCGGGCGGCATGAAAGATTACATGGCAAATGGGAAAATGACGAACGGCTTCGCGTTCATGGCTTATCCGGCGGAATACAGGTCGTCGGGTGTGATGACATTCATCATTGGCGAAGACGGAGTGGTGTATGAAAAAGACCTCGGCAAGAAGACCGATGTAGCTGCCAAGAATATGAAGGAATACAACCCCAACTCTAGTTGGCGAAAAACGGAAGACGTGCAAGAACGGACTGCTGCCGAGTAGAACGCCAAGTGACAAAAAAATGGCGGACTATCTCTGTTTCGGTCAATCATCAACGTCCCTTTATCTTCTTCCAACTAATGACGTAGCTTACGACGCCGAGTGCCGTGTCCTTGTCTGAAAAGGTGAGCTTCTCAGCCTCGAATTTGTAGGGGCGCGGCTGCTTGGTTCCTAATGCGTTGGGATCCAAGGCGACCTCTGGATAGTGATAAATCACATGGTTGATTGCGTCAATTTCGTAGCGCCCGCAGTAGCCAAAAAAACCGTCCATCGCACGGAGCTTTTCTGCGTCGGTCGGCTTGTCGACATCATGCCATGCGGGGCGGTCAGGGTTCATGCCAGCAGCACACATGTGTCCATCTGCCGTGTAGATGAGATAACCTTTGCCGTGGGGTCCGACGTCTAAGTACGGTCGCTTTGACCCGTCCGTCATTCGTTCCTCCGTGGAAACGAGCTCCCAAGTTCCGATAATTCGCGCGCGAACTTTGCTAGAACTGTCCTTTTTTCGAACCTCCGCTACCGAACAGGCGACTATTAACGCTAAACATATAGCCAACACAGATGTTTGGCGAATCATGGATGCTCCTTGGAACTCAGACAGTTCGAGTTTACTCCATACCCTATTAGCTGTTCGGAAGGTGGCGGATTCGAGGGCTATCGCGCCAATATCCCCACCACACTGACAATCCGGGCTTGCGCAAAAATCGCAGACTTACAGCCGTGACTTCCTTCAGCACCGGCGATCCGAGGCCAGTGCCTCTCTTCATGGCTTACTTTTGGGGGGATTGTTCCGCCTCAGTTGGAAATGGAGAAAGCGTTCATCCGTTAAGATATCGGAGCGAACGTATGAAAAGAGAACGGAAGCACTACACTGCTGAGGAAAAGGTGGCCATTCTGCGGCGCCATCTTTTAGACAAGGTTGCGGTTTCTGACCTGTGCGAAGAACTGGGACTGCAGCCGACGGTGTTCTACCGCTGGCAAAAAGAGTTCTTCGAAAACGGAGCGTCCGCCTTCCAGACGCCGGAACGGCCCCACCGCCAGGTGGAAGAGAAACAGAAGCGGATTGAGTTCTTGGAGAAGAAAGTACAAACCAAGGACGAGGTCCTGGCCGAACTGATGGCAGACCACATCGCGTTAAAAAAAAGTCTTGGAGAACTCTGACCGGGACCTGGGTGCCGCATGATGTGCGGGATCAGGTGGTGAATTTCGTCCGGCGCTGGTCGGAGAAGAGCGAGATCGGCGTCGGACGATTCATCGCTTGGCTGGGCGTGACTGCCAGTAAGTTCTACGACTGGCGCGAGCGCTATGGGCGAGTGAATGAGCACAACGGTTGGGTACCCCGAGATTTTTGGTTGGAGATGTGGGAGAAGGTGCCGCCAAGACATATAGCCCGCGCCGACCAAAATGACAGCAGACGCAAGCACGAGCGCAGCTTTCCACCAGTGCGGCATCACTTGCCGCTGAACTCTCGCCGCGTTCTCGCTCATCACGGGGGCAGACTGCTCACGCTGCTCTCGGTCCTTCTCCAGAGCGGTTGCTGGCGCTGACTCCAGGTGCGCTACCGCGGGCATCAAACGATAGCCACGCCGCGCCAAGGTCTCGATGTACCGAGCATTATCGGCGGAATCCCCCAGGGCGCGGCGTAGGGTCTTGATGGTCGCATTGATGCTGCAGTCGAAATCCACGACCGTATCGGCCGGCCACAGCTTTCTCTTGATTTCCTCGCGGGTGACAATCTTGCCTTCACGTTCAAGGAGCATCCGCAGGACCCGAAACACTTGTTCTCTGAGGAGAACCTTTTGGCTAGGATCTGGCGTCTCAGTCGATCGCAGTTCACCAGTGGTAAGGTCGAGCTCAAAGGCTCCGAACAGAACGCGTTCTGAGGGCAGTGTATCCATGGGAGTCGTACATAGACGTAGAGTAAAGAAACTGTACGATTCGGCTCTGAATCGTCGACGTAAAAGCTGGAGACCAGCACCAAGCCGCGCGGTGAACTTCCTTAAGAATCAATGATTTCCTGGCTTCACTCCTGTTTCATCACAAAATCACGGCAGTTCGGTCGAAGGAGTGTGATTTCTGAAAGTCTCAAGCCAGTCCTGCATCTAAGCCGAAACCGGACGACATTGCCGGACAGTTCGCAAGTCGTGCGCTACCGACTTTTTGGCAACGAACTCACCTCTTGGCTGTATTCCGTTAGCCCTTGCCAGTCCGTAGCCTAGAAATTCCTAGTGAAATCGAAGGCTTTCTCGCGCTAACGACGCAGCGACGAAAAGTGTATTCCTGGTGAGCGGGAAAGGTTCAAGTGAAGCTGTGACTCAGAATATCAAATTCGCGGCTGCTGTGTTTTTGGTTGTGGGCATTTGCGTCATTTTCTTCTCCCCGCTGCTGGATCTCCAGCCCACGACGGTCCGCCATCTGAGGCCAACCCAACTACAGGCCGCAGTACCCGGGGCGACCGCGTTGGGTGTGTATGATGCATCCTTATCCTCGAACTCGCGGTTCGCTGCATTCTTGCACGGCATCCACAGCGCTGGCAGCCTCGTCGATCTCAACTGCACTCGGCTTTGCTAAGGTATCGTCCTCTGTTCAAGTCTGCGGCTGGCGCTCTGGCTTTTCCTTCGCGTCTTAATGCCCAACAACAAAAGCAGGGCTCAACTAACGAGCTAACAAGGGGGTACAACCATGCCACATCGCACAATCCTTATTACTCATTCGGACATGAGCAGACTTCGGCGATTGCTTGAGTCCGCGCTGCATTTTCTGAGAAGGGACCGCTCTCATCTCGAAGCCCTGGAGCACGAGTTGAACAATGCACAAGTCGTGCCCACGGAGGAGATACCTCAGAATGTCGTTGTCCTGAACTCGCGAGTCCGCCTTCGAGATCTGGACACAGGCAGGCGGACAGCCTACACACTCGTCTTTCCCAAGGATAGCCATACTGGCGAGGATCGGCTTTCGGTCCTGGCGCCCATCGGGACTGCCATTCTCGGACGACGGCTGGGAGACGTTGTGGAGTGCATCGTGCCAGCCGGTGTAAGAATGCTCAAAATAGAGGAAGTCGAGGAGATTTCCAGAGGGACGCTGAAATTTGACGACGCTGCCTGATCCTGTTGCACCGAAGGCAGCAGGCCGGGCAATCGATAACGGTTGTTGGCTGCTCATCATCCGGGCCGAAAGATCAACCCCAAGCCACCGAGGAATATCCGTGGTCGCGAATGCGCTAATCCAGGCTACCCGCGCCATTTCTTTACCTTCGTGAAGGACGGCTATTCGTGAACAGTCTGTGTTCATGCCAAAACGTAATCTCAGGATCGTAACGCAGGACGTTCCCACGATCGGCTTCTGTGAAGCCTGTAATGCGCAATTCAAGTCTTTCAATGTCGACCAGGCAGAGCGAGTTGTCAAAGCCCACTTCGACGCGCATGAGTGCAGGCGTCTGGACCCCGGCCAAGCCGCCGTGCGCGTCGTGAGAAAAGCTACCTCAATGACACCCAAGCAGAAACGCTGGTGGTGGGTTGCATTTTGGACTGCTCTTGCCACCGCTACTGCCTTGCTGTGGCCCTGGGATTGGGCCTGGTGGTAACCAGGGAGCAGCGGCGATGAACACTGTTACGAGTGTTGTCGGGGTGACGAAAGAAGAGACGCAGATCACGACGGCGATGGGCCGCAAGTACGGCGAGGAAAACACCATCTGCATGCCTTGACTACGGTCTCGGAGGAAGAAGCCGGCAAATATCGACCCTGCAATGGCACCTCCACCCACCACCCCGAACACGCGCTTCGCCTCACAACCGCGTAAAAAGCTGGCCTGGAGGATACTCTCGGGAGTCGTAGTCGGTGTAAACGCCTTGTTGAACCAGCTTTCGTAGAGGCCGATAACTCATGGGATGGCCCGCCGTCTTTACCCAGCCGGCAGCTGGATATAAAGATGAACGGAGAAAGGCGTCCCATGCAGCTACACACGATCGGCATAGATCTTGGTAAGACAGTTTTTCATCTAGTGGGCTTTACCTGCGCGGCCAGGTGGATGCTGGCGCGCCGACCCGACGCGTGATTCGCGTCGTGAATTGATCCCGAACGGATTCTGAATTATATGACTCGCGAGGAACTGGAGGACTCGGCAAGGCACGAGCGGTTGTTCCCACCCGGGAAGGGTGCTCCTTCACGCCTCAAAACCCTAAAGGCTTGCAATTACGTTAGCAGGAAAGAAAAGGGCCAAAAAAGTAATACGCGGGCTGGGCGGCTCGACCAAAAACATTGTCGACCCAAAGCTCTTTCCAAGTGAGGTTTGCAATTTCCCTTAGAGTATTCCCGCTCGACCTGAATAGATTTGACTCCACCTCCTACTCCAGGGCCTTTACACAATCCCGCTCATGGCAGATGGAATTTTGCAATCTTCAGGACGGCGCTGCGAGTTGCATCCCCCATCTCCCCAAGACGTGGTGGTGAGTCCAAGGGCCCGTTCTCGACAGTTTGCTCTCAAGGTCGCTCAATTCGGCGTCAACGACGAGGAGAGTGCCTCAGAAGTTGTATCCGAATATCAAACGCAGTTTCGGTGCAGGTCCTGAATAAAGGCTAGTTTTTAATTCCACGAATGTGCCTCTGCGGGATTGCATGCCTGCCAAGATATTCAAACCAGTCTCGTAGTCAAAATTACCAAAATCAATCTGTCTGCCCCTCTCAAAGTTTTGGTGAATAAAAGTAAGGGCCGGTCCCCCTCCAAGATACGGTGTCCAAACTCCTCTTCGGGAAGAAGTCGAAAAACGATAAATGGGCTCGAGATTCAATGCGACCAGGTCGGTCACTTCTCCAAAGGCGAATTCGGCGTTGGGCCGGAAGAATACGCGTGGGTGAAAGATCGGTCCCATTTCGGATTGTACGCCGAACATGAAGAGCTCCGGGTCAAAGGCTCCGCCCGCTCGGACACCCGCTCGCCAGCGCCTGCTCTCTCGTTTGATATCACGCTCAATCTCACGGATCTTGGGTGGAACCGTAGCTGCTGGGGTATCGGTAGCCCCTGAATCGGCGGCTTTGGCGTCAAGCACAGTGACGCTACTCGCGAGCCTGGTGCCGTTTTCGTCGCCGGAACCGGCGATCACCCGCACTCGCGCGCCTCGTGCGAGCGATCGCGCTCGCACCGAGTCACGGTCGTAGGTAAATAGGTGGAATTGGTTGTCATCAGCCCTCACAACCAAAGTGTCCCTGGTCGTCGATACAACGGTACCTTCCAGCGAATTCTCACTTTCGGCTTGTGGGAACGAGGAGGTTTGGCATGGAGCCGAGATAGTGAGGAGAGGTGAGAATAATAGGACCGAACAAGCCAGAAAAAGCGCCGAGATTCGCATTTGTTTTCCTTAATACTGCGGGGCCCGCGTACAGGGATCGGTCCTGGCGAACTGCAGTTGATCAGAGACTATGCGCTCCGGGTGTTGCGCCAATGGAGAAGATGGATCAGATCTTTTCTGCATTCTTTACTACAAAGCCGCAGGGCAGCGGCATGGGATTGGCCATCAGCCGTTCCATTGTGGAGTCGCATGGCGGCCGGTTGTGGGCGACCGCTAACGATGGACGAGGAGCCACCTTTCATTTCACCTTGCCGACTCAGGTGTTCGCCGAAACGAGTAAGGTCCGACGAGGCGAAGGAAGGACGCTCCCATTAAATTGCTTCTGCACTTCCAAGGGCCGCATGAGGCCTGAACACTTTAATCTGGTCGCCGAGCCAATACTCGCTGTCTCGGCCTACAGGGCTTTTCGAATCTGCCAAACCGCCACCGAGACTCCCAGCCAAAGAACCGTCGCCCCGCCGAGAACGATCCATGCTCGATCTCTCGGCATGAATTGCCAAACGACCAACGCAAAGACAAACAGCCCGATGCTTCCCATTGCTGAGCCCGCAGCATCGATACTGGCTGCATTCCTTCCACGTGCCACGCCTTTGAGTCCGAGAGATTTTTTTTTCTCCTTCTCGTGTTTCTCGATGAGCGTTGCGCTTGCCGGAAAAATCGCCGGGAAGGCTAAGAACAATCCGCCAATACCAGGGCCAAACTTCTTGGCGATAAAGCCCGCCAAGGCTGTGATCAATCCCCCAAAAAGAAATCGAACCGCGTAGTCATGCCACTTGGTTTGCCTGAGAGTTGAAAGATCCGCTTGGATTCGCATCACGATCTAACCCAGGCCAGGTAGTAGAGACCCGCCGCCACACCCAGCCAGACAGGAACTGAGCACAACGTGACCAGGATGGCCCGGAACTTGTATCGCATCATGATGCGGCTCACGAGAGACGCATAAATAAAGAATGCTATCGCCCCCGCCATCATCGAACGGCCCTCCATGGCAGCATAAGACGAGCCGTCAGACACTATTGTCAGCGCCAGGGTAGCCAGCGCAACCGACGGGGCGGCACCAAACAGGCCGGCGAAGCTTTTCGGTTTCAAAACGTCGCCGATGATCGCGAATACGGATACGATCGCACCGCCAACGATGAACCGGACCAGGCTCTGACTCATGGCAGTCGTTTCCTCATTCCATTATTCCATTCCCGATTTGACCAGTTTTCGTGCTTGTGCTCGCCCTTTCAGAGCCAGCACGCGGTACTGCTCGCCTGAGAGCCTGTGATAGTCAACAAAGAATTCTTCTAGTTCCCGGACAAACTGCTTGCCTAGATCGCCGATGGTTTTGATGTCAGCCCAGCTGTGAGCATCCTTTTCAACCGCGATGATTCGATCGTTGCGGACCTTTTTCTTCTTGTCGCCCTGCTGGCCCTGGATAACGCCGATCGGCCGGCATTTGAGAACACACCCGGGAAAGGCGGGTTCATCCATCAGCACCAGGACGTCGACGGGATCACCGTCGTCGGCTTCGGTAGAGGGAACAAATCCGAAGTCGTAAGGAAACGCCATTCCCGCCGGCAAAACCTTCTTCAGTTCGAAAATGTGATCGTCAGCATTGAAGGCAAACTTGTTGCGGCTTCCTTTGGGGGTTTCGATAACAACCCGAAGCATTTGTTTGTCGGTTGAATCGAACGGCTTAAGTCGGGTGGGATCTGCCAGAGCGGCTTTCTTTTTTGCCATTGGGCCTCCGAGCTGCGTCCAACGTGGATGCGCCCACTTCAAATTGGGTTTGCTGTCGTTACGCCGGCGGGAAACTTTGGTTCACGGTTTGCCGCGGACTTGTACGTTTCACGGGAGACTGCGTGTACAGAGTCTGAGTGGACGCTGTACGGCAGATTCCCTATGTATTCCCCTTCTGGGAGCGGCTATACAAGAGAGGGGTTTGGCCACAGCTGTGGAACCTCGATTCGTGCGCACGCGCTGGGAGTAAAAATCATGACCGCTGCCGATGCTCTGATCGAGACATTGATTGACTGGGGTCTGGATATCGTCTTCGGGCTACCAGGAGATGGAATCAACGGCCTGATGGAATCACTGCGGACCCATCAGGATCAGATTCGTTTCATTCAGGTGAGACATGAAGAGTCGGCGGCCTTCATGGCGTGCGCCTATGCCAAATTTACAGGACGACTGGGGGTATGTTTGGCAACTTCAGGTCCCGGAGGAATTCATCTTCTCAATGGTCTATACGATGCCAAGATGGACGGCCAGCCTGTGTTGGCAATCACGGGCCTGCAATTTCATGATCTGATTGGAACTTTTACCCAGCAAGATGTCGAGCTGGATCGGCTGTACATGGATGTTGCTGTATTCAATGAGCGGATCATGGGTCCGACACACGTGGAGAACGTCACGGACTTGGCCGTGCGCACGGCGCTTTCCTATCGCACGGTGAGCCACCTGACCTTCCCGGTGGACTTTCAGGAAATGAAAGTCCAGAGCCGACAGCGTTCCAAACGAAATATACCGCACCACACCTCCCATGCCGAAGCGGGCGGCGCCATGCTGGCTGATCCGGATGATCTGGAAAGGGCAGCGCGAATCCTCAATGACGGGAATAAGATCGCAATCCTTGCGGGGCGAGGTGCCCTGCAAGCAACGGCAGAACTGGAACAGCTTGCCGAGGCTTTGGGCGCTCCCATCGTCAAGGCGTTGCTCGGCAGGGCTGCTGTGCCTGATGGCAGTGCATACACGACGGGAACGATTGGACTGCTGGGTACAAAGCCGTCACAAGAGGCGATGGAGACTTGTGACACCTTGCTGATGGTCGGAACCTCCTTTCCCTACCTTGAATTCTTGCCTAACCCGGGCCACGCCAAGGGTGTGCAGATCGAGATTGATCCCAAACGGATCGGCCTGAGATTTCCCGTAGAAGTGGGTCTGGTCGGTGATTGCAGGCGTATTCTTCGTGACTTGTTGCCGCGTCTTAAACGGAAAGAAAACCGAAGCTTCCTGGAGAAAGCGCAGAAAGGTATGGAGGACTGGCGCAAAATCATGCATGACCATGCCACGCGTCGTGATGTACCGATGAAACCGCAGGTAATCGCACACGAACTCGGCGTACGACTGCGCGAAGGCGCAATCGTCAGCTGCGACAGTGGAACCATCGCCACGTGGTGGGCACGCCACATTCCCGTCAAGAAAGGACAGATGCATAGTCTTTCCGGCAATCTCGCCAGCATGGCCAACGGGCTTTCCTATACGATCGCCGCCCAGATCGCTCATCCAGACCGGCAATGCGTCGCATTCGTGGGAGACGGCGGTTTCTCGATGCTGATGGCTGATTTTGCAACCGCAGTGAAATATCAATTGCCCATCAAAGTCGTCGTCGTGAAGAACGGGATACTGGGCCAAATCAAATGGGAGCAGATGGTATTTCTGGGGAATCCGGAATACGGCGTTGACTTGCAACCGATTGATTTCGCTGCTGTTGCACAGGCCTGCGGAGGCACCGGCTTTACTGCGGAAGATCCTTCAGACTGTGGGAAGGTCGTAGAAGAATTCCTCGCGGTGGCCGGGCCAGCGGTTCTGCAAGCGGTCGTCGATCCTTTGGAGGCGCCACTTCCGGCCAAGGTTACGGCGGATCAAGCGTTGAAATTTGCCGAGTCCCTTGTGCGCGGCGAACCGAATAGAGGTCAGATCGCCTTCGCCGCCTTGTCAGAAAAGGTTCGCGAGATGATTTAAACGAGGGCGCGATCTTCGCCTTGAGTCAATCCCATGAAACCTGCGTCTCGCCTTTCAAGAAACAATCCGGAAGCGGCCAGTATCGCTCCGGCGAGCTTGGTGCCTCCTCGCGGCACGATTCCCATACTCCGGAAGGCCGCGAGCGCGTGTACCGCCTGCGATCTATGGAAAAGGTCAACGCAGACGGTCTTCGGCGAAGGGACGTCCAAGGCCATGATCATGATCGTGGGAGAGCAGCCCGGGGACCAGGAAGACCGTGTCGGTCGACCCTTCGTGGGGCCGGCTGGAAAACTGCTTAATGAGGCGTTGGCAGAGGTTGGCGTTGATCGCGCGACCGTTTATGTTACGAACGTCGTTAAACATTTCAAGTGGTCTGCATCGGAACGCGGCAAGCGGCGTATTCACAAGAAGCCGCGCCAGTCCGAGATTCAAGCTTGCTATCCCTGGCTGGAATCTGAGCTTCAAGCGGTAAAGCCAAAAATACTGGTGTGTATGGGAGCCACCGCTGCGCAAGCGCTGTTAGGAAAACATGTCAGTGTGACCCGCCTGCATGGGCAGACTATTGAATCTCCTCACGCCCCGTTTGCGATGGCAACCATGCATCCATCCTCGATATTGCGCGCGATCGATCCCGCCTCGCGGCAGCGGCAGATGGCTGAATTCATAAACGATTTGAGACAGGTGGCTCTTCTTGCGGCGAAGAAGCCAGCTGCATGACGACCATTTTCTACGGGAGGAAGCAATGAACACGCAATCTTCAGGATCCAACGTTCGATATGCGGTGGTCGGACTGGGCCACATCGCTCAGGTAGCCGTTCTGCCTGCGTTCAAGAGCGCACGGAACTCGGGAATCGTCGCTCTCGTGTCGGGCGATCCGCGAAAGCGGAAGACCCTAGGCAAGAAATATTGCGTCTCCCACGTGTTCTCATATGAAGAGTACGAGCAGGTTCTTTCACTGGTGGACGCTGTCTATCTGGCCGTACCAAATCATCTGCACAAGGAATATGCCGTTCGTGCCGCCGAGGCTGGAGTACACGTGCTGTGCGAAAAGCCGATGGCGGTAACCGAAGACGAGTGCGAAGCGATGATTGCCGCGGCTGAAGAAAATCGCATCAAGCTCATGGTGGCCTACCGGCTGCATTTCGAAAAAGGAAATCTGGAGGCCATTCGCACGGTCAAGAGCGGACGATTGGGGAAGCCACGAATTTTCAGCTCGGACTTTGCCCAACAGGTTAAAGCCAACAACGTCCGGGTGACTGAACCTGTTAGTCGGGGCGGAGGTCCGGTCTATGACATGGGCGTGTACTGTATTAACGCAGCGCGATATTTATTCGGAGCCGAGCCCACCAAAGTGCTCGCCGTGAGCGCCAGCAACCGAGAGCGCAGGTTTCAGAAAGTGGACGAGATGATGTCGGCCGTTCTTCATTTTCCCGAGGATCGTCTAGCTTCGTTCACGTGCAGCTTTGGAGTTGCCGACATGAGCCGATACACCGTGGTGGGGACGAAAGGTGTACTAACTTCTGATCCGGCCTACGAATATGCAATGGATATAAAGCATGAGGTCATCGCTGCAGGAAAGAAATCCAAAAGAGCGTTTGCCAAGCGGGATCAGTTTGCCGCGGAGATCACCTATTTCTCTGATTGCATTCTCGAAAACAGGACACCGGAACCCTCCGGGCTGGAAGGGTTGGCGGACGTGCGCGTCGTGCGCGCCCTCTACGAATCAGCCCGCAACGGAGCAGTGGTCGCCTTGCCGCCGTTTCCCCGCAAGAAAAAGCCCAGTATGGTCCAAGAAATTCATCGACCCGCCCATGGCAAGCCCAAAACCGTCAATTCTCAGTCTCCCACCCGCGAGTCCGCGTGAGCAATGGTAGTAGGCCCTCGCTACTGATATTTGTCGTGCGGTGGCTCCTCATCTGCTCGATTCAGAGAATCGGGTTCAAGGAACTTCTTCTTGATTGTTGGTTCCTTCAGGCGAATATGAGTTTCCAGCCGGGCGATGGCCGATCCGAGTTCTTCGCCAGTGAGACCCCGGCGAAATCGAATGCCAGCCGTGAGCAGCACCCGATCCGGTCCGATTTGCATCGTCAGCAGTTCGCCAGCCTCTTCCACCGAAGACTCCGCCACAATAATCTTCCTCAGCCGCCTTATTCGGGCACGATTGGTTCTTTCTCCGAGGAGGAGTGCCCCGCTTTCGCGCCCCAACAAAATGGCCACGGCGGCCAACGAGAGTCCAATAGCGATCGAAGCGATTGGGTCGAAGTACGGGTTGTGCAGCATACGTCCGAGGAAGATGCCGAGAAAGGCCAGAAGGGTTCCGGTCAGCCCCGCGGAATCTTTCAGGAAGACTGTGAAAACCGTTGGGTTCTTGCTGCCGACAATCTCCTCCCACGTGCTTTCCTCAGGATCTTTACGGGCACGCAGTTCCCGGTAGGAAATGCGGCAGGAGCAGGAATCGCGTCGGTGCGGCTTTGACTATGGCCCGGTTACACGTGGGTACGATCCCACCGAGGCGCCTTATCTCAGGCCTAGGGCCGTCGTATGCTTCGGTTGATAGAGGCCGACCTCGCCTCCACCGGGAAGTCGCATCTTCGTAATGGAGCCCCATCGCGCTTCCTGAACCTCAGAGCACTCAACATTTTTGTTCGCGAGGGAAGCCATTTCGGCCTTTAGATCATCGCACATGAAATAAACTTCCTGGGTGCCACTCTTATCGGATGGGTGGACTGCGGCTTCTGCTGGCGGCAAGGCGAAGATCAGCCAGCCGTGACCCGCATCCACAGATGCGAATTGGAGAACGTCGCGGAAAAATGCTCTGTCCGCCTCGGCGTTTTTACTGTAGACAATTACGTGAGCACCAGAAATCATTTGCCTGCTCCTTAGAAATGCCTGCTGAAGGTAATAGGGACCAACAGGAGTGGTGGGACGCTACCCCGGATAGACGGTTCCCTCTTCGACGAAACAAAGGGGACTTCCCCATGGGGCCTAGGCATAGAACGATCGCCCGCCCCACCGGCGCACGACGATGCCACCTCCCGGCGCTCGCGAACTTCCTCACACGACAGACAGCTCAGCGCCTTCGCTCCGATCGATCCATCCAAACTTGTTCTTTACTTGTTCTTTCCCCGGACAAGGGAATCATCCGGCAGAGGGGCTGGGTCGTGAAGCCGAACGTACTCGTGGATTGACTCTAGATTCCCCCTAGATTTTCCCACGGCGGAGTTAGTGATTCCAGCGACCACTTAGTCCCTCCAAACAATGGATTCATGCGGATGAGAATAACACTCGACTTTGCCAACATCAGTAGTGGATTCCAGCTGAAAGCAATGCTATACTCGGTTTTCGAAAATGACGACAAGGACCAAATCCATGATGAGACGGCGTGTCAATCGCGCTGGGCCCTCGGGATTGGTCTGACCATTCGTTAGATTTCGCGTGTAATCTTGCCTCCTCGCCATCTCCTTTCGTACTGTGTGTTGAGTCATATGCGCTCCATTGCCGATCAGCGTACGAGCTGATGCACGGTTGTGGATGTGCTGCTGTTGAAGTTCGCAGTCCCGTTGTAGATCGCCTTGATGGAGTGTGTACCCAGGGCGAGGCTCGATTTCGTGATTGTCGCCTGGTGTGTGTTGGTGTGGAGACTAGCTGTGCCCAGAGTCGTATTGCCATCTTTAAACGTCACTGTCCCGGTTGGTCCGGTCGCCGGGGAGACGGTGGCAGTGAAGGTGACCGCGGTTCCCTTCGTGGACGGATTCAAAGAGGAGACGAGCTTCGTGGTGGTCGCAGCCTTTTTCACGGTTTGCCCATGCGCCGGCGAGGTGCTGCCGCCGAGCTTTGTGTCTCCACTGTAGACGGCAGTGATGGAGTGCGTGCTGGCGGTGAGGGTTGAAGTTGTGAATTGAGCCTTACCGTTGGATAGGTTCCGGGTGCCGAGCGTAGTAGCGCCGTCCCGGAAGGTTACTGTGCCTGTGGCTGTCGTGGGAGTTATGGAAGCGATGAAGGTGACGGCTTGCCGATAGGTCGACGGATTCGGTGAAGAAGCTACGGCCGTGGTCGACTTGGCGAGAACAAAGAAAATCGCGGAGTGAGTAGCTTCCGCGTTGCTGGCAACATCGATGCTATGGAAGCTGATGGTGTGCTTTCCGGCAACCGTCACGTTGAATGGGCCCGCGTAGGTTTTCAAAGCGCCGCCGTCCAATTGGTACACCGTACTGGACACACCGCTCAAGTTGTCGGTGGCTCCTAGAGTAACTGCGATTGGGGACTTTCCCGAAAAGCTGGCCGCTGTAATTGGCGCGGTGGTATCGATATTCACCGCGTTGGTTTGCTGAGGTTGAAAATTCCCAGCGAGGTCCACGCTAAAGAAGGTAAATTTGTGCCGGCCCTGGGTGGCGATGGACACCGGGGCAGTGTAAATACTGCAGCTGACTCCCCGGGGCGTGCAAACCTGATTATCCACCCCATAGAAGTTGAAGAAAACTCCGGAGCCGGTG
>Ga0193726_1002130_pt1 | contig 13863 bp, 11 predicted proteins | sample H2c1metaG_FD_144928 | JGI IMG/M metagenome (GOLD analysis project Ga0193726, IMG submission 144928) | Soil microbial communities from a riparian zone of the East river system, Colorado, United States - H2c1 | ecosystem: Environmental > Terrestrial > Soil > Riparian zone | place: USA: East River... | reverse complement strand
ACAATTGTTGCGTGGCTGTGATTGCGCCGCATGCTTATGGCGCGCCAGTGGATGTGGCGGCAATTCAACATCTGGGATTGCCGTGGATCGAAGATTGCGCGACGTCGCCAGCAACAATTGTTTCTGGACGTCCGGCTGGTTCTTGGGGAACCTTGGCAATTTTTTCCTTCGCGAGCACGAAGTACGTCACCGGCGGAAGTGGCGGAATAGTTGCTTGCGACGATGACACGCTTGCGACGCGCATTCAGGACATGTTGGATTACGATTCGTTTGAAAAGAATGGCAAGTGGGAAAATGGTTGGCATGGTGCGATACCCGGAAGAATTCCGGACCTGAACGCCTCGTTGGCAATTGTTCAGTGGGATCGAATGGAAGAACTTTTCAATCGCCGCCGTGAAATCGCTGGACTATACAAAGAACGCTTGAGTCGAGTGGCAGGATTAAAACTTCCGAATATTACGCCGGGACACAGTTTTTATCGGTACATCGTGCGCACTGAAAGACCGTCGGAGGAACTTCGCGAAGGTCTTCGCAATGATGGGATTGATGCGCGCACATCCGTTAATCCATGGCTCGATCGATGGCCTTCGTCGCTGGGACAGGTTGAGGGCGGCCCGTGGCCTGCAGCTGAAATATGGCGCCGGAATTTGTTGTCGCTCCCAATTCATCCTTCGATGAGTGATGAGGACGCAATCCAAGTTGTCGACTCGCTTCGCAAGTTGGTTGGGTAGATCAAATGTGCTCAAGAAATATTGTGACTCGTATTGGGAGAATGGTGGGTTAAGTGATTAGGCCGTTTTCGATTGCTGGAAAAAAAGTGGGGCCCGGAAATCCGTGTCTGGTAATTGCAGAGGCGGGTGTGAATCACAATGGTGATGTCGGCCTCGCCCATAAGCTTATTGATGTTGCGGCCGATGCAGGCGTCGACGCAGTTAAGTTTCAAACATTTGAGCCTGAAAAGCTGGTATCCCCCGAGGCTCCCAAAGCGGAATATCAATCAGAAAATACAGGACACGAAGGAAACCAGCTTGAGATGCTTCGAGGACTCGTGCTGCCCAAGGCGGCATACGAGGAGTTGATGAAGCATGCAGCCGACAAAGGATTGCTGTTTCTTTCCACGCCATTCGAGGAAGACAGTTCGGATTTCGTTGAAGAGATTGGAATTCCTGCTTTCAAAATATCCTCCGGAGATCTGACGAACCATCCGTTCATTAAATACGTGGCAGAGAAGGGCCGACCATTATTGCTTTCAACGGGGATGGCAACGATGCAGCAAGTGGATGCGGCGGTAAAAGTAGTACACGAGTCAGGGAATCCACCGCTTGCGCTTTTCCACTGTGTGACGAATTACCCGACCGATCCGACAGATTGCAACTTGCGTGCGATGGAAACGATGAGGTCCCGCTTTGGTGTGCCGGTAGGATGGTCTGATCACACCGTGGGCATTGATATTAGTGTGGCGGCAGTCGCACTCGGCGCCGACATTTTGGAAAAGCACTTCACGTTAGACCACAACATGCCCGGGCCAGACCACGTGGCGTCATTGGAACCTGATGAGCTAACGGCGATGATGAAGTCGATTCGGCGGATGGAAAGCGCTTTGGGTGACGGGATAAAGCAGCCAAGACCATGCGAAATAGTGATTGCCGCTGCGGCGATGAAGAGTCTTTATTGGAAAAAAGATCTGCACGCGGGCGCAAAAGTTGAAGCCAATAGCGTGACCGCATTGCGACCGGGAACTGGAATCTCTCCCGATAAATTGTCACAGTTCATCGGATGCGTACTTGCAAAGCCAGTCCGGCGAGGGCAAATGGTTTCTGAGATGGACGTTGTGAGGAAGTCATGAGGGTAGCAATACATCAGCCTCAATATCTGCCGTGGGTTCCGTATTGCGATAAAGCGGATAACTGCGACTTATTCGTTTATCTCGACAACGTTCAGTACCAGAAAAATGGAATGCAGAATCGGAATCAAATCAAGACCGCAACAGGGCCGACGTGGTTGACGGTGCCGGTACATGCGGCGCTGACCAAGACAATCGCGGAAACTGGAATTGCCGACCCGCGCTGGCAAAAGAAACATGTACGCGGTATTGAAATGAATTACTCGCGCGCGCCACATCTTGACTGGTTTACAAAAGGGCTGAAGCCGATGCTTGAAAGGGAATGGCTAACGCTCGCGGATCTGAACATTTCCGTGACGGACTGGATGTTCGACCGCCTCGGAATTACTTCCAAGCGAGTGCGCGCTTCTGAACTGGGCGTAACTGGAACCGCAGATGAGTTGGTGGTGAACATCTGCAAAGCGGTTGGTGCCACAGTTTATATTTCGGGCCAAGGCGCCAAGGATTACCAGGACGAAAATAAATTCAAGAGTTGCGGAATTGAACTTCAATATCAGGAGTATCATAACCAGCCGTATTCACAATGTTTTCCAGATGCTGGATTTGTAGCAGATCTTTCGGCGCTTGACCTGATTTTGAATATGGGTCCGGGCGCTCGGGACATTATGCATTTGGGCCGGAAAGCCGTAAGTTTGCCGACAGTGTCGTAGATCGCCAGCTTTTCATTCTTCGGAGATTCGCATTCTAATGGAAAAACTTCGCCGCATATTCTTTGTTACCGGTGCCCGCTCGGAGTATGACCTGATGAGTCCCGTCATTCGCGAGGTCCAGAAAACTCCTGGGTTGCGCGGCGAGTGGATTGTCGGCGGATCTCACCTGTCTCCATTCCACGGCATGAACATCGAGAACATCAAGAATGATGGATTTCCGATCGCCGGAACTGTCGAATCGTTCCTCAGTTCAGAATCCTGGCAGGGCAGAGCGCTCTCGTTTTCTAATTTGTTTGAAGGTGTTACCCGACTGATCGCAGCTAACCGCCCAGACATTATGTTCGTCAGCGGCGATCGTGAGGAAGCACTCGCGGGAGCGCTGGCTGGCACATTCCAAGGAATCCCCGTGGCTCATTTACATGGCGGAGATCGATGCATCGTCACGGAATTAGACGAAATACTCCGGCCGGCAATCTCAAAGGTTTCGCATCTGCATTTTACAGCGACGCAAAGTCACCGAGAGCGGTTAATCCGAATGGGAGAACTTCCGGAACGAATTTGGGTGACAGGCGGAACAGGACTTGACCGTCTCACCGAGGAACCTGACGTCCCTGACGAGGTCTTGAACAAGGAATTTGGAGTCGACGTTCGGAAACCGTTTTTCTTGCTGATCCATCATCCAGTTCCGTTGCTGAATGCTGAAGATGGCGGCACAGAAATGGCCAAGATACTGGAAGGTGTTCTTTCTCTTGGGCATCCGGTCTTTTGCAGTTATCCGAACTACGATCCGGGCAACATGTCGCTCCGGAAAGCAATTGACGAGGTGAAAGCACAGAACGATCGCCTCATTGTTTTTCACACTCTGCCGCGCGATCGCTTCGTGGCTTTGTATCGTCGGTGTACTGCAATTCTTGGCAATTCGTCTTCCGTCGTAATCGAGGCAAGCTATCTTCACAAGCCGGGTGTGCTGATTGGGCCGAGGCAGGATTTGCGTGAAGTGGGCCCAAACGTACTCCGAATTGAACCTACAGTTGCGGAAGTAAAAGCCGCTTGCCAGCGATGTTTGGACGATGCCGCGTTTCTCAAACTGGTGCGCGAGGCCCCAAGTATCTATGGTGACGGGCATGCTTCACGCAGGATTGCTAAGCTACTTGCTGAAGTCGAACTTTCACCGAAGATGTTGCTAAAGACAATTACTTATTGAGGGTTCCGATGAACGTATTGGCCATCTCAGCTCATCCTGACGACGAAACACTTGGTTGCGGCGGAACGCTTCTGCGGCATCAGGTCAACGGCGACAGCCTGCATTGGATAATCGTAACCCAGGCGCACACACCGAAGTGGTCGCAGGAAGTGATCGATCGAAAGGCCGCGGAAGTGACCGCCGCTGCGACTGCCTACTCGATGCAGAGTGTCCAAAAACTTGGAATGCCCACAATCCGTTTGGATACAGTGCCGCTGGAAGAAATCATTTCAGGGCTTGGAAAGATAATTGAAAAAATCCGTCCAGAGATCGTGTATCTGCCCCACCTTGGCGACGTCCACACCGACCACCATGCTGTTTTTCTTGGCGCGCTTTCAGTCCTGAAAGCCTTTCGGATGCGTGCGCTGGGAGTGAGGCGAGTGCTCAGTTTTGAAACGCTGTCCTCAACGGAGGCTGCGCCGCCTCTCGCGCCGCGCGCTTTTGTTCCAAACGTGTATACGGATATTTCTCAACACATTGACCGCAAGATTGAGGTCATGAATATGTTCGCGAGTGAATTACAGCCTGATCCATTTCCCCGCGGCCCGTCAGCAATTCGAGCGCTAGCACGGTTTCGCGGAGCTACAATCGGCGTTGAGTATGCCGAGGCATTCATGCTGATTCGCGAGGTTTCCTGACCGATGCGGGAGAAGGTTGTTGGTCTGGGCGCTGGAGGGCACGCAAAAGTTCTGATTGAGATCTTGCGCTTAAACGATGGCCTTGAATTGGTTGGACTTTTGGATAACGATCCTAAGTTGAAAGACAAGAGTGTGATGGGATTGCCTGTGCTCGGTGATGACGCGATGCTGCCTAAACTCAAAGCAAACGGAGTTAGGCGCTTTTTCGTAGGCATTGGAAGTGTTGGCAACGCTTCAAGACGGAAGCAGATTTTCGAGCAAGCGTTAGCGTCGGGAATGGATCCTGTGAGTTCGATCCATCCGAGTGCAATTATTTCGCCATCAGCCACTCTTGGGCGGGGCTGCATGATTATGGCGGGCGTGGTCATAAATGCTTTCGTCAAAGTTGGTGACGACGTTATCGTCAATACTGGTGCTATCGTGGATCATGACTGCTGGTTGGGAGATCATGTTCATATCGCCACGGGGGCGCGCCTCTCTGGGACCGTCCATGTCGGTCATGGTGCACATGTCGGCTCCGGGGCGGTGATTCGCAATAATATCGGAATCGGAGATGGTGCGATCGTCGGCGTTGGCGCCGCGGTTGTAAAGGATGTCGGGGCAAATGAGGTTGTGGCCGGAGTACCGGCTCGCCCATTGAAGCGCCATCTTTAGAGCGAACGCATTTCTGAAGCGACCGGAGTTAAGGGAAGAAATCAGCATCTAACGAGTGATTAAGGGGACAGTGCCCGATTCTTGTTCCTCGGTACAGTTGATGGTCTTTCAGTTGGGTCGTAACCTATGGATGGGATGAATTGGTGGGGCGGCAGTGATGAGCAACCAGTTCCAACCCAGAAATCAAAGTGTTACGCTAAGTCACAGAACCCATAGCGATCCAGCGTCGTTGAACAACTGAGGTGAGGGAATGAAGAAGCTTTTATTGATTCTGGCTGTCACTGTTTTGTGCGCTCCACTGCGCGCTGCGGTCTTGCCAAATGTTTACATTACGCAGGCAGGCGCCGGCGCACAGGATGGCCTATCTTGTGCAACCGGAAAATCAACCACCTATTTTAACACCTCGACGAACTGGGGTTCTGCAGGCCCGATCGGACCCGGATCAATCGTCCATCTATGCGGCGTTTTGACTACACCGCTGGTTATCGGAGCCGACGGCGTGGCGGGAAACCCGATCACGATTCTTTTTGAATCCGGCGCGCAATTCACGGTGCCAACGCTTCCAACTGGCTCGGCATTCATTTCCAAGCCGAGCGGAAATTACATCATCGTTGACGGCGGAGCGAATGGGATTATCCAGGCGACCGCGAACGGATCTACTCCAACTTATCCGAACGGCAACGACTTCTACGGTGTGCATTTCCCGTCCTGCAATCACTGCGAAATAAAAAATCTCACTGTGTCGAATATGTTTGTGTTCAATTCATTCGATACACAGGGCGGCGGCGGTGGAATTTACATCGACGCTGGCACCAACAATCGCGTCCACAACAACATTCTGCACGATATGACCGTGGCCATCTGGTTCGGACTGGACGGCAGCGTCGGTAACGAGGTTGACCACAACGTCGCTTATCGCGCCAACTGGGATTACGGCGGCGGTAGCGGCGGCAATGGCATGACGAGTTTCCTTATCCATGACAACGAAGGCTACGACTGGGCGACTTGGGACGACACAAGCGGACCGAACTCGCACCACCACAATGGAATCCACGTTTTCGTAACAGGCGAGGGCACCGCCGTTCTGGACGGTCTGCAAATCTATAACAACTATTTCCACGGAACGACCGGATGCTGCACGACCGCGCAAATTTTTATCGAGTCCCCCGGCAACGGAAATATCAACGCAACCGTTTACAACAACTTGCTGGTCGCAACCATCGCTGGCTCAAATTGGAATAACGGTTTCATCGGCGTGCATGGCTCGTCCGTCAGCCACGTCACCGTGGCGGCGTACAACAATTTGCTGTACTCGAGCACAACAGCGGGTTCCATGATTGGCATGGACTTCGCTTCGGGCACTACTCTCACGAGTCAGAACAACTTATTCTATAACGCGCGTATGGGCGGCGGTCCCGGCATGACCATCAATGCTGCGAACAACTGGTACTACAACGCTGCTCCCTTTGACTGGGGCGGAGCTTCCAGTTTCGCGCAATGGCAAGCAGCCTGTGGTTGCGATGCGAACAGCACGAACCAAGTTGATCCGAAGTTAAACCTAACCACTTTTGCGCCGAGTGTCGGATCCGGAGTCATCGGAGCCGGCATTAGCCTATCCAACCTGGGAATTTCAGCTCTCGGTCTGGACAAAAGCGGAGTTGCTCGAACGGGTGCAACGTGGACCATCGGAGCTTACAATCTACCCGGCGCAGCAGTGAATCCTCCGGCGGCTGTGAGTATTACCAGCATCATTGCTCACTAAACAATTCAATAGATACAGAGTCAGTTCCCCTGGGCATGCAGATTAAGCTGACTGCCCAGGGGGAGCTTGACGGGAAAAGTTGATTCGCACTTCATCTCTCGCAAGATTCCAAGTCTAAGCTTCAAACACTTCCGAAAAACTCACATCTGATATCTTTTGGAATGCTTTCTCAACCTCAAATAAGTGCCAGTGTCGAGCCGGAACCGCGAGTCGTGGTGTGCGGCACAGGCTCGATTGGGTTTCGTCACCTGCGCGTGCTTCGGGATAGTCTCCAACTGAAGCCGGTCGCGCTGCCAACACGAAGTTCGCGCATCAGCGAATTGGATTCCAAAGGTTTTCACGCGGTCAGCTCGTGGGAAATTGCTGCCATCGACAAGCCATGGTTTGCAGTGATTGCGACGGACACCGGCCGTCATCTCACTGATGCATCGAAAGCGTTGGAACTTGGCGCGGATGTGTTGATTGAAAAACCCATCGCTGCTTCGACCGAGGGCTTGCGTGAATTAGAGGAACTTGCGGAACGAGTTCACCGTCGTGTGTTCGTCGCTTGTAACTTGCGATTTGATGCTGGCCTTAAATTGTTCCGTAGTCATCTTCCTGATATCGGCCGCGTTCAGTCCGTAAGAATCGAGTGCCAATCTTTCTTGCCCGATTGGCGCCCTGATACGGATTACCGAAGATCCTATTCAGCGCGAGCGGAGGAAGGCGGAGTCCTTCGAGATCTCATCCACGAAATTGATTACGCGCTCTGGCTTTTTGGAGTTCCACAGAACCTGTTTGCAAAATTAAAAAATACTGGCGCTCTTGGCATTGCTTCAGATGAATCTGCGGACATTCTTTGGGAATCGCCGAGTGGCGCGACAGTCTCGATCCGGCTTGATTACCTAGCTCGAGTTACACGGCGAAAAATGCATGCGTACGGAGACTTGGGAGAACTTGAGTGGGATTATGTCGGTAAGTGCGTTTCACTGAGCCAGCCTGGGAAGGCCGTCCAGACTTGGGCAATCGATCAAGCACGCGACGAAATGATGAGCGAACAGTTGGCTGCTTTCATTGGTTTCGCTGGAACACATATCGGGTCTTCCCTGGCGACGCTAGATGAGGGTGCGACTGCGATTGCGATATGTGATACTGCGCGACGGTCGTCACAATCAGGTCATGTGGAAGTTGTGCCGGATTGGCGGCGAGCATGAGTGCTGATTCCAATAAGGATCCTATGAAGCCTGCGGTTGCAAGAGTGAATGAAATGTTGGATTTACATGGCCGCGTCGCCTTGGTTACAGGCGGGGCCGGCTATATTGGGCAGGTTTTCTGCGAGACCCTCTTGGAGCTTGGTGCAGAGGTATGCATCCTCGACATTTCAACAGATCGAGCACAACAACTGGCGGAGGAATTAGCTCAACGGTTCAAGATTCGTTGTACTGCCGTCACTGCGGATATCGCGCGCGAGGATCAAGTGGCCAGTGCAATCGCGCGTGCGGTCGCCAATCACGGCCGGCTAGACATTCTCGTTAACAATGCCGCGTATCCGCCATCCAAACTGCCCGAAGACAAACGTTCTTTGGAAGGACAAAGTTTGAGCACGTGGCAAGCGAATTTGGACGTGATGCTGACGGGAACCTTTCTTGTTACCCGGGCTTGCATGGCGAACCTAACCAAAAGTGGAGCCGGGAGCGTGATCAACATCGCTTCCATCTATGGTCTCGTCGGTCCCGACATGCATTTGTATGAGGGGACGGAGATGCTGAACCCCGCTTTCTACGCGGTTTCCAAAGGTGGGATCGTCCAGCTAACACGTTATCTTGCAACAACAAATGCGCCTGCAGTGCGCGTCAACTGCATTGCGCCTGGCGGAATTTTCCGGGATCAGCCGGCTTCATTTGTTGAGAAATACTGCGCGCGTACTCCACTGGGCCGAATGGCAACTGAGGAAGATCTCAAAGGCACGCTCGCGTTCCTGGCGAGTGATTTGTCAAAATACATTACCGGACAAGTGATCGCAGTCGACGGTGGCTGGACTGCATGGTAAGGTTTTGAAGCGCAGAATAAAAATTTTAATAGTCAGTCGACACTCCGCCCAGCCGACGTATCATCCGATTCGCAAAATATGAGTCTAAAAAAATCCATACTTAGATACTTGCGCCTGAATGGGGTTGGGATTCAAAAGATCAGCCCCATGCAAGAGATGATCAAGATACTAAGCGAGCGGCAGGGTTCGGTTCGATTTGTGCAAATCGGAGCCAATGACGGCGTGAGCTTCGACGACTTCTCAGAGTTGGTTAAGGAATATCAACTTAAGGGAGTATGCGTTGAACCGATACCGCGCTATCACGAGGTTCTCTCACTGGTTTATCGGGATTGGCCGGGAGTTAAGACACTGAATGCGGCGATTCATCCGAGTAACGCTACCGCAACAATATTTTCAATTAACCCGTCTAAAGTGCGAGTTGTGTTTCAAAATGGGTGGGCGTCTTTTAATCGAGAACATCTGAAGAAACTTGGAGCCGAAGATCACGAAATCCAAGAAGAGACCGTTGCGTGTGTCACATTGTCGGCCGTTTATGAAAAGTTCTTCAGCGGCGAAAGGGTTGACGTCATTCAAATAGACACTGAGGGATTTGATGCGGAAGTTGTAAAAATGATCGACTTCGCGCGTTTTCGTCCTCAAATAATTCGGTTCGAGCACACCCACTTGAGCGACAAAGATTTGAAAGATACGTGCGATTTGCTCAAGAGCAATGGCTACCTTACCCGGCGTGAGTACCGCGACATGATTGCGTACGATCCGAAAGAATTTCAGTTTAGTCGTTTCTGGAAAATTTGAACTACTAAGACGACATGAATCCAGATTTCTCAACCAGGTTTGGCGGCGGCGCATCCGGGACATTTGTGAATCCCGTGTGCGCGGCAATGTTGGCTGCCACGATTGTTCTGATGTTTGTTCTGCCGCGCAAGTACGTCATCATTCCGGTTTTTCTCACTCTGTTCCTCTTACCGGTTGGACAACAAGTCAACGTTGCGGGCGTTCACTTATATTTCACTCGAATCCTGGTCATGCTTGGAGGAATCCGAGTCATTTCCGCAAAAATGACGTCCCCGGACGAGGTCTTCGGCGGCGGATTCACATCCATAGATAAGATTTTTCTTTTTTGGGCAGGTGTTCGTTCGCTTTGCACAATTCTGGAGTTCGTGAACACCTCGGTGATCATTAATCAGGCGGGATTCCTTTGCGACGTCCTTGGCGGATACATCCTCATGAGGTATCTGATCCGAGACGAGGACGATATGGTTCGAGCCTTGAAAACTATGGCTCTCGTCGTGGCAATCCTGGCTTTCACGACGACGTGCGAAAGAGTTTTGGGCCGTAATTTCTTTGGTTATATTGGCGGACGATTGATTCCTGCCACACGCGATGGCGCAATTCGAGCGCAAGGTTCGTTCGCTGATCCAATTCGATGCGGCACATTTGCCGCAACACTCCTGCCGCTTTTCATTTGGCTTTGGCAAGAAGGAAAATCCCGGTCGGCTGCTATTGTGGGTTTTGCGGGCGGGATAATAATTGTTCTGGCGTCTGCTTCGAGTACGCCAATTATGTCGATGATGGCAATCGGCGCCGGAATCGCCATGTGGCCCTTGCGAAAAAGTATGCGCATAATTCGCTGGGGCATGGTGATTTTTGTGGTGTTGCTCAACATGGTGATGAAAGCTCCCGTATGGTTTGCAATCAGCCACGTGGACATCATCTCCGGAAATTCCGGTTACCACCGGGCAATGTTGATTGACTCGCTGGTCAGACATTTTAGCGACTGGTGGCTCATCGGAGTACAGTCGACAGCAAATTGGGCATTTGAAATGACTGACCAGGCAAATCAATTCGTGTATGAGGCCGAGTCCGGCGGGCTCCTTACGCTGATTGCTTTCATTTTGCTTATTTCCTGGAGCTTCGGAAGATTGGGTGACGCTCGGAAAGTTGTTGACGGCGATAAAAAGAAAGAATGGATGTTCTGGCTTTTTGGTTTAGCGCTCCTTTCGCACGTCGTATCGTTCTTCGGAATCGCTTTCAATGATCAGGCCATATATTCGTGGTTCTTTTTGTTTGCGATGATCTGCGCTGCCACATCACCGGTCCTCGCCGGGAAAACTGTAAAGGATGCTGAACCGGTTGGAGTTCGTCCACCATCGCGGCCCTGGCAGGCGCTTCCACCGCGAGTTTCCAGCGGAATTCGACGCACTGTCTGAATCGCCTGACCAATCACAATTCCAATGGACCTTTCAATCATCGTGGTGAATTGGAATTCGGCTGACTATCTGAAGGAATGTGTCGCGAGTGTAGAGCAGAACACGACGGGCATTACCTATGAGTTTGTGGTGGTGGATAACAATTCGGCCGCGGGAGAAATCGAAAGGCTTAGGGATCTTCCACCGTCAGTTAAGCTTATCGAAAGTGGCGAGAATCTTGGATTCGCGAAGGCCAACAATCTTGGGTTCCGGAACTCTAGCGGAGACTACCTGCTGTTCCTGAATCCCGATACGAAGTTGATCGGGCCTTCGATAAATAAAATGTTGGCAGCAGCGCGCGCTTTGCCGGACGCGGGTGTTGTCGGATGCAAACTCTTAAATTCAGACTTGTCTGTGCAGCTTTCCTCGATTCAGGCCGTTCCAAACATCATGAATCAGGTTTTGGATGCGGAGTACTTGTTGCTGAAATGGCCGCGATGTTCACTTTGGAAAACGGCGCCGTTGTTTTCTAATAATGCAAATCCAGTGAAGGTCGATATGATTTCCGGCGCATGCATGCTGATAAAGCGAAACGTATTCGAGAGCGTTGGCATGTTCAGTGAAGATTATTTTATGTATGCGGAAGATCTGGACCTTAATTGCAAGATCCTCGACGCGGGACACTCTAATTATTATGTCGGCGAAGCCGAGATTATTCATCACGGCGGCAAAAGTAGCTCGCGGCAGAAAGTTAGTCAGTGGACCGTTGTTATGAAGAATCGGGCCATGTGTCGATTTTTTCAGAAGAGAAGAGGACGTTTCTACGAATGGATGTACCGCGCCGCGATGAGTTGCGCCGCAACTGGCCGCTTGCTGATCCTGGCTATGATGTTTCCGTACCGCGACAAGGAATGGGTCAAGGATGCGTCGACAAAGTGGAAGACAATACTGAAGTCGATGATGGGGTTTCAGGTTTTGCCGATTGAGAATTAGCGGATAGCGGGAGCTGGATTAATCACTTATGTGCGGAATTTGCGGAAAACTTAATTTTGATCGCTATGCCAGTGTATCACCGGCGTTGCTGAAGTCGATGGCGGATACCATTGTGCACCGCGGTCCGGACGACGAGGGCTACTACACCTCCGGGCCGGCCGGCCTCGGTTTCCGGCGACTCTCCATCATTGATCTTTCAACGGGGCACCAGCCCATCTCAAACGAAGATGGAAGCGTTTGGGTCGTCTTCAACGGAGAGATCTACAACTATAAAGAACTCCGCGAATACCTTCTCGCAAAAGGGCACGTACTGAGAACTCAAACCGACACAGAAGTGATTGTTCACCTCTACGAAGAATTGGGCGAAGGCTGCGTCGAGAAACTCCGTGGAATGTTTGCATTTGCGATTTGGGACGACCGGCAAAAAGTGATGTTTATCGCCCGTGATCGCGTTGGTATCAAGCCGCTCTATTATTGGATGTCCGAAAAAAGCCTGGTGTTTGGTTCGGAGATCAAAGCCATCCTCGCTGATCCCGAAGTGAAGGCTGATGTCGCTCCGGAAATGATTGACCGGTTTCTGACTTTCTATTTTCTGCCGGGAGAACAAACTCTTTTTCGGAATATTCTTAAACTTGCTCCCGGATCGTGCATGACCATCAAAGACGGGAAGGCAAGGATTCGACAATATTGGGATCTGAAGTTTTCACCGAAGGAACAAAGCTTAGAGAATGCAGAACAGGAACTGATGAGTTTGCTGGACGAGGTTGTCCAGCAGCACATGATCAGCGATGTTCCGGTAGGATTTCTTCTGAGTGGCGGAGTTGACTCCACAGCGATGCTGGGTCTTGCAGTTGGCAAGACGCCCCACACTCTGAGCAGTTTTACTATTGGGTTTTCCGCGCCGGGTATCGCCGACGAACGGCCCTACGCAAGGTTGGCGGCAAAAAGATACGGGGCTGACCAACATGAAATGACCATAACCGCGAAGGACTTCGCTGATTTCCTGCCGCAGTGTGTTTGGCATATGGAGGAACCTGTCTGCGAGCCGCAGGCTGTCGCACTTTATTACGTGTCCAAACTTGCGAGGGATTTTGTAAAAGTTTTGATTTCAGGTGAAGGTGGCGACGAGGCTTTTGCAGGCTATCCAAATTACAGGAATTTGCTTTGGTTGGAACGTTTCAAGTCAGCGCTTGGTCCGCTCAAAGGCGCAGCGTCCTGGGGTACTCGTCTTGCGAACCGTGGGTTTCATTCAGCGCGAGTTGGACGATACGCGGAACTGATGGATACCAATTTTGAAGATTATTATTATGGACGGACTTATAATCCGGATTCTTTTTTCAACGATCAGGCACATTCTGCATACGCACCCGATTTTGCCAGTCACGTGAATAAGAATGCTTCGCTCAGCTCCGCGAGAAAATTTTTGAAAAACCAAATGCCGAGCGGCAAAGTAAACAGGATGTTGTACGTGGACACGAAAACTTATTTGCCCGATGAATTGCTCTTGAAGGCCGACAAGATGACCATGGCCAATTCAATCGAATTGCGCGTGCCCTTTCTCGATCACAAATTTCTGGAGTTTGCAGCATCCCTGCCGGAAGATTTCAAGGTCCGCGGTTTCAAGACGAAGTACATTGCAAAAAAAGCTCTTCAAGGACTCGTTCCCAAAGAAATTCTGGAGCGCAAGAAGGCAGGCTTCCCGGTTCCGTACGCGTCCTGGATGCGAACGGAATTGAAGGACTGGGTGCGGGATATTTTGTTCGACAGTGAGACCGTGGGCCGTGGTTATTTCACCAAGAGCG
>Ga0193726_1002129_pt1 | contig 13865 bp, 11 predicted proteins | sample H2c1metaG_FD_144928 | JGI IMG/M metagenome (GOLD analysis project Ga0193726, IMG submission 144928) | Soil microbial communities from a riparian zone of the East river system, Colorado, United States - H2c1 | ecosystem: Environmental > Terrestrial > Soil > Riparian zone | place: USA: East River... | reverse complement strand
GTGGCCCGGTCCTGAGAAATGAGCACCGCCGCCAGCATGGCCGCCGCTGAACGAGTGACCGCCCCCGCCTCCCGACGCGTGGCCGCCTCCACCGCCGCCGCCACTATGGCCGCCGCCGCCACCACCACCGCCACCTCCATGGCCGCCTCCACCACCACCGCCATGCTGTGCGAATGCCGGGCCGCCGCCTGCCAGGATCAGTCCCAGCGCACTCACCACCAACAGAACGCCTTTGCCCTTGATATTCATGTGCCTCTCCTTAACCTCACAGCCGCGTGCGGCCGATTCACCAAGACGTACTCAATAAGACCCTGTCTGTATAACGCGGTTCAGGGCGATTGGTGTACATAACACTAGCTTAATTCCGCAGGGCTGCATTGAACATCACATAGGCTGTTCGCCCCGGCGCGGGCTCAAAAAACCGCGTGTTGGTCTCATTCACGATCACAGAACCTACATATGCTCGATTTGCGAGATTATCAATGCGCGCGAATTCACTGAATCGCCAGTGCTTGGACTGCTGTTCAAACCCCGCACGCCAATTTGCCACCCAATAACCTGCCGCCGCGTCCGTGTTGCGGTCGTCGGCATAGATTTTTCCGCGTCCCTGCGTCTCCAGCGTGGTTGAAAAACTCAAAGGGCTGTAACTCCACGTCAGTCCCAAGTACACCGTATTCTGCGCGACTGCAGGGAGGAAATTTCCTGCGGCCACGGGCAGATAATTGGCGGGCGGCGGCCCGGTAGGATTGGTGAGCGGATTGCAGGGCGCCGCGACGCAGGTGAAATACGGCTGCGCCACCACCGCTCTGATGTACGTATACGCGAATCGAGCGCTGAATCCGCCGGCCCACTTCGCGTCCGTCTCGAGCTCCAAACCGCGTCGAGTGGTCTCGCCGATATTCTGATTCACGGTGCGTCCACCGGAATTTTGCAGCACGGCCAATTCGTCGACCGTTTTAATGTAAAACACCGCGAGATTGGCGCGCACGTGGGCATTGCCCGCTTTGATGCCTGCTTCGTAATTGTCGCTGCGCACCGGCTTCAGTGCGAGATTCAACCCGGGAAGACTGCCATCCACCGAGCGATAGGCCAGGTCATTCAAAGTCGGAGTCTCGAATCCTTTGCCGTAGGAGCCATAAACATTGATGGCGTCGGTTGCGCGAAACGTCACTCCCGCGACCGGATTGACTGCGGAGTATCGAACCTCGCTGCTCGCGGCATCGAGCACGGCCAAGTGTCCATGCGACGTGACATCGACAACACTGTTGCGCACGCCGGCGACAATCCGCCAGCGAGCTGCGGGGTCCCATTGCGCTTGCAGGTATTGATCGAAGTCGTAGACATAATTGGCCTCGTCCCGCCGCAACGCTCCTTGCACGCCCAATTCCGAGCCTATGAAATTCAGATACCCTTTGCGCGCCTCCGCCAGATCGTCGTAGTTCACGCCGGCGACCAGCAGCAAGGGCGTGCCGCCGATGCTGCGCTGATCCGTCATATGCAGGTCGGCGCCGAAGTAGGACCGATCCAAATCAATCACACCTCCGGGATAAAGCGGCGCCGCCTGCTGCGTCGCCTGAGGTATCGCTTGGAACTGCGTGGTTGCGCGATGCCCCGTGTAAACACTGGCAATCAAATCATCGGCGGCGCTGAAGTGATTTTCGTAAACCGCGCCGACTTGTTCTTGCGCCAATGACTTGCGTGTGTTGTACGCGACGGCGTTCACGCCGGCCTGAGTGGGATCCGCGGCGAGCTGCGCCCGGGTCAGGCCCAAAGGATCCTGGACAAACGGCGTTTGCACGGCGTTGGCGACCACCGTCAGCTTCGACGTGTCGCTCAAATTTGCACTCGCCTTCGCGTTGAACAGATTGCGCTCCGCATCGCTGTGAACACGATAGCCGTCGGTTTGAAAGTGCGATGCGTCGACCACGTAATTGACGAGGCCGCCATCTCCGGTCGTCTTCACGGCATAGCGCTGGGTATTGAACGTACCGTACTCGGCCGTGCCGCCGACCGAAAAGCCGGGCTTGGCGTCCTCGGTAAAAATCGCGATGACGCCGCCCGATGAGTTGCCATAAAGCGCCGAGAAGGGACCGCGCAGGACTTCGATATGATCGGCCGAGCTTAAATCAAATTGCGAAAATTGCCCTTGACCGTCGGGCATGGTTCCGGGAATCCCGTCGGAATACAGCCGCACCCCGCGAACGCCGAAACTTGATCGGGCGCCGAACCCTCGCACCGATAGCTGCAAATCCTGCGCATAGTTTTGCCGGCTCTGCGCCGATACGCCAGGCACCGTCATCAGCGATTCCGACAGATTCACCTGCAGCTGCCCGCTGCGAATGGTTGGCGCATCGATCCTATCAACCGATACGGGCAGATCGCGGCTATCCGTGGGCATTCGCGTGGCGGTGATGACCACCGAGGACAAATCCCCGGCGCCCTCGCCCAGCGCCGGGAGCGGCGCAGCGATGAGCCATGGAAGCCAGGCAAGGCTGCCAAGGGCAATTCGGCCGTGCTGCATCAAAAGATCCTTCCCGCTTGATTTTGCATTATGTCTGAAGGACTATCCTATGCTGAAGTCGCTAAAGTACGGTCGTCACATGCCGCTATTTAAGGACTTGAGCAAATCTTCGCACAATCACGCATTGAGCACGGCACGTATCGCACTGATCGTTGCCGCCAGCGTCACCGCGGCAGGTGCCAGGGATGCTCATACGAACCTGTCGGTCAACGCCACGGTTCGGGCCGTTGCGAACATCGAGCATCAATCCGCGCCCACGGACCTGGAAATTTCCGGCGCGGACCTCAGGCGCGGCTTCATCGATGTCGTGCAGCCGACGCAGCTCACCATTCGCAGCAATAGTCCGAGCGGCTTTGCGCTCGAGGTTCTCACCGTCGCGCCCCTGCTGTCATCGATGAATATCGAAGGGCTGAGCTCCGATCTGGATTTAGGCGCAGACGGCGGCACCATCGTGCAGCGATGGCAGAAGCCTCAGGTCGTCAATCTCTCCTTGAGATTTCGATTCACGCTCGCGCCGGGTCTCGCCGCCGGCAACTATCCGTGGCCGGTTCGCTTGGCCGTGCGTCCGCTGTAATAGGAGCCTGCTCCTAATACGTAACCGTCACGGTGATCACGTCGCTGTAACTGCCGGGCGCAACATCCTGCGACGCGGGGATGAGGCCATAGAAGGTTTCAGTCACCACGTTGCTGCCGCCTGGGGCCAGCCGAAATGGTCCCACACTGCCGGCGACAGAGCCGCCGCTGCCGTCGCCAATGATCTGGTTGTAGGCCGTGCTCCAAAAAATGTTGTAGTTCAGCGTATTGACCCCTGAGAACATTTTTCGCGTCGCATAGGTGCCGCTCAAACCGCGGCTCAAAGTCACATTGAGGGTGACCTTGGCCTTGCCCTTGCCGTTGCCGCTGCCGTTGCACGTGACCTGCAGTGTTCCTGTCGATGCGTTGGCCACAGCGCTCAAGGGATTGTAAACGCCGAATGCGATGCCGCCCGCGCTGGCCGTGCAGTTCACCACAGTGGCGGCGTGCGCGAAGGATGCCAACAACACGATCAAGCTCAGCGCGGAAATTGTTTTCCAGGTTTTCATGGATTACGCACCACCGTATCGGCGCCGGCATGGCATTTAACCGTACCCATATCCGGCAAGGGGTCATCCGGCGTCGGCGGCGGCAATCGGAAACGACAATGCCCGCCGGTCCAACTCGCCTCCGCGGCCATTCCATGATCGTAACCGGTGACATACACCAACCCGTCGAGCACCACCGGAAACTTGGCGCCCTTCAACGTCACCACGGCGCCCACGGGGAGCGGCTTGCCGTCGTCCGTGACCAGCCGGAATGTACCGCTGCGGACGCGTTCGACAGGAAAGCGCGCGATGACGCCGCTGCGATAGGGCGGCGCCATGATGGTGCTGCTGGCGGCGATGCTGGTATCCAACGGCAGCTCTTCCGGCGTGATGCTGATGCGATTTGCCTCGTAGGGACGCAGGTTGTAGAGCAAAGCCCTGCCGTTGCCGTCGGTGTGCGTGGTGAGTTGATTTTCGACATACACCGGCACGTCGGCGAGACCCGCGACATCCACCATCGCAAAGCTGCCGTTCACGGAACGCGTGGTATTCAACTGGCCGTCGAGCAATGTCATCGCGCCGGACAGATAGGCGCTGCGGCCATCGAAGCCCTGATTGCGCGCCACTTCCAGCTCCAGATCGGCACTGTGGAACTGCTGGCGCCAGTCCGCGTCGTAGTTGCCGGCCGTGGATGCGCTCACGCGATAGCCGCTGCCTGGCCCCACCGGAGGGCTCATGGTCATTGAAGCGATGACTTCGTTGGCCGGCGCCCCGGAGCCGCTGCCGCCGACCGCTGCCAGCGTGGCTGCGCGTCGATTGCTCAAGGGCACCACAAAAATCAAATAGGCGCTGGTTGAACTTTGGGCACTGCCAGAAAAATCCCCTGCGGTGCGCGTTCGCGTGAGCGTGAGATTGAGCGCACCCGTTGGGCCGAAAGTGATGCTGTGAGTCAGACCCAGTGTTTGCTGCGTCGGCGAATCACGATAGGTTTGGCGCACGTAGGCGAGCGACAGGGAGCCGAAGCGGCCCAATCCCATGCCGGTCTGCAGCAGACTGCGTTGCCGCACCCTCATGGCAGGATTCAAGGGTTCGCCCACCTGCGAGAAATCACTGGTTGCCCACAAGCTGCTGGCGATGAAACTGGTGTTGGTGCCGCGATGTTCAATTCCCACCCCGGAGAGCCAACCCGATCCGTTCGAATCTCCGCCATTCGCCGCCGTGAAATTGATGACGCCGATGCGCCCGACGCCGAATACGGCATTGACGCCGGCGGCGTGCGAATCGCCCGAGAGATATTCGCCATGCCCTTCCAGCGTAAAGGCATCGGTGATGCCGCGGCGGTAGCTGAATTCGCCGAGCACGGGTCCGTATTGATTGCTCTCCAGGGCATAGTTGTCGCGAATTTTGCCGAGATTGACCGAGTACTGGGTGAGACCCTGCGCGAGCAGCGTCGTGCTCGAATAGAAGGACTGCGTGACGACTTGCTCGCGGCCGAGCGCATCGCGTACCACGACGCTGACATCGCCGGTGCCCGAAACCGCCGGCAGCCGATCGATGATGAAGGGCCCGGGCGGCAATTGACTGCTCGTGACCAATTGGTTGTTGACGAAAACATCCACGGTGGACGGTACCGTCGCGGTGCCGGCGGTGGCGAGCAGCGGTGTCGTCAACAAATCCGGGCGCAAGCCGAAATTTCGGCTCCAGCGCACGCCCGCGTAACGCAAAGCATATCCCCAGCTGCCGCCGTCGCTGATGGCATCGCCGAGATTCAAAGTGTCGAGCGTCGCCGGAAAATCCCGCGTGTACGTCGTATCCAGCCTGACCACTTGGTTATCGGTGCCGAAGCTGCCGTAGCGGGCGACTGCGGTATTCGTCAGTACGCCGGCGGCGGCAAAAACGCCGAGTTCGGCAAAGGCGCCGCCGATGTTTTGGCCGTCGATTTGCTGCGCCGAGAGTTGGTAGTTCAAGAATGCGCCTGGCGATGCCGGCGTGACGTCGGGAGAACGTCGCTCCGCCGCGCTCACATGCGTCGTGTCCAAAGACGATGACGGTACGCTGATGAGGGCACGCTGCGCGCTTTCGTCAATCGTCACCGTACAGCCCTTAATGGCCTGCGGATCGAAGAAGCGCCGGCCCTCATACAGATAGGGTGCTGTTTGCGGTACATGCAGGCGCAGGCGCGCGAAGTCGCTTTCCTCCAAGTACAGCCGACCCTCCGGACCGCGCAAAACCACGATCATTTCCCCAGGCTCGGCATCGCTCAAGGTCACTTCCATTACGGCTTCCGTGAGGTAGGGCGGACTTGCCGCGATCGCCGGAGCGGCAAGAAAAAGCAGCAGCAGCAGCGCGCCAGAATATGTCTGCAGCGCGTGCGCGATCCGGATGAGCGTTGGTATGGCCACGCGCCAATCCGCGGCCCTTAGAGGTCGCTGGGCGCAACGTCGGCGGAGAAATCCCCTTGGTCACTGTGACCGTGGATCGGGATTGCTCCCTGCCTGGTCGCATCTGCCGGCGGCGTCAGCGTCCAGCTCATCCGGCTGCCGGGCAGCACGTACTTGGAGGTCACGCCGCGCAGCGGCATCAGTGAACCGGGAAACTGCGCCTCGAAATCGGTTATTTGCAAGTGTCCGCTGCCGTTATTCGTCGCGGCGAGCTCGAGCTGGCCGTTGGGAAGCCAGCGCGAAGCCCAGGCCACCGCTGCATTGGCCTTGCCATGCGCAGGCGCGACGAACACGGGGATGCTCAGGCGCAGCGCGACGCGCAGGCCCGTGAAATCCAGCGGCGCTGCCTGCGGCACTTCTTCGAAGATGACGCGATAGGTCAGTTCCTGGGCGGGATCCGGTTCGCGCCGCAACGCGACGCGAACGATTTGCTGGCTGTTGGCGGCGATTTGCAGCACCGGCGGCGTCGCCAACAGTTCGCGCGTTTCTTCGAGTTGCTCCGCACCGCTTTTTTGCGACCAGCTCACGACGCGGACTTGAACGACGACGGGACTATCCTCGGCGTTCGTGATGGTGAGTGCTTCGGTCCGATGGCCGTTCGTAAGCTGCGCTCGAATGGGCGAAATATTGAAAGTACTGGCGCTCGCCGGAGCCACTGTCGCGGCACTCATCAGAACGGCGGCGACTAGCGTGCGCATGTGCTAGTAGGCGACGGTGCCGGTGATGGTAAAGATCAGCATCATTGCATGATTCTTGCGCATGAAATCCTCGACCAACTCAAAAGCGATCGCGGGACTTCTTGCGGCGACGCTGCCGCCGCAAGAAGCCCATTGACCTCAATACGTGACGGTGACCGTGATCGTGTCGCTGTAACTACCGGCAACGGCCGCTTGGTTCGTGGCGCTGTCGGGAAGCTGGCCGAATACCTGCACGCTGGCTGCGGTGGCGACTCCCAAACCTGTACCGCCAACCGTGGCCGAACCGGGGTTGCCGTCACCGAACACCGTGCCGAGTCCGGCGGTGGTGAACAGGTTGTATTGCAGAGTGTTGGCGCCCGAAGCCATCAAGCGCTGTGCGAACGCATCGCCGGGCGTGGAACCCGCATTCAGCGACACGGTGAAGGGCGTATTTTTCGTGCACTTCACGCTGATGGTGGTGCTGCCGAGCTGCGGGCCGCCGCCCGGGGTGTAGTTGGGGAATGCCAAGGGCACGGCCGTTGCGGAGCAGGTTGACAGCACTGTGGCGGTCACCGCAAAGGTCGTGGTGGTCGTCGCTGCTTGGGCAACGCCCGCGGCCATTGCTGCGGCTGCCAGGGTTGCGGTGATAATCTTGCGCATGAAAAAGCTCCTAAAATGTTGCCGTTTGACGTCATTGCCGGGAATCCCCGAGTCGCTCCATTCTTGCCGGAAGCACTGGAATCGTTGTGACCGCTCTCTCAGATCGGTTAGCTGGGGCTCAAGTTTTGGAGCAATCTGCCGGGCCCATCTCAATTTGAGGGCGAACGGGATGAGGACGCCGCCGCAGAATGCGATTCGCAGCGCGCCGATTTATGTGAAGCAATTCCGTATTGGCGCGCGCAGTGCTAGCATCCCTGCATCGTCCTTAAGGTTTAGCCTTTGCCAAAATTGAAGCATCGTTTGAAGCTGCGTTTCGCGGTCATCGCCGCCCTGGCGCTGGTCTTCGCGCAACTCGGCGCGATGGCGCACGCCTATACGCACGTGCCGCAAACACGCGCCGCCTCTGCGCAGACGCAGCAGACGAGTCCCAGCGTTCATGATTTTTGCAACGATTGCCTGAACTTCGCGCCGCTCCTGGCGGCTGCCGGCGCTCCGGCCGCGCTGCCCTTTGCCCTGCCGCAGGGCTGCTGTGTTGCGCCACAAGCGCAACTCGACTCTCCCCTCGATCTCAAGCTCCTCCTCGCCTTCCGTTCCCGAGCACCTCCCGCCACGCGCTTCTAGTTCCTGATGATTTTTCTGCCGCAGTTCGCTGCGGTTTAAGCGTATTTCGCGTGGAGAGCTCGATTCATGTTCAATTTAAAATTCTTCGGGGCGCCCGTGGCGCTCGCGATGGGTCTTATCGTTTGTCTGCCGTGCGTGGTGCATGCGGACTCTGAAACCTCAACCGCCGGGGCGGCCGGCAACGACGCGTCGGCCGGCAACAACGGACCGGTCGTCGACGAAGTCGTCGTGATCGCGCAGCACTTGAACGAGGCGCGCAACGGCATTCAAACGCAAACCGGCGCTTCGATCTACACGATCAATGAAGCGGCGATCGGTGCCCAGCCGGGCGGCGATAATCAGCTGCTCAATCAAGTGATCATGCAGGCCCCCGAAGTTGCCCAGGATTCGTTCGGCCAATTTCACGTTCGCGGCGAACACAACGGCCTGCAATACCGCCTGAACGGCATCGTCTTGCCGGAGGGCATCAGCGTGTTCGGTCAATCGCTCGATCCGCGCCTCATTTCCTCGATGACCCTCGTTACCGGCGCGTTGCCGGCCGAATACGGCCTGCGCACCGCCGGCATCATCGACTTGAAAACCAAAAGCGGGGTGATCGACCCGGGCGGCTCGGTATCGATTTACGGCGGCAGCCACGGAACGGTCGAGCCGAGTTTCAATTACGGCGGCAGCGAGGGCAGATTCAACTATTTTGTTTCCGGGGATTTTCTGCGCAATGATCTCGGCATCGAGTCGCCGGACGGCCGCTCGAGTCCGGATCACGATCACACCACGCAGTATCACGAGTTTGCGTACCTGGAATACATTCTCGACGAGAGCAACCGCTTGAGCGCCGTTCTGTCGAGTTCGACAGGCACGTTTCAAATTCCAAATCGCGGCAACCAGGTGCCCGGTATTGCCAACGCCGACGGCACCCCGCTCACGGTCAACGGTCAGACCACGTACCCGAGTGATGCGCTCAATGAAAATCAGCGCGAACTGAACCACTTTGCGATCTTGAGCTGGCAGCATTCGCAAGGCGCGTTTGACGTGCAGACCTCCTTGACTGCACGCTACTCGAGCTTGACTTTCGTACCCGACGCACTCGGCGACCTTTTGTTCAACGGTATCGCGCAAAATGCCTTCAAGCAGAACGTGGCGTACGCGCTGCAGTCCGATGCCTCCTACAAATTGGACGAGGCACACACGCTGCGCGGCGGCGTCTTTCTACAAAGCGATCATTCCAAGAGCACGACGAGCTCGGCCGTCATCGCGCTCGATGATGCCGGCAATCAAGTGAGCGACGTTCCGGTCAATATCGTCGATAACGGCGCAAAGACCGAATGGATCGAGAGCGTCTACCTTCAGGACGAGTGGAAGATCATTCCAGCCGTGACGGTGAACTATGGGTTGCGTTTCGACAAGTTTACCGCGTTTGCTTCGGGCCACCAGGTAAGCCCCCGCGTCAACATCGTTTGGCAGGCGCTCGACGCTACCACCGTGCACGCCGGTTACTCTCGCTATCTCTCCCCGCCGCCGTTCGAGCTCGTAGGGACAGAGACTGTATCGAAGTTCGTCAATACGACCGCCGGGGCGCAAGTGCTGCAGGCAGACACGCCGCAAGCCGAGCAGGCCAATTACTACGACGTCGGCGTACAGCAGAAAATTACCGATCAGATCACCGTTGGGCTCGATAGCTACTACAAGCAGTCGCACAATCTGATCGACGAGGGGCAGTTTGGCGCCCCCATCATTCTGACGCCTTTCAACTACACTTACGGCAAGCAGTATGGCGTCGAATTAACCAGCAGCTTTACCGCCGACGCCTTTACGGCGTACCTGAACCTTGCTTGGCAGAGCGCACGCGGCAAGAACATCGATTCGGCCCAATTCAATTTTAGCGCCGATGACCTGGCTTACATTGCCGAACACTACATCCACCTGGATCACGAACAGCGCGTTACCGCATCGGGGGGTGCGTCATATCTTTGGGGTCATACGCGATTCAGCGCCGACTTCTTGGTCGGTTCCGGACTGCGGGCGGACCTGACCTTGCCGGACGGGAGTACCGTTCCGAATGGTGCGCACTTGCCCTACTACGAGCAGGTGAATCTGGGTGCGAGCCATGTTTTCCATTTGGGCGACGATGCCGGCACGCTGACCACACGGATTGACGTCATCAACGTGTTCGACAAGCGCTACGAAATTCGCGACGGCACCGGTGTCGGCGTGGGTGCGCCCCAATTCGGACCGCGGCGCGGACTGTTCTTCGGGATTTCAAAATCCATATAGGCAAACATGGGCAACAGGGGCCCGAGCTTGAAGCTCGGGCCTATACCGTCTCCAGCGCGGCGCTCAGGTCCGCGATGAGATCATCCGCATCCTCGATGCCGACCGAGATTCGAATCAACGCATCGGTTATCCCGAGCCGATCGCGCGTTTGCTTGGCGACGCCCGAATGCGTGGTACTTGCCGGGTGCGACATCAGAGTTTCGGTGCCGCCGAGGCTCACCGCCAACTTGATGACTTGCAATGCATCCAGCAGCCGGAACGCCTCCGGCTCGCCGCCTTTGACGGCGAAGCCAAAAGTCGAACCGGCGCTCTCGCACTGCCGCTTGAACACAGCGCTGCGCGGGTCATCGGCGGCCAGAAATCCCAGATAGTTCACGGCCGCAATCTTCGGATGCTTGCGCAAAAAATTCGCCACCAAAGCGGCATTTTCCGCCGATTTGTTCATGCGCAGCGCCAGCGTCTCCATGGAACGCATGATCATCCACGCGGTGTTCGGATCGAGCTGTGTACCGAGCGCTCCGCGTAATTTCTTGACCGGCCCAACCGCATCGCGCGAACCGACGACTCCGCCGGCGACCAGGTCCGAATGACCTCCCACGTACTTGGTCAGCGAATACATGACGAGGTCGACGCCATGCAGCAACGGGCGCTGAAATACCGGCCCGAGAAAGGTGTTGTCCACCGCCACCGGCGGCCGGCCCCCGCTCTGCCGCGAGCCGATCATTTCCGATACTTCGCGCATCAACTTGAGGTCTACCAAGCTGTTGGTCGGATTCGCCGGTGTCTCGACGATGATGAGACAGACGCGGCCCTTGGATTCGGCGGCTTTCTTGGTGGCTTGCGCGGCAGCCTCCAGCACGGCGCTGCGATCGTGTCCTAGATTGAATCCGACCGCACTTACCCCAAACCCGGGCAGTGTCTTTTCGATGAGGGTTTCAGTGCCGCCGTACAAGGGCTGGCTCATCAGCACGACGTCGCCGGGGCGCACATGAGTCCAAATGACGGTTGAGATCGCCGACATGCCGCTGGAGAACACCGCCGCGGCCTCGCCTTCTTCCCACAGTGCCAGTCGATCTTCGAGAACTTCCAGATTCGGATTGTTGAATCGCGAGTAGACCAGGCCTGAGGACTGACCTGCGAGGAGCTCGCGCCTGCCCGAGGTATAGTCGAAAAAATCCTTGCCGTCCTGAGCCGTTTTGAAAACAAAAGTCGATGTCAAGAAGATCGGCGGCTTCAATGACCCTTCCGACAAGCTCGGGTCAAACCCATATCCCATCATCTGGGTTTCGGGCTTGAGCACGTGTTTGCCGATTTTGCGTTTATGATACGTGTCGTAACTCACGCTGCCCCCAAAGAAGTTAAAATCGTGGCCCGCAATATAACACCGTGTTACTCCTAGTCATCGCCGCTGGGACGTTCTTGAGCACGCTCATGGGCGGTCTGCTCGCGCTGCGCCTGCGCGACAGGCTGCATCTCATTTTAGGGTTCAGCGCCGGGGCCGTCATCGGCGTTGCATTCTTTGATTTATTGCCGGAAGCGGTCGAATTCGGCGTGAAGTTTCACTCTCCAGCCACGATTCTATCGTGGACTGCCCTCGGCTTTTTGTTTTACCTGGTGCTGGATCGGATTCTGTTATTTCACGGCGACGCCGCGCCTCGCGGTCGATTCGCCGCCGCCGTCCTGTGCCTGCACAGTTTACTTGACGGCATCGCCATCGGCCTCGCCTTTCAAGCGTCCCATGAGGTGGGCATCGTCGTGGCCATTGCGGTGTTGACCCACGACTTCTCCGATGGCATAAACACCATGAACATCGTGCTCAAGAGCCAGGGCAGCCGTTCTGCAGCGTTCCGCTGGCTGCTGCTCGACGCCGCGGCACCGGTGATCGGAGTGGCATCGACTTCCTTCTTCACCCTCCCCGGCACGGCATTCGGCACGGTGCTCGCTTTATTTGCGGGGTTTTTTCTCTACATCGGTGCGAGCGATCTCATCCCCGAAAGCTATCATGCGCATCCGAAGTTTCTCACCACAGTCATGACGCTCGCCGGCGCTGCGGTTCTGTATCTGGCGATCGCACTAATTGGGCAATAGTTCGCGCGTCGCCGCACTCCCGGCCGAAGCGGCAACGATACTGGCAATGGCCGTCCATTGAACCAAGGTCAGACTCTCGTGGAGAAGAACCAGGCCGGCGACCGCGCCCAGCGCTGGATTCAGGCTCATCAGTACCCCAAAGGTGCGCGTGGGTATTCGCGGCAAGGCAAACATCTCCAGGGAATAGGGCAGCGCGCTCGAGAGCACCGCCACGCCGAGAGCGATCGGTAGAATAGCCGGTGAGAACAGCTGCGTGCCGCTGTGCGCCAAGCCGATGGGCACGATGACGCAGGCGCCGATCACGGTTCCCAAGGAGGTGATCTGGCCGCCATGAGCGGTGCCCGCGCGGCGCCCAAAGACGATGTACAGCGCCCAACACGCTCCGGCCGCGAGCGCGTAGGCAATACCGAGGCCCGACAGCGGCGCCCCGCCCAACCTCCAGGGCAGCAATGCCGCCAAGCCCAGTGCCGCCAGGAAAACCCACAGGAAATCAATGGCACGCCGCGATGCAAACAATGCAACGCCCAAGGGGCCTGTGAATTCCAGTGCCATCGTGATACCCAGGGGGATGTAGCTCAAGGCCAGGTAGAAACAGAAATTCATCAAGCCCATGGCGACGCCGTAGACGACGACGATACCCAGCTGCCTTTGCGTAAAACGGATATGCCACGGGCGCCAGACAGCGAGAAGGATGATCGACGCGATCGCCAGCCGCAGTGCCGCGGTACCGCCGGGGCCGACGATGGGGAATAAATTCTTGGCGAGCGTTGCACCGAGCTGAAAGCACGCCATGGCTACCATCAACGCCGCGATGGGCACGGCGATGGGAGAAATCTTGGATTGGCCGGCGCTCATGCCGCCGCTTTCAGGCATGAGCCAGTATCACTTCTCAGCGGGCTCCAATGCCTCATGTGGTTGCGCAACCTTCTTCGCCTCGGGTCGCGTCATCTCCGGCGCTGCGCTGTCCTGTGGATTTTCCGGCAGATGCAGGTACTTCATGACACGTTTGAGGTTTCGGCGTATCTCATTCAGATGCCCGATGCTCACCGCGGTTTTCAACGCCTCTTTGAGGGGCTGCAAGGGATAACCGCCATAGGCACCGGCGGTCGGTATGTCGTTGGTGACGGAAGACCTGCCGGAAAGCGCGACGTTGTCGCCGACCGTAATGTGGGCGGTAACGACGGTATTGCCGCCGGTGACGAACTGCCGCCCGATCTTCGTCGATCCGCCCATCATGAAGCCCGCCGTGAAAAAGCCGTTCTCGCCAAGGTCGCAGTTATGTGCAATATGGCAGATGTTATCGAGCTTGGTCCCGGATCGAATGTGAGTCGAGGTCAAAGTTGCGCGATCGATCGCGCAGTTGCTGCCGATTTCCACGCCGTTGCCGATTTTGACGTTGCCCAAATGCGCAATCTTTCGCGGCCGGCCGTCGGAATCCACCGCATAGCCAAAGCCATCGCTGCCGATACTGGTGTGCGGATGAATCTCACAGTCTTCGCCGACCTCGCACGCCGCGCCCACAAAA
>Ga0193726_1002128_pt1 | contig 13869 bp, 8 predicted proteins | sample H2c1metaG_FD_144928 | JGI IMG/M metagenome (GOLD analysis project Ga0193726, IMG submission 144928) | Soil microbial communities from a riparian zone of the East river system, Colorado, United States - H2c1 | ecosystem: Environmental > Terrestrial > Soil > Riparian zone | place: USA: East River... | reverse complement strand
CCCTTTGTGTCATTGGGATTAATTACCGGTTCGGCACGATTAAACGATTCTCGGGCATATCTTCCAAAGGCGAATGTCTTGCTGCCAAACTTGTGATCCAATCTTCCAATCCATTGGTCGGAGGTGTATTGCTGACTTGCATTGACCGCGTAATCAAATCCGGGCGTTGTCGAATTCGGGATCGGAAACCAGGGGCCGCCTCCCTTTCCTCCGGTGAGCAGAAATGTCTCTAAGGTCGCGGGTATCCTCGATACAGGAATATTGTTTCCCGGAAACGGGGTTCCTGTGGTGGGATCAATGAGTTGCTGTCCTGCGGGAACCAGGTCAGCAATCTGTCCCTGCAACTGGGCAAGCGTCGGAAAATTGGCAAGTTCCGGGACTTCCTTGCTCTGCCGGAACCCGTCGTACGACGCAAAGAAGAATGTGTTGTCGCGAATGATGGGTCCTCCCACCGTGCCCCCGAATTGATTGCGCTTGTACGGCGGTGCGCTGTTACCGGCAACAAAGTAATTCTTCGCGTCGAGTACGTTGTTTCGTAAGAATTCGTACACACTCCCGTGGAGTCCATTGGTCCCGGACTTGGTCGCGAGATTGATCTGTCCAGCGGCGTCTACGCCGTAAGCTGCAGAGTAACTGCCGGTCGCCGCTTGAAATTCCTGTAAGGCATCTACGCTTGGAGTTATCGCGTTGGTGGCATACTCCCATTCCTTCATGGTCGTGCCATCCCAGTTGAGCTCGTTGAAACTTCCCGGCATGCCGCTGACATTGAACCCCGTTGTTGTCGGGTTGATGTTGGCGTTGATCGACGCGGCTACGCTCCCGTTCTTGTCGAATGTTACGCCTGGCGAGAGCAGGTTTAGCTGCAGGAAATTTCTGCCGTTCAGAGGAATTTCGGTCAAAACTTTGTTCTCAATCTGGGTGCCGACGGTGGAATCGTTCGTGTTCAGCAGGGAAGCTTCGGCGGATACCTCAACGGTTGCACTGACTTGGCCGACGGTCAACCGTATATTTTGGGTGACGGGCTGTCCTACATAGAGGACCAATCCCTTAACGCTGGCCGTCGAAAATCCCGACTTCTGCAGCGTAAGTTCATAGGTCCCGGCAGCCACGTCGGGGAAGCTGTAGATCCCACTTGCATTCGTGGTCGCTTGGCGGCTGACCGAGGTCGATACATTCGTCAAGGTTACGGCTACATCTGGAACAGTTGCTCCCGAGGGGTCCTTAACTTCTCCGGTTAGCCCGGTCGCCGCAATCTGGCCAAAACTCGGAAGGGCGCAAAAGGTAGTAAGCAGGACCAAGAGTGACAAGCAGGCGAAAAGTGAAATGCCTTTGCAATACGTTGAGTTCTTCATTTTTCCTCCCTTGGATCTACCTGACTAGCGGATTGCGACTGGGTATTTTTCTGGGCCCCCAAGCGCACTAGATTTCCATCACCACGTCTGCCATTTACCGCTGGCAATACGGCTTGCCAGTTTCGTCGGCACACATCCGAATCCATCAGAACTTTCTGTGTTGTTTCGCAAATTTCTCCCACAATAGCGCAGTTCGAGAATTGCCCAGCGTCAGCAATTAAACCCGTTAGCTACAATGTGGACTTCGCTTTTCTGTTTGCTGTAATGGCGGCCTTTTTATCGCATACTCTGAGTGGATGTCAAGATGTTTTCTCACATATTTCACATTTGTTTCTTGAATAGGTCCAAGAATTTGTGCAAGATGGCTAAGCAAGGCGGTGAAGCAAGATCGCTCTAACGTGCCTGCTTGCTGTCGCATGCCCCGAATCCTGTGGATGGTTTGGGAAAATCCGGCGGGTCGTGTACCGGCAGCTTACGTCAGGACGGATGGGTTGGGATTCCGCCTCGGGGATATTTCATTGCTCGGTATCTCGGGAGTTTCATCCGAGCGACACAATCAGAGAAACGGAAACGAGGAGCGCATGAAGCGCGAACACGCATGGATACATCACGAGCAAGACGCAAAATCCCATTGGAAACTGATGGAGGGCGGCTATCCGAGTCGCATGAGCGTGCGCGCTGGAGACCGCATTGGGCTCCACATTTCCAATTCCCGCTCCTATTACGACATCTTCGTCTTTCGCGAAGGGTCAGAGCGCCAACTCGTCAAAACCATTTCCAACCTGGCTGGTCGCCTGCAACCTGTGCCCGAACTTGGCTATCGCGACGGATTCGGGTGGGAAGAGACTGCATCCTTTGTGATCCCCGAGGCCTGGAAAAGCGGCATTTACGTCGCCAACTTTCCGACTGCGCAAGGAATGCGAGAAATCTTTTTCGTCGTTCGCCCCAAGTCTCCGCGTGCCCCACTGCTTTTGACGATTGCCGCTAACACCTACGTTGCCTACAACAACGTCGGCGGAAAATGCTTTTACAATTACATATCAACCGACAACGAGCACGCAAAGATTGTCAGTTTCGAGCGCCCCTTGCAGCCGAGCATGCTTGGCAACTTCTATCTCTGGGATCAATTTTTCACATCGTGGCTCGAGGCAGAAGGCTATCAGGTGGATTACTGCATCAACGGGGACCACGACGCGGAACCGGACCTTCTTGACGCTTATCGCGCGAACCTGCGCATCGGACACGATGAATACAATAGTCTGAACGAGTGCGGCCAACTCCAGCGTTTCGTTGGCCGCGGCGGTAATCTTTTGTTATTCACAGGCAATGCCTTTTGCAAAGTCATCGAACTCCGGAACCAGGGCCGGCAACTTTTCTGTGCCCAGCCTTACTATCAAGATTTTCCGACTCCGGAACAACCGGAGACCTCCTACTTGCAATGCATCGATAACCAACGCCAGCGAACCATCGGCGTTTCCTACACTTCGTTCGTTAACGTCAAAACCTCTACGCCGGGTGTTTTTTTGGCGGGCACAGGCGGCGAATTTGGCTTTTATCGCGTCACCGAGCCCGGCCATTGGGTGTTCCAGGGTACGAACTTGCGCGAAGGGGATGAATTTGGCCGCGAGGATTCCATCGTGGGAGTAGAAGCGGATGCCGCCGATATTGAATTTGTGGATCGCCGGCCTCGGTACACCGGGCGGGACGGAGTCTCAACACATTACAAAATTCTCGCGATCGCCGATGCCGCCACCGGCCCCATGGCAAATCCAGGCGTCAAGCTCCGGGACCCGAAAGGGGAGGCCGACGCCTACGGCACCGTTGCCATCAACGAGACCGAGTTTAAGGGAACGATCTTCAATGCAGCTACGGTGGAGTGGGGCCACGGTCTTTACCGCGACGATTCCGCAGTATCAAAAATCACGCGGAATGTACTTAACCGTCTGGCCATTTGACGTGCGCCTCCTGCAGCGACAGGATGCAACGTTAATGCTCGGGCGTTCTGATCGACTTAGACTGTTCCAGAAAATCCTAGCTTTCCGACACCGGCCCACCCGAAATGGTTGCTCCCGGGATGTTTCTTGCTGAATCCATGACCTCGCCGCTAAAAACCCTGGCGGACGGCGGTTGGCAGGATTCTCGCTTGACGATCTCGGTCGGGATCGTGATTTGCCGCGGGGAAGATTCGGTTCGCGAAATTTGAGCCAGAGCCAGTTCTGCGAGTTGTCGCCCCAGCTGTTCTGGAAATTCCCGAATGGTCGTAAGAGATGGAGACAACAAGGCGCCAGTAGTGTCATTGCAGCCTACCACGCTGACGTCTTGTGGCACACGCAGTTTGCAGTCCGCCAACGCGGCATAAACCCCCTGCGCCACCGCATCTGTTCCGGCAAAAATAGCCGTTACCGGTTCGTTGCGAGACAGAATCGCCTTGGTGCCAAGATATCCAGATTCACGATCGTTCGTTGATGCAAACCCACCCACACGAGGACATTTTCCTTCGTTTTCCATCGCGCGTCGGTAGCCCCTGTAACATCTCGCAAACCACGGCAGGTCCGCATCGCCGACGTACCAAATGTCTGTATGGCCGAGCGATATCAGGTATCGAGTGATTTCGAAGGCACCTTGAACATCATCAGTGCGGACAGTGTGATACGTCCCATCGGGAATCTTGTCCGGGAGGTTGTTGCCCAACACAGCGAAAGGAATTCCTTCTTGCTTAAGCGCAATGAGGAGGTTCTCGGAGTTCGTGCCCGCGAGGATCGCTGCTTGAGCTACGTCTCGGCGCCTTAGGACCTTGGGAAGGACAAGCTCATTCCATGCAGCAATCGAGGAATAATAAAATGACAAGAACAACATGTCAGCACCGTGCGCTTTGCAGTATTCGTGCGCTCCAAAGAGGATGCGAGAGTGAAAAGTGTGTAACATATCGCGGTTACTCAAAACGAACGCGACGGTAGCCGGCGTATTTTCCTGCCGAAGATTGACTCCGAGCTGGTGCGCTGCTTTCGTAACCTGTTCATGGAGCTCTCTGCTGACGCGTGTGTTGCCGTTAAATACGCGCGAGACTGTTGCGAGACTGACTCCCGCAGCGCGTGCTACGTCTTTGAACGTTACTTTGTTACCCATTAGAAGGTCCGCATTTCATGCACCCCAAAGCTGTTGTCGCCCATTTTCCCCAGTACTCGCTGGCATGCCCGACCCAAACGGGTCCAGTTCGACCATTCCGGTTCGTGGGGTTCCAACATCCGGTAACGCCTGAAGACTGTACCATGACTTCGTGGCAATGCGAATGCGCACCCCTCAGAACCAGAACGCGCGAACAGATAACTGGAGGCGTCCAAGAAAAACTCCTTACAGCATATCCTGCATAGCGAAAACTTTCCCGTTCATGCCAGCATCCGCCCGCGCGATGAGTGTCACGGTGGCTCGGGCACACTCTTCCGGGGGGTGGTCCAGCGCCGCCTCGAACTGCCTCCAGGTACTGGGGTTCCATCTACGTCCTTGGGATGATTGGGCCTCATACAGGGTACGTTTCGTCTTTGTCAGCCCAGGGGCCATGGCGACGGCCAGAACGGCTGATTTCAAAGCCTCGAGTTCCTTCGCCAGCAACCAGGTAAGGCGAATCAGTGCTGTCTTGGAGCAACAGTAACTGGTGCGACCGGGAATCTCGGTGCCGCCGGCCATATTGATAACGATGCCTTCGTTCTGCTTGATCATATGGGGCAGGACGGCGCGGCAGCACAACATGGGCCCGCGTAAGTTTACGGTTACCTCGTCCCACCACTGCTCCGGATCCACTTCCCAAAGGGCATCAATCACCGGAATTCGGGCGGCATTGTTGATAAGCACATCGATGCGGCCGAATTCCGTCAGAGCCTGCTTGACCAGGTGTTTCACTTTTTCATTTACCCGCAAGTCCGTCACGACTGTGAGGCAGTGACCGTTTTCGGCTCTGATCAGCGCCGCGGTTTCCTCGATCTCCGCTGTGGTGCGCGCGCAGCACAATACCCGTGCGCCTTGGCGGGCAAGTTCTACAGACAGCGCCCGCCCAATGCCCCGCCCCGAACCGGTTACGATGACGACTCTGTTCTTAAGATCCATGACTTTTCTTAAGATCCATGAACTTTGCCCTAACGGTCATGGCAGACGGTTTAGTGTAACTCCTCGAGAAGAAAATGAGAAATACTTGCGAAACTAATTGACGCGAGATTTTCTCATGGCTATCATGCTCTTCGATGACGTCGTCCTTTCAGGTGTAGAACCGAGGCAGCACTGCCCCATCGGGTCCCGACCCAATGAATTCATCCATCAATCGACGCGACTTTTTGGCTTTGGCCGGCTCTGCGACTGCAGGCCTGTCAATGTCCTCCGGCGGCGCCACCAAGCTGTTTGGCCTTACGCCGGACACAGTACCCAGTTCGACCGCCTCGGCATTGCAGTGGATGAGAGACGGACTGGTGCTGGGTTCGAACACCATCGCCCCCTCTTTCATTCGCCGTCGCGGGAGCCAAGAAACCGACTACGCGGAGAAATGGCGTGCCGATTTGAGCGAAACGACCGTGCAAACGCTACTAAGGCAGGGCGTCAACCTCACCGTGATCAGCTTTTACAAAGGTTCTGGCCTCAAGACTGAGGGGCCAGAGATCGAGATCGCCCGCGGGTTCGTCGAACTGGCACATCGGCACGGCTTAAGGGTGGGTGGATACGTCGGAGGATCGCTCCTATACGAAACCCTGGAAGCGGAGGAGCCGGCATCGAAAGATTGGAAACAGATCGACGAATTCGGTAATCCTGTTTACTACACCCCTTCTCAGACTTTCCGTTACATGGCCTGCCGCAACAATCCGGGCTACATGGCCTACATGAAGGACGTTCTGAAGTTGGGGGTTCAGCAGCTGCATCTGGATATGATCCACTTCGACCAACTGATGTGGTGGACTGCTCCCGCCTCGTGCCACTGCAGTCACTGCCGCCGCCAGTTTAAGGAATTCCTGAAAAGTCGTTATCCAGCTCAACGCGCGTTGCTGCGGTTTGGCTTTGAGAATGTTGAGCTTTTGGACATCCCCCGGTTCGGAAGCGATTCGCTGCAGTTCGCTGAAGTCAACAACCCGCTCACGCAAGAGTGGGCGTTATTCCGCGCCTGGAGCATTGCACAACGCTACAAAGAATTCGCGAACTACATCCACGACCTCAATCCAGAAACAGCCGTCCAAGGGAACCCGACGATGAATCCCGATTTGAACGTCGGCTTCATGTACGGTGTAGATTATGGCCAACTGCTCGAGAACGGCGATATGTGCTTCAGTGAGGAAGACAACCAAGCAGCTTGGACCGACGACGGGCGGCTGGTTTCGCAAATCCGCACCTACAAGGTCACCCGCACCATGGGAAAGCCATTGTGGGTCTGGCAAGCTCCAATCCGTGGTCCGCACCTGGAAACCGTCGCTTCAAGTATCAACTGGTTGAGCGACATCGAACTCGGACTTGCTGAGGCACTTGCCTACAATGACCGCAACCTCGGTGTAGTAGCGGGATGGGACGTAGGGACGAATACTGTTCCGGAACTGGCCAATCCCTACATTGAGTTGTTCCATAAGCGAGCTAAAGATCTGGTGGACACCAAGACGGTTGCGGACGTGGCCATTCTGCGATCGTTTGCATCGATTGCCTTCAATCCCGCCGGCGCCAACACCAGCACCATCCTGTTCGAGCAGTCCCTGATCCAGGCCAAGATTCCATTTGCCATCATTTTTGATCGCCATGTCACGGACCTGAGTGCTTTCAAGGTTCTGGTGCTGGCGGACCAAGACGCCCTCAGTGACCAACAAGTTGCCAGCATCCGCGATTTCGTGAGAGCGGGCGGGAGCGTGGTCGCCACCGGAAGAAGTTCGCTGATGAACGAATGGCGCCTGGTGCGGCCGAAGCTTGGCTTGGCCGAGGTGCTGGGCGTGGAACAACCACTGGATAACCAAAAAGAGAACACTCCCCGTCGCCAGGAACACGGTTCGGGGAGGGCCGTCTACATAGCCAGAGTTGAACCATCCGTCGTCCCTCCCCCACCGCAGATAGCCTACTCATTTCCGAATCACTACTGGCACTTGGCCAAGAATCACGAAGATCTGATTGCGTCGGTCCGCTGGGCAGCTCGCGATCGATTGTCGGCCGAAGTGAAGGCGCCGGACTGGGTCACGATGGAACTGGCCCGCCAGGATAAAGGCCCGCTGCTGCTTCATCTCGTCAATTACAAACCGGCGGAGACGGTCAAGGATATCAGGGTGATCGTTCGGCCACCTGCGAAATTGCGGGTGAAAGGAGCCGTCCTGGTGACACCGGAGAATATTGTTGGCCAGAATCTGCAGTTTGAATCCACCCCCGACGGCATCTCGATGGCAGTCCCATCTATGCGCGTCTACGCGCTAGTGACAATGACCCTCGAACAGGCCTAGCCAAAAATGGCGGAACGAAGGTGCCTACCAAAAAACTGCTCCGGGAACCTTCGCAAGGCGCAAAGCCTACCAAAGTCAGTTCGGTGAGAACAGGTGTCCGACTTCACGTCCCGATCTTGAGGAGAAGTTGCGGCTATGAAGGTTTTATCGATCGAAGCTTGTCCGGTTACCATTCCCCTTAAGCCAGACCGGGTGATGATCAATGCGCTCGGAGTTCACACCCTAACTCATCTGGTCATAGTGGCAGTCCGCACCGATACCGGCGTGGTAGGTTATGGGGAAGCGACTGGATCTCCCACTTGGAGCGGCGAAACCCAGGAAGGGATGATGGCCGCAATACGCCAAGTCCTGTCTCCGTGCCTGATACAGCAGGATGCGTTTCAAGTTCGTTCCCTAGTCAATGCCATGGACAGGGCGCTGTGGGGTAATCCTTTTGCCAAAGCCGCACTCGAAATGGCGCTGCTCGATATTGTTGGCAAAAGTCTACGTGTCCCGGTCTTCTCCTTACTTGGTGGTCAGAGGGAAACTCAGGAAATCCCGCTCAAGTTTTCGATAGCCGCCTTCGAGCCGGCGCAAGCCGCCCGAGTGGCCGAATTTTACGCTGCCCAGGGTTTTGGCGCGGTCAAGGTAAAAGTCGGAATGGGGACCAGTGGCGACGTTGCGCGTGTTCAGGCGGTCCGTTCGGCTCTGGGAGCCAACTTTCGCATTTCCGTCGATGCAAACGGGGGTTGGAGTGAGGGTGAAACGGTGGAGATGATTCCTCATCTCGAACGCTTGGGCGTCAATGCCTTGGAGCAACCGATCAGTCGACCGAATTTGCGCGGATGCGCGCGGCTTCGGCAGCGAACATCAATTCCGATTATTCTGGATGAATCAATCTTTACTCGTGAACAGGCGCTTGAGGCTATTAGGCTGGATGCATGCGACCTGATCAGCATCTATCCGGGCAAGAATGGTGGCGTATGGCGTTCGCTTGAGATTGCGGACCTGGCTGCTGCAGCTGGCTTGGAGTGCGTCATCGGCAGTAATCTAGAAATGGAAATTGCATCATCTTGCATGTTGCACCTGGCCGCGTCTATTTCCAACCTCTCCAAATCCGTTGATCACGAAATTATTGGACCGTTGTACCACAGTGGAAGTCTGGGGACTGAGCCATTACGCATCGAAAATGGTAAGGCTGTACTTTCTAGCGGAATCGGTTTGGGCCTGGAATTGGATTTTGAATCGCTGAAGAACCGTTTTGCTCGTCCCTAACAAGAAACAAACTTAGATTAAGCCGCCATGGGAGTGATGGGGATGGCGAGACCGAGGTTTTGCAGACGGTTGACGAGGCGCAGAACGTGCTTGCCTTTGGCGCGCTGGTCGAAGTTATGGCGTAGAGGAAAAGAAAATCGAAGGCATTCCCGTGCGAGTCTTTGATCCCGCAAAAACCGTCGCCGATGTTTCAAGTACCGCAACCGGATTGGGCTGGAAATTGCGCTGGAAGCCCTGCGGGATTGCTGTCGGCGACGGAAAGGCACTATGGATGAACTGTTTAGGGCAGCGAAAATCTGCCGGTTAGCGCCGGGCATGCAACCGTACCTGCAGTCGCTCGTGGGAAGAAACCCGTGGCCAATCTGCCGGCTTCCGTCCGGCTACGGTTGTTGAATCTGGCGGGGGAGGGCAAGGAAGGTTTTGGACTTGTCTTGACGCGCTATGGATTGGCACGATACCTATATCGCCTCAGCGCTTCTCCCCATCGAGAGTCATTCATTCTCAAGGGTGCTCTGCTACAGCAACTCTGGACCGGAGAGACTTATCGTCAAACCCGGGATCTCAATCTGCACTTTCGCACCTTCGGGCAACAACCGCAAGGTGTTCTCAAGCAGCTCGACACGTTGATCGGTTGTTCAGGGGAAAACCCGTACCCATTTTGGCCTAACCGACGCGTACAAGTGTTCCAAAACTCGGCAACATTTTGCGAAGTGTAGCTCCGGCCTACATTGTTGCCGGTGGCCGGAAGCGCATTGAGCTCCGTTAGAAGATGTACTTTAAGACAAATTGAATCTGCCGGGGCGTGTAATTCGTCGACACGGTTGAGATCTGGCCAAAGGTTGTTGAGGTGACATTGTTATTGCCATTGTTAACGCCGGGATTTCCAAAGCTGGCCTGGTTGAACAAGTTGAAGAATTCCGCCCGGAATTGCAGGCTCGAGCCTTCTGTCACTCTGAAGTTCTTGAACACCGAGAAATCAAAGTGGCGGAAATGTGGACCAAACAGTGTGTTCTTCCCAACGTTCCCAATGGCTCCAAACGGCTGAGGAGCGAAGGCCGCGGGGTTGAACCAGAACCCAGGGACGCTTTGACTGGGATTGCCGACTAGGTCCGGCCGATCGGTATTTCCGCCAAAGAAGTGGGCTCCAGACCGGCCAGGGTTTGAATTCACAATCGTGAAGGGGGAACCGGTTTCCCAGACATCAATAAAGTTTACCTGCCATCCCTTCACGACCCCGCCCCGGACCCCGTTTAGAGATCTGCCGAAAGGAAGCGCATAGTCAGCCGTTGCCACAATGCGATGGCGGAGGTCGAGGTCGCTGTTCCCCCTGTCAAGTCTGAGATTGGTTGCCCTGCCTTCACGATATAGTCGCACGGCCGGACCGGAATTCGACAAATCGTCAAAGAAATCTCTCTTCTTCCGCGCTTTAGAACTGTGCTTTTTGCCTGGTCGTCTCAATATCCGCATCGGCTTCTAACGCGTCTTTTTTTATTTCAACCGCCGAATCCGCTCTTGCAGGAATTGCCGCTCGGGCTCCTGTTGGGTCAGCGCCAGAGCTTTCTCATAAGAGGACCGAGCCTCAGCAGTCCTGCCCAGCCTGCGGTACATATCTGCACGGGCTGAATGCGCCAGGTAATAATTTGCCAATTCGCCATGTTCCAACACCGCCTCGATGTGCGCCAGACCGGCCTCTGGACCATCGCGCATGGCAATTGCCACGGCACGATTTAGCTGTACAACTGGCGAAGGCTGAATTCGTACCAATCGATCGTAAAGCGCAACAATCTGCCGCCAGTCGGTCACAGCGGCCGATTCCGCCTGCGCATGAACGGCCGCAATCGCAGCCTGCAGTGTGTAAGAGCCGAAGCGGCGGGACTTCAGGGCTTTCTCCAGCAATGCCACTCCCTCGGCGATCTGCTCCCGGTTCCAGAGCGAACGGTCCTGGTTTTCCAGCAAAATCAGCTCTCCGGTCGGCGATGTTCTCGCGGCGCGACGGGATTCGTGGAGCAACATCAGGGAAAGCAGCCCAATGACCTCCGGCTCTGGACGGAGTTCGGTCAGCAACCGGCCCAGTCGAATCGCCTCGCCGGTTAGCTCGGCTCGCGTTACCTCCGCTCCCGCCGCAGCCGAATAACCCTCATTAAAGACGAGATAGATGACCTGAAGCACCGCGTTCAGCCGCTGCGGCAATTCCTGCGGCGTCGGCACCTCGTACGGAATCGAGGTCTCTCGAATCTTTGCCTTGGCGCGCACAATGCGCTGCGCCAGCGTACGCGGAGTGATGAGGAAGGCCTTTGCTATCTCCTCGGTGGTCAGCCCGCACACCTCACGCAAGGTGAGCGCAATGTGCGCTTCCGGCGCTAGAGATGGATGACAGCAGGTAAAAATCAGGCGCAGCCGATCATCCTCAAGGCTGTCCTCTTCATTTTCATTGGACCTTTCCGCCGAACTCCATTGCGCTTCGAGATGTCGCACCAGCTCGTCTTGAGACGCATCAAATCTTGCCCGTCGGCGCAGCGTGTCAATGGCTTTGAATCGGGCCGTCGAAATCAACCATGGTCGCGGGTTGCCGGGTACTCCACTCCTCGGCCACAGGCTCAGCGCAGCCGCAAAGGCTTCGTGCATCGCCTCCTCGGCAAGATCAAAATCACCGAGCAAGCGGATCAGAGTGGCCAGGATTCGTCCCGAATCCAGGCGATAAAGGGAGTCGAGTGATTCGCGTACCTGCTCGGTGCAAGGCTCGGACATGACGACGACCTTAGCAAACCAGCTACCCCAAATCAATTTGGCAAACGGCGGATCGACGCAAAGTGCCCAGGTCGGGACTCTGAAATCTGGGATAACAGAACGCTTCCCCGGTTGAGTCGGAAATCGCCAATGCACTCATTTGAGCTTCTGAGCTGCGTACCAGCTGAACACTACCGCATTGCTCTCGAGTCACGGGCTACTCTTACCTGAGCCCCACGCAAAAGCGACGCAAACGTTGCGAGCGCAAGCTGAGCATCGTCCCGTGGCCAACTCTGCAAAGTCAAGTTGTTGAAAAATGATGGGCGGTCGTCGCCGCTCTCATTTCGAGAGTGCAATTGCGAGAGTCGCAACCCCCCGTTTTATGACATCATCGTCGAACGCGGCAAAACCCAGTACAACACCCTGCGGATCGGTTCCACTCAACAGGAACCGATCCAGTGCCATCGTTTCGATCCCTTGAGACATCGCCGCTGATTCGGCCTGCCGCGATGACATTCCGTTTCGAAGAAAACCCACGGCATACAAGCCTGCTTTAACGTTGGGAATCTCTAACACACCTTTGAGCAGTCTCTCGCTTTCACTTCGCAGCGTGCGAAGCCGATTTGCGTACAGTTCGCGCATTCGCCTCATATGCCTTCCCATGTGACCTTCTTCGATAAAATCGGCCAAGATCGCTTGCTCGAGACCGACGGTGTTCTGGTCGATTCCGAATCGGAGGGCAAGGATCGTGTCGATCAACCGCTTGGGAAGAACCATATAGCCCACGCGGAGCGATGAGAACAGTAGCTTGTTGAAACTACCTATAAGGATGACGCTCTCGTTCTTATCTAAGTTTTGCAGGACGGAAACCGGATGGCCGTCCAACCTAAACTCACCGTCATAGTCATCTTCGATCACGAAAGCGCCCGTCTCTGTTGCCCAAGACAGAACCTCGAGCCGTCGCTTTGGAGACATCATGACGCCGAGCGGAAACTGATGTGCCGGAGTGACGTAAATTCCTTTCGCTCGGGGAGCACGCTGCCGACCGGCATCGACGGAGATCCCCTGCTCGTCGATTGGCACCGGAGCAAGTTTCACTCCCGCATTGCGAAACGCGTCCAGAGCGCCGAAATAGCCTGGATCTTCCATCCACACCGTGTCGCCAGGCCTCAGCAACGTCCTTGCCAGGATATCGAGCGCTTGCTGGACCCCAGTGACAATCACGATTTGATCCGCACTGCAGTTGACGCCTCGCGAAGCTCCAAGGTATTCAGCCAGCGCCTCGCGCAGGGCAGGGTGCCCTCTACCGTCCCGCTGGCGAAGCAGACTGGTTGAGGCTCGTCGAATGCAACGGCTGGCAAGGCGAGCCCAAATGGCCACCGGAAACTCGCTGAGCGCAGGTTCGTGCGAGCGGAACGGCAGGGCGGGATGAAGAAAGGTAAGGCCAGTCAGTGGCGACGGAAGCCTCCAGGCGACGGGCAGCACTTTCTTGGCCCGACGAGTATGCGCGGGAAGTTTGTTCACCCAGGTTCCGAAGCCACGCTTACTGCTCAAGAACCCTTCCGAGCGCAGTTGCTCAAAAACCGAAACTACGGTTCCTCTCGAAATTTTGTAGATCGTAGCGAAGTCGCGCGAGGCAGGAATCCTGGTACCTGACTTCAGGCGTCCGTCCAGCATTGCCTGCCGAAGCTGTTCGTGGAGCCAGCGCGTCAGGGTAATTTGCCGGGGCTTCTCACCTAGCGTCAGCTCAAACGGGGTAGTGCGCTTTGCCATCCAGGCTCCTCTAAAAGATGGTATAAAAAATAACACCAAAATGGCTCTGGCGTTTGAGCCAATAAGCCGCTAAGACAGGGAACTGGACGGCGTCTTCGGTCCATCCATGCGTTGCGCCTAAACGAGAGGCTGACCGAGAAGCGATATCAATCCCGTGCAGGATCTTGGCTTCTTGGTACAACCGCAGCCGATCGGATCCCGACGGCCACCTCTGCGAGGCGGCGTGGATGAGCCCGGCGGCCGTTCATTCGGAGGAGCGAGCAAGTTGAGAAAAGGCAGCGGGAAAGGCGGGGCTCATTTCGCTGCCTGGCGATATC
>Ga0193726_1002127_pt1 | contig 13870 bp, 7 predicted proteins | sample H2c1metaG_FD_144928 | JGI IMG/M metagenome (GOLD analysis project Ga0193726, IMG submission 144928) | Soil microbial communities from a riparian zone of the East river system, Colorado, United States - H2c1 | ecosystem: Environmental > Terrestrial > Soil > Riparian zone | place: USA: East River... | reverse complement strand
CTCGAAGAAAGGACCGTCTCCATAGGTCAGTCCGCGTGCGCGAAGAGTGGACAGCCGAACACGCTCGTCGCCGCGCGATCGGCGCGTCCGCGCGTGAGCAGCGTGATGAGCGCGGTCTGCCCGGCATTTTCACCGGCGTGGCCGCGCGAGCCGGTGATCCCGCCGCTGAAGATCAGCGTGCCGCGGCGGTCGTAGAGCATCGTCTGGCCCGACGTCGCCACGCCGAAGCGCTGCGCCTCGACGCCATCGTCGTCGCGCAGCACGGTGACGTCGGGAAGCGCGGCGGCGCTGCGCCACAAGTCGGTTTGCTCCCAGCCCGCGTGGAACACCGCGGGGCGGAGGAAGAGGACGTACGTTTTCGGGCGCTGCGGCGCGCGCAGGAGCACGTCTGCGAGCTCTTCGATGCTCGCGCGCGTGCACGTGCATTGCGGATGCGCGACGAAGACCAGCGTCGGGCGATCGCCGGCCGGCGTCAGCGCGCTGTGCGACGGCCATCGCGCGGGTGCGTCACCGCTGATGCCCGGACGGTTCTCGTACGCCCAGACGACCCACAGTCCCGACGTCACGCCGCCGAACCACAGGACGGCGACGATCCACAGCCAGGGGCGGACCTTCGAGGGCCTCGGTTTGCCGGAGGGCACAATGGTATTTTCAGGGCGCAATATGCGACTTTATGGAGCAATGGCCGCGCCAGCGACCACCTACATTCGCATTTGAGCCATGAAGCCTATTTACAACAATAACTTGCAGTAATTATCGAAACGGAGCATTTCGTGGTACAACAGGCCTGTTCGTGTTCCATTCTGAGACTGGCGAGCCCAATGTTGAACAGCCCCGCGGCGGCTCAGAATCGGGTGCGTGCGGAAAACTGAAACCGGCGCGGCGACTGCGCGGCGATGGCCTGACCGAAGAACGGCGACGTGAGCGTGCCCACGTATCCGCTGACGTTGACGTGATTGAGCACGTTGAACGCGTCGATGCCCAGCGTGAACGTCGGCCCGTCGCCCTTCTTGATCTTGTTGAAGAACACGTCGTGCGACCAGCGCAGATCGACGTCCGCGTAGCCCGGTCCCACGAGACTGTTGCGCGGCACGCCCGCCGGCCGCGCGTTGGCCGACCCGGTGTTGAAGTCGTCGTGGCCGGTTGTCAGCGAGTACGGGCGGCCGGAGTACAGCGCGACCGCGACGCCGATGTTGAACCACGCGCCGGGGTTCACCGTGGCGAACATGTCGAACCGGTGCCGCTGATCGAAGTCCGCGCGCGCGTACTCGAGCGAGAGATCGGACGCATTCGGCGGCATCCAGTTCGTGCCTGACGTGTTGTTCTTCGTCTGGCTGAGCGTGTACTGCGCCGACGCGTTCACCAGATGCGTGAGCTTGCCGCGGAGGGTGAACTGCAGCGAGTCGCCGCGCATGCTGCCAGTGGACTCGATCTCGCGGACGACCCCGCGCGCCGGATCCACCCGCGACGCGAAGAGCGGCGGCGGTGGCGCGTTGACGTCGCGCGAGAGGAACTGGTTGTATCCGCGGCTTCCGGTGTAGGTGATGCTCGCGCTCGTCCCCTTGGCGAGCTGCCGCTCGAGGCTCGCGCTGAATTGCAGGAGCGCCGGGATGACGAGGTCCGGCGCGAGCTGCACGACGCTCGGCGGCTGGGCAGCCAGGACCTGTCCCGCCGCGAGCGGATTTGGATACCCGGGATCCGTGATCACGAAGCGCAGCTGACGCACGCCGTCGTAGCGGAGGACGTCCTGAATCGGCCGCGGCCCCGTGCGGTCGTAGAAGACGCCCACCCCGCTGCGGACGACAGTCTTTCCGTCTGCCGTCGGCGCGAACGCGATCGACGCGCGCGGCGCGACGTTGTTGTGGTCGCGGACGAAATTCTGCCAGTCGTACCGCATTCCAATCGTCGTCGAAAGCCGCGGATTCAGCCGGATTTCGTCCTGCACGAAGAGCCCGACGACTTTCTCGAGAAACGCGACGTGGCCGTTCCCGATCTGCTGCACGAACGAAAAGGGGCGGCTCGCGGCATAGTCGGCGAGGCTCGAAAAGGAGAACGTGCCGGTGCTGTTCGAGTTGTCGTCGTACCGCCGCCGGCTCCAGTCGGGAATGTTGAGGCCGCCCTTCACCGTGTGGCGCCCCGGCGACCACGTCAGCGTGTCGGTCAGCGTGAAGTGATGTTCGGTGCGGAGCTGATCGGCCTGCGCGCCGCCGCTCGTGAACGCGTCGAGCACCACGAGCCGCACCCCTTGATTCACGCTCGTCGTCGTTTCGAACTCCTGGCCGACGAACAGGCGGAACTGGTTGAGCAGCTTCGGCGTCACGATCGTCTGCTGCGTGTAGGTGGCGGCCTGCTCGATGGAATTCCAGTTGCTCGCGGCCGACGGCAGCGTCACCCCGCCGACGCCCTGGCTGTGCCGCGTCTCGTCCTGATACGACGCGGTCAGCGACATCGTCGTCTTCTCGCCGTGCTGATGGTTGATGGTGCCGGCGGCGAGTACTTCCCGGTACGGCGACGCGACGTTCTGCTGGACCGTGCCGTCCAGCGTCTGCGCGAACACGATCGACGCGGTGTCCTGAGCGTTGTTCTTCAGCGACAACGTGAAGGATGTCTTGTCCGAGTGGCCGACCGGGCCGCCGAGGAAGCCTTCGAAGATGCGCCGCTGTTCCGGCGGTTTGGACGCCGCGAATGCGTTGCGCGAATCGACCGACGAGTCGCGAAAGATGACGTTGCCGGTGCCGTGATACTCCTGCGACCCCGGTTTCAGGACGACGTCGATGCGGCCGCGCCCGGGCCGCGAATACTCGGCGGAATACGGATCCTGGTTGATCTTGATCTGCTGGATCGCCGACGCCGACACGTTGAGGCTGTTCATCTCCATGCCGTTGACGACGAGCGTGGCGCCGTTGTTGCCGACGGCGGTGGCGTCGAGAAAACGCGAGACGGTCGCGAGGACGTCCTGGTCGAAGACGGGAAGGTTCTCGATCGACGCGGCGTCGATGCTGGCAGCGTCGAGGTTCGACGCCGCGTTGGCTGTGACGTCAGCCGGCGTGTTGCCGACGGTGACTTCCTGCGTGATGCCCGCCAGCGGCATCGTCACGTGTGCCGGCGCCGGTGCGCGCGTGCCGACGGTGAGGCGCGCCGTGGTCGGCCGGAAACCCTCGAATGTGACGAGGACCTCGAAGCGCCCCGGCGCCACGTGGTCGAACCGGAACGTCCCGTCCGCGTCCGTTTGCGTCGAGGCGATCACCGCTCCGGCCGGCGTCCGCAGCTCCACTTGCGCCGACTGCAGCACCGCGCCCGATTGATCGACGACGACGCCGGTGACCGGCTGACCGGTGACGGGCTGCGCTGAAGCCGCGGCCAGCCCGATCAGGACCATCACCAGGGACAGCAAGAATGTGAACCGTATCCGCGCCGGCATGTCCCACCATTTTATAGGGCCGTGCATGAACGGCGCATGAACGTTCTGCGCGCCGGCGCTCAGCTTCGCAGCGCCAGCAGCGGGTCGGTACGCATCACGCGCCAGGCGGGGACGATGCACGCGACGCAGGAGGCAAGCGCGATGACCGCGAAGGCAGCGCCGAACGCACCGGGATCGCGCGGGCTCACCTTGTAGAGGAGGTATCCCAGCAAGCGCGTCAACTCGAACGCCGCCGCCGCGCCGATGGCCATCCCTCCGGCGGTGAGAGCCGCTCCCTTCGACACGACGATTCGCACGAGATCGGCGGTGCCGGCGCCGAGCGCCATCCTCAGCGCCAGCTCGCGCGTGTTCTGCGACACCGTCGCCGCCATCACGCCGTAGAGTCCGATCGCGGCCAGCACGAGCGCCAGGACACCGAACACGCCAAGAATCGTGACCGCAATCCGCTGCGACGCCGTGGTGCGGTCCACCTGCTCGCGCATGGTGATCAGTTCTCCAGGCGAGACGTTGCCGTCGAGCGCGTGGATCTCGCGCGCGAGCCGCGGCGCGAGGGCCGCCGGAGGCTGGCGCGTACGGACGTGTATGGCGGCCGTTGGCGAGAAGTTCTGGCGCTGCGCGACGTAGAAAAATGGGCGCGGCGTCTCGAGCAGGTTCCGGTACTTCGCGGCTTTCGCGACGCCGACGACCCGCATCGCGCGTCCGTTGACCTGGAGGCGCGTGCCGATCGGATCCGCGCCGCGCCAGAATGCTGCAGCCATCGTGTCGTCCACGATGGCGACGAGAGCCGCCGCCGGATCGTCCGCTCGCGTGAATTCGCGTCCCGCGACGATCGGGATGCCGAGCGTGGCGAAATAGTCAGGCCCGACCTCGTTGTACTCGGCCGTGAGCTGCTGGTCCGGCGGAACCTCGTAGCCATCCACGGCGATCGTCGCCGACGAATAGCTCCGGTATGAGAATGGGGTCATCCGAGACAACGCGACGGATTCGACGCCGCCGACGCGCACCAGCCGGTCCACGAGCTCGTCCTGAAAGATTCGGGCCCGGCCAGGCTCGTACCCTGCCGTGAACAGATCCACGTATGTCGTCAGGACCTCGTGGGTCAGGAAACCTGGGCTGGCCATTCGAATTTCCTGCACGCTCCTGAGCAGCAGGGCGGCGCCGACGAGCAGCACAAAACTCAGGGAGATCTGCGCCAGGACCAGTCCGGAGCGGATCCACGAGCGTCCGTGCGCGCCGACCATGGCGCCCGATCCGGATCGCAGCGAGCCGGCGAGATCGATCTGGCTCGTGATGATGGCGGGCGCCAGGCCGAACAGCAGCGTGGAGACGACGCACAAGCCGGCGCTCAGCGCGAGCACGCGCCAATCGAGATCGCCGGGCAGCTGCAGCACGACGCCGCCTCGCGGCGGCACGAGCAGCGCCAGGGCGTCGCGCAGCCAACCGGCTACCACGAGTCCGCCTGCGGCGGCGATCGCGGACAGGATGAGGCCCTCGGTCAGCAGTTGTTTCACGAGACGGCCGCGCCCGGCACCGACGGCGAGGCGGATCGTCATCTCCTGTTGGCGCGCGAATGCGCGGACGAGCAGGAGGTTGCCGACGTTCGCGCACGCAATCAGAAGAACGGCGCTCACGACCACGAGCGAGATGCCGAGCGTGGGCAGAAGCGCGCCCGCGTTGTTGAACGGAGTCTGCCAGAGAGGGAAGAGCCGGATGCCGCGTCCGCGGTTCGTGTCGGGATGCTCCGCCTCGAGCCGGGCCGCGACCGCCGATATCTCGGCCTGCGCCTCCGCGAGCGTCACGCCGGGCTTCAGGCGGACAAATCCCTCAATCCAACGGGCCCTGCGATCCTCGAGCGTGTAAACGCCTCCGTCGAACTGCGTCTGCATCGACGCCGGTACCCAGAACTGGAAGGCGTAGCCCACAAACGTTCCGCGGAATCCTTCAGGCGCGACGCCGACGATCGTGTGCGGCAGCCCGCTCAGGACCTGCGTCTTGCCGATGATCCCGGGATCGCCGTGAAAGCGATTGCGCCACATCTGATGGCTGATCACCGCCACGGCGTGGGCATTCCGTCCGACGTCTTCGCCGGGCTCGAAGCCGCGGCCGAGCACCGGACGCACGCCGAGCGCGTCGAAGTAATTCGCGGAGACCATGCTGCCGGGCGCGCGCTCGGAGCGATCGCCGACGCTGAGCGTGGTCCCGGTGATCTTGTCCGCGATGAAGGCGTCGAAGAGCGTGCAGCGCTGCTGCAGATCGAGGAAGTCCGGCCAAGACACATCGTCGCGTTCCGCCGTGCCTCGCATGGTTCCGGTGACGGCAAGCAGGCGCTCCTGATGAGCGACCAGCGGGAAGGGACGCAGCAGGATGCCTTCGATCCAGCTGAAGACCGCGGCGTTGGCGCCGATGCCCAGCGTGAGCGAAGCGACAGCGAGGATCGTGAAGCCGGGGCTGCGCCGGAGCATCCGGACGCCGAAGCGCAGATCTTTCGCGATGTCCGCGAGCCAGACCATCAGGCGCGCGTCGAGACTGTCCTCGCGATGATGGAGCGACGAACCGAAGGCGCGGCGCGCCTCGGCCGCATCGCGGCCGCTGGCCACCGCGTCGTCGAGATGGGAGGCGAGTTCCTCGTCGATGTCGTCGATCGTATGGCCGCTTCGAAAGACGTTGGTGACGCGGGTCCAGATGGACACGTCACACCGTCCTCAACACGCGGTTGACCGCCGACGTGACCAGTTGCCAGCGGGCTTCCTCGGCGATCAGCTGCTTTCTCCCGGCCGCGGTCAACTCGTACACGCGCGCCCGGCGGCCGCTGTCCTTCCGAATCCACTCGGCGTGGACCCACCCGGCCACTTCCATGCGGTGCAGCGCCGGATAGAGCGAGCCTTCCTCGACCCGAAGCGCGTCCCGCGAGGAATCCTGGATCGCGATCATCAGGGCGTAGCCGTGCAAACGCGGCCGCCGCGACAGCACCTTGAGGACCAGAAGATCGAGCGATCCCTGAAGCGAGTCCGTTCGGGCCATACCTAGACGTATATATATAGATGTCTTAGTAACATGTCAAACGCGTGGACAGGCCGCCTCAATCACAGAAATAATCAGTAGGCGTGTCACGAAGAATCACGGCGGCCGCGATGACGGCGATCTGCGCCTGTCTGGCGGCGTGCGGGCGTAGCGAGGCGCCGCGATCCGAACGGCCCGTCCCGGAGCGTCCGGCGATTCTTCTGGTGACGCTCGACACGACACGAGCCGACGCGATCGGTCCGGAAGCCGCCGGCGTCGAGACGCCCGCGTTCAACGCGCTCGCGGCGAGCGGCCGGCGGTTCCGACAGGCGTACGCCACCGTTCCCGAAACGCTGCCGTCGCACACGTCGATCATGACCGGGCTGTATCCAGGCGGGCACGGCGTGCATCAGAACGCGCGCTCTCTGTCGAAGGACCACGATGTCGTCGCCGAGGTCCTGAAGAACAAACGGAGCTATCACACGGCGGCGTTCGTGTCGTCGTTCGTGCTGGCGCGCCGCTTCGGCCTCGCGCGCGGCTTCGACGTGTACAACGACGACTTTCCCGCCGGCCGCTCCGAGCGCACCGCGACAGAGACGACGGATGCGGCGATCGCGGAGATCACCACAGGCGATCAAGGCGCGTTCTTTCTGTGGGTCCACTACTACGATCCGCACTATCCGTACACGCCTCCCGAACCGTATCGGACGCGCTATGCGAAGAACCCGTATCTCGGTGAAGTGGCGTCGATGGACGAACAGCTCGGACGTCTGGTGCAGGCGTTCGACGCGCGCGCCAGGCGACTGAACGTTCCTTCCGCCATCGTGGTCGCCGGCGATCACGGTGAAGGACTCGGCGAGCACGGCGAGGCGCAGCACGGCAATCTGCTGTACCAGGCGACGATGCACGTGCCGCTGGTGGTGGTCGGGCCCGGATTCGCGCCAGGCGTGGTCGACGCGCCGGTGAGCACGCGCCGGATCTTCGACACAATGCTCGACTGGAACGGCTTCAAGGCGCTCAGCCTGCGCGAGGCCGCGGGCGCACCGAACGAGTTCGTGCTCGGCGAGGCGATGAAGCCGTTTCTGGACTACGGCTGGCAGCCGCAGGTGATGGCGGTGTCCGGGAAATTCAAGGCGATCCTCGCCGCCCAGGTCGAGACGTACGATCTGGCCGCGGATTCCTCCGAAGCGCACAACCTCGGATCGGCGGCGAACCTGCCGGCGGCTGTTCGCAAGGCGCTCGACGATTATCCGATCCCGTCCGCCGCTGCCGAGACGGCGCCCGTCGCGCTGGATGACGAAGCGAAGCGGAGGCTGGCGAGCCTCGGATACGTCAGCGCTTCGGCCGCGCCGGTGGTGCGGCGCGGCGCGCCGCGGCCGGCGGACATGACATCGCTCTTCGGCGTCCTCGATCAGGCGTCAGGCCTGTTCGTCGCGCAGCAGTACGCGAAGGTGATCCCGATGCTCGAGCGGATCCTCGCCGCGGATCCGTACAACCTCGGCGTCGCCCTGCAGCTCGCGGCGTCGTACTCGGCGCTCGGGCAGACCGCGCAGGCGGAGACGATGTTCCGGAAAGCGGCGGCGATGGCGCCGGACTCGCCGGACGTGCGGCTGTATCTCGCGCTCCATTACGTCCGCGGCGCGGACTGGGCGCAGGCGGCGCCGATCCTCGAGCAGATCCTCGCGTCCGCGCCCGATCGGCTGCCGGCGGTCGAGGCGCTCGCGACGATCCGCGAGCGGCAGGGGCGCGCGCCCGATGCGATCGCGCTGTGGCAGCGGGCGTTCGCTCTCCGGTCGCCGGCGGCGCCGGAGCTGGCGCATCTCGGGGATCTCGAGATGGGTGTGGGGATGACGGATCCGGCGATCGCCAGCTTCGAGCGCGCGCGTGCGCTCGACCCGCGCGGTTTCCGCCGCGACCTCGACCTCGGCGTCCTGTATCTCGCGGCGCGCCGCTTTGCCGACGCGCGCGACGCGCTCGACCGCGTGCCGGCGTCCGATCCGCGCTATCCGATGGCGCTCTTCAAGCGCGCGCAGGTCAGCGTCCTGCTGCACGAGCCCGACGCCGCGGCGCGCATCGATCTCGCCCGCAAGAAAGCTGACGCGACCACGCGTGAGCTAATCACGAACGAGCGCCTCTTCCAGAACGAAAAAAGGCCCGGCGGATGAGCGCCGGGCCTCTTCACGGTCCGCCTGAAGGCGGACACTACGAACAGAACTCCACGCGGGATTAGAAATTCAATTTCAACAGCAGCTCGAGCCGTCGCGGGAAGTAGAACGTGTCCGGGTTCCCGTAGTTCGCCGAGTTGAAGTTCGGCTGGATGTTGTACCCGGTCTGCTGGTTGGCCACGTTGTACACGTAGGCCGTGATGGCGCCCTTGTAGCGCTTCAGAAACGGGATGTCCTGCGTGTAGTTGAGGTCCAGTTGCGTCACCGACGATGATCGATGCGCCCCGGAGGGCTCCGAGTAGCGCGCCGTGTTGCTCGTGCTGGTCGTGAGCGCCGCGTAGGGCAGGAAGCTGTGGGTTTCCCACGGCTCGCCCGACTGCGCGAACGCGAAGAAGCCGAGCGACGCATGCCACGAGAGCAGGTAGGAGCCCATGATCTTCGCGGCGTTCGGCCGGTCGCCGTGCAGGCGTCCGAGCTTGTTGTCCCACAGCTGGCGTCCCGGACCGTCGCCGATGTTCGATGAGCCGATGAAGATGTTGGCGTCATTGGACTCGGCTGTAGACGAGCCGTCCTGGTCGAAGTTGCCGTAGTAGCGGCTGTAGGTGTACGAGCCCTTGACCCACGCTGGTCCCTTGCGATATTCCGCCTCGAGCGTCAGGGCGCGGTAGTCGGTGAACGAGCCGTCGAGATCCGCGATGACGTAGGCGTTTCCCGGCGGGACGGTCGTGATCCCGAGCGGCGCCACCGTAGCCGCGAGGTTCGCGATGTACGGCTGCTGCGGGATCGCGACGTTCGTGCCGGGCACGGTGGTGTTCCCCTCGACGTAGAGGATGCGCGCCATGTTCGGCGTATCTTCCCAGTAGTGCGTCCCCTTGCGGTACTGGAAGTAGGCGCGGCCCGACCAGGCGGCGTTGAACTGCTTCGCCGTTCCGAAGACCCACTCGTCGAAGCGCTGCGGCGTCATGTCCGGCACGAACAGCTTGCCGGTCGAGGAATTGACGTTCTCCACCTCGAACAGGTTGCCGCTGGCGTCGAAGTCCGCGTTCTGCGTGACCTCGAGGCTGCGGTCCCACGACGCGGCGCGCGGCAGCGAGCTGGCCGCCGGGTTGTAGCGGGCGTAGCTCACGAACACCGTGTCCTTGCTGTTATACGCCCAGGTCGTGCTCAGACGCGGCTGGATCATCTTGCTGAACGGGATGTCGTACTCCTGGTACTTCCGCGATTCCGACGTCGTCCCGGTCGCCTTGACGAAGCCGGACGGCGCCGACGCATCGGGCGTGAGGCCCTGGCCGTACAGCGTGTCGTTGCTGTCGACCAGGCCGACGTTGACCGTCCAGTTCTTCCAGGTGATGGTGTCGTTCAATTCGATGCTGCGCGAGTGGTACTCCGAGTGAATCGTCGGCACCAGTCCCGTGCCCTGCGCCTGATAGGTCGCCTGGTAGAAGACCGGAATGCCGCCGATCGCGGACTTGATCGTCCCGGCCGGCACGTTGATCGATCCCCAGCCGTTCGACGTGCGCCTCAGATCCTCCGAGTCCACGTACTGCTGATACCCGACGTGCACGTTGTGGCGCATGCTGCCATTGACGAGCGTCGCGTTGTAGCCGATCTGGCCGGAGTTCCGGCCGAAGTTGTCCTGGTCCGTCAGGAGGGACCCGAAGCCGACGCTGCCGCCCCCCTGTGGGACGCCGTTCAGGAGGTAGCCGTACTGATTGATGATCGGCTGCACAAAAACGTTTTGCGCGGCGTTGTTGGGGAGCGGCTTGGGGACCGTGAAGAACCCCAGCGACGCGAGGTTGTCGATCGGCAGGTGGGTACCGATCGCGGTGTTGATCGTGGCGCTCGAGGCGTTGTCCGGGACGCCCTGCGTCGGGTTCGAGAAGTGCGTGTACTTGAACGTCACGAGGTTGTTGTTGTTGATGATCCACGAGCCGTCGGCGTTGCCGATCCGCTGCCACGCCTCGGCGCCGCTGCCCGCCGTGCCCGCCTCGAAGGCGGTGAAGCCGCCAGACGCCTTCACGAGCTCGTGCGAATCGCGGTAGCTGACGTTGAACAGCGTGTTGTGCGTCGGCGTCAGCGTGACCTTCCCGAATCCCTCGTTGCGCGTGTCCTGCAGGTTCGGCACGGCGCCGTAGGCCGTGGCGGAATTATCGCGGTTCACCGTGGGGCGATAGTACGAACCGTAGAAGTACGCCTTGTCCTTGATGATCGGGCCGCCGACGTTGGCGTCGGTGAAGCCGCGGTTCTGGTCGAAGAGCGACGCGCTGCCGTTGCTCTGCGCGGCGGACATGCCCGCCCGCTGGAAGCGGTAGCTCCCCTCGCCGTGAAACTGGCTCGTCCCCGACTTGCTGATCGTGTTGATCGAGAACCCGCCGGCGCGATTGAAGTCGATCGCCGTGGCGCCTCCCTTGACCACCGTGAACTCCGCGACGTCCTGCGAGGCGGGCTCGGCCGACAGCGTGCCGAAGAGCGGCAGCGTCACGTTGACGCCATCGAAGTTGTAAACGTTGCTCTGGCCGCTGGCGCCGGCGCTCGGGCCACGCACCTGCTGCTGGGTGACCTGCACGCCGGAAATGTCGTTGATGAGATCGCGGTACTGCGTCCCGGTGGGGAGCCTGTCCAGCTGGTCGCTCGATAGGCCGCTCGTCAGCGCCGCCGACGTCCGATCCACGTAGGTGGTCGTGGCCGTCACCGTCAGGCTTTCCGTGACGCCTCCGACGCTCAGACTGGCGTCGGACGTCGTGTTCTGATTCAGGCTGACCGTGACCTGACGCGTGACGGTCTGCATGCCCTGCAGCGTGTACGTCACGGTGTAAGTGCCCGGCGGCAAGGCCGGCAGCTGATAGTTGCCATCGCTCTCGGTCACCGTGGCGCGGGGACCCGGCAGCACGGGCGACCGCGCTTCCACCGTGACGCCCGGCAGCACCCCGCCGCTCGAATCGGAGACTTTGCCGGAAATAGAGCCCGTCTGCTGGGCGAACGCCGGCGCAGCAGCCATGGCGAAGCAGAGACACAGACACGCGGACACGAGTCGGAAAAACCTTATCAAGGCAACCTCCAGGGAGTGCCGGATTATACTCCCGCTTGTGACCCAGCGGGCGATCAACCGGCCTGGCCAGGTGCTGTTCGCCAGCCTGATCGGCACAACCATCGAGTTTTTCGATTTTTACATCTACGCGACCGCCGCTGTCCTCGTCTTTCCGAAGCTCTTTTTTCCGGCCTCCGACCCCGCGTCCGCGACGCTGGCGTCGCTCGCGACGTTCGCGATCGCGTTTCTCGCGCGGCCCATCGGCTCTGCGCTCTTTGGCCACTTCGGCGATCGCATCGGGCGCAAGCGGACGCTCGTCGCCGCGCTGCTGACGATGGGCGTGTCTACGGTGACGATCGGCGCGCTGCCGACGTACAGCTCGATCGGGATCGCGGCGCCGCTGCTGCTCGCGCTGTGCCGGTTCGGGCAGGGCCTCGGCCTCGGCGGCGAGTGGGGCGGGGCGGTGCTGCTGGCGGTCGAGAACGCGCCGCCGGGCAAGCGCGCGTGGTACGGGATGTTTCCGCAGCTCGGCGCGCCGATCGGCTACGTGCTATCGGGCGGCATCTTCCTCGCGCTGTCCGCTGGCCTGACCGACGATCAGTTCTTCAGATTTGGCTGGCGTCTGCCGTTTCTCGCGAGCGCGGCGCTCGTGCTCGTCGGCCTGTACGTGCGGCTGACGATCAGCGAGACGCCGGTGTTCCTCGAGGCGCTCGATCGCAGCGAGCGCGTGAAGGTGCCGATGGTCACCGTTCTGCGCGAGTATCCGGGCGCGCTCGTGCTCGGCGTCCTCGTGTCGCTGACGGCGTTCGTCAGTTTCTATCTGATGGGCGTGTTCACGCTGTCGTGGGGCACCAGCGCGCTCGGCTACAGCCGCGAGAAGTTTCTCGTGATGCAGCTGTTCGCGATGCTGTTCTTCGCGCTGACGATTCCGATCTCGGCGGTGCTCGCGGAAAAGGGACGCCGCCGCCTGCTGCTGTGGGTGAACGTCGGGATCGGCGTCTACGGCTTCGTGCTGGCGCCGATGTTCACGGCCGGCACGTCAGGGACGCTGCTGATGCTCGTGATCGGGATGTCGCTCGTCGGCCTGGTCTACGGACCGCTCGGGACCGTGCTCTCCGAACTGTTCCCGACGTCCGTGCGCTACTCCGGCAGTTCGCTCGCCTTCAATCTCTCGGGCATCGTCGGCGCCTCGCTCGCGCCGTACGCGGCGACGTATCTCGCGAAGAACTACGGCCTGCAGTACGTCGGCTACTACCTGACCGCGTCAGCGATCCTGTCGCTCATCGGTCTCGCCGCGACGAAGGAAACCAAGGACGCCGAGCTGTAACGCGCTTGCGTCGTCGGCCGCAGCCGCGGTACCGGCCGCCTGCCGCCGTCGATTCGCACGCCGGGAAGCCGCCCTCCGCTTGCGTGAACTTTCGTGTGCGCGTCGACTAAGGGGTGGGATCACCCGGAACGAAGTCGACGCGACCTGCGCTCCGCGCGGCTTCCGGCATTCCTGACGTCGGCGTGCTCACACGTCGGCTGGCGACCGGCACCACGCCTGCGGCCGTGTCCTGTTCGGTCATCCCGAGGAAAATTCTGCGAACTCTGCGCTGTGGCTTTTTGTCAGGCCGGGCCGCTGATCGTGATGCCGAGGTCGCGCAGCAGACCGTTTTCGATCGCGTAGATCCAGCCGTGGACGTCGAGCCGGTGGCCGCTCGCCCAGGCGGCGCGGACGATGTCGGTCTGGGCGACGTGGAGGACCTGCTCGATGACGTTCAGTTCGCACAGGCGATCGAAACGTGGGCGGCCGTCGAGCGTGTCGAGCTCCGCGCGATGCTTGTCGCGGACGTCGCGCACGTGCTTCAGCCACGTGTCGCTCAGGCCGAGGCGGCGATCGGCGAGGACCGCTTCGACGCCGCCGCATCCGAAATGTCCGCACACGATGATGTGCTCGACGCCGAGCACGTCGACCGCGTACTGAATCACCGACATGCAGTTCGGATCGTCTGGTGAAACGACGTTCGACACGTTGCGGTGGACGAACAGCTCGCCCGGCAGCAGGCCGACGATTTCGTTCGCCGGCACGCGGCTGTCCGCGCAGCCGATCCACAGGTACTTCGGCTGCTGCTGGTGCGACAGCTTCCGGAAGAATTCCGGATCGCTGTCCGTGACCTGCTTGACCCAGCGGCGGTTGTTTTCGAAGAGATGCTCGAGCGTTTTCACGTCTACGACGACCAGCCGGTGAAGTGCGTCTTCTGCTCGGGCGTCGCG
>Ga0193726_1002126_pt1 | contig 13876 bp, 11 predicted proteins | sample H2c1metaG_FD_144928 | JGI IMG/M metagenome (GOLD analysis project Ga0193726, IMG submission 144928) | Soil microbial communities from a riparian zone of the East river system, Colorado, United States - H2c1 | ecosystem: Environmental > Terrestrial > Soil > Riparian zone | place: USA: East River... | reverse complement strand
GACTTGTTCGCTGTCTTGGGTAAGCGGGTAACAGCGCCGCGAAAACGATCAAGGCAGAGGAGATTTCAAAAAATGGCAATTAGAGTCGCAACTTCACAACCGCAGGCGCTCTTGGCGGCTATCAAGCGCGCAATCGAACAGAGGCATGTAGAGACCTGGGCGTATGACAAGGACGGTGACTTTACCCACACCCCGACCCAGTGGGCGAACAAGTGCTGGCTGCGGCCGCATATCGGCGTGGGAACGCTGACCTTCACAACCCTTCCGCCGCGTGGCGTGGCGCTCTCCAAAGAGATATACGCCGTTTATCACGGCCGGTTTATCGAGATGTTGCTTGCTCATTTCGACTCGCAATTCTCTGACGCCGAAGCGACCGCCGTGGGAACGACGCAAGATGTCGTCAGGGCAAGCGCCTGATTCTCGCCCCTATTCAGGCCGCGGAAAGGAACCTTGTCGCTGAGTGCAGCCGGGTATTCCCGTCGACGTGTGATTGGGGTCACTTGCTGGGTGACATACAGCCAAGTTAGGTCTCAATCGAATGCAACTAGCGACAATCTCTTGCGCTGTTATAGGCTGATCCAGACTCTACATGGGACAAGAGCAATCACAAAGGACCGAAGTTGTCCGTCAAGCAAGCTACTTGTCGCCTTTAAGGCACGTACGGGATACGGGGTTTTGTGCAACACCTCTTTGAATTTCAATGGGCGGGGTTTCATAAACAAAATTAAGGACCTCTCTGCATACGCCATGGAACACAATCTGGATGGTTTTGTGGTTGAGGGACGCGCCTATCTTTTGAAGGGGTCTGACGGTTATCGGACCTACTTGAAGAGACCAAATTGTCTAGGCGGCACATTTTCGCTATCACAGGCCTAGCAGGAGTCGGCCAATATTCACAGAGCTCCGCGCTGAACATCATTTCCTGCACTTTGTTCTTTGCAGATACGAGCGTCCTCCGGGCTGTATTCGCACGTCTTGCCTCACATGCAGGATGATGCTGCTGCAAAAGTGGAAGCTGCTTTGACGGGAAGCTTTTAGAGAGCTGAAGCGGGAAGGCTTTCTCCACCTAATGAATTGCGAAGTTTGAACCTTTGTACGAGAGACCTACCAGCGTTGCCCGTTAACGCCGGCGCGGCTTATTGCGAGTTCGCAAAGATTCTCTGTCGAAAGTGAATAAATAAGCGACTGGCATCCTGAGAGCAGCAGCCATGCGCTCCAGCTTTTCAAAAGAGGGAGCATTCCTTCCCCGCTCAATCAAGCTAAGAAAATCCACAGACATCCCTATCATCTCGGCAAAGTCTTCCTGGCTCTTCCCCAGATCATGCCTGATCTGAAGGAGTCGAAGACCGAATTGCTTTCGGAGGCTGTTCAAAATTAGCTTGCAACCTGCCGAAAGTCTGGCGTAATGTGATTCCGGGTACCACCGAATGAGATTACGGGTTGGCTGAATTAGCTATTCTGATGGGCTGAGTTGTCCTCAAACACGAAAAGCTCATGAACAGGGATGCCGAGCTTGGTAGCCAAAACTTCTAGGTTCTCAAAGGATGGAGCGTTGATCCCGCGTTCGATAAGGCTAAGAAAATCAACAGAGATCTCGAGCAGTTCCGCGAACTGCTCTTGGCTCATGCTCCGAGCCAACCGGATAGTCTTAATGCGGTTGCCGAATTTCTCGCGAAGGGCCGACAAGCATTGCACCTGTGGGCCGAATGTCGCTGATACTCGGCTTTCTAACCACCGAATGAGATTACGGGTCGTGATGAGATTACGGGTAGAGGCGCTGCATTCCGCTTTCTTCTCATCGCTGGCGGAGTGCCTTGAGGAAATCAAAAGGTGCAAGGTAAGAGTGAGTCCGCCCCGCTCGGAAAGTATTGTGCGGTATTGAAAACAAACCACTTAACTGTGTATTGCGGTGTGCAAGACGCGCGGGGTGCTTCTGGCGGTCGTTGCTCCTCGCTATTTAGGCACAAGCGGCCAATCCGGCGGGCACGGGCAGAGCAAGGAAGTCATTAGTTTCAACAGGGGTTAGCGGGAAGTTGCCCGCCATGAATGGTTCCATCACAATCCGCCTGCCGAAACTTGGAATTGCCGAGAAGCAAGACAGTGCTGTCGGCTCGACCCTCTCGGAGACCCCTGTTTCAGACGAGGCCTTGATCGCCGAAGTTTGCCTTGGGGGCAGGGAAGCGTTGGCGATCCTGTACCGTCGCCACGCAAGTCTTATCCGCAGAGTGGCCCTGCGAGTCCTGAAGGACGCGTCCGAAGCGGATGACCTCCTTCAGGATGTCTTCCTGCTCATTCATCGCCACTGCAGAACCTTCGACGGTTCAAAAGCATCGGCTCATTTCTGGATTCTGCAAATGACCTACCGCCGCGCCATCTCCCGACGGCGCTATCTCAATTCCCGCCATTTCTATGCGCAAGTGGAACTCGATGAAGAGGCAGGTCAGCTTGCGGAACCCCAATCCGGACCGTTTGATAACTCAGCGGAGCAACTCCTGGCTGAATTGGACCTGCAGAAGATGTTCGGAACTCTTTCGGAAGACCAGCAGAAGACCCTTCGGCTCCACTTCATCGAAGGCTATACTCTGGACGAGATTGCGAAGATGCTCGGACAGACCAAAGGAAACGTCCGGCACCATTCCTTCCGCGGGTTGGAACGCCTGCGAAAACAGATTTTTGCTGGCAAATTGTCGAGCGCGAGAGCAGTATGATACAAGGTTCGTCCAAGGCAGGAGCAGCGGCTTTGTCTCAAACCGAACCCCATGACGAATTCCTAGAGCTCTGCGCCGCTTCGACCTCCGGCGAGCTAACCGATGACGAGCAGAAACGGCTGCGGGATCATCTCGCCATCTGTGCGTCTTGCCGGGAAGCCCTTCGACAGTATGAATCCATAGTTATCGATGTAATTCCCGCCATCGCCGCCAGCGAAGAACCTGCAGTCAAGCAACCGCGTGAGATTTGGTCCCAGGAACAGCAAGAACAGGCCGAAAAAGCCTTAGTCGACCGTTTAGCGGCTGAAGAGAAGCATCCACCCGAAGAAACGGGAAAAAGGAACGGTTCATCAATCTTCCCCCCTCGCATCCTCCCATTCTCAAGTGAGTCCACCTGGCGGCACGTCTGGATGCTCTATGCGGCGGGCATTCTGCTTTTCTGCGCGCTCAGCTTCTTCGCGTATCGCATGGGGATGCGTCGCGGAACTGATATCGCCAAAGCCCCTCAACCACAAGTAAACAAGCAGCAGCCATCTCCTGCTCAGGCATCGCTCGAAGAGCAGTTGAGCGATGCAGGGCACGATCGCGCCGTGGTCAATACGGAGATCGCTCAACGCGACAAGATGATTGCAAACCTACGCCATCAACTGGCCGGGCAGTCCGCCGAAATAAGCGAAATGAAGGCGGCGCAGAACCAGCTTGAGAGCACCCTGCGCGCGGGCGATGCGAGCCGGCAAGACCTCAGCCAGCAAAAGACGGAACTGGCGCAGAAGCTCGAGTCGGCGCAGAATAATTCCAGCTTACTTGAGCAGAAATTGGACGCGCTCGCCCGGCAGTCTGCTCAGGATGCAGGCCGGGGGAAGGCGTCAGAGGCCAAAGTCAGCGACCTTACGCATCAACTTGAAGACCAACAAGCTGCCCTCGAGCAACGTGACGAACTCCTGGCCCATGATCGCGATATCCGAGAGCTGATGGGCGCACGCGAACTCTACATCGCGGAAATCTATGACGTGGCGGGCACCGGCGAAACCAAAAAGCCGTATGGCCGCGTTTTTTATACGCGAGGCAAGTCGCTGATATTCTACGCCTACGATCTCGACCAACAGACAGAACTGAAACAGGCAAGCACTTTCCAGGCGTGGGGGCGGCGAGGTCCAGATCGGCAGCAAGCGATAAACTTGGGCGTCTTCTACGAGGACAACGCCACGAAAAAGCGCTGGATTCTAAAATGTGATGACCCGAAAGCGCTCGGGCAGATCGACGCGGTATTCGTGACAGTCGAGCCTAACACCGGCAGTCATAAGCCGAGCAGCAAACCTCTTCTGTTCGCCTATTTGAAGGTCAACCCGAACCATCCGTAGCCCCCCGTCTTGTCCGGTATACCGGCCACTCCCTTCATCCTCCCCGTCCTAAAATTAATCGAAGTCTCGTGGTGTCCGCCGCGGGTCTTGCCGCGAATTAACGGAAGGAGTGAGTTGAATTCCCGTTGCTCGCTGGAGAACCCACATGCGCTTCCCCCGTTTTGTTCCGGTTCTTGTTTGCATAACGCTGAACACGTTTTCCGTGTTCGCGCAGTCCCCCAACGGGAACATTAACGGCCTGGTCTCGGATCCTTCCAGTGCAGCGGTCGTTGGGGCGGAAGTCGTAGCCGTAAACGATGTCACTGGAGTCCAATACACGACGAAGAGCAATAGAGAAGGCATTTACGTCCTGCCAAATCTGCCCCCTGGCCCTTATCGGTTGCAGGTTTCCAAGATTGGGTTCAAGACGCTTATCAAACCAGACATTGTTCTCAACGTCCAAGACTCATTATCGATCAATTTCGCATTACTGATAGGCGCATTCCACGAAATTGTTACCGTTGAAGGCGGCGCAGCCCTCGTCAATACAGAGTCGGCGGCTGTCAGCACGGTTGTCGATCGCCAGTTCGCCGAAAACTTGCCGATGAACGGGAGGAGCTTCCAAACGCTCATTCAACTCACGCCAGGCGTGGTGGTTACCCCGGCCACCGCTACCGACGGAGGACAGTTCAGCGTCAACGGTCAACGCACCAGTGCAAACTACTGGATGGTCGACGGCGTCGGTGCCAACATTGGTGTGAGTGCTAGTGCGATTCCTGGAAATGGAGTGGCTGGCGCGCTGGGTTCCGTTAGTGTTTTAGGGGGGACGAACAGCTTGGTTTCCGTGGATGCAATGCAGGAATTTCGCATCCAGACATCAACCTATGCTCCGGAGTTTGGTCGCTCTCCCGGGGCACAGATCTCGATCGTGACACGCTCAGGTGCTAATCAGTTTCATGGTACCGCATTCGACTACGTAAGGAATGACCTCTTCGATGCTAATGACTGGTTTGCAGACGCCGCTGGCCTCCCCAAGCCAAAGGAACGGCAAAATGACTTTGGGGGAACGTTTAGCGGTCCTGTCATTAAGGACAGAACGTTCTTCTTCTTTTCATACGAGGGGCTGCGTCTTCGATTGCCACAGGTTGCGGAAACGACCGTTCCAGACTTGGCATCGCGTCAATCTGCTGTCACGCCAATGCAACCTTACTTGAACGCCTTTCCGGAGCCGAACGGTGCCGAGCAGGGCTCGCGCAGTGCGGCATTTGATGCAAGTTATTCTAATCCCGCGGCTCTTAACGCCTTCAGCCTTCGGATGGATCACAAGCTCAATAGCAAGCTCGACATTTTTGGCAGATACAACTTCTCGCCCTCGCAACTGGACCAGCGGGGACCTTTTTCTGACGCGTTGAATGTCGTGAGCAGATCCAAAATAGCGACGAGCACCACTACTCTGGGAGCGACCTGGACAATAAATCCACAACTGGTTGACGACCTACGGGTGAATTACAGCAGGACATCGGCCTCAGGCTATTTCTCGATGGATGACTTTGGTGGCGCTATTCCTTTGCCCTCATTGCCGTTTCCAGGCTCGTTCACTGCTCAGAACTCGGGTTTAAATTTTGGAATCTTCTCATTGACGAACGATGAAGGCTTGCAGGTAGGGCGACTCGCAGCGAACGTGCAGCGCCAGATGAACATCGTCAACAGCGTGGCCCTGCAGGCGGGCTCTCACGGCTTGAAATTCGGTTTCGATTTCCGTCGCCTTTCACCGACTCTAGCTCCGCAAGAATACAGTCAACAAGTAGATTTCACCGACGTGCCGTCGACACAAACGGGATCGCCAAGTTTCAGCGTAGTATCAAGCGGACAGGCTGCTACGCTCTTGTTCCACAATCTGGGCGTCTTCGCTCAAGACACCTGGCGGATTACGCCCCGCGTCACACTAACGTATGGCATTCGCTGGGACGTCGACTTCGTACCCTCGAGCGCCAGCGGTCCTAGTCTTCCATCAATGACGGGCTATAACCTGAGCGATCTGTCGAATTTGGCTCTTGCGCCGACCGGAACACCTCCGTTTAGGACAACATATGGAAATCTTGCGCCCCGAGTAGGTATCGCTTATCAACTCTCAGACGGCCATAGTTTTGGAACCGTAGTTCGCGGAGGGTTCGGAGTGTTCTACGACTTAGCGACGCAGCAAGTCGGCAATGGAGTCGCAGAGGGATCATATCCATTTGGTGCCAGCAATTTTCTGCCGGGTGGAAGTTTTCCGCTAAGTTCCGCATCGGCTGCCCCGCCGGCAATTGCCCCTTCCGCCCTCAACTCCCCGGGGCAGATCCTTTACGCTTTTGATCCTGGGCTTGTCCTTCCTTACACGCTGGAGTGGAACGTGGCGCTTCAGCAGGGCTTGGGCAAAACGCAAGCGTTGTCGGTTTCCTATCTGGGCTCTTCGGGTAAACGGCTCGTGCAGACGGCCGAGGTGAGCAACCCCAACCCCACGTTTTTCCAAGCGGACCTCGTGACCAACCGGGGCAATTCTAACTATCAGGCGCTCCAAACCCAGTTTCAACGTCGGCTTTCGCTCGGATTGCAAGCGTTGGCGTCATACACCTGGTCACATTCGATCGACACCGGTTCTGGAGGGTCGTGGGGAGATGCGTCCGGACTCTCCTTGATCTCATCCGGCCCGAACGCGAATCGGGGACCATCTGACTTCGACGTACGGAACTCGATCTCTGCTGGTTTTACCTATGAGGTTCCTGATTTCAAAAGCGATCAATGGTGGAAACCGGTATTGCATGGTTGGTCTTGGGAAAGTGTGATTCAAGCACGGTCAGCGCCACCAGTCGACCTGTCCGACTTCAAGTACTTTGAGTTTCCTGGCGGCAATTTGGCCAACGTTCGTCCTGATCTTGTAACAGGCGAGCCGCTTTATCTTTATGGCTATCAATATCCGGGCGGAAAAGTCTTCAACCCCAGTGCATTCGCAGACCCACCGGGGAATCTGAATACTGGCATTCCTTTGCGGCAAGGAACAGTACCAAGAAATTTCCTGAGAGGATTCGGCGCTGCGCAATGGGATGTCGCGGTACATCGCAGTATTCACGTTCATGATCGCTTGACATTCGAATTTCGGGCGGAGGCATTCAACGTCTTGAACCATCCAAACTTCGGGCCTCCCGGCGGCAGCTTCGGGTTGGGCGGATTCGGCGTTTCCAGCCAAATGCTCGGCCGAAGCCTGAGCGGGAGCGCCGGCAGCGTCGGAGTGGGAGCCCTTAGCCCCCTCTATCAAATGGGCGGACCACGCTCAGCACAATTTGCATTGAAAATGGTTTTTTGACTCTTCCGGAAGTCTTGCTCTGATCCGAGAAGGGAATTCATTTGACGATGAGTGGGCTGCGGAATCTCGTCTTGGTCTGGGTGACGGCCTTGTTGTGCGTCGGCGAAAATGTCAAGGTCGGGCAGGTCGCGGCACTGGAACCGGCCGGTCATCGCTGGTATCCCGATTACCAGATACATGCGGATCCCACTAACCCACGGAACCTCATGATCTGTGGGGGAAGATGGAACACCGCGTCGAACGTACTTTCAGGTTTTGTGTATGCCTCTTCCGATGGTGGAAGACTCTGGACACAGTCGCTGGAAGATGAGAGCAGCACTTTCGTCAGCGAGCACTCGTGTGCATTTGGTGCCGACGGAAAAGCTTATTTCCTTTCCGCAGCGTCGAAAGTTATTGACGGCGTTCTCCACCACAATCTGGGCACGACAAGAATCTTTACATCAGCTGATCATGGTAGGACTTGGACACGGGCCGTGAGGACCGGATGGGCAGACTCGCCAATTTCCGTAGTGGGCACTGGCGGCCCCGTGCGCGATCGACTAGTGACGTTCTTCAATGATAGTGATTGGCGGAAGAGCAAGCTCACACGGGTGGGCCTAATGACATTTCGCGCGAGCGAGCACCGGGTGATGCGTGAAATCCCTCACTGGCGCGAAGTACCCTACGAGTATCGGGGTTCATTTCCTCATAAGGCGATAGTTCTCAAGGATCATTCGATAGTGGCACTGTATCGGGCGACGCTGAACACCTCTGATCCCATTGAGCTGGCCATCGGAGTCGTACGCCTGTCCCCAGGCCATAAGGATCTCCCCAAGCCCGTTCATGCCGTTCATGTGGTGCTCAATAAGGAACATCCATGTTTCATTGATGAAGCGGACGCCTATGATCCATCTCGTGATCGAATCTGGATCGCATACCATGACTTCGTAGATGGTCGGTGTAAGTTTCTGCTTACAGCTTCGAGCGATCATGGCTTGACGTGGTCGGAACCAACTGAGGTTTCCGAACCGGCCACCACCAGCAGGGAGTATCACAATCCGGCAATGGAGTTTAATCTCAGAGGCGTTCTGGGATTGCTGTGGCGTGACAGCGAAAGTTCCGACTGCTGGTATTTTGCGGCCTCCGACGATCAGGGAAGAACCTTTAGAGCACCCGATCCTTTGTCGTCCGCATGCTCTCCCTCCCAGGCCAAGCCTCACCCTGACGCGTTTCTTATGGCTGAAGTGACCCAGGGTGGATCGTCTCGATCTTCTTTTGGCCCGACTCTGTCTGTCATCAATCACCTGAATAGCGTGTGGCAATTTGCGAGCCCATTGGTGGCTACAGCGGACGGCCTATTTCATCCTGTCTGGATTGAAGGCGCGACCGGTCAAGGTGAACTGAAAACGGCAGCGATCAGCGTCGACCACTTTTTGGATCCGGCGCGACCGATAGTCTCAGCGGTCAAACCCAGTTCGCTGGACGTGAGTGATGAGGTCGCCTTACTTTACCGGGGTGACCAACACTACGACACAGAACGAGGTATGTTTACCATAAAGATGGTCCTTCGCAACAAAACGAATAAGCGAATTTTCGGCCCGATTTCCTTGCAAGCTGTTGCCATTAATAGTGAGCTCGGTCCCGTCGAAGTTCTGAATTCCGACAACGGTGAGAGGCGTGCGGGGGCGATCTGGGATCTATCTGACGCTCTCCCAAGAGGGGTACTTGAGCCGTTCAGAACAACGAGGCCCTTTTCCTTGAATTTTCAGCTGTCGCCAGCGAATCGTTCTCACCAGATGAGGCCGTTCGAACTGGTCGGAGTTCAGCTGAAAGTCTTAGCGCAAAAGAACGCCGAAAAGAACAAAGTCCCTCCCAGAAGAGAATAGCCGGAGTGCTCGGTACCGGGGCACCCCGGCTTTGACTTTACTCGTCCGCCTCATACGCGGAGCAAGAAGCGTTCTTCTGGCCCGAGCCATTGGCGTCGGTACATCCATTGTTCTTCTGGCGCCCACTGCAGATTTCCTTGATTGCAGTGCCAACGACAGTCAACTCCGGTTTCGTGTACCTCATGTGCGTTCACCTCCTTTCGATTTAATATTCACTAGCTTGCTAGCTGGCTAGAGATCTTCCCGTGAGAGTAGCTGCGGCGCCGACCCACCTGGCCGGGCGGTAGGTCAAAGATTTGCCTTCCGCTCGTTCGGAGCCATTTTTCGAGTGCAACCGCGCGGGTGAGGGAGGCCAGAAACCTGCCGTTCTCAAGCGAAGCACGTTCAATCGCGCGTCCAAACCGATCCTCATGCAACACGCCGAGGCTAGCCGTCAGCAATTCATCGTCGTCCCGCATGAGGGTGAGCCACGAAAGCCTTCCTCCTTCTGTCTAGAATGACCTTGGGCACAATCCCCGCCAGCGCTCGACGCATCAGTGACCGCCGCTGACCAGGTCGAACCAGTTGGTCCGGCGGAATGGCGTAGAGGAATTCCAGCAGGCTACGATCGAGGAAGGGATAGCGGGCCTCAAACAGCGGTCTAGGTGGTGAAGGCGAGCAGTTCAGCTGCCTTCGCAGAGCATCGAGAGCATTCAGGTTTGCCTGAAAGCTGGGGAGCGGACCAAGAAATCTCAACCGATGTCGATAGCCGCACAGAGCGGTACGGTGTCTTGCAGCGAACTCAGAGCGAAGCCATTCCGGAGTTTGCGCTTGCCCCGGTCCCGCAAACATCCCGTCTGGCAGGAAGTCCGCGAGAGTGTCGAAAAGCAGGTGAAACCAAGGGAGGCGCTTGTTCAACGACCAGGTCACTAATCGACGACTGAAGTTCCGGAATTGGCATGTGGCTATCAGATCGGCAAGTTCTGGTGTCGGCGTTGGTACGCCACCCAGCACTTCATCCCCACCAATACCGGATAGGAGTACCCGATTCCCGTGTGACAATAGGCACTCCTCGAACTGGATAGCAGGATTTCTCGCCGGTTCTACGAAGGGCGCAAACTCAATTTCCTCCGTTTGGCATTGGTCTTCCGCCTCCTCGTCGAATTGCACATCGATGTGCCAGCCAGTACGATCGCGTTTTTCCTCAACACTCGTGAAGTAGGGCCTCTCATTCCAAGCCGGCTCTGAATTATCGTAGTACGAAACAGTGTCGAGGCTAGGTGTTCCGGCCTTTCCCAGGGCGATGACCTCGTCCGCTACGCAAACGATGGATGATGAATCCATTCCTCCACTCAGTTCTGCAATGACCGGCTTCTCCGACCGAAGTCGCCGGCGAACTGATTCCGCAAAAGCAACGCGAAAATGCTCCTCGTACTCTGCATCGCTGGGATAACGAACTCTTTTCAGGGAATCGAAATCCCAATACTTACTGATAGTCTTGACCGTCCCCGTCACTCGGACAAAGGAGGATGGCGGAACTGCGGAGACTCCTTTATATGGGGTGAGATGGGGCGCGGGGAAGAATGCCAGCCATCCTGCCAGATATTCTTTTTCAGGAACTAATGAATGCCCTGCAAATAGGAGCAGGGGATCGAGAATGCTACACCATGTAACCTGCTTCTGGTCGACCATGTAATACAGGTGGCGTGTACCAACGAAATCTTTTGCCAGAGTGATCGACCGATCTTTCGGATCCCAAACAGAGACAGCCCAGTCACCGATAAGCTTGGCGAAACCGATGGCCCCCCAGCGTTGGTACGCTGCAGCGACAATTTCGACATCCGGGGACTTGGACGAGATGTCGCCGCTCATTTCATCCGCGAGTTCGTCGCGGTTATCCAGTCGTCCGTCCCAGGTGAGGATTAGCCCGGACTCCGAAACGTGCGGTTGGACTTCCGAACGCGACTCCTTCGTGGTATGAAAGGCGCGATAGAGGATGCCAATGTTGTTCTTGCAGATGTAGCCTTCCCCGTCTGGTCCATAAGGTGCCAGCACGGGGCGAACTTCGTTGAGATCCTGAGGATCAACGGGCCTGCCGTCGAAATTACACTTGCCGAACTGAGCACTCATGGTCTTCGCCTCTTCCAGTTCAGTCGGTTCCTAACACTTGTCGAGTACCGCATACATCTCACGGATATAAGGCTTGTCATTCACCACGCGGCCGTCGACTTCGACCCAGGCATGGGCTTTGAACGGCATTTGTTGCGCGCCAATCATCATTTGTGCTGGCACTCCAAAGCGTTTCAGCAAACATGCGGTTGCGGCGGATCGCTGAAGACAGAGCACCTGCTTGTAGTACCAAATACACGCCATATCGACAGCGGCGCAAGTCCGGTCAGTCGCATTCGGGAATCCTGTTGCCCTGCCGACCGGATATTCACGAACCTTCCTGTAGAGTGAGGAGAAGCTCCCTCGCGCCAGCAACAAGTCGAAGTAAACTAGCCTCAAGTAGGCTCGCAATACAAGGAACGACATGGAAGGCAAACCTCCTGTTAAACACTCAAACTCAGCTGACTGCAGAGAAAGGCCATTCTGTCCGTCAGCGCTTCCACTCGTTCACTCAGAGGCAACACCGGCGAATGTCCGCGATGACAGCTGTAGTCGAGGAAAATTGGCGATTCCGAGCTGTTGGCTGCCTGCAACCGCGCCGTCATCTTTCTCGCATGAAGCGGATTGCAGTTCTGGTCGGAATCTCCTGATACGATCATCGTCGCCGGATAGGCTGCCGTCTCGCGCACGTTATGGTATGGGGAGTAACGAAGAAGGGCAGCAAAGTCTTGTGGATCATCGGCGATTCCAAACTCTTCCGCCCAGATGTGAGCGCTATCGAACAAGTGATACCGCAACATGTCAAGCATGGGTACCATGCACACGACTGCACGGAAGAGATCCGGACGCTGCGTCATGGCCGCTCCGACCAGCAGCCCGGAATTCGATCCACCGAAGATTGCCAATTTTCGCGCTTGCGTCCGGCCCGTCGCAATCAACCACTCGGCTGCCGACAAGAAATCATCAAATGCGACCTGCCGGTTTCGCCGCTTGGCAGCTTGATGCCACTCGGCTCCGAACTCTGAGCCACCGCGGATATTGGGTAGCGCAAACAGGCATCCGCGTTCCAACAGAAAGGTAACGAAGACACTGAATTGTGGGGTCATCGAGACCCCGTAGCCACCATATGACGTCATGATTGTCGGATGGGAGCCACTTTCCAGGACCTCCCGACGTCCAACCAGAAACATCGGAATGCGAGTCCCGTCTTTCGCAGTGAACCAGACCTGGGTATGGCCAAACTCTTCGGAATCGAAAGGAACTGGGCGTTTCGCCCATATCTGCGACTCACACCTTATTGGCGAGTAGCTGCAGATCCGGATGGGTTTCGTGAACGATTCCTGTTCAAACAACAGTTCGCTCTCGTCTTCAGAATCTCCTAGCAGGCGAACGGTGCTTGACTCATCAACTGGCAACTGGCCGAGTCGTCTGCCCTCGATATCGAAAATGTTGACTTCGGCTTTCAATCCGCGGATGTAGGAGGCAAAGATCTGCTCGCCAGCCACTGCCCAACTCTGAATGACGGCGTCATTTTCCGGTATTACATCCAGGAATTCTGGTTCCTGACTTGGCCTCCGGCGGACCTCGACGATCCGGAGGTTCGCTGCATCCCGATCGGTGATCGCTAGGATTCGATCACCTTTCAGCAATGACGGCCCAAATTTGTATTCCGCCTTCTCGATGACGGGTTCTGGACGGCAGTCCCCTTCAACGGGCCAGAGGAAGAAATCAGTGAAAGTCCTCTCGAGAAAATGAAATACGAGAAATCCGAGTTGCTCTGGTCCAGAGACAATGCAAACGCGTAGGTTTTGGCCCTCCCCTGCGAAAAAGATCTCTCGGTCATCGTCAAAACTAGTGCCCAGAACGTGGCGAACTACAGCGCGACGGTGCGAATCCGTGCGCCCAGCCTTCTCGTGGACGTAGTAGAACCATTCTGAACCGGGTGCAAATGCAAAACCGCGCAGATAGCCACGAGGGAGCTTGTCGGGTAGGGTTCTGCGAGTTTGGATATCCAAGAATTCGAATTTGCCGGTACGCTCGCCGCCCTCCTTCACCTCATAGAGCAAAAAGTGGCCATCTGGAGAAGCGTGCAGCGGCTTTACGGCCGTGTATCGCCCGGTGCCACGCTCGTCCGGATCGATCAGGAGTTGATCTTTGCCTTCTGCGCCTTCGCGCAAATAGATACAGAATTGTTCCTGCCCCGGAAGCCGTTTTCTGAAGAAGTATTTTTGCCCGACCTTTTGAATGGAGTCGTAGCTCTCAACATCCAGAAATTCGCGAATGCGCTTTCGAATACGATCACGGCCCGGGATGGCGTCAAGATAGGAACGCGCATACTCGTGTTGTGCAAGGAGCCATTCTCGTGTGCGCGGCGATTCTTGATCCTCGAGCCACCGGTATGGGTCTGTGACGGATGTGCCGTGCAGGACTTCTGTAACAGCTTCGATCGGGGAGAATGGCGGACGCGTCATCAGTTCAGGCATGGCAACCTCCGATCCGTGAACTGGATGGCCTCACGGTTCATCCTCCTGG
>Ga0193726_1002125_pt1 | contig 13876 bp, 11 predicted proteins | sample H2c1metaG_FD_144928 | JGI IMG/M metagenome (GOLD analysis project Ga0193726, IMG submission 144928) | Soil microbial communities from a riparian zone of the East river system, Colorado, United States - H2c1 | ecosystem: Environmental > Terrestrial > Soil > Riparian zone | place: USA: East River... | reverse complement strand
CCGACTACGTGAACTCGAAGCTGATCCTCATGTGGGGCTGGAGTCCCGCCGACGGCACGTTCGGCACCGGCACGCAGCAGTATCTCAAGGAGGCGAAGAAGAACGGCGTGCGCATCGTCTGCATCGATCCGCGCCGCACACGTACCAGTGTCGCGCTCGCCGACGAGCACATTTTCATCAAGCCGTCGACCGATGCTGCTGCTTTGATCGCCATGGCTTATGTGATCGTGAGCGAAGGATTGCACGACCAGGCCTATTGCGATCGCCACGTGCTGGGCTTCGACGAGGCCCATCTGCCGGAGGGCGCCCCCGCCGGCGCCTCCTACAAAGCGTACCTGCTGGGCGAGAGCGACGGCGTGCCGAAGACGCCGGAATGGGCGGCGGCGCTCTGCGGCATGCCGGCCGAGACCATCCGGCGGCTCGCCATCGAATTCGCCACGACCAAGCCCGCGGCCCTTCAATGCGGCTACGCGCCCGGCCGCACGGCGTTCGGCGAGCAGTTCCACCGCGCCGCCTACGCCTTGGCCGCGATCACGGGCAATGTCGGGATCGTCGGCGGCAACTCGGGTGTCAGCAACGGCGCGACCGGTCGCGCCGGCATCAAGAGCCTGCCGCCCGGCACCAACCCCATCAAGTCGAAGGTCTCGACGCCGCTGCTGGCCGACCTTTTGGCGCGCGGCAAATCGGGCGGCTACCCGGCCGACATCAAGGCGATCTACTCGGCGGGCGGCGACCTCTTCAACCAGTGCCCCAACGCCAACAAGATGGCGGCCTCGCTGGACGGCGTGGAGCTGATCGTCGTGCAGGACCATTTCATGACGCCGACTGCGCGCCATGCCGACGTCGTGCTGCCGGCGACCACCTTCTGGGAACGCAATGACGTACACACGCCGTGGGCGGGCGCCGGGCACTATGCGATCTTCATGAAGCAGGCGATCCAGCCGATGTATGAATGCCGCAACGACATGGACATCTTCGCCGACCTGGCGGCGCGCGTCGGCATCAACGACTATGCCGAAAAGACCGAGATGGAATGGCTGCGCGAGCTGACGTCCGAGTCGGTCGCCGACTTCGACACTTTTGCCGAAAAAGGCGTGGCGCGTTTCGCAGCCCCCCAGGATGCGGTCGCCTTTGCGGCGCAGATCCGCGATCCCGAGACCCACAAGTTCACGACGCCGTCGGGCAAGATCGAAATTTATTCGATGGCGCTGGCGGCCAATCCGGATCCTTATGGCCTGGGCCACATCCCGCCCATCCCGACCTGGATCGAGCCGGTGAAGCCCGAGGCGCGCTTTCCGCTGATGCTGTGCAGCCCGAAGTCGCGGGCGCGCACCCATTCTATCCACGATAACCAGCCGCTGCTGGCGCGCATCGATCCCGACGACGTCTGGATGAACACCGCCGACGCCGCCCGGCGCGGCATCGCCAACGGCGAGAGGGTGCGCATCTTCAACGACCGCGGCTCGACGGTGCTGCCGGTGAAGGTCACCAGCCGCATCGCGCCGGGCGTGGTCTCGATCAAGGAGGGCGCCTGGGTGACGCCGGGCAGCGACGGCGCCGACACCAACGGCTGCGCCAACGTGCTGGCCGAGGACCGCTCGGCGCCGTGCGGCGCCACGACCTACAACACCAATCTGGTCGAGGTCGAGCGGGCGGTTTGAGGCTCGTCAGATCTCGTACAGCGAACGCAAACGATCTCCGTCGTCCCGACCAAGGCCCGAAGGGCCGCGTGGAGGGACCTTCTCTCAACAATAAGCTGCCTATCGTTAAGACAAGGTCTCTCCGCTCCGCGCTGAGTTTACCCGAGCGAAGTCGAGGGGCGCTCCGGTCGAGACGACGGGAGTTTTTGGAAGAGGCGACGTATCGCCCGAGCTCGCTGAATCCCCACAACACGAGGATACCCATGACAACGCCGTTCGAGTCCTGCCTCGCCGCACTTCGCCAGCCCGGCTCGCCGGAGACGCTGTTCAAGGCGGTCGACCAGGCGCTCAAGGAAACCGTCGGCCACATCCTGTTCACGCTTCTCTATGTGGCGCCCGACGGCAAGCGGGTGAAGCGGCTCTACACCAATATGCCCAAGGAATATCCTGTCGGCGGCTACAAGCCGGTGACGGAGAGCGACTGGCACAAGCAGGTGATCGGCCAGCGTCGTGCCTGGGTCGGCTTCACGTACGAGGACGTCAAATGGGCGTTCTTCGATCACGAGCTGATCCGGTCGCTGGGCTGCGAATCGGCCATCAATGTGCCGGTGGTTTATGCAGGTCGCGTGCTGGGGACCATGAACCTGCTGGACGCTGCAGGCCACTATAAGGAGTCCGATGCGCGCGCGATCGAGTCTTTCGCCGCCCTGCTGATCGGACCGTTCCTCGACGCTATCGCAGCCGATCCGGGATGAACCCACCATAGTTTCTGCGCTGCTTGGTGCGCAGAAACTCGACGCCAAAAGTTTTGCTTTACTTGTATTCAAGAAATACTTATGTACGACTTGAGCTTGCCTGCAACGGTGAGACGGGGCGACCACGAGCGACGCCCGGACGTTTGTAATTTATCGCGGCCGGCGGGACGGCTAGGTGTTGTGTTGTCGGAAGAGTCCATGACTATGTTGATTGACGTAACGCTTGCGGAAATTGCGGAAACTCCCGGGCGGTGCCCATCGCGCCGGGCAGCGTGCTAGACCGGATGGCGGCGATTCGGCGCCCGCTCTGGCGACGCGGCGGAGAGCGCCCCATATCCTGCGGGCAGCAAGGAGTTTGTTGAATGAATGCGATGCTGGGCGACCTGCCGACCTGGAACCTCTCCGACCTCTATTCCAGCCCGAGCGGGCCCGATCTCGACGCCGACCTGAAGCGGGCCGCTGCCGATGCCGACTCCTTCGCCAAGGCCTACGAGGGCAAGGTGGCAAGCCTGGATGGCAAGGCGCTGGGCGCGGCGGTCGCCCGATACGAGGCGCTGAATGACCTGATGGGGCGCATCGGCTCCTATGCCTCGCTTTATTATGCGCAGGACATGGCCGATCCCGAGCGCGGACGCTTCTCGCAGGACGTCTCCCAGGCGCTGACCGACATCGGCACCAACCTCGTGTTCTTCAGGCTGGAGATCAACAAGCTCGATGATGCCGACCTCGCCGCCAGGCAGAAGGATCCCGCCCTGGCGAAATACGGCCCGTGGCTGCGCGATCTTCGCGTTTACCGGCCGCACCAGCTTTCCGACGAGCTGGAGAAGGCGCTGCACGAGAAGCACGTCGTCGGCCGAGCCGCCTGGTCGCGCCTGTTCGACGAGACCATCGCGCGGTTGCGCTATCCGTTCCGCAACGAGGTGCTGACCGAGCCGCAGATCCTCGACAAGCTCTCGAACAAGGACGCCGCCGTGCGCAAGGACGCCGCCAAGTCGTTCGGCAAGGTGCAGGGCGACAATATCGCCGTCTTCTCGCTGGTCACCAACACGCTCGCCAAGGACAAGGAGATCGAGGACCGCTGGCGCAAATTCCCGCGCCCGCAATCGTCGATGAACCTCGCCAACGTGGTCGAGGACGAGGTGGTGGATGCGCTCGCCTCGTCGGTGAAGTCGGCCTATCCGCGGCTGGCGCACCGCTACTACAAGCTCAAGGCCAAGTGGTTCGGCGTCGATACGATGCCTTACTGGGATCGCAACGCGCCGCTGCCCGAGCATGACGACCGCACGATTCCGTGGAACGAGGCGGAGAAGGTCGTGCTCGACGCCTACCGCGCCTTCTCGCCCGAGCTGGCCGATGTCGGCCAGAAGTTCTTCGGCACGGGCTGGATCGATGCGCCGGCGCGGCCCGGCAAGTCGCCCGGCGCCTTCGCCCATCCCACGGTGCCGTCGGCGCATCCGTACCTGCTGCTCAACTACCAGGGCAAGGTGCGCGACGTCATGACGTTGGCGCACGAGTTGGGCCATGGCGTGCATCAGGTGCTGGCGGCGCGGCAGGGCGCGTTGATGGCCGACACGCCGCTAACGCTCGCCGAGACCGCCTCGGTGTTCGGCGAGATGCTGACCTTCCAGTCGCTGCTGAAGTCGGCGCCCGACAAGTCGACGCGCAAGGCGATGCTGGCCGGCAAGGTCGAGGACATGCTGAACACGGTGGTGCGCCAGATCGCCTTCTACGATTTCGAGCAGCGCCTGCACATGGCGCGGCGCCAGGGCGAGCTCACGCCCGATGCGATCGGCGAGATCTGGATGGCGGTGCAGAAGGAGAGCCTGGGGCCGGCCTTCACCTTCGACGAGGAGTACAGGAACTACTGGTCGTATGTCGGCCACTTCATCCATTCGCCGTTCTATGTCTACGCCTATGCCTTCGGCGATTGCCTGGTGAACTCGCTCTATGCTGCGTATCAGTCCGGCCAGAAGGATTTCCAGGCGAAGTATCTCGACATGCTGAAGGCAGGCGGCGTGAAGCGACACAAGGAGCTTTTGGCGCCGTTCGGCCTCGACGCCTCGGATCCCGCCTTCTGGGACAAGGGACTGGGTGTCATCTCGGGCTTCGTCGATGAACTTGAGAAGCTTTAGCTCGCGAGCATGCCTCCCCACGCTCATGCGTGGGGAGGTGGCCCGAAGGGCCGGAGGGGGCATGAGCATCGGTGCTGTTGCTCATGACCCCTCCGTCCGCTTCGCGGCCACCTCCCCAACTTCGTTGGGGAGGCAAGCTCAATGAGTGACGAAGGCGATTCCCTCGGCGGCCGGCTTGGTCGGTACGCCCGCGTCGGCAGCTCGGTGGGTGGCCTGGCGGTGAAGTTGGCGGGGCAGCGCTATCTCGGCTGGAGCCTCGACCGCGACAAGCATGCGACGGACCTCAGGGCGGCGCTGGGCGGCCTGAAGGGGCCGCTGATGAAGGCGGCGCAGCTCATCTCCACCATCCCCGACGCGCTGCCGCCGGAATATGCCCGCGAGCTGGCGCAATTGCAGGCCAACGCACCGGCCATGGGCTGGGCCTTCGTGCGCCGCCGCATGGCGACCGAGCTCGGACCCGACTGGCAATCGAAGTTCGCGAAGTTCGAGAAGGAAGCCGCGTTCGCCGCCTCTCTGGGCCAGGTCCATCGCGCGACCTTGCAGGACGGCACCGAGGCCGCCGCCAAGCTGCAGTATCCTGATATGACATCGGCGCTGGAAGCCGACCTCAACCAGCTAAAACTCATCTTTGCGATCGGCCAGCGCTTCGATCCCGCCATCCGCACCGATGAGATCCATGCCGAGATCACCACGCGCCTGCGCGAGGAGCTGGATTACCGGCGAGAGGCCAGGCACGTGGCGCTCTATCGCCACATGCTGCGCGACGAGGCCGGCGTGCACGTGCCGGAGGTCGTGCCCTCGCACTCGACCGACCGGCTGCTCACCATGACCTGGCTGCAGGGCGAGCCATTGCTCAACTGGAAGAGCCATTCGCAGGAGGACAAGGACCGGCTGGCCACCCACATGTTCCGCGCCTGGTATGTGCCGTTCTATTCCTACGGCGTGATCCACGGCGATCCGCATCTCGGCAACTACACGGTGCGGCCCGACGGTTCGGTCAATCTGATGGATTTCGGCTGCGTCAGGATCTTCCCGCCGCGCTTCGTGCGCGGCTCGATCGAGCTTTACCGCGCGCTGATGACCGACGACATGGCGCGCGCCGTGGCGGCCTACGAGGATTGGGGGTTCACCGGCCTGACGCATGAGATGATCGCCGTGCTGAACCGTTGGGCCGCCTTCCTCTATGGCCCGCTGATGGACGATCGTCCGCGCCGTCTCACCGAGGGCATGGTCGAAGGCCACGGCCGCGAGATGGCGCAGAACGTGTTCGGCGAACTGCGCCGCATGGGCGGCGTGCGGCCACCGCGCGAGTTCGTGTTCATGGACCGCGCCGCCATCGGGCTGGGCGCCGTGTTCATCCATCTCAGGGCGTCGATCAACTGGCACCGATTGTTCGAGAGCCTGATCGAGGGTTTCGACGTCGAAGCTCTCGCGCGCCGTCAACAGGCCGCCCTGCAAGCGGCCGGGCTGGCGCCCATGGAGTCCTCGCCATGACGCCGGATGGATTGACGATTTGCCCGAGCGATCACGGGCCGAAGGAGACGATGGACCGGCTCGTCGCCGCGGTGACGACCCGCGGCATGACGGTCCTGGCGCGCATCGACCATGCCGCCGCGGCGGTCAAGGTCGGCATGGAACTGCGGCCGACCGAAGTCGTGCTGTTCGGCAATCCGCGGGGCGGGACGCCGCTGATGCAGGTGGTGCAGACGATGGGCATCGACCTGCCGCTCAAGGCGCTGGTCTGGCAGGACGAGGGCGGCAAGACGTGGCTTGCCTACAACGATCCGAAGTGGCTCGCCAAGCGCCACGATGCCCTTGTCGGGACGGACCACGCGCTTGGCGCCATGACCGACGCGCTGGCCGCCGTTGCAAAGGAAGCGACGGAGGCCTGACCGGGCATGAATATCCTGGTGACCGGTTCGTCGGGCTGGCTCGGCCAGATCCTGGTGCCGCGGCTTGCGCGCGACGGCCACAAGGTCGTGGGACTCGATCCCGATCCGGGCCCGACGACGGCGATCGTGGGTTCGGTGGTCGATCGCGCGTTGGTGCATCGCATCATCCGCGAGCACAGGATCGAGGCCATTGTGCATGCCGCGGCGCGCCACAAGCCGCATATCGAGACCCATGACAATTCGGAGTTCGTGGCGGTGAACGTGCAGGGCACGCTCAACCTTCTGGAAGAAGCGGTGGCGCCGGGTTCGACGGTCGACCGCTTCGTCTTCACCTCGACGACGTCATTGATGATCTCGCAGAAGATTCGCGACGGCAAAGCGGGCGGTGCCCGGGAGGCGATCTGGATCGACGAGACCCTCTCGCCGCTCGAGCCGCGCAACATCTACGGTGTCACCAAGCGCTCGGCCGAGGAGCTGTGCCGCTTGTTCAACCATCTGCACAAGCTGCCGATCCTGGTCCTGCGCACCGCCAGGTTCTTCCCTGAGGAGGACGACATGGCGCACGCCATCGTCCAGTCGGGCGAGAACACCAAGGCCAACGAGTTCCTGTTCCGAAGGCTTTCGGTCGAGGACGCGGCCGAAGCCCATGTCGTGGCGCTGGCCAAGGCGAAGGAGATCGGCTTCGACACCTTCATCATCTCGGCGATGACGCCATTCTCGCAAGCCGACTGCCGCGCGTTGCTCGTTGACGCACCGTCCGTCGTGGCACGCTATTTCCCGGATTACCGCAAGCTCTACGACAGGCGCGGCTGGACGATGTTCAACTCCATCGACCGCATCTACGACGCAGGCAAGGCCAAGCGGGAGCTGGGCTTCGAGTGCAAGACGGGGTTCAGGGAAGTGCTGGGCTCTTTGTGAACGTTCTCGGCATGAGCGTTGTAGGTGTCGCCGCACTTCTCAGGCATTCAGAGCCGGAACCGTCGTCGATCGTCAGCTTGTCGACGTCTATCGAATACCTGCAGGTCCTATAATGCGAGCCATCGTCCTGGCGAATGTCAACCTTGCCCTTGGTGCTCAGGGACCATTTGATCCGCAAGACCGTCCGAGGGGGAACCACATCGTAGACGAAGTCAAACACCCCGTTTTCCTTGAACTCGATCGTATGGCGTGAGCCGTCATCGGGTACCCACAAGCCAACCAGTGCCCTGCGGTCTTCTTCCGTAGCCGGTCTGCAAGCCAACAGGCTGCCGCTCATCAACGCCATCAATAACGTGCGGCTACCTTTCATGCGAACATCACCCCCGCACCTTCGGCATCATGATCATGTCCCACGGGCTCGGCACGTCGCCGTGCGGCACCCAGACCAGGGCCGGAGCATTCAGCGCAAACGCCTTGTGCAGCGCGTCCTCGAGCTGCTTGGCGTCGGAGGCCTTGAAGCTCGCGATGCCGAAACTGTCGGCGAGCCTGCCGAAGTCGGGGTTCTGCAGGTCCGAGGCGATCAGTCGGTTGCCGTAGCGCTCCTGCTGGATGCGCTTCACGTTGCCGAAGGCGCCATTGTCGAACACCACGACCACGACGGCGAGGTTGTGGCGCGCCGCGGTGGCGAGCTCGCCCATCTGGTACAGGAAGCCGCCGTCGCCGGCGATCGCCAAGACCTTCCGGTCGGGCATCGCGGCCTTGGCGCCCAGCGCCGTGCCGAAGCCCCAGCCGAGATTGTCCTGGTAGCCGGGCGAGAGGAAGGTGCGCGGCTTCTCGATCGGCAGCGCCACGCGCGAGGCGAAGCCGATCTGCGAGACCTCGTCGACGAAGATGCCATCCTCGGGCAGCGCGGCGCGAATCGCCCTCAGGAAGCTCATCTGCGGCTCCAGCCGCGACAGCCGCTCGGCGAACCAGGCGCGATGGCCTTTCAGCTCCTGGGCGCGCGAGTGGCGCGGGCGATTGTGCCTGGCGAGCGCCGCGATCAGGGCGCGCAACTGCGGGGCGGCGTCGCCGACCAATGCCACGTCGGGCTTGGCGTAGCGGTCGTGCTCGTCGGGATCGATGTCGAGTCGCACGACCTTGAGGTTCCGGTCGATGCCCCAGTTGCCGTTCTGGATGAAAAAGCGTGTGCCGATGGCCAGCACGGCATCGGCGTCCTTCCACAGGCGATGGCCGACCGGCATGTCGACGGCGAGACGATGCGAGCTCGGCACGACGCCGCGGCCGCGACGGTAGGAGCTGACCGGCGCCTCGAGCATCTCGGCGAGCTTGATCACTTCGGGGCTGGCGTCGAGCGCGCCGCCGCCCACCACGATGATCGGCCGCTCGGCGGCGCCCAGGATTTTGGCGGCGGCCGTGATCGCCTCGTCGTCGATCGATTCTGGCGGCAACGGCAACGGCTTGTCGGGCAGGGTGACTTCGGCGCGCTTGGCCCAGGTGTCGAGCGCACATTCCAGCGCCACCGGCCGCGGCCGGCCCGAGGTGGCGTGCCAGATCGCCTGCGAGACGAGGGTCGGCGCCTCCTGCGGGCTGCGGATGCGCTCGGCCCATTTGGTGATGTGGCGCATCAGGCCCAGCTGATCGTGGATCTCGTGCAGATGGCCGTGGCCCCTGTCGATGTCGGCCTGCGGGATCTGGCCGATCAGGCCGATCACCGGCGCGTTCATGCCGTAAGCGGTGAGCAGTGCGGCGCCGGCATTCAGCAGGCCGGGGCCGGGCACCACGGCGAAGGCCTGCGGCTTGCCGGTGGCGAGGGCCGCGCCCAGCGCCATGTAGGCTGCCGTCTGCTCGTGACGCGGATGGATCACGCGCAGGCGGCCCTCCGTGTTGTTGGCTCCCGCGTGGTAGAAGGCGTCGAACAACGGATCGTTATGCAGGCCGGGCAGGGCGTAGACCGTGTCGAGGCCGTGGCGCAGGAGGGATTCGACCGTGGCTTCGGCGGTGGACAGACGCGGCATGGTGACGGCTTACAGACAGCTATGGTTCCAATCAAGGCGCGCCGCATGCGGCTGATCCTGTTCGCGCTCTTCCTCTTGGGCGGCGCGGCGCTCGCCGTGACCTTGCTGGCATGGCTCGCTGAACGTCGGCTCGACCAGTTGGCCGAAGCCTGGTCGTTTTCGGACGTCGCCAAGGTGCCTGCTGTCGACGTGGTGCTGGTGCTGGGCACGGCGCCGATCGGACCCGAGGGCGGACGCAACCGCTACTTCGTCTATCGCCTCGATGCCGCGGCGGCGCTGTGGCAGGCAGGCAAGGCGAAATACTTCATCGTGAGCGGCAGTGGCGAGGAGCCCACCGCCATGCGCACCGGACTGATCGAGCGCGGCGTGCCGGCCGAGGCGATCCATCGCGACCCGGCGGGCTATCGCACCTGGGACTCGGTGCTGCGCGCGCGCGACGTCTACGGGCAGAAACGCATGGTGATCGTCTCGCAGCCCTTCCATCTCGACCGCGCGCTGTTCCTCGCCCGCCGCGCGGGCATCGAGGCCTGGGGCCTGGAAGCCCGCGACGTCGACACGCCCTACAGCGTCTTCACCGAGCTGCGCCGCTATCCGTCCGCGCTGCGGGCTTACTACGACGTGTGGACGGACGCGCCGGCGCGCGAGGACGGCAAGAAGATCACCATCGGAGTCGATCCGCCGTCTTAGCTGGGGGCGCGCGACTCCAGTCGCGCGTCTTCGTCGGCGCATAAGGAAGATCGCGCCACTGGAGTGGCGCGCCCCCAGCGATGAGGTTACCGCAGCCGCCCCTCGGGAATCGCCGCCATGTCGCGCAGCTCGGGCAGCGGCGAGACGACGGGCTTGCCGGCGAAGTGGTTGTCGAGGTTCTGTTTCACCAGGGACGTCATGCGCCGCTGGGCGTGCTCGGTGCCGCCGCCGAAATGCGGCGTCATCACCAGGTTGTCGAGCGGCAGCAGTTCCTGGCCTTCGTACGGCTCCTCGTCGAAGACATCGAGCGCCGCGCCCTCGATCACGTTGTTGCGCAAGGCGTTGGCCAGCGCCGCCTCGTCGACCGCCCAGCCGCGGCTGATATTCACCAGGTGGCCGCGCGGGCCCAGCGCCTTCAGCACCTCGGCATTGATGATGTGCTTGTTGGAGGCGTCCGAACGCAGGCAGACGATCAGGTAGTCCGCCCAGGCTGCCAGCGCCATCACGTTGGGGAAATAGGCATAGTCGACATCGCTGCGCTTGCTGCGGTTGCAGTAGCCGATCTCGACATCGAAGCCCTTGGCGCGCTTCGCGAACTCCATGCCGATGGCGCCGAGGCCCAGGATGCCGAGCTTGCCGCCAGTCAGGCCGGCGATGGCGCCGAACCGGTTGGGGATGCGCTTGGTCCAGTCGCCGCGCCGGATCATCTTGTCGGCGCGCACGATCCTGCGCGTCGAGGCGAGCAGGACGCCGAAGGCCATCTCGGCGACGTCGGGCGCGTTGGCGTCGGCGCCATGCGTCACCATGATGTTGCGCTTGCGCGCCGCCGCGAGGTCGATGCGCTCGTAACCCGTGCCGTAGCAGCAGATCAGCGACAGCCGCGGCATCGAGGCCATCAGCGCATCCGACACGCCGACGCTGCCGGTCGTCACCAGCGCCTGCACGTGCGCTTGGGCGACGGCCGGCACCAAGGCCGGATCTGGTTTGTCCATGTGTCCGGCGATCTCGTAATTCTCGGAGAGTACCGCAAGCGTGGTCTTGGTGAAGTGGAAGCCGGTGAGTATGACGGGACGCTGAACCATGCACGCAGTATGACGTAGCGGATGGCGTCGTAAATCGTCTTATCTGTCCGCATCCACGCGGCGAAAAACCGCCTTGGCAAAGAACGGCACGCTGTGCAAGGTGCGCCGCTAAATCAGCCTTCCTGCGTCTCCAACCGGCCCAAGCCTCCATGAAAATCGCCATTGTCACAGAACGTCGGCCGCACGAGACCCGCGTGGCCGCGACCCCCGAGACCGTCAAGAAACTGAAGACACTGGGCGTGGAAGAGATCTTGATCGAGGCCGGGGCGGGGACGGCGGCGTCCTACACCGATCACGCCTATACCGATGCCGGGGCAATGATCGTGCCGGATGCCGCGTCGGCGGTGTCGGCGGCCGACATCGTCTTCAAGATCCAGCGGCCGATGTCGGCGATCGAGGGCGTGGACGAGATCGGCCTGTTGCGTTCGGGCCAGGTGCTGATGTCGCCGCTTTCCGCGCTCACCGACCGGGAGCTGGTGCAGGCATTGGCCACCAAGGGCGTGACGTCGTTTGCGCTGGAGCTGATCCCGCGCATCACCCGCGCGCAGTCGATGGATATCCTGAGCTCGCAGGCCAACCTCGCGGGCTACAAGGCGGTGCTGCTGGCGGCCAACAACTACGGCCGCATCTTCCCGCAGATGATGACGCCGGCCGGCACCCTGGCGCCGTCGCGCGCTTTCATCATGGGCGTGGGCGTGGCGGGCCTGCAGGCGATCGCCACGGCGCGCCGGCTGGGCGCGATCGTGACCGCGACCGACGTCCGGCCTGCGACCAAGGAGCAGGTCCAGTCGCTCGGCGGCAAGTTCGTCGCCGTCGAGGACGACGAGTTCAAGGCGGCCGAGACGTCGGGCGGCTACGCCAAGGAGATGAGCGCCGAATACCGCGCCAAGCAGGCGGCGCTGGTGGCCGAGCACATCAAGACGCAGGACATCGTGGTCACTACCGCACTCATTCCCGGCCGCAAGGCGCCGGTGCTGGTGAGCGAGGACATGGTGCAGACCATGAAGCCCGGCTCGGTGATCGTCGACATGGCGGTCGAGCAGGGCGGCAACTGCCCGCTCTCCGAATACGGCAGGATCGTCGAGAAATACGGCGTGAAGATCGTCGGCCCGGCCAATCTGCCGGGCGAGCTCGCGACCGACGCCTCCGCGCTGTTCGCGCGCAATCTCTTGAACTTCATCACGCCCATGGTCGACAAGGAGACCAAGGCGCTCAAGATCGATACCAGCGACGAAGTCGTGAAGGGCACATTGGTGACCCAGAACGGCCAGATCGTGCACCCCTCGCTCAGCCAGAACTAGGAGCGGCCAATGGACGACAGACTTGCCGGTGAAGCCGCCAAACTCGCGACCCAGGCGCAGGATCTCGCCACCAACCTCAAAGGCGTGGCGCAGCAGATCATCGACATGGCCGCGCAAGGCACGCTCGCCCTGCCCGACGGTCACATGCCGTTCGTGTCGCTGCTCACGATTTTCGCCCTGGCCTGCTTCGTCGGCTATTACGTGGTCTGGCGGGTGACGCCCGCGCTCCATTCGCCGCTGATGGCGGTCACCAACGCCGTGTCGTCGGTCATCATCGTCGGCGCGCTCCTGGCAGCCGGCCTGAAGGGCCTGGGCGCCGCGCAACTATTCGGCGCCATCGCCGTGGCGCTGGCCGCCGTCAACATCTTCGGCGGCTTCATCGTCACGCACCGCATGCTGTCGATGTTCAAGAAGAAGCCGGTCAAGAAGTAGCGGGCGGGGAAATACAAGGGATGATCACCCAGGAACTGGCCGCCTACGGCTATCTGATCGCGGCCATCTGCTTCATCATGGCGCTGCGCGGGCTTTCGTCGCCCGTGACGTCGCGCCAGGGCAACCTGTACGGCGTCATCGGCATGGTGGTGGCGATCGGCGTCACCATCGCCACCCCGGGCGTGGTCTCGCCGTGGCTGATCGTGGGCGGCCTTTTGCTCGGCGGCGCGATCGGTGCCCTGGTTGCCATGCGCATCCAGATGACGGCCCTGCCGCAGCTCGTGGCTGCGTTCCACTCGCTGGTCGGCCTCGCTGCGGTGTTCGTGGCGGCGGCGGCCTTCGTGTCGCCCGACGCCTTCGGCATCGGCTCGCCGGGCCACATCAAGACGCAGAGCCTGATCGAGATGGGGCTGGGCACGATCATCGGCGCCATCACCTTCACCGGCTCGGTCGTGGCCTTCGCCAAGCTGCAGGGCCTGGTCACGGGCTCGCCGCTCGTCTTCCGCGGCCAGCATCCGATCAATGCCCTTTTGGGCATCGCGCTGGTGGTCCTGCTGGTGTGGTTCGCCATGCGCGGCCATCCCATCACCTTTCTCCTGCTGATCGGGCTGTCGCTGGCGCTGGGCTTTTTGCTGATCCTGCCGATCGGCGGCGCCGACATGCCGGTCGTGGTGTCGATGCTCAACTCCTATTCGGGATGGGCTGCGGCCGGCATCGGCTTCACCCTGGGCAATACCGCGCTGATCGTGACCGGTGCGCTGGTCGGCTCCTCGGGCGCGATCCTGAGCTACATCATGTGCAAGGGCATGAACCGCTCGATCTTCAACGTGATCCTGGGCGGCTTCGGCACCGACAGCTCGGCGGCGGGGGCGGCGCACGCCAAGACCGACAAACCGGTCAAGGCGGGCTCGGCCGAGGACGCCGCCTTCCTGATGCAAAACGCCCAATCGGTCATCATCGTCCCGGGCTACGGCATGGCGGTGGCGCAGGCCCAGCATGCCTTGCGCGAGATGGCCGAC
>Ga0193726_1002124_pt1 | contig 13880 bp, 15 predicted proteins | sample H2c1metaG_FD_144928 | JGI IMG/M metagenome (GOLD analysis project Ga0193726, IMG submission 144928) | Soil microbial communities from a riparian zone of the East river system, Colorado, United States - H2c1 | ecosystem: Environmental > Terrestrial > Soil > Riparian zone | place: USA: East River... | reverse complement strand
AACCGCTCAAAATTAAGAACTTTGGGTCAAAGTTGCGGTCCAGCAACTCTCTGAGGACCCTCAATAGCCCCATGCATGTGATGAATGCGAGCCCCAAAAGGACGGCGATGATGAGAAGCATATGCATGGTGAGGTCTGCCGTTGCGGTGGAAGACAGTGCCCGTTGATGTTGCAATTCTGGGTGGCCCTATCTCTCGACCCATTGATCGGTAAATATCACCGGCGCCCAGACGTAGCCATTCGCCTCCTTGCGCAGGCGGCCCACGCCGGGAAATGGCATGTGCGGCCCGGCGATCATGACGCCCTCGCGTGCAAGCGTCGGCAGCAACTTGTTCCGCGTCGCTGCAGCAGCGGCGTGGTCGATGTCAAAGACCACTGTAATGTCGGGATGACTCAGCTGGACAAGCTGTTCATGAATCGTATCGCCCCAAAACAGGACTTTTTGTCCCTTTGAGGAAAATTCATAGCCAGTGTGTCCCGGGGTGTGGCCATGCAATGCAACGAGCTGCATCCCGTCCATCAATGCCTCGGAGTCGCTGAACGTGTGCCACTTGCCGGCCTTGATGTACGGCGCGGCGATGGCCTGTGCGCTCTGGAAGAATGGCTGCGCATCCTTCGGCGCTTTGGCGGCGATCTCCGTTGACAGCCAAAAGTCACTCTCAGCCTTGGAGACGAAGACATCGGCGTTGGGAAACACGCGCTTTCCGTCCCGACTGGTGAGGCCCCCGACATGATCGGAGTGAAGGTGCGTAACCAAAACGCGGTCAACCTGTTCCGGCGCGTAGCCGGCATTGCGCAGGCTGTCCACCAAACGACCGAGAGATCCTCCGCCGAACCATGTGCCGGCACCTGCGTCGACGAGGATCAGTTGCTTGCCGGTGTTGACCAAGAAGCCGATGTCGCCCGTGTCCAGCAGGTGAGGATCCTCCTTCGAAGCGCTCTTGACGCGATCCATGGTCACTTTCTTCGCAGTCAGCCAATGCAGATCGAATACAGCGGCGCCATCGAGTAGGGCGGTTACTTCGAGATCGCCGACCTTCATCCGGTAGAAACCGGGCACCTGATCATGGTGCTGGGGTGCAGCAGCCTGAGCGGGGTTCGATTGGCCAACAAAACTGGCCAGGGCCACTAGAAGGAGCGCAGCGAAGGGCCTCGAATTTCTGTTGAACAAGCGTCTGCTCCTGGGTGAGTCGGTGATTATAATGGCGACCGCAATTATTGAGTTGCGCTATAATGGCGACTGCAATCTTTGATGTCAAGTCGGTCCTTTTACGCGAGAGGCGTGCAATGAAAGTCACTAAGGAAAAGGTCACGGAGAATCGCGCGGCGCTGGTGAAAGCGGCCGGGCGCCTGTTCCGAGAGCGCGGCATCGACGGTGTCGGCGTCGCGGAGATCAGCAAAAGGGCTGGTTTGACGCACGGTGCGCTCTACGCCCAGTTTCCCTCCAAGGAGGCACTGGCAGCGGAAGCCTTCGCGTCCGCCCTGAAACCGGGCCTGGAAAAGATGGCGGCGGACCGGGATGGCCGACCCGCCACCTTTACCGATGTCCTTGATGACTACCTATCCTTCGAGCACCGCGACAACTTGGCAGGGGGCTGCCCGATGTCGGCCTCCGCCAGTGAGATCGCGCGACAGGACAAGATAGTCGGCGAGCGCTTCACGGAGGGGTTTGAGCAATTAGTCGCTCTAATCGAACCTAGTCTCGGCGCCTCTCCTCTCAACGCAGATAATCGTCAGCGTGCTCTGGCGATGACGGCGGCGATGATCGGTGGCGTCGCCGCATCGCGCGCGGTCGCTAAGGTGGACTCGAAGCTGTCGAATCAGATCCTGCGGGCGGTCCGACAGATTGTCGGCGAGATCGGCGGAGAAGGGGTGCAGGTTGATGGAGCGCGAGGGAGGGCGCGGGCGGCGAGGAAGCGTGCGCGTTGATTGCGTACGGCAGTTCGTCGCCAGCTAAGCTGGAGTCCTCTGCCGCGGACTACTCGACAAGTGAGACTTCTATGATGGTCTGAACGGAGGTCATGAGTTTGTGCACCGGGCACTTTGACGCAACGGAGAGCAGCTCCCGACGTTGCGCATCGGTTAGATCCCCGCCCAGTTTCAGTTTGGTATCGAGGCGGTAAATGCCGGTCCTTTCCTCTGACTGATCGCGTTCAACTCTGACCTCTATGTTTTCGACCGGAATACTCTTGCGGTTTGCATACCAAAGCACTGTCAGCGCTTCGCACGCACCGAGCGCCGCGTCATACAGGTCATGGGGATTGGGCCCCAGCTCTTCGCCGCCGTCACCAATACTTGCATCGGCGGCAAAAATATGTGGTCCGATGCGGACCTCGTGGCGCATTCGCGCCGTTGGATCTCGTACGATTGTGACCGCCATCGTTGTTCCCGTGTTAACAGTCCGCGGCGCGGAGCAAACCTCCGCGCCCGCAAACGATCAGTTAATGGTCATACCGCCGTCGACGTTGAGGATATGGCCGGTGATGAATGAGGCTGCGTCTGACGCGATGAAGACAATCGCGTCGGCTTGCTCCTCCGAGATGCCGAGGCGAGCCATGGGTACCTGCTTCACTAGTTCCGCTTTGTTCTCCGCTGTGTGAGTAAATCTGGTCAACATGCCCGTGTCCACGGGACCAGGGGCCACGGCGTTCACGCGGATTCCTGACTTGACGACCTCGAGAGCCACCGACTTGGTGATGCCCTCGACGGCATGCTTGCTAGCCACGTAGACCGCGGCGAATGCCGCGCCCTCGTGCCCGTAGGTAGAGGATATGTTGACAATGCTGCCGCTACCCTGCTTCTGCATGACACGCACTTCGTGCTTCATGCTCAATAGCACGCCGAGAACATTCGTGTCGAACGTCGCCGCGTAGCTTTCCGCAGTTTGGTCAGTAATCGGTCCAACCTGGCCTTCGGTGGCGGCATTGTTCACGGCGACATCAAGACGCCCAAACCGTGTGATGGTCTTGTCGACGGCATTGCGGATATCCTCCTCCTTGCGGACATCGGCGTTGATGAACTCGGCTTCCGAACCCAAGGAACGGAGCTCCTTTACCAGTGCCTTGCCGGCCTCGTCGCGACGACCGGCGACTACCACTTTTGCCCCCTTCTTGGCGAAGGCGACAGCGGCGGCGCGCCCGATGCCGGTGAGACCACCGGTAATCAAAACAACTTGAGTACTCATTCTACAATCTCCTAGGTTGTGCCGCCGACGACCGGACGGCATTTGGTTTAAGCAACTTTCACTTGCAGGGCGAGATCCAGAAGGGATTGCCGAGCATCACCGAACAGCATTGAAGTCTTGGGGTCGACGAACAGGTCGTTCTCCACGCCGGAGAATCCCTTGCCTTTGCCTCGTTTGAGCACGAGAACGCTCTTCGCATCCTCTACCTTTAAAATCGGCATCCCAAAGATCGGTGATGCCGGATTCGTGCGAGCAGCAGGATTCACGACATCGTTCGCCCCAACGACGATTGCAACATCAGCTTCGACAAATCGTTCATTGATTTCGTCCATGTCGATGAGCTTGTCGTACGGAACCCCAGCCTCGGCCAGCAAGACATTCATGTGTCCGGGCATCCGCCCTGCGACAGGGTGAATGGCGTATCGGACATCGCCCCCGCGCTTCTCGATCAAATCTCCCAGTTCGCGCATTTGATGCTGAGCCTGCGATACGGCGAGGCCATATCCGGGAACCATGATGACGCGTTGAGCGTAGGCAAGCCGCAACGCGGCGTCCTCCGCGGTTGTGGAGGACATTTCTCCCTCGGGGCCCGGCGCGACGAGCGTGGCAGCATCCGACGATCCAAATGCCCCGAACAGCACGTTCGCGAACGAACGGTTCATTGCCTTGCTCATGGCAATCGCAAGGATCAAGCCGCTGAGACCGTCCAGTGCACCGACGATAATCAGGATGTTGTTGTCTATGGCGAATCCGGTCGCGACCGCGGCGAGTCCGGCGTACGAGTTGAGCAGCGACACCACGACCGGCATATCCGCGCCGCCAATCGGCAGAACGAAAAGGATTCCCAATAGGACGGCGAGCGCGACCATCACGCTGAAGATCACGACGTGGGCCGGAAAAGCGATCAGCCAGACCACGCAGCAGCAGCAGGCCGCAAGTAGAAGGGCATTGATGGTGTTCTGGCCCCGGAAAATCAAAGGCCGCCCCGGCAGAATTTCCTGTAATTTGCCGAACGCCATCAGGCTGCCCGTGACCGTCACGCCGCCGAAAAGGACTTCCAGGCAAAGCGCCGCTACGGTCGATCGGACAAGCGTGCCACCGGAGAAGCCGATGATGTATTCGCCAACGCCCACCAGGGTCGCCGCAAGCGCGCCAAAGGCGTGGCTGAGCGCGATGCGCTGGGGCATCGCGGTCATCGGCACCCACATGCCAAGCGGATATCCGGCAATGGCGCCAACAGCAGCGCCTGCTGCAATCCATTCATACGAGACTATGCGAGCCTGAAAGAGGGTCGCCGCGATAGCGATTGCCATACCAAAGGCGGCCAACTGCATGCCACGCCGCGCACTGTCGGGGCGACCCAGCGAGCGAAGGGCGGTAATAAACAGGAACGCCGCGAACAGGTACGCGACCTGAATGAGAATCTGGCTCATGACGGCGAACCGGCGCTCGAGGCGCTGCCCCTTGTGTTTTCTGTTACTGCGGTTTGGGTACGCTTGAACATCGACAGCATCCGATCGGTGATCAGAAAGCCGCCGACGATGTTCGCGGTGGCGCACGCAACTGCGATGGTGCCGAGCATGGTTGCGAGAATGCCGTCGCCGCTGCCGGCCAGCACCAATGAGGCGACGAGGGAGATGCCGGAAATCGCATTCGTCGCCGCCATGAGCGGCGTATGCAGCAGCGGTGGTATTCGGTTGATGGTTTGGACGCCGACAAAGCCGGCGAGCATAAAGACGAAGAGCTGGATGATAGTCGTTGTTGCCATGATGGAAATCCTTAGGCCGCGGCGACGCGCGTGTGCGCCAGGCTTTGACCGGCAAGCAACGCGCCGCTGATTGGATCTGCGGCGTCCAGGGTCAGTCGGCCCGACCCTTCTAGTAGATGGGCAAGCAAGGCCCGGATGTTGCCGCTGAACATGCGGCTTGCGTCGGTTGCCATAAGGCTTGGCAGGTTTGTTGGCCCCATGATGCGCACGCCGCCCACGGTGACCGTTTGGTCCGGCCGCGTAACCTCGCAGTTTCCGCCCGTCTCTGCCGCAAGATCGACAATGACTGAGCCCGGTTGCATCACGCGGAGCGTCTCGCGATCGATCAGCAGCGGCGCAGGGCGGCCGGGGATTTGGGCCGTCGTTATCACGAGTTGCATCGTCGCCAAATGACTGGAGAGAGCCCGGCGAAGCTGCGCTTGCTGGTCGCTCGATTGTTCACGGGCGTAGCCGCCGGCGCTCTCGCCGACGCCGATATCGACATCCAACGAAACAAATTTCGCGCCCAGACTTTCCACCTGCTCGCGAGCAGCTGCGCGAACATCGAAGCCGTGAACCACCGCGCCGAGCCTACGCGCGCTGGCTATCGCCTGTAAGCCGGCCACGCCGGCGCCAAGCGCAATCATTCTCGCGGGCTTAATGGTACCGGCCGCCGTGGTCAACATTGGGAGCAGGACTCCCAAGGCGCGCGCGCCCTCAAGCACAGACGCATAGCCCGCAATTGAGGCTTGAGAGGAGAGAACGTCCATTGCCTGAGCGCGGGTCGTCCTCGGGATGCGTTCCAGGACGAGATGGATAACCGAGCGCTCGCGCAATCTGTCGCCAAGATCGGGATCGCGGCCGCCGAGCGAAACGAGAATGCGGCCGGCGCGCGGCACTTCATCGACAGCGGGCGGCCTCACCTTGACGACGACGTCGCAGTTCTCGAGGATGTCCCGAGAATCCGCAATCCGGGCGCCGGCGTCCGCGTACACATTGTCATCAAAGCCCGCCTCGCGGCCGGCACCCCTCTCGATGACGAACTCGGCATTTGCGATCAGCTTTCTGATGTCTGCTGGAATCAAAGCGACACGCCGCTCGCGGGCAGCCCGCTCTGCGAGAACGCCGATAACCGTTTGCTGTCTATGGGTGGTCATTGCTTTACCTGCGGCGACTATGTACGTCCGTAGTGGTAACGTCAAGTTAAATCTGTACGTGCATATTGACCGCCGCGGGCAAACACAATAGGATCTGCACTCCGGCATCCGGGTGGAGTGCGCATTGATTTGGTCGGGTTGCGACCGCCAGGCGCGCTTCGAGTCGCTTCTTACCTAACTTTAGAGGAAATTGTGTCCAAACTCTTTACGCCCATCTCGATTGGAAATCTAAAACTGACACACCGCGTTGTCATGGCGCCGCTTACCCGCTCACGCGCCGATCTACCAGACGATGTGCCGAACGATCTCATGGTCGAGTACTACACTCAGCGCGCTTCCAAAGGTGGCCTGATCATTGGAGAGGCGACCACCGTTTCCCCAAGCGCCCGCGGTTGGCTCGCAGCGCCGGGGCTCTATTCCGACAAGCAAGTGGATGGCTGGAAGAAGATCACGGCTGCGGTTCACGCCAAGAAGGGCTTTATGTTTGCGCAGTTGTGGCACACCGGAAGAGCATCGCACGTATCGGTCACGGGCGGACCCGAGCCGGTTTCCGCATCGGTCAACGCAGACTACTGGAATGACCCCGACAAGTTGACCTCAACACCAAGTGGTTGGGTTCAGCCCTCTCCGCATCGCGCACTTCAGATTGCCGAGATCGCGGGGATTGTAGCTGACTACCGCAAGGCGGCAGTACGGGCGAAGCAAGCAGGATTCGACGGCGTGGAACTCCACGCCGCCAATGGCTACTTGATCGATCAATTCCTTCAGAACGGTTCCAACAAACGCACTGACGAATACGGCGGTAGCATTGAAAATCGCGCCAAATTGCTCCTCGAGGTGGTCGATGCCATGACCTCTGTTTGGGGTTCGGATCGCGTAGGCGTACGCATTGGACCCGATGGCAAGTGGAACGGGATGTCCGATAGTGACCCGAAGGCTCTGTTTACCCATGTCGCCAAGCAGCTAAACCGTTTCGGACTGGCGTACCTTCACATCATTGAGCCTCGAGTAAGGGGGAACGTGGTTGTAGCAAAGGGCCAAGGTCCTGTCGCAGCGGAATATTTACGCGCTATTTTCAAAGGGAGGATCGTCGCAGCAGGGGGCTTCGAGCCGGATACTGCCGAGGCAGTAGTGGCCAAAGGCGACGCCGACTTGGTGGCATTCGGGCGCTACTTTGTATCGAACCCTGATCTGCCGACCCGGATAGAACAGCGATTGCCGCTAAGCGATTACGATCGCAACACCTTTTATACGTTTGATGCTCGTGGGTATATCGACTACCCGGCGTACATGGCGGGCGCGCTCGCCGTCCCTTCGGCTTAGGCGCGTGCGGCAGAAGTCGCTTCAATCCATTGAGATCGCTCGAATAACGTCCAGCCTTCCAGGCTGAACCGGCTTGACATGTACTATGTACGGACGTAGTATCCTCGGGTGACTAGAATTTCTAATAAAGATAGAATTTTGGCAAACGGCCTAAAAGTCGTGCTCGAGCGGGGTTACGTGGGTGCCAGCGTGCGTGACATCGTTGAGGCGGCCGGCGTGCCGCAGGGGTCTTTTACCAATCATTTTGCCTCCAAAGAGGCATTTTCCCTGGAAATTCTGGATCTTTACTTCGCAAATAACCGCGCCGCGATAGCGGATACATTACGCAATGAGGCTCTTCCCCCCCTTAAACGGTTACGAGCCTATATTGATTCGAGTATCACCGCCATTAGAAATCACGGCCTCAAAAATGGCTGTTTGGTCGGCAATTTCGCTGCAGAAGCGTCCGATCACAGTGAAATCATTCGCAAGCGGGTGTCGGCAATCTATGCCGAAGTGCGGGAGGCCGTGACGGATTGCTTAAAGGCTGCCGTGAAAGACGGTGAGCTTCCCAAGAATTTTAAGACTAGCGAAGTGGCCACTTTTGTTGTAACGGGCCTACAAGGTGCCTGGCTGGTTTCCAAGGTTGAGCGCGATCTGGCCTTTGCAGAGAACTTCAAGAAAACGTTGTTTTCAACGATCTTGGCCTGAAGCGGCCGAAGCAACGGTACCGGTCCACTAGCCGTCCCCCTGCATCATTTTGCGGCGTAGCAATACGCACGTACACATTTGTCTTGACAGATATGATATGGACGTACATAGTTAAATCGTGATCAGCGAAAGGCAATCGCAGTTCCGGCGCGATGACACACCTGGTGGGCCCGCAACATTGGCGGCAGGTCTGGTGCACGATGGCGCCGGCGTCACCTTGGGCGAGGCCGCAGCCAGAGACGGCTTTGCGGCCGACTTGATCTCGGGCCTGTCCGCACGGCACAAACAGCTACCCCCGAAGTACTTCTACGATGCCACAGGCTCGCGCCTGTTCAGGGAGATTTGCAGCACCGACGAGTACTACGTCACCCGTTCCGAAACGATCCTGCTCCGCAATGTTGCGGCAGAGATCGCCACGGGCATCGCCAATGGAGCAGCGCTCGTGGAATTCGGCAGCGGAGAAAGCGCCAAGACCCGCTTGCTGCTCGATGCAGCACCGCAGCTCTCCACTTACGTGCCGATTGACATCAGCGCGGATGCCCTTTACGAGGCTTCCGACAGGTTGGCGCGGGACTACCCACAACTTAGCGTCGCTCCAGTAGTCGCAGACTTTACCGGACATTTCCGCCTGCCAATTGCTGCGGACGGACTTCCCAGGATCGGTTTTTTTCCCGGATCGACCATAGGCAACTTCGATAGGGATGGCGCAGTGCGTTTTCTGCGGTCGGTGCGACAGGTGTTGGGGATCCATGCGGCCCTATTGGTGGGCGTAGATCTGATCAAGGACCTTTCGACGCTTATTGCGGCCTACGACGATTCCCGCGGCGTGACCGCGCGATTCAACAAGAATCTACTTACGCGGATCAATCGCGAACTCGGTGGTGATTTTGACCCGGATGCCTTTGATCACTTGGCGTTGTGGAATGCGGTGCACAACCGCGTAGAAATCTACCTGGTTAGCCGTAAGGATCAGATCGTCAACGCGGCAGGCAATACCTTCGCGTTCAGGAGGGGAGAGCGCCTGCACACTGAAAACTCGCACAAGTTCACCGTCGCTATGTTTGCCCGGCTGGCCGCAGAAGCGGGCTGGTCTGCGAACAAAACCTGGATCAGCGACGCGCCACAGGTTGCCCTGTTTTGCCTAGAACCCACTCTGCGCGAGAACTTGTGATGGCGTTCTGGGAACTAAGAGTCATGAACCTCAGACCGACAGCTCCAAATGAGATCCCGTCATGAACAGACACAAGAAAGCCCCGGTTGATTTTCTCACGGAGCTTCAAGATCGGCGATCGGACGCCTTTCTCCATATATTTTCAGGAGTTGAAAGCGATGAACAGCAAGCCAATCAAGATTCCAGGACCCGATCATCCGATCGCCATCACGCCGACGAGAGGCCGGGTCACGGTCGTCGTGAACGGTAAGCGCATCGCCGATACTCGAGAGGCCTTGACCCTGAAGGAAGCGGCCTATCCGGCCGTGCAATACATCCCGCGCAAGGATATCGACCAAACGCAACTGCAACGGACATCGCACCAGACGTATTGTCCCTACAAGGGCGAATGCGCCTATTACAGCATTCCTTCCGGCGGGGAACGCTCGGTCAACGCGGTCTGGACTTACGAAGCTCCTTACGCCTCCGTATCCTCTATCCGGGAGTACCTCGCGTTTTACCCGGATCGGGTCGACGCCATTGAAGTCAGCGTCGAACCCTGAGCAGGTCGTCTTGGCGTAGGTCATATGGCAACCGTATCTCCATCGTTGCCGCGCGAGCGCATTATTCGCTGGGACGATCCTCGTGCGTTGGCCGAGGCCGGTCGGGCGATGAGCGGGCGGGATTTCCTCGACGCTGTACTTCGAGGCGCGCTTCCCTCACCGCCGATCTCCCATCTAGTCGGTATCACATTCGAGCGGATCGATGACGGCCGCGTTGAGATGGTGCTGACGCCGCAGGAATCGCAATATAACCCGATCGGATCGGTGCACGGCGGGATCATTGCTACGGTCCTTGACTCGGTCATGGGTTGCGCGGTACACACCAAGCTCCCTCTCGGACGCGCTTACACGACGCTGGAGATAAAGGTTAACTACCTCCGGGGCGTCAATCGCGAGACCGGGCCGATGTCGGCGGTCGGCTGGGTCGTCCACCTGGGCCGCCAGACAGCGATGGCGGAAGGAAGCCTTTCGGATGCACGCGGCAGGCTTTTCGCTCAGGCAAGCACGACCTGCTTGATCTTCGATGTGCCCGATCAGTCGGTGCTTGCCAAAGGCTGAGGGGGAGGGGGATTTCGCGAAGACGCGGATTTCCGCGTTGAACAGATTGCTGTGAACTGGAAACGAGTTCCGATCCAACGGGATTTGAATGACTTCGATTCTTGAAAAGACAACTGGTCTGGTCGCGTTCGTTCGCACAGTCGATGCAGGCTCCTTCAGCGCTGCCAGCCGGCTTATCGGATCAAGCCAGTCCGCAGTCTCGAAAAGTGTCGCGCGCTTGGAACGTCGCCTTGGTGTGCGGCTCATTCAACGCTCAACACGTACCCTCAATCTTACCGCCGAGGGTCAGGCCTACTACGAGAGCGTCGCGCCGCTGCTTCGGAGCATTGAGGAGGCCGAGGACGTTGTCCAGGTGGCTTCGGAAGCCAAGGGATTGCTTCGAGTGTCCGCGCCTCAGGAGTTCGGGAGGACACTTATCGCCGGTTGGGCTCCCGAGTTTTTGGCCCGCCATCCCGGTGTGAAACTTGAGCTGAACGTGACAGACCGAAACGTCGACATCATTCGGGAGGGTTACGACCTTGCATTCCGGATGGGCGCTTTGCGGGACACCGAATTGATCAGCCGCAAGTTGGCGAGCCTTCGCTGGATCCTGGTGGCATCGCCCGCCTATATCGAGCGGCGCGGACGGCCGGAGACCATCGAGGATCTGAGGTCGCATTCGTGCTTGCGCTACGTGAGTTCCGGCCGACCTTGGCCCTTCGCGTTTGCGAATGGAGAGAGCATCGTCCCTGACGGACCGTTTGATACGGACGACAGCGGCTCGATACGCCAAGCCGCCGTTGGCTCGGCCGGGATCGCTTATCAACTCAGGATGACGGTAACTGATCTTTTGACTGAAGGACGCTTGGTGGAAGTACTTCCCCACGTCGCGATGCCGACCCTTCCAGCCTATGTGTTGCATGCCTTTGGCCGCCAATTGCCGATCCGCGGACGGTTGTTCATCGATTTCATCGTCGAGAAGCTGAGCGGTCTCGATCTGTGAATCGGAGGCAATGGCGGACCTCTCCGGACTTCTAGGAATAACTGTTGCTCCACGTGTCCCAATAGTGGACCGACGGGTGACCGCTTAAGCTCCCCTCCGCTGGAAGAAGTTGTTCCCATTAAAAGGTGACCGAACACTTCTCCATTGTTTTTGAGAGTAACGAAGTCAAACGTGCGGCCGAGCCGGCAAGGGCGCCGGCCGTTCCATCTAGGAGAGAGGACAATGAGGATTCTATTGGTGGGAGCGGCCGGCGCCATCGGCAGCGCGGTCGCCGCGGCGCTCGGGCAAAAGCACGAAATCATACGGGCCGGGCGAAGTAGCGGCGATATTCGTATCGACATCACCGATGAGGCGAGCATCTCGCGCGTGTTCGAACAATCGGCCAGGCTCGACGCTGTCGTTGCGGCTGCCGGCGAGCTGCATTTTGGACCGCTCAGTGACATGACAACTGCTCAGCTGGCCACCAGCATCAATTCAAAGTTGCTTGGCCAAGTGAACCTAGTGCGATTCGCAGCGAAATATTTGGCGGACGGCGGCTCCATCACTTTGGTCAGTGGGATTATCGGCGAGCAGCCGGTCGTCGGTGGCGCGAGTGCGGCCCTCGTCAATGCGGCTATTGAGGGCTTCGTACTTGGGGCTTCGGTGGATATGCCGAGAGGCATTCGCATCAACGCAGTAAGTCCCGGAATCGTCACCGAGACGAAGGATTCATACGCTCCCCTTTTCGATGGTTTCGAACCTGTATCTGCGCAGCGCGTGGCGGTTGCGTATGTACGCAGCGTCGAGGGCGCGCAAACGGGGCAGGTGTATCGAGTGTTTTGAGCCGCAAATAAATTGCCGTTCCAGTAGCAACATCAGTGACTCGACGAGAGGAGAAATGAGTATGAACATCAAGCGCAATCATGCCTTGGCCCTTTCCGCGATTCCGTTGGTCATTGCGTGTCTTGCCACGGTACTCGGCCATCATGGCCGTAGTATTGCGGCGGAATCAACAAAGCCTCTCGACGTCGATGTTGCAACAGTAAGCTCCACGACAGTTACGGACTACCAGCAGTACTCCGGGCGCACCGAAGCCATCGATCGGGTCGAGATTCGTCCGCTTGTTTCCGGCACCATAGTGGGGGTGCACTTCAATGACGGTGCATTGGTGAAGCGCGGCGATCTATTGTTTACGATCGACCCGCGACCGTTAATCGCCGAGGTCGATCGCGCGGCTGCGGAGTTGGCGGCTGCGCGCGCCCGTGATGGGTATGCCTCGACGGACGCCGTGCGTGCCCAACGCCTGCTTACCGATAACGCCATTGCAAAACGCGACTACGACCGAGCGCAAAACGCGGCGCGGGAGGCGGCTGCCAATGTCTTGTCAGCCCGGGCCGCACTAGAGCGGGCGAAAGTCAATCTGACCTATACGGCGATCGTGGCACCGGTGGCAGGCAGGGTATCGCGGGCCGAAATGACGTTGGGAAACGTTGTCTCGAGCGGCGCCAATGCGCCGGTCCTGACAACCCTCGTGTCGCTCTCTCCGATCTATGCGTCGTTCGATGTCGATGAGCAAACCTACCTGCGCTATCTCAGCCGCAGGGGCGACTCCGACATTCCGGTTTCGATGGGTCTTGCGAACGAAACTGGTTTTTCGCGTGAAGGGAAAGTGAATTCAGTCGACAATCAAATGGACACGGGCTCAGGCACGATTCGCGTACGCGCCATATTCGACAACACCGATAATTCATTGGTCCCCGGCTTGTATGCGCGCATAAAAGTTGGCGGCGGGGCGCCACATGCTGCCGTCCTCGTGCAGACGACGGCAGTCGGCACGGACCAAGACAAAACCTTCGTGCTGGTCGTCAACGAGTCGAATCGCATTCTCTATCGCGAAGTTGCCATTGAGTCCGAGCGTGATGGCCTATCCGTCGTGACATCGGGACTCAGCCCCGGCGAGAAAATAGTTGTCGGGGGCGTCCAGCGCGTGAAAGCCAATGACCTAGTTCAGCCGCACGAGGTTGCCGTCGCGTCCTCCGCTAAGGCTTCTCAGACAGCCTCTCAATCCTAGCTCCTCTGCGCTCGAGTCGAATCATGAATATCTCAAAGTTCTTCATCGATCGCCCCATTTTCGCAGGCGTCCTATCGGTCGTCATCCTGCTGGCGGGCCTGATCTCAATCTTTAAGCTTCCTTTCGCGGAATATCCAGAGATCATTCCAACCTCCGTCATCGTACGGGCCCAATTTCCCGGCGCCAATCCGAAGGTCATCGCGGAGACCGTGGCCTCTCCCCTGGAAGAGGCCATCAACGGCGTTGAAGATATGCTCTACATGCAGTCGCAGGCCAATAGCGACGGAAACCTGGTTCTCACGGTTACCTTCAAACTCGGTATGAATCCGGACCTGGCCCAGCAGTTGGTCGAGAATCGCGTATCGCAGGCTCTGCCGCGGCTGCCGCAGGATGTGCAGAAGCTCGGCGTCACAACGATTAAAGCATCGCCGGTCATGATTTTGACCGTTCACTTGTTTTCCCCTAACAACAAGTAC
>Ga0193726_1002123_pt1 | contig 13893 bp, 12 predicted proteins | sample H2c1metaG_FD_144928 | JGI IMG/M metagenome (GOLD analysis project Ga0193726, IMG submission 144928) | Soil microbial communities from a riparian zone of the East river system, Colorado, United States - H2c1 | ecosystem: Environmental > Terrestrial > Soil > Riparian zone | place: USA: East River... | reverse complement strand
ATGCGCTCGCGATTGCCCGAGCTTTCCCCGTGCCTGACCAAGATCAGCCTGCTCATGCGCGGTGCGAATCGTGCAGAGCCGCGATTTCCCTGAGCCAGTTGCGGACCGCCGTAACATTCTCCAAATAAAATTGACCGCGGACGCGATCGCCGACGCCAATCGAAATGCCGCCTTGTGCTTCGACAATGGCGAAGCCGTCCTGGTCGGTCAGGTCGTCTCCGGCGAACACCGGCCGCCGGCCGCTGAAGGGGGACTCCTTCATGAACGCCTTGATGGCAGTGGCCTTGCTGAAGCCTCGCGGCTTGATTTCGAACAGCATTTTCCCGCTTTGAATATGATAGTTGGTGCCGAGCGGCTTGGCGATATCGACAATCGCGCGACGCATGGTCTCTTCGAGTTGCGGCGCCATGCGAAAATGCACGGCGATGGTTCGCTCCTTGTCCTCAAACAGCGCTCCTGGATGCGCCTCAACCAGTGCCTTTATCGAAGCGCGGGCGCGATCGAGTTGAGAGTCCACGAAGCTTGCTCCCTGAATCGCGCCGCCGGATTTGCGCCGCTCGACACCGTGCAGGCCCGCCGCAGGCAGTTGCAATGGAGCAAACAGCTCGTCGAGTGTTTCAATTTTCCGCCCGCTCACCAAGGCGACTGCGCCGCCCAGACGTTCCGCAACTTCTCGCAAAAGCGATTTTATGTCGGGGTCCGCGGCGGTTTGCGAAGGTGTGTCGGTGAGCTCGACCAACGTTCCGTCGACATCCAAGAACAAACACCAGTCGAGTGCGGGCGGCGGCGGTGCTTGTGTCATGTGGCAAAAACATAGCCTACGCAACGGCCGCTGCCAATGGCTGGCGCGCATTTATTTGGTGTGTAAGTTTTACACGAAATTGATGCCTAAAATTCGAGACTGTGCAGTCAAAGTTCTGTATTTTGTATTTACGCCACGGGGTTTTATTTGAATACACGGAGACATGATGTTTCGCTCGGTCTTGTTGCGATTCGTCTTGCCGGTCGCACTTGCTTCATGCGTGGTAGCGTACTTCGGACTGCCGTACATCCAGCGACTGCTGACGGAGTGGTTTCGCTCGGACGTTGAATTGCGCGCGCAACTCGTGATGCACTCCATGGAGGAACCGATCACGGATCTCGTCGAAAATGGCAGCGAGGCGCGGTTGCGCGCGTACCTCGCGAAGATCGCCGCGGACGAACGCCTGCTCGCCATCCTGGTATGCCGGTCCAATGGCGCGACCATTTTCAAGTCGGAACGAACGCCCGCCGCGATTTCCTGCGATTCGGAGAGCGGCTCGGTTCCCGCGGGTTCGCGCATCATGCAACTACCCTCGGGGTCGGTGCAGATCTCACGCTTCGATTTCGACGGCGCTCAACCCAAGCCCTTTCGCGTCTTTATGCTTCACGACTTGAGCTTTGTGGATCGCCGTCAGCGCACCGCCAGAGACTTTGTACTGGTGTTTGTCGGCATATCGATATTGCTGCTGGCGTTGTTGATCGTGACGGTCGCGTGGCTGCAGCTGCGCCGCTGGGCGCAAGTCTTGGTCGGAGATATCCGCGGCAGGCGCTTTTTTGGAAATGCACATTCGCCGCGCGAATCATTGCCCATCCTCTCGCAGGTGCGCGAAGTGTTGGCCGAGGAGGAGGAGAAGCAGCGGCTGGAAATCGATTTTCGCGAGAATTGGACGCCGCAGGCTCTGCAGCAGGTGGTGCGCGATCACTTGAATTCCGCGCAGGTGATCATCGTATCGAATCGAGAGCCCTATATTCACAACTTCGATGCGAAGGATCAGCCCTACTGGCAGGTTCCGGCCAGCGGCATGGTGACGGCGCTGGAACCGATCATGCGCGCCTGTTCCGGCGTGTGGGTGGCGCACGGCGCAGGTACCGCAGACCGCGAGACCGTGGATCGATATGACCGGATACGCGTGCCGCCCGATGATCCGAGTTATACGTTGCGCCGTGTGTGGCTGACCCCGGAACAGGAGCAGGGTTACTACTACGGCTTCTCCAACGAGGGCCTGTGGCCTCTGTGCCATCTGGCCTACGTGCGGCCGGCGTTTCGCGCCAGCGATTGGCGCGCCTATGAAGACGTCAACGCCAAATTTGCAGACGTGGTGGCCGTGGAATCAGGCACCGAGAGTCCGGTGATCCTGATCCAGGATTTCCATTTCGCGTTGCTGCCCCAACTGATCCGCAAAAAGATTCCAAAAGCCACGGTCGCTCTGTTTTGGCATATCCCCTGGCCCAATGCCGAGACCTTCGGCGTGTGTCCCTGGAAGCGCGAGGTGCTGATGCACATGCTATCGGCGGACATCCTCGGGTTTCACACCCGCTACCACTGTCAAAACTTTCTCGATACGGTGGACCGATTTATCGAATGCCAGATCGATCGCGAGCACATGACCGTGACGCTGCAGGGTCGTGTGTGCCGCGTCGCTCCCTATCCCATCTCCATCGAATGGCCGCCGCGCTGGCTGGCGCGCCTGCCGGACATTGCCGCATGCCGAACGGCGGTGCGCGAACGGCATGGAATCGGCATCGACGTCACGATCGGACTGGGGGTGGAGCGGTGGGATTTCACGAAGGGCATCATCGAGCGCTTCCAAGCGCTCGAAGTGCTGCTCGACAATGACCCGCGGTACCGCGGGCGCATCAGTTTGCTGCAGATCGCCGCCCCGTCGCGCGGCCAACTGCCGGCCTATCAAGCTCTGCAGCAGCACACCTACAGTGAAGTGGAGCGAATCAACGGCAAGTTCGCGCAAGGCGACTGGCGCCCCATCGTGCTGATCGATGAGCATCAAGAACCCTTGCGCGTATTCGAGCTGTATCGTGCCGCGGATTTCTGCCTGGTCAATAGTTTGCACGATGGGATGAACTTGGTCGCCAAGGAGTTCGTTGCGGCTCGCGATGATGAAGATGGGGTGCTGATCTTGAGCACCTTTGCCGGCGCGTCTCGGGAGTTGCAGGAGGCGGTGCTGATCAACCCCTTCGACGTCAGCGAAACGGCGAATGCCATGGAGATCGCGATGCGCATGGGCCGTGACGAACGGCGTAGCCGGATGAGTTTGATGCGCCGAACCGTCAAGGAAAACAACGTGTACCGCTGGGCCGGGCGTATGCTGATGGACGCCTCGCGAATCCGTCAGCGGCAGAGCCTGCCATCCATGGTGCGCCGTCTCGCCGCGTTCGGCCGCTAGCGGGGTCTAAGGGGCGGCACCGGCAACCGCCGCCCGCTGCGCAAATGCACCGAGCCGCTTGGCCGCCTCCTTCAGAGTTTCATCGCGCTTCGCGGTGCACAGTCGGACCAAAGTCATGTGCGGCGGTTTCGTGTAGAACGGCGACAGCGGAATGACTGCTACTTTCGCCTCGCGAATCAGCCGATCGGCAAATTTCAAATCATCCTCCTGGCTGATCGCCCCGTAGTCCACCAATTGAAAATAGGTGCCGCTCGCCGGCAGCGGCTCGAGTCCGGAACCTCGCAAGAGTCCGGCCAACAAATCACGCTTGGCCTGGAAGAACGCGGAGAGCCCCTGCCATGCGTCCGGGTAGGCGGAAAGATAGCGGGCGATCGCATATTGCAGCGGTGAGGCGATACTGAAGGTATTGAATTGATGCACCTTGCGAAGTGCGCGCGTCATGGCCGGCGGCGCGACGCAATAGCCCACCCGCCAGCCGGTTGCATGCAGCGTCTTGCCGAAAGAAAACACCGCATAGCTGCGGTCGCGCAATTCTGGGTGCGCCAGCACCGACTGATGGCGGCGCTCGTCGAACAGCACGTGTTCATACACCTCATCGGCGATCACCGTGATCGGCCGATCACGAATGCAGGCGGCAAGCTGATCGAGATCCTCCCGCGTTGCCACGCTGCAGCTGGGGTTTTGCGGACTGTTGATGATGATGAGCCGCGTGGAATCGCTCAAAGTGCGGCGCACCTCATCCCAGTCGAAGCGAAATGCGGGAGGCGACAGTGCAATGCGCCGGCAACGGGCGCCGGCGAGGCGCACCGCCGGCTCATACGAATCGTAGGCGGGATCGAAAATGATCGCCTCATCGCCCGGTCCCACGGCGGCTTGAATGGCGTCATACAGGGATTCGGTGCCGCCGCAGGTCACCGTGATCTCGGCATGCGGATCAAAACGACGCTGGTAGCAGGCTTCGAGCTTGTTGGAAATTTGCTCGCGCAGCTCCAAGGTGCCCTCCATCGGTGCATATTGATTGCGCCCCTCGGCAATGACCTCGATCAGAGAATTCGACAGGCGCGGGTCGATGGCATAGTCCGGAAATCCCTGACCGATGTTCAGGGCGTTTTCCTCGATTGCGCGGCGTGACATCACGGTAAAAATCGTGGTGCCGACCTCGGGTAATTTGCTGCTGAATCGCAAATCAATGCTCCAGGTATTGCAGTCCGCCGGCCAGCGAGCGCACGGCGATGCCGCGCTTGCGCAATTCCCGTGCAGCGGCCAGGCTGCGCTTGCCCGTGGCACACACCAGCAGGAGCTCCCGCGCGGGCTCGAGCAGACCAGGGTTCGCCAGCAGATCCGCCATGGGTATGTGCCGAGCGCCGGTGGGCCGCGCAGCGACTTCCTCCGCGGTACGAATATCGATTACCTCGAAGCCGCGCTCGGCGGCGGCAGCCAGCGAGCCCAATGCAATCTCAATGCTTGGATCGTCGCGGGTCAATTCGCGGATATGCGCACACGCCGGAGCCACGCATTCGGCGCGCCGCGGCGCCTTGATCTTCAGACTGGAGAAATTCGTGAAATCCAGCAGCAGCAGTTCACCGGCAAGTTGGCCGCTCATCTGCAACAGAATTTTCAAGGTTAGCAATGCTTGCAGGGTGCCGAACGCACCGGGCACGGGTCCCAGCACGCCGGCCTCGGCACAATTGCCGACCACACCATCGGCTTGCGGCTCGGGCCATATGCAGCGCAGGCAGGCAAATTCAAGCTCCGGCTTGTAGACCTGAAGCTGCCCCTCGTACTGATACACGCTGGCAAAAACCGCCGGCTTTTGCGCGAGCACCGCGGCGTCGTTGATCAAGTACTTGGTGCGAAAATTGTCGCTGCAATCAACGACGACGTCATGGGCGCGAATCAATTCAAGCGCGTTGTCGGCATCGAACTTCGCACGGTGCGTTTCCACCTGCACGGAAGGATTGATTTCAGCCACGGCCGCGCGCGCCAGGTCCACTTTGGGGTTGCCGACTTCGGACAGTGCGTAGATCGGTTGGCGATGCAGATTGCTGGCATCCAGGACGTCGGCGTCGACCAGCCCCAAGTAACCCACGCCCGCGCCGGCCAGATACTGCAATACCGGACTGCCGAGGCCGCCAACACCCACGACGAGGACACGGGCGCGCGCCAAAGCCGCCTGGCCCTTTGCGCCGATCTCTTTGAGCAGCAACTGCCGGGAATAGTCGGGCTGCATCGCCTACTTGGGGTTTAACACCGCGACGCGTTCATGATGGTGTTCCGCGTGTTCCGGCTCCGCGTGCGAATGCTGCGGCGCCGCTGCGCAGCGCTCGCAGTTGACCCATCCGGAATCGCCGCTGCGGTAATGCTCCTTCTTCCAAATGGGCACGCGGTGCTTTACTTCATCGATGATGAATCGGCAGGCATCGAAGGCTTCGCCGCGGTGCACGGAGCTCACGCCGACCCAGACCGCCATGTCGCGTATCTTTAAGGAGCCCACGCGATGGATGCACAGGGCGTGTTTTACGGGGAATCGCCGCAAGGCTTCGGCGACGATGCGATCGCCTTCCTTCACCGCCAGTTCCTGAAACGCCTCGTACTCCAGCCTGGTGACTTCCTGCCCCTCGTTCAAATCACGCACCCAGCCTTCGAAACTGACGTAGCCGCCCGCGCTCGAGGTCTGAAGCTCGCGCCGCGCGCTTTCCGTGTCGATCGCGCTCTCAGTAAAGCGAAAATGCATCAGCCGCCCGCCACCGGAGGGATGAACACGACGGCATCGCCTACGTTGAGCTTTCGCGACCAGTCGCTGAATTCACTGTTCACCGCCACCTTGAGTTGGTCGCGCGACAGTGTGAAGCCGTAGCGGGCCGCGAGCTCTTGGTAGAGGCCGGCGGGCGTGGATGCCGAAGTCTCGAGCGTTTCTTCGGAACGCCCGGCCTGCTCGCGCATCAATGCGTAATATTGAATTTTCAGTTGCATGGGGGCTTGGTCGAGAGTGGCTATGGCTTGTCTATATTCTTCGGGCGTATTCACATTCTCCAACGCGCGAGTATCTTGCGGCTCGAGCAGCCGCGCGCCATGACGGATGAGAAATTTCCGGGGACAGTGCCCGCCGCCGGCCTGATAGTCGGCCAGCGCTTCGGCGGCAGAGGGTTCCCAAATGGCGCAAAGCGGCTCCGGCAATCCATCATGCGCGCTCGTGTACGCCGTGGCGAAGGCGGCCGCATCACGCCGGCGCAGCAGATAATCGAGTGCGGCGTCCGACAGATACGGCAAATCGCACGCCAGCACCAGCCACGCAGCCTTGGGATGCGCGGCGAGCGCAGAGCGGATCCCGGCAATCGGACCTTCTCCCCCAACGGAATCCACAATCATGGGCCGCTGCGCCCGCGTTGGGTCCAAAGTCTGATCGGCGCGCACCGACACGAACACCTGAGTGACATGCCGGCTCGCGAGTTCGAACGCTCGATCCAGCTGCGTTTTGCCCTGGTACTCGAGGGTTGCCTTGTCGCGGTTCATGCGGCGGCTTGAGCCGCCGGCGAGAATGAGTCCGTACACGGGGGAGGAGCTGCTCACGACTCGACCGCCACGTAGCTGCTCTTGCCGCCCTCTTTCGCCAGCAAGCGCACCTCGTTGATGACGATGCCGTGGGATAACCCCTTGCACATATCGTAAACGGTCAACGCGGCGATGCTGGCGCCGGTAAGCGCTTCCATTTCAACGCCGGTCTTGTGATGAACTGTCACGGTGCAGCGAATAATGGCGGTGTCGCCCTCCAAATCAATGGCAATGTGACAATTCTCGATCCCCAACGGATGGCAGAACGGAATGAGCTCATGGGTGCGTTTCGCACCCAGAACTCCCGCAACGATCGCAGTATCGAACACCGGCCCTTTGGGCGAGCGCAGGCCACTCGCGCGCAGCGCGGCGGCGACTGCCGCGGGAAATTTTACGCGTGCCTCGGCGGTGGCACTTCGTTTCGTCGCTGCCTTGTCGCTGACATCAACCATGGTGGGACGGTGTTCGGCGTCCAGATGGGTAAAAGTCATGAGTTCAACCGCCGATGTAGTACATCTCGATCTTCTTCGTCTCGGGCGGATCGCGCCGCAGTTCCTCACGAAGTTCGCTGTAGCGATCGGTTCGCGCAACCCACGCGCCGCGAATGATTCTCAGCAACTCGGCATCATCGGCGCCATCACGCAGGGGGCCCCGCAGGTCGATCCCTTCAGTCGCGAACAGGCAGGTGTAGAACTTGCCCTCGGAAGACAGGCGCGCGCGGCTGCAGGCTCCGCAAAATGGCTGCGATATGGATGAAATGAAGCCGACTTCGCCGCCGCCGTCTTCAAAACGCCAGCGCTCCGCGACTTCGCCGCGGTAGTTTTGCGATACAGGTTGCATCGGCCAGCGTGTATTGATTCGTGCCGCGAGTTCGCGGGACGGCACCACCATCTTAGGGTGCCAGTGATTGCGATTCCCGACATCCATGAATTCGATGAAGCGCACGATGACCGGCGTGCCCCGAAAGTGTTCCACGAGATCGAGTACGGTGTGATCGTTTACGCCCCGTTCGATGACGGCGTTGATCTTGACGGGGGCCAGGCCGGCCGCAATGGCGGCGTCGATGCCGCCCAAGACTTGATCGAGCGCGCCGAAGCCGCCGCTCAATCGCGCAAAGATCTCTTTATCCAGCGTATCCAGGCTGACGGTAATGCGCTTCAAGCCATTGGCGTGCAGATCTACGGCATGATTGGCCAGCAACACGCCATTCGTGGTCAAGGCGATGTCTTCGATTCCCGGAATGCCGGTCAGATCGCCCACTAAATCCGCCAAATTGGCCCGCAGCAGAGGCTCGCCGCCCGTCAGCCGCACTTTGCGCACCCCTAAGCCTGCAAATAATTTCGTCAGGCGCGTGAGTTCGTCGAATGACAATCGCTCCCGCGATTTGAGGAATTGGTAATTCTCGTGAAACTGCTCCTTGGGCATGCAGTAGGGACAACGAAAATTGCATCGGTCCATCACTGAGATGCGCAAGTCATGCAGCGGACGGCCGAGCCGGTCCAGCGGATTCTGTGCGCCACGAATATCGTGAATGATCGAGGTCATGGAACTAGATCACCAACGGTAGACGTTGGCGACGAAGCCCTTGGGGTAGGTATTGGGCCCCGGCGGCAATTCCACGAAGCCATCGGTGCCGGCGAGGCTGAGGAAATCCCCCGAACCATTCGGCGGTTTCGGGGTTGCCCAGGGGCGACCCCAGTCGTCGTGGTCAATAACGACCGGCAAGAAATAGGCGAGCGCATGTTTGAAGGTCACGGGCGCTGCCAATGCCAGCCGTTCGGGCGCGACGCGCTTGGTGCCCATGGCCTCGGCAATGGCGGGAATGACGTAGCGGATCAGGCAAACCAGCGTGGAGACCGGATTGCCGGGCAAGCCGAATACCGATTGACCGTGTGGACCGATGCCGAACCACATGGGTCTGCCGGGGCGCTGAGCGACGTTGTGAAACACTTCTTGCACACCCAGCTGCATGAGCGCTTTGGGCACGAGATCGAACTTGCCCATGGAAACGCCGCCGCTCAATACCACGACTTCATGAGTGGTCAAATGCAGGGACAGCCGCTCGCGAAGAAGATTCTCATCGTCCAGCACATGATCGTCGCCCACGCGGCTGAAGCCGCGCCGGCGAAATGTCGCTGCCACTGCGTAAGCGTTCGAGCGCCGCACTTGAAATTCTTCGATGGGATCGCCGGGCTCTATCAGTTCATCCCCGGTCGACACGACCATAATGGCCGGCTGGCTGCTCACGCGCACCCGTGCCATGCCGGCGGAGGCCGCCACCGCGACTTCCGGCGCGCGCAATAACGTGCCGGATTCCAGCAAGAGTTGGCCTTGCCGGCTATCGGCGCCGCGCCGGTGAATGTTGTGATAAGGCGAGCTCACGATCACCGTGTTGAGCGACGCGAATCCATCGGCAACATCCACCTGCTCAATGGGTATGACGTTGTCGCAGCCGACGGGCAGTATCGCGCCCGTCATGACTTCGATCGCATGATCGGCGCTCTTGAGCTTCGTCGCCGGCGCGCCGGCGGCTTGAATGCCCTGGATGTGGAAGCGTCGTTGGCCTCCTCGCAACGCCTCACTGTCGACCGCCATGCCGTCCATGGAGACCCGATCAAACGGCGGGGCGTCGCGCTCCGCGTAAACATTCTCGCGCAGAGTTCCACCGACACACTGCGTCAATGGCAGTGATTCGATGGGCAAACACGTCAGCCGAGAGTAGATCGCCTCTTCGGCCAGACGCGGGGTAATGAGCGTAGCGGCCTGCATAATTCAAAGTCGGCGGCGGGAGAGAAATCCGCCGCCATGAAAATTATTGAACGTTCCTGGCTTTGTAGATCTTCAGCTGTTCATTGAATCGCCCAACTACGGCTTGTAGCTCATCGACCGCCGCATCGTTCTTCTTGATATACATTTTGTGCTGCTGGTCTGCCTTTTTCTTCTCATCGGCCGTGAGCTTCGAAGGGTCCGCAGGTGCGGGCACGTCCATTTCCAGCTTGAGGCAATCCAAATACATGTTCATCTCGCCGTTGTAGCGTTTGAAATCCTGCGCTGCGGTAACCATTTGCTCCTTGGTCGCCGTTTTACCATCGGGGGGGGTGGCCGGCGAGGCCGGGTAGGAGCATGTCGCCTGTGCGTGGGCAGCCAATCCAAATGTGAAAACAAGCGTGAGCGGTATCCAAGCCTTCATCGGGAGTCCTCTAGTTATCGAGACGAATGAGGTGACCATGAGCCAGTATGATCTTACGGCCAAGGGACCAAGGCCGCCAGCGCAGCGACAATAAGCTGTAAGCATCTGATTTGGCAGATTTATTTGAGCAGCGGGGAGGCGCATAGTTCCCGCTATAGTGTGAACTCACCGTGTGCACCGGGAAATCTCCGATTCCAAATGTCGAAATTGTCGGGCGCGGTTCGACTAGGTAACGGCGAATCACGCCTCAATCGTCAGGAAACTACACATGAACTACCTTTTACTCATTTACAGCAATGAAGCGGAATTCAAAGCCTTGGGCGAAGCCGCACTCAAGAAAATGTCGGATGAATACACGGAATTCACCAAGTCAATTGTGCAAGGCGGGCAGTTCAAGGCTGGAGATCGATTGAAACCCGCCTCTACGGCCTCGACGGTGCGGGTGCGCAACGGCAAGGCGGCCATTACCGATGGACCGTTTGCAGAGACGCGCGAGCAGCTGGGCGGCTACTACCTGATCGAGGCCAAGAATCTCGATGAAGCGACCGCCATCGCGGCCCGCATTCCGGGCGCGAGGATCGGCAGCATCGAAGTGCGGCCTATCTGGCCGCTGACGGGCTGAAGACGCCGCCGACCATTCGCCGCATGAGCGCAAGCGCTGCCGGCAATGTCGAAGAAGTCTTTCGCCGGGAGGCGGGTCGGGTCCTCGCGACTTTGATCCGCCTGCTCGGCGATTTCGATTTGGCGGAGGAAGCGCAGCAAGACGCCTTTGCGGCTGCGATCGAACAATGGCCGGCGCAGGGAATGCCGGACAATCCGCGGGCGTGGCTGATCAGTGCGGGGCGCAACAAGGCGATCGACCGCATACGCCGCGAAGTGTTTTTTCGGGAAAAAATCTTCGATCGTGAGCTCGCCGTCGCGCAAGGCGATGTGCTTGCGGAGATTGACGAGTCGGATGAGGCGATATTCGGCGACGATCGGCTGCGGCTCATATTCACGTGCTGCCACCCAGCGCTCAATGCCGAGGCGCAAATTGCGCTCACGTTGCGCGAAGTGTGCGGACTGTCCACGCAAGCCGTGGCCCGTGCTTTTCTCGTCAGCGAAGAGACCATGGCGCAACGCCTGGTGCGTGCCAAGAGAAAAATCCGGGACGCGGGAATTCCCTACGAGACGCCGGACCCTGCTGTGCTCGATCAACGAACCGACGGCGTGCTTGCCGTCGTGTATGGCGTGTTCACCGAGGGCTATGCCGCCACGGCAGGCGCTCAGCTCATTGATGTGGAGTTGTGTGCGGAAGCCATTCGCCTGGGAAGGCTTCTCGATACCTTGCTGCCTGGCAATACGGGCGTCATGGGCCTGCTCGCTCTCATGCTTCTGCATGATGCGCGCCGCTCCTCCCGGGTCTCCGATGCCGGCGACGTGGTATTGCTCGATGACCAAGACCGTTCGCAATGGGACCAGGCCGAAATCTCGGAGGGGCTCAGGCTGGTGGACAAATCCCTGACTTCTCCAGGCCAGGTGAGTGCGTACGCGGTGCAGGCTGCGATCGCGGCGCTGCATGTGCGGGCCGGGGATAAACAGGCTACGGACTGGCCGCAGATTGTGGGACTCTACGAAGTGTTGCTGAGATTGCAGCCCACGCCCGTGATTGAATTGAATCATGCGGTGGCCGTGTCGATGGTGGACGGCGCCGCGCGCGCACTCGATCTCGTCGACTCACTGGCGGCGCGCGGCGGGGTCACGCAGTATCACTTGCTGCATGCGGCGCGCGGCCGCTTTCTTCAGCAGCTCGGCCGCATCGAGGAGGCCCGAGAGGCCTATGGCACGGCCTTGAAGACCGCCGCGCTGGAGCCCGAACGGCGCTTCCTTGCGGCCCGAATTGCCGCTATTTAAGGAATCTGCGGTGAGCCTGTTTCGGGCGTGAGTTCCGCTGGCAGCGCAGAATTTCGCGCCTCGGCGCGCGCCGCTTCATCGGGGGAGGGGGGAAGTTCCTGCGCTGCCAGCGAGGTCGTGTTGACCACCGATGGATCGTCACGCAACTTTACATACAGCGATCCGTTTTTCGGGTGTGGCACCGGAAGCGCGGATTTTAGAAAACCGTTCGGCACTTTCACCGATTGAGTGAACTTCGGATCATCGGAGACTGAATCGATCAAGAAAAGATTCGAGCCGGATAATTTGCAGGCAAGCTCCGGTGTGGCGGGGCATTTCAAGTCTTTGAGCATCGGCAGGCGCACGAGGTTGGCCAGCGGTTGCCAATCACCCGCGACGCCTTTGGAGTTGATCCGGAATTGCAAGGGACCGAATGCGGCACCGCCGAATGCCTTCGCCGGATTGAGCGTGACTACCGCGACCTGCGAATTCTCCAGCATCACGCCGCCGTTGCTGAAGCTCAAGGTGGCCGTGGACGATTCATCGCCGGTGGCGACTTCGACATACTCATCGTGGGCAAACGCCGCGGGCGATTGCGTGCGCAGTGAAAACGTCAGTGTCGCGTCTTGAGGCAATTCACTCGGCTCAGCCAACTGGATGTTGCTGTCGTGGCTCGATGGAGATGATTGTACGTTCATTCCCAGCAAGGTCACGGCCGGCCGCGGTGCATCGACGCTGCCGAGCAGCGGAAACACGCGGCCGTCCACCAAGGTCACTTTCACTGCAATGCCGCGCTCAGGTTTCAGCCCGATCACTGACGGCGGGTCCTGAGCGACCATCGGCAATTCGTCGATACCATGCTTCGACGTGAGCTCTCCCGGTTTGAATACGTTGCCTTTGAACGACATGCTGGCGACCTCATCGAGGCGGTTGCCCTTGAGGATGCCGACGATATCGCCGGAATGAATGGCAAAGCCGTCGATTCGCCCGGCATCGGCGAAGGTATGAATCTGGATGGGATCAGGTTGATTGTTGCCGTACTGGGTCACCAACAGGGTCATCGCTCCGGGCGTTGCGTCTTGAAGCGGTAGCTTGATCTCGACTTCGTCAGCCCGGGTCGTTTTCCAATCCACCTTCAGTTGTTTGCCGCCGGGATCCTTCAACATGATGCCGTCGACGCAGCTGACGCTGTCGGCTTGCAGATGAATCGTGTCCTGGCGTCCGACGATCAGTGCGGCTTCATCCCCGGCCGCCAATTCCCACGATTTTGCGTGAACATTGATCAGTCGAAAAGTCGGGCCCTCGTACGGCTCGAATCCCCAATATCCCTTGAGCGATGCATGAATGCTGTCGCCAAATACAGCACCTCCCAAAGCGGTGGTATCGACTACGTAGCCGCCTTGTATCGGATCGGCCTTTGCCGGCAACGCTATGGCCTTGCCATCTTTGCCGGTTACGGAGAGCGTCAGGCCGTGTGCATAGCCTGTGGAAAATGCCAATGGCGCACCGTCGACAGGCAGCACCAGCGTCGAACGTCGAAGACAGAAAATTTCCTTTGGATCTACCGCGTGCAACGGAGGCAACTGCGCCGACTCGACCGCCGGCAGCGCTATCACCAATACCGACTTGGGACTGTGGAAGGAAGGCGGCGTATTGAGCGTCAAGGCGAGCTTGTCGTCGCGCTGTGAGGCCAGCGCCGGAATATATTGATATTGCGCAGTGCGAAACGAATCCAAGATGCGCGCAATGTCCAGCACCGAGGCTATGTAAGGACTGTAGACGCCGTAGCTCAGCTGCGGGGTATAGCTGGCCTCCATGGCCAAATCGCTGCCAGGACCCGTCGTCAACGCTTCGACAATCGATGTGCTGTGGCCGTCGTTCAAAATCAGCGATTCTTGCCCCTGCATGAGACAAGGCGCCTGCAGCTCTGGAATCCTATCCAGGCACTTGTCCTCGACTCTGATCGCGAGGCTGCGGGCCAACAACGGTGCTGCCTCCTTCAATTTCGAAGGATCGCCGTCGTTGAGAACGTGAACAGCCGACAAAAATCGCTCCAGCCGCGAGCGGTCGAGCGCT
>Ga0193726_1002122_pt1 | contig 13910 bp, 15 predicted proteins | sample H2c1metaG_FD_144928 | JGI IMG/M metagenome (GOLD analysis project Ga0193726, IMG submission 144928) | Soil microbial communities from a riparian zone of the East river system, Colorado, United States - H2c1 | ecosystem: Environmental > Terrestrial > Soil > Riparian zone | place: USA: East River... | reverse complement strand
CGAAGACATGGCGATCGATCGAACCCAGTTCTCGCCAAGGTGCTGCTGCACTTCGAGAGTCAGCTTGGTCGGGTTGCCGCCGACTTCGTATTCGATTTCGAGGGCGTCGTAAATCTTCGGTAATTTTTGCTCCGCCGGGAACTCCACGTCCACGACGGGACCGATGACCTGAACGATATTTCCTTTATTCATAAGCGTGTCTTAACTGCCGAGTGCCATTTGCGCGGTGGCGATCTCGAGAAGCTCGGTGGTGATGCCGGCCTGGCGCATTTTGTTATATTCGAGCGTCAAATCCTTGATGAATTCTTTCGCATTATCCGTGGCGTTCTTCATCGCCACCATGCGGGCGCTGTGCTCGGATGCGCGCGCGTCCAGGACCATCTGGTAAACCTGATACTGGATGTAATAGGGCAGCATCACATCGAGAACCTTCTCCGCACTCGGCTCGAATTTGTAACCGACTAACGGGTCGCCGCTCGTCTCAGAGTTCTCCGCTGGCGAGCTGTGCGGTACTTTGAAGTCCGTGATTGGCAAAAGCGTCCGGACCGTAGGCTGCTGGTTGATCGTGTTGATGAAATGGCTGTAGAGAACCGAAACCTTGTCGACCTCGTGATTGAGAAACTTCTCGGTCACGAATTGGCCGATCGGCTTTGTCTCGAGGAAAGCGACGCGCTCGTGCAGCTCAAAGTCGGCCAGCATTTCGCGCTTCGTCCGCGCGATGAACTGCCGGGCCTTCCTGCCGGCGACCACGAAGATTGCCTTCGCGGCGTCGAAGTGCACAACTTCGCGAAACAAATTCGTGTTGAGCGCGCCCGCGAGACCTTTGTCCGTGCTGATGATCACGACAAGCTCCTTGCGAACATCACGCACCTCCAGCAACGGATGAAGCTTGTGATCGGTGCGCGCCTGAAGCGACACCAGAACCCTGTTCATCAGGTTGGCGTAGGGACGCGCAGCCAGGGCGGCTGCCTGGGCTTTGCCGATCTTCGACGCCGCCACCATCTGCAACGCCTTGGTGATCTGCGAAGTGTTACGGATCGATTTGATCCGGCGCCTGATGTCCTGCGTGTTTGCCATTGCGAGTTCCTACTACCGGCTCGTTAGCTCCAAACGGATTTAAACTCGTCGAGTGCGCTTCGAAGCTGCGTTTCAAGATCCTCATCGAGAGCTTTCTTGTCGCGAATCGTATTGAGCAGCACCTCTTTCCGGGTCGCGAGCCAGTCCTGCAGCTTGATCTGATATTCCTTCACTCGATCAACCGGCACCGTGTCGATGTAGCCGTTCTGCATCGCCCACATAACCGCGACCTGTTCTTCAACCGGGATCGGATTGTATTGCACCTGCTTGAACAGCTCGACGATGCGCTGGCCGCGCTCGAGTTTGCCTTTCGTCGCTGCGTCGAGGTCGGATCCAAATTGCGCGAAGGCCGCGAGCTCGCGGAATTGCGCCAGATCGAGCTTCACTTTGCCGGCCACCTGCTTGATCGCTTTGATCTGCGCGGCCGAACCGACGCGGCTGACCGAAAGACCGACCGAAATCGCAGGGCGAACCCCCTGGTAAAAGAGATCGGTTTCGAGATAAATCTGCCCGTCAGTAATCGAGATGACGTTCGTCGGAATGTAAGCCGAGACGTCGCCCGCCTGCGTTTCAATGATCGGCAACGCGGTTAACGAGCCGCCGCCGAATTCTTCGGCCACGCGCGCACTGCGTTCGAGCAAACGCGAATGGAGATAAAAAACATCGCCCGGGTAAGCCTCACGTCCCGATGGCCGCTTCAACACCAGCGACACCTGGCGGTAGGCGACGGCGTGCTTCGAAAGATCGTCATAGATAATGAGCGCATCCATGTTGTTATCCATGAACCACTCGCCCATGGATGCTCCCGCGAACGGCGCGAGGTATTGGTTAGTTGCCGTATCGGAAGCCGGCGCCGAAATAATGATCGTATACGGCATCGCCCCTTCCTTCTCGAGAATGGCCACGGCGCGCGCGACGTTGGAATTTTTCTGGCCAATCGCGACGTAGATACAATAAAGCGGCCGAAAATCCGCTGCGCCCGATTTTTCGCCCGCCTTGTTCAGGCGCGCCTGGCTGATGATGGTGTCGATCGCGATGGTCGTCTTGCCGGTCGCGCGGTCGCCGATGATTAATTCGCGCTGGCCGCGGCCGATCGGAATCATCGCGTCGATGGCCATGATACCCGTCTGCACTGGCTGGCTGACGGCACGGCGCTTGATGACGCCCGGCGCGATCTTTTCGAGCGGATAAAACGTTTCGCTCTTAACAGGACCCTTGTTGTCGAGTGGCTGACCGATCGTATTGACGACGCGGCCGAGCAAACCCTTGCCCACAGGAACCGAGAGAAGTTTTCCGGTCGTCTTCACTTCGTCGCCTTCCGCGACCAGTGTGGGATCGCCTAACAGGATCGCGCCGACTTCCGTTTCCTCGAGGTTGAGAGCGAGTCCGAAAATGCCGCTGGGAAACTCGATCATCTCGTTCAACATGCAGTCGCTCAGGCCTTCGATACGCGCGACGCCGTCGCCCGTTTCGCGCACGACTCCGACATTGCTTCGGGTCGTGGAGGTTTTTAACCCCGCGATCTTCGTTTCGATTTCTTCAAGTATGGTGCTCATGATTGCTTATTAATTAAAGTTGCTGCTGCAAACGCTCCAGACGCTGGCGAACCGTTCCGTCCCAGACATCGCTGCCGACACGAATTCGCATGCCGCCGAGAAGCTCGGGATTAACTGAAAATTCCGCCGTGATATCGCGCCCGTATTTCCGCTTCAGGTTTTCCACAACGTGCGCGCCAACGTCGGGAGCGAGCTCGCTCGCGCTTTCAATGTGAGCCTGCCGTTTCTCGAGTTCGAGACGAAGCAGGCGTTTGTAATTCGCAATAATGTCGAGGTAATGCCGCGGCTTCTTCGCAATGAGCGAATCCACCAGCGACCCAATCATACCGTTGTCGAGCTGACCGTCGGTAAAACTGGCGCGGAGCAAACCCCGCGACATTTGTCGAATTTCCTTGTTGATCTTCATGAAGCCATCTGGCGCGCCGCCTCTTCCTGGAGCCGGCGCTGATCGTCAGTGTTCAGGACTTTACCGGTCACCTTGGAAGTCGTGTCGACTACCAAACGTCCGAGTTCTCTCTTCAATTCCGCCATTGTGCGTTCGTGCTCGAGCGCGCTCGCTTCCCGCGCCTTGGCCATGATCTGCTCCGCCGAAGCAATCGCTTCCTGCTCGCGCCGATCGGCCACGTGACCCGCGCTCTCGCGCGCTTCGTCGATCATGCGCTGCGCTTCAACGTTGGCCTTTGCCAGAATCTCGGCGTAGCGCTGCTCGGCTTCAGCCAGCTGCTGCTTGATTTTGTCCGCATTGGCCAGCCCTTCGGCGATTCGGTCACGGCGTTCCTGAAGGACTTTCAGGATCGGCCGGTAGGCGAACTGGCGAAGGGCCAGCGCCACGATGACAAAGCTGATCACTTGCGACAGAAAAAGCCCAAGGTTCCAGCCGAAAGTTTCGGCGGTATCTTTGACCAAATCGCCGATGCCGCTACTGGCCGGCGCTGCCGCCGCAAGGATCATGAGAGTCATGGCTGAGAGTTAGTTAGCTGATTTCTTAGTGAACAAGGAACAGCGCGTAAAACACGATCGCTTCGGTGAACGCGATCGCGAGAATCGCCTGTACCAGGATCGGGGTGGCTGCTCCGGGATTGCGACCGACGGCTGAGGCCGCGCCCATGCCGATGAGACCGACACCGATGGCTGAACCGAGTGCGGCCAGACCGACGTGAATGCTTCCGTTAATTTCTGCGAGGATTGGTAATATCATATTTTAGCTTTCTTCTTTTCTGTTTGTGATCAGCAGCCTCCGCGGAAACCACGGTCACAGCTGCCGAAATTCTTCAATGGTGCGCTCCTTCGGGCCCACCTTCATGTTGGGCAATCAATAACGTGAACACCGCCGTTAAAAGCATGAAAACGAGGGCCTGCACCAGGCCGACGAGCAGTTCCATGAAATAAAATGGAACCGGAATGAGCCACGAGAGCGATGGCACAATGTTCGACATCGCCTCCAGCATGTTTTCGCCAGCGTAGATGTTTCCGTAAAGACGAAAACTGAGCGAGACCGGCCGAAAGAGAATCGAGATAATTTCGAGAAGGCCGACGCAAAAGAAAATGAGGATCATGACGATTTTCATGAAGCCTTTGCTGTTTCCTTTTGGCCCAAAGAGATGCAGCAAAAGTCCGCCCGGCCCGTTCGCCTGCAGCGCCCAGATGACCCAGAGAACAAAAAAGACCGACGACATCGCGAAGGTCATATTGAGGTCCGCGTTTCCACCGCGAAGCAGCGGCCGATCGACGTGGAACACACCGGTCGAAGGATTGTGATGACCCCATCCAATCGTGCCGACGCCAGGGATTAGCCCGAACCAGTTCACGAAAAGAATGAAAATAAATAGAGTCGCGAAAAACCAGAACGTCTTCGCCGTGAGCTCCCGCCCGATGATGCTCTCAAGGAAATTGTGCAGGCTCTCAACGATCCATTCCCAGAAATTCTGCTTTCCGTCCGGGACAGCCTTGATCTTGCGTGTGGCCGCCTGCGCAAAACCGATGATTCCCACGGCCACGATCCACGTCACGAGCATGGAGTTGGTCACGTGAAATGGCCCGATATGAAAGATCTCGGCCGGTTTTAGCGGAACGCCTTCGCTCTTCTCTTCGATGGCCGTTTCTTCCGGATCGGCCGCGAATGCTGACGTCGCCGACGCGCCCAGACAGAACAGCGCGAAGACTGCCAGCATCAAACGAAAAACAAAAAAAGACTTCATCCGGTTAGTAGTGTCGCAGGGCCCGATTGAGTCCACTTTCGCGCCCACCGTAACGAACGGAACGGGCGCACACGGCGCGCTTGCGTCGGCGGTTACCAAAGCGCGTTTTGTCATCTTGACAAGGGACTTTCGACGATTTTTTCACTGCCAGAATCCCCGTTTGGTTAACGCGCACGTCGCGCGCATTTCCTCTCTGGGGAGCGCGGGCTGCCAGCCTGCTATTGCCGGCAGCTTGCCGGCAATCATTGTGCAGTTTCACGCTCGAGACGCTGCGGAGTGGTCTCGGCAGGCTGCCGAGACCTGCAGGCTGGCAGCCTGCGCTCCCCGGAAGCCAACAGCCGCGGAGAACATTCCGGGTAGCGCACTCGTCTCGAGTGCTGACGAAGACGTCTCGTCTTCGCGAACTTGGATTTAAAGATTGTTGCGGCGAGACGCCGCAACCAGCACTCGAGACGAGTGCGCTACCCGGAGGTGCTCCGTTCCAGCCACTCAGCCAATTTCGACTTTAGCTCTTTAATCCCGTCCTCTTTTGCAGCCGAGATCGCCACCACTTCCACCGAAGGAAATCTTTGCTTCAGCGCCGCCAGATTCTCCTCTGCCTCGGGCAAATCCATCTTGTTGGCGATAATGAACCAGGACCGCTCCGACAGCCGCTTGTCATAGAGATCGATCTCGCGCCGCAAATTCTGAATATCTTCGATCGGATTACGCCCTTCACTCCCTGCCGTATCGACGACGAACAACAGGATCTTGCAGCGCGTGATGTGGCGAAGGAAATCGTGGCCGAGCCCAACATTTCGATGGGCGCCTTCAATGAGACCAGGAATATCGGCCACGGTCGCGCGCTCGTACCGGCCGAGATTTACCACGCCGATCACCGGATGCAGAGTCTTCGTCCGTGCCGCCGACAGTTTCGTCAGCAAGGTTGATTTTCCGGCGTTCGGATAACCGACCAGTCCGGCATCGGCGATCGTGCGCAGTTCGAAAAGAAAGTATCCGTTCTCCCCTTCCTCGCCCTCGGTGTATTGAATCGGGGCGCGGTTCTTCGAGCTCTTGAAGTGCACGTTCCCCTTCCCGCCCTTTCCACCTTCCGCGAGTACGAACTCTTGTCCTTCGACCGCTAGATCGACAATCGGCTCCTCAGTCGGTGCTTCGACTTGCGGTTCCTGCTGCGGCAACAGATCGCCATGCTCATCACGCGCCCGTGGACCTTGCGCTCGATAAACGATCGTCCCCATCGGCACCTTGACGATTTTGTCGACCCCTGCTTTCCCGTGCATTTTCTTCCCCTGGCCATGCACGCCGCTCTTCGCCTTGATGATCGGCTCGTAAAAAAGCGCGGAAAGATTATCCACCTGAGTATCCGCGCGCAGAATGATGTCTCCTCCACGACCGCCATCGCCACCATCCGGCCCGCCTTTGGGAACAAACTTTTCGCGCCGAAAACTGACGCAGCCGCGCCCGCCGTCCCCGGCGTGGGCAAAGATTTTGATCCGATCGACGAACATTTGCTCACTATATAGAGGGACGCGCCCCCTGCCATTAACACGTGGCTTCAGCCAGGTGTTGTTCGATTGCCCCTGTAGGGCGTTTCTGTGAAACGCCTCGGCGTCTGACACAGACGCCCTACAATCCGTCACCGCTAATGTTAACTGCGCGGACTCGCCACGTGCGAAATTATCCATTTTGGTGCAAGCTAACGTTCCTCCATCGATCCCATGAAAAACCTTCACGCTCTTACTTCTGCGCTGATCTCTCTCGCCATGATTTCTTCCGCTTTTGCCAAACCGAAAACCTCCGAAACTTCTGCCGCGCCTTCCCTGAAAAATAATCCTTTCGCCAAAGAGAGCTCGTTGCCGTACCACCTGCCGCCGTTCGATAAGATCAAGAATGGCGACTTCATGCCGGCAATCGAAGCGGGCATGAAGGAGAATTTGAAAGAGATCAAGGCAATCGCCACCAACTCGCAGCCGCCGACTTTCGACAACACGATCGTCGCGATGGAGCGAAGCGGAACCTTGCTGGATCGAGCGCACCGGACCTTTTCAAACCTGAACGCCTGCAACACGAACCCGGAGATGCAGAAAATCGAGAAGGACCTCGCGCCGAAACTCGCGGCGCACCACGACGCCGTCTTCCTCGATGGACAACTTTTCGCGCGCGTCGAGAAACTCTACGCCGACAAGGACAAGTTAGGCCTGGACCCGCAATCGAGCTATCTCCTCGAGAGATATTACAAAGACTTCGTCCGCGCAGGCGCGAAACTTTCCGCGCCGGACAAGGAAAAGCTGAAGGCCATGAACGCGGAGCTGGCCACGTTGCAAACAACATTTGAGCAGAACGTCCTCAAGGAAAAGAACGCCTCCTCGGTTGTCGTCGCTGACAAGAATGAACTCGCCGGCTTGACGGATAACGAGATCGCCGCGGCGGCCGCGGCCGCGAAAGACGAAAAACAGGACGGAAAATTCTCCATCCGCCTTCAAAATACCACCGGTCAGCCAATCACCGGCTCGATGCAAAATCGCGCGTTGCGCGAGAAAGTCCTGGAAGCGTCCATGGCACGCAACAGCAAGGGTGGAACATTCGATAACCGCGCGGTTGTGATTCGCATTGCGCAACTTCGCGCTCAACGCGCGACGCTCCTCGGCTACGAGAACCACGCCGCCTATCAACTGGAGGATCAGACGGCCGGCAACGTTCCCACAGTTAACAAATTGCTCGCCGACCTCGCGCCGCCTGCGGTGGCAAACGCCAGGAACGAATCCGCGGACATGCAGAAAATTGTCGATGAAGAAAAAGGCGGCTTTTCCGTCGCGTCATGGGATTGGGACTTCTACTCGGAGAAGGTCCGGAAGGCTCGTTATGCTTTCGATGAATCCGAGATCAAGCCGTACTTCGAGCTGAACCACGTGATTCTCGACGGCGTCTTTTATGCCGCCGGCAAACTTTACGGCCTCACTTTCAAGGAGCGCCGGATGTGCGTGTCTTCGAAGTCTATGACGCGGACGGCAAGCCGCTCGCGATCTTCCTCGGCGATTACTACGCGCGCCCTTCGAAACGCGGCGGCGCCTGGATGAACGCCTACGTTCAACAGAGCGAACTCTTCGGCACCAAACCGGTGGTCGCGAATCATCTGAACATTCCCAAACCGCCCGCCGGCGAGCCGACCTTGCTGACCTACGACGAAGTGCGCACCGCCTTCCACGAATTCGGCCACGCGCTTCACGGGATGTTTTCTAATGTGAAATATCCGCGCTTCAGCGGAACGAGTGTCCCGCGCGATTTCGTTGAGTATCCATCGCAGGTGAATGAAATGTGGGCCATTTGGCCGGAGGTTCTGAAGAACTACGCCAAACACTACAAGACGGGTGACCCAATCCCCCAGCCGCTTCTCGACAAAGTGCTGGCAGCTGAAAAATTCAATCAGGGATTCAAGACAACCGAATATCTGTCAGCCTCGATCCTCGATCAGGCGTGGCATCAGTTGAAGCCCGACCAGATTCCCGCCGACGCAATGGCTTTCGAAACCGAAGCGTTGCACAAGGCGGGCGTCGACTTTCCGCCGGTGCCGCCGCGTTATCGCAGCCCGTACTTTTCGCATGTCTTCACGAGCGGGTATTCAGCCGGCTATTATTCATATCTGTGGAGCGAAGTGCTCGACGCCGACACGGTGGAATGGATTAAGACTAACGGCGGACTCAAACGCGAGAATGGCGATCGCTTCCGGAGCATGCTTCTCTCGCGCGGTGGTTCGTCCGATGCGTTAGGCCTGTTCAAGGCTTTCGTCGGGCGCGATCCATACATAGAGCCATTGCTCGAGCGGCGCGGCCTGGCGAAGACGCCGGCGACGGATTCGAAGACCGAGCCACCCGCACAGGCGAATCCATAAAATTGGGGACGCTCGGGAGAGCGTCCCTCCACGAATCGCGCTCGGCCTTACACGCTTTTTGTAGCGCTAGAGGTGGAGTGTTTGGCACAAGGCGCGAATTGGAGGGACATGCCCCGGTATGTCCCATCACTTGGGACGGCAAGCGGGTCGTCCCCCCAGACTCGATTGGCACCGCGCCTCGCTTCAGAGCTTGGAAACGGCGCGCAGCGCAATGAGCTTTTCCAGAAGGATGCGAAGGTCGGAGCGCCTCATCCCCTTCTGAGCCAGGTCGGCCCAACGAACGGGTTCACCCTCATTCAGGTGCTCCAGCACTCTAACTACCGCCTTGGCCGCGAGTGTGGCAAAGGCATGACCGTTGGCCGAACAAATGAGATTACGATGCCGGACAAGTTGCCATCGAATTGGAAAATCGCGATCTCCTCGAACGCTGGCGTCATCCGCCAGGCGGCGATGGAGTAGCGGCGGTGGAACCTCTCCAAATCCAGGGCTTGTTAGGCGATTTAGCTCCATAGCAACCAAGGCGTCTTCGATCTCGCTTCCTTTCATGGCTGCTTCAAATGTTGAAGAAGCGCGTTTCTCCATTTGACGCCGGGAGAGATTTTTTTGCATACCAATCACAACCGGCTGTCGATCCCGCGCGTAATGATTGAGTTGGTCCCAGAGATCCCGCCACATCGAGGGCGTGGAATGGACAAAGAGCGCAAGGCGGACGCTGGCACAAAAGCCACCCACGGTTTCCCCGATATGCCAACGGTCGGATGGCCAATACATAACATCACCGGGCCGCCCTTCGATAATGGTGGCCTTGGCGCGATAACGCTGAAAATCACTGGTGTGATTGAGATGTTTTCGGTCGCGAAAATTCGCGTCTGGCCAAAGCCACATCCGCTTCCTGCCTTCAACCACAAATTTGAAATTAGCGGAGTCTCCGCGATGAAGACCGGAAGGAGTGCATTGATAGTTGCCGAGGAAAGCAGTGGCCTTCGTGCCTTCCTGCGGAAGATCGATCTTAAACGAGAGAGAGCGCACGAATTGACGCAGCCGCAGCCAGATCCGCGAGGAGTCCGCCTGAATATCTTCCGCAATCAAGGCAAACCGGCGACCGCCTACCTTCCGGGAAACATTCCGGGCCTAACCGGCCATCGTGCGATCGCTCGGACGGGGAAGATATTTTCCGATGTCCGTCATTTGCTGGGCATGCTCGATGAAAAAAACGGATTCGCGTCGTTTTCTTGCCGGAGCGAAATCGATCGCTCGCGCTGACGAGCGCCTGAAAGAGGTCGGCAGACGGGATGAGCGATTCGGAAAAAGGCTGCCTGAAAAGCGTCGGACGCCTTTCCCACGATTTCGTGCGCAAGGAGCGACAAATGTCTGGTGAAAGGCCGAACGCCCCCTGGCCCTCCAACGATGGAGGAAGGCCAGGGTCCGGCGGAAGCGACTGGACCTTCTCTGGTACCGGGTCGCGCTTCGAAAATCCGCGTCGACGCGGGAAATGCACGGAAGACCTAATGTCTCCTGATCTGGCTGCCATCGCAAGGATCGCCGTTCCGCAGGCCGCCTTTCGCGTCCTTCTTCGGGACGATGTCGCGGAGCTTGATTGCCGGTTTCCTCTTTTCGGGCTTCGTTCTATTTTCCATCTGTTTTCACCTCCTCTGATTTTTTTGTCACAACTTTGGTTTAAACGGGTTTACGGTCCTCCCGCCGGCATCTTTTTCGCCGCCAGGACAATTCCTCGGCCACCCTTCGCATCTTTCTTCGGCGCAATGTCACGGAGTTTTAGCGCCCTTTTCTCTTTTTTGATGTCGGCCTTGTTTTGCATTACTTCACCTCTTCTATTTTTGTAAATACAACGCAGCCTCGGGTAAGAACTGCGTCCTACCTTGATTAAGAGGTTTTCGGAGAAAACCTTTCACCCGGGCGCGGAAATTCCCCGGTGAAGCAGTTGACTTTCACTCGTGAGAAGTGACAGACTTCTTGCACTCCCGGGGGCCCTAACGTCCCGGGCTGCGGTGCAAGAGATAACACTAAAGAAGGATTGGTCGCTGACGCCGTCGGCTTTCGATCGACTCCTTCACTGGCTTGACCAGGGCGCCCCTTCGGGTGGAGAAAAATACCTGGCGATGCGCCGGCGTCTGGCCGGCTACTTCGAACGCAAAAATTGCTGGGCACAGGATGATCTGGCCGACGAAACGCTCAATCGTGTCGCACGCAGACTCGAGGAAGAGGGAATTACCGAAACTGAAATTCCGGCGAAGTATTGCTACATCGTGGCGCGACTCGTCTTTCTCGAATACTTAAGGGCGCGCGCAAAGGATGTGACCATGCGCGACGAAATGATGAACACAAAATCCGATGCGGCCGAAGAGCAGGCAAGCCGGGAGACACGGGATCGGATGCTCGCGTGTCTGGAACAATGTGCCGCGAAGCTGGGTTCCGCCGACCGGGAATTGATTTTGCGGTACTACTTTGGGACGGAAAGAATCAAAATCGAAAATCGACGCGCACTGGCCGGTTCGCTCGGAATCACCATCAATGCGCTGAGCATTCGCGCGTGTCGTTTGCGCGATAAACTCGAGAACTGCATGCGAGAGCACGTCGGCGACCTGAAATGATTTTGCGAGATCATCTTAATATGGGTGGACTGGCATAGCCCCGCGATTGTTCTGCTGTGAGGCTGAATTTGCCGAAATGAATAAAGAAGAAGACACCGATCAGAAATTGATTCGATATCTGCTGGGCTCTCTGAGCGAGGCGGAGACCGAACGCCTGGACGAGCTCAGCGTGATCGATTCCGAATTCGCCGAAGCGCTCGGAGCCGGCGAAAAAGATTTGATCGACGGTTACGTTCGCGGCGAACTGACTGGCACCGTCCTCGAACAGTTTAAATCGCGCTATCTGAACTCTCCACCTCGACTTAGGAAAGTGGAATTCGCTCAGGCATTCCAAGTTTTCCTGGAGGAGCACCAAAAGGAAGCCCTAACGAAACCTGCCCTGGACCCTGCGGTCGAAGGGAGCGCTTTTCGCAATTCCCCCGCGCGCAACGTTTTGAAGTTCCCGGGGCTGATGGCGTGGGGCCTGGCCGCTGCCGCGATGGTAATTCTGGCCTTGGTCTTGTCCTACTCTACCGGGCGACAGCCGGCGACCCCAAGAATTGCTTCCTTCGTTCTCTCCCCGCAAACACGGGAGGCCGGACCCATCCGGACGATTTCGGTTCCGGCCCGAACAGATGAAGTGAAAATCGATTTGGAATTGGAGCCTAACGATTACTCGACATTTCGGGTTGAACTCATCGATCAGGCCGACAACCAAACGGTGTGGCACAGCGAAGAATTGACCGCAAGGACGACAAACAATGTCCGGTTTGCCAGCGTTCGGTTTCCCGCCAATCTCTTGAAAACCGGGGCTTACCTTCTGCGGGTCACGGGCATCCCGACCAACGGTCCGTCTGAAGTTGTGGGCGACTATCCATTCAAATTGTAAAATAGAACCTATTCAAAGACGCGCCGCCCCGTCATTCTAACGCCGTTCAGGTGACACGCTTGAGCAAGTGAGCGTCTACCAGATGCGGCCTTTTCTTTTACTTCTCTTCTGGGCGACCGCTGTTGCCGCTCAACCCGTCGCCCTCGAACCGGGCAAGACGGTCACTCAGGAAATTTCGCCCGGCCAACCGCAGAGCTACGAGATCCGATTAACCTCGGGCCAATGCGCCACCATGACTGTCCGGCAAAGTGGAATGGATGTGGTCGAGAAGCTCTTCGCTCCCAACAAGCAGTTCCTCGCCGGCTTCGATTCTGAATGGAGGCCACAGGCAGAGGACAGAATGGATTTCGTTGCCGAAACAGCCGGCGCCTACCGCTTGGAAATCGAATCCAAAAGCGGAGCGGCGTCGAGTCGCTGCGAAATTCAGTTGCTGGAAATCCGAAACGCAACCGAGCATGACCGCGCGCTTTTTGAATCTCACCGGCTCGAAACGCAGGCCCACGGCCTTTTGGTTGGCGGAAAGTATGACGACGCGCTGCCCCTGGCCGAACGCGCAGTCTCGATAGGCGAAAAGGAACTCGGTCCAGATGATGTTTATCTGGCGCAATTGGTTCAGGGACTGGGCGATATCCATTACGCCAAAGGGGGGACCAGCCCCGATCCGAAGGCCAAGGCCTCGTACGAGCGCGCGCTGGCGATCTTTGAAAAACAATTGGGGACCGATCATCCCCGAACAGCCGACGCGATGAGGGATCTCGGAGCTGCATATGTCGCCATGGGCGAATATCCGAAAGCGGACAAGCTACTCAGTGCGGCGCTGGCTATTGAAGAAAAGGCGCTGGAGCCAGACCATCCGGCGGTGGCGCGTTGCCTCTACTCGCTCGGATTGCTCTGCACCAGACGAGGAGAAAGCCAAAAAGGTGAAGCGTTGTATCGACGCAGCTTGGGGATCATGGAAAAAACTTTGGGAACCGAAGACGATCTCTACGCCAAGCTGCTGAACGTGCTGTCGCAGCTCAATTTTGAAAAACAAGACTACAAAGGCGCGGAAAAACTTTATGGCCCAGAAAATCTTGCCCTTGCCATTCCGCTGCAAAATCTGGGTACGGTCGTTAGCGCGGAAGAAGATTACGCTAGAGCTGAAGGATATTATCGCCGTGTTCTGGCGATCAGGGAAAAATTTCAAGGAACTGATAATGCGGACCTCGCCTGGACCCTGAATAACCTTGGCAATCTTTACCGAGCGCAGGGCAATTACCCCAAGGCTGTCGAGACATTGCTCCGCGCGATCGGAATCCTTGAGAAAGCCGCCACACCTTATCAACCGGTGACGCTCCTGACACTGGGCAGCCTCGCGCGGAATTACGCGGCTAACGGGGACCTGGCCGATGCGATTAAAACTCAAGCCCACGTAGACCGGGTTGTTGAGCTGAATCTGGGATTGAATCTCGGCGCCGGATCCGAGAAGCAGAAACTTGCCTTTCTGAGCACGGTCGCCTGGCGCACCGACAGAACACTTTCCCTCAATCTGCAACTCGCGCCCGACGACAAAGACGCGACCGCGCTGGCAACTCTGGTTTTGCTGCAGCGCAAGGGCCGTGTTCTGGATGCGCTGGCAGACACCCTGGCGGCTTTGCGACAACGCGCCGCGCCCGATGATCGGGCACGACTCGATCGGTTGAACGAAACCACGGCGAAGCTTGCGAAGTT
>Ga0193726_1002121_pt1 | contig 13912 bp, 11 predicted proteins | sample H2c1metaG_FD_144928 | JGI IMG/M metagenome (GOLD analysis project Ga0193726, IMG submission 144928) | Soil microbial communities from a riparian zone of the East river system, Colorado, United States - H2c1 | ecosystem: Environmental > Terrestrial > Soil > Riparian zone | place: USA: East River... | reverse complement strand
TGATGTGCTTGGGATCGCCTGGCACCGGCACGCCCCAGGAAAAGCTGGTGCGCGACACCGAGAGATCCTGCAGGCCGCCTTTCACGAAGCTGATCACCTCGTTGCGCCGGCTCTCCGGCGCGATGAAGCGCGGGTTCTTTTCATAGAACGCCAGCAGCCGCTCTGCCCAGGTCGACAGCTTGAAGAAATACGACGGCTCCTCGACCCATTCGACCTCGGCGCCGCTCGAGATGGCGCGGCGCTTGCTGTCCGGCCCGACCTCGGTCTCGCTTTCGACGAAGTAGGCCTCGTCGCGCACCGAGTACCAGCCGGCGTACTTGCCGAGATAGATGTCGCCCGCTTCGACGAGCTTCTCCCACAGCGCCTGGCAAGCGGCGTAGTGCCGTTTCTCCGTCGTGCGGATGAAGTTGTCGGGGCTGAAGTTCATCGTCTTGACGAGATCGCGGAACGACTGGCTCACCTTGTCGGTGAAGGCCTGCGGCGCCAACCCAGCCGCCGCCGCCGCCTTCTCGACCTTCTGGCCGTGCTCGTCGGTGCCGGTGAGGAAGTGCACGTCGCGACCGTCGAGCCGCATGAAGCGGGCCAGCACGTCGCAGGCAAGCGTCGTGTAGGCGTGCCCGATATGGGGCACGTCGTTCACGTAGTAGATCGGCGTGGTGACGTAGTAAGTGCGGCCCGACATCAAACTGACTCCAAACTGTCGCCCTGTCCCGAGCGCCGGTTTATGCGCTTCGACGCATCGCCGATTGGAGAACCAGGAAGCTGCCGAGCACCGTCTGCTTGCGGTCTAGATTCACCGCATCGGCACGGGACAACAGGCGGGCGATGTTTTCCCACGCATCCATCCAGCGATCAAGACTGGCTGCCGCCAACAGGCGCGCGTGCAGACCGCCTTCTGACGGCACGACGGGTGCAGCTTGTCCGCCCAGCGCCGAGTACCGCGCCAGGCCCTTCAGCCAGCCGTCGAACAGATAGTTCAGCGAGCGCCAGGCGGCGTTGGCCTCTTCGCCGCGGCGGGCGAAGCGCTCGGCGAAGCCGTGCAGCCGCGCCATGTCGAGGTCGGGCAGCGTTGCCAGGACGTCGACCATGTCGCGGTAGAGCTCCAGGCTGCCGGCCCCCGCCAGCTCGAGCGCGCGCCCGACGCTGCCTTCGCTCAGCTGCGCCAGCACCGTCCTCTCCTCCGCCTTCACCCCCGGAGCGTAGTCGCCCAGCAGGCGCATGACGATCTCGTCGGCGAGCGGCTGCAGGGCAAGCCTGCGGCAGCGCGAGCGGATGGTCGGCAGCAGGCGGCCGGGCATGTGCGCCACCATCAGCAGCACGGCGTTGGGCGGCGGCTCCTCGAGGATTTTCAGGACGGCGTTGGCGCTGTTGCGGTTCATCTCGTCGGCCGCGTCGACGATGGCGACCCGCCACTTGCCCATCGCCGGCGTCATGTGCATGAAGGCGCCGAGCTCGCGCACGTCGTCGACGGCGATCTCGGCGCGCATGCGGCCGGTGTCGGGATTGAGCGTGCGCCGCAGATGGAACAGATCGGGGTGCGAACGCGCGTCGACCAGCGCCCGGCCGGGCGCGTCGGCCGCGACATCGAGGCTCTCCGGCCCATCGCCGAACAGGCCGCCCTCCCCTTCGCCGCTCAGCAGGAAGCGCGCGAAGCGCCAGGCGAGCGTGGCCTTGCCGATGCCGCGCGGTCCCGCCAGCAGCCAGGCATGGTGCAGGCGACCGCTCTGCTGGGCGGCAAGCATGGTCTTTTCCGCCGCCTCGTGGCCCAGCAGGCGGTTGCTGCGCCAGGGCGGCGGCCAGTCGTACGGCCATTCGAGCTTCTCGAGCTCGCTCGCATCGGCGCTCGTCTTGCCCCTCGCCATCCCGTCAGGCTCCCAGCCGTTCGCTCGCCGCGCCGGCGATGGCGGCGGCGATGCTGTCGATGCTCCCTGTAGCATCGATCACCATGCAGCGCTTGGGATCCTGGTTGGCGATTTCGAGGAAGCCGCTGCGCACGCGGGCATGAAAATCGCGCGGCAGGCTCTCGTAGCGCGTCTCCGTCCCGCGGCGGGCCGCGGCGCGCAAAAGCCCGGTCTCGATCGGCAGGTCGAGGATCAGCGTGAGGTCGGGCCGGAAGTCGCCGACGGCGACCTTGTAGAGCTGGTCGAAGATCCCGCGATCGACGCCATGGCCGTAGCCCTGGTAGGCGAGAGTCGAATCGGCGAAGCGATCGCTCAGCACCCAGTCGCCGCGCATGAGTGCCGGCCACACGGTCGAGCGCAGATGCTCGCGGCGGGCGGCGAAGTGCAGCAACGCCTCGGTCGTGCCGTCCCAGCGCTCGACCGGCCCCTCGACCAGAAGCTTGCGGATCATCTCCGCACCGGGCGAGCCGCCCGGCTCGCGGGTCGCCACGACGGTGCGGCCGCGTCCCTCGAGCCAGCTCTTCAGCCGCGCGATCTGGGTCGACTTGCCCGCTCCCTCCCCCCCTTCAAGAGTGATGAAACGCCCGGATGAGGCGTGTGAACGCCCGGAGGCGTCGGTCACGACAGCCAGCCGAACAGGTAATGCTGGATCATCGCCGCCACGCGGCCGACCACGCCGCGGCGCGCCACGTCGGCGCCGGCCTCGAGCGGATAGTCGATCTCGCGGCCGTCGGGCAGCGTGACGATGGCGCTGCCCACCTTCGTGCCCTTGACGATCGGCGCGGCGAGCGGTCCGTCGAAGCGCGCGACCACGCGCGGCGTCACCGACTGGCCGGTCGGCGCCGTGATCTGGACGGGATTCGCCACGACCAGCGGCACCTTGTCCTGGGCGCCCAGCCACACCGGCGCCTCGACGACGGTGTCGCCGGCGCGGAAGACCGTCGTGTTGGCGGATTCGCGGAAGCCCCACTCCATCAGCCGCGCCGATTCCTGCGCGCGCTCGGCCATCGAGCCCAGCCCGTTCACGACCATGATCAGCCGCCGTCCGTCGCGCACCGCCGAGGTCGCCTGGCCGAAGCCGCCCTCCTCGGTGTGGCCGGTCTTGAGGCCATCGGTGCCCGCCGTGATCTTCAGCAGCCGGTTGCGATTGTCCTGCTTGATGTTGTTGTAGGTCCAGTTCGTCTCCGAGTAGTAGCGGTAGTATTTCGGGAAATCCTCGATGGTGCGCCACGCCAGGACGGCAAGGTCGCGCGCCGTCGTCCACTGGCCGTCGACCGGCCAGCCCGACGCGTTCTTGAAGACCGTGCCGGTCATGCCGAGTTCGCGGCCGCGCTTGGTCATGCGTTCGGCAAAGCTGTCCTCGTTGCCCGCCAGCCCTTCGGCGATGACGACGCAGGCGTCGTTGCCCGACAGCACGATCATGCCCTTGATCAGGTCCTCGACGGCGACCTCGCTGCCCAGCTCGACGAACATCCGCGAGCCGCCCATGTTGCGCGCCCGTTCGCTGACGCGGAACCGCGTGTCGAGCTTGACCCGGCCGGCCGCCAGTTCCTCGAACAGGATGTAGATCGTCATCATCTTGGCCATCGATGACGGATGCATCGGCTTGTCGGCGTCCTTGAACAGCAACACCGTCGAGGTCTGCGGATCGACCATGAAGGCCTGCTTCGCCAGCGTGCCGATGCCGATCTGCGAGGGTGGCAGCGCCTCGACCTTGGCGGCCGCGGGCGGCGCAGCGCCCGGCTTCGGCGCGGGCGTCGCGCGCGGCTTGGCGGGTGGCTTCTGCGGCGTCTGGCGTTTGGCCGGCGGGTCCGCCTGCTGTGCTGCAGCATCGAGCGACGGGCCAGCCAGGACCGCCACGGCGAGAAGCGCCACCACAGGGCGCAGTCGATCAGTTAACCACGACACGAGCATCACCATACCCTGAGCGTTTCAGCCGGTCGGCGACAATGCCGGCGGCATCCGAGGTTGTGTAGGGTCCCAGGCGCACGCGAAAGACGTCGCGTCCGCCGGCCGAGCCTTGAGAAATCTCCGATGCGCCGTAACTGCTCACGGCGCCGCGCTGGCGCTCGGCGTTCTCCGGCGTCGCGAAGGCGCCGGTCTGCACATAGAAGCCGCTCGCCGGCTGCAGCGTGCTGCCGTTGGCAAGCGACGCCACGGTCGGCCCGCCGCTGCTGGCCGGAATGTAAGCCGGCGCCGGATCGGCCGCCGGGCTGCGGGGATTGGTCGGCCAAACCGGCTGGGTGGGCGCAGGCTGGCTGTATGCAGGCTGGGTGTATGCGGCGGCCGGCGCGGGCGGCGGCGGCGCGTAGGCCGCCGTCTGGACGGGCGCCTGCGCCGGTGCGTAGCGGCCGGAAGAGACCTGCGCCACCGCGGCCTGCTGCTCGGCCGGCCCGCCGCCCGCGATCGCGACATCCTTGACCGCGAGGCTTTCGGCCTGGAGCTGTTCGATGCGCACATGCCCCGTACCGTTGCGCACGATGTCGAGTTCCTGGGCGGCGGTGCGCGACAGGTCGATGATGCGGCTGCGCGCAAACGGCCCGCGATCGTTGATGCGCACGACCGTGGACATGCCGTTGTCGAGGTTGGTCACGCGAACGATCGCGGGCATCTGCAGGGTCCGGTGGGCCGCCGTGCGCGCGCTCTGGTCGTAGGGCTCGCCGTTGGCGGTCGATTTGCCGTGGAAGCCCGGGCCATACCACGAGGCAACGCCGGTTTCGACGTGGTTGAATTCTTCCTGCGGCGTGTAGGTGACGCCGTCGATCTTGTAGGGCGCGCCGACCTTGTAGCTGCCGCGCTGGGCCACGTTCTTGCTGCCTGACGAGCCGCAGGCGCCAAGCGATGCCGCCAGCAACAGGACCGCAGCCGCCTGGACTAAGGTCAGGGCTGCCGGGCGCGGGCTGACTAGGGCTAGCGGCATGGTGGCGCTACTATACATGATCTTGAGGGCGCCGAGGAGGCTGTCGCGTCGCGGCGATCACGCAGCGATCTTGTCGGACAGGAGTCCGACAGCCAGGCCAAAGAAATCCGACTGATTCCAGCGCAGGATGACGCGGAAATTCTCGGTGGTGCGGAACGCCGGGCCGCCGGCGCCTGCCGGCCGTACGATGCGCGTGCCCTGCCCCGCTGGCGTGCCGGCCGGCACTTCCCCGCCCCAGGACAGGCCGGGACGCCAGCCGACCTTGTGCAGGTAGTTGACGATCGAGGCGAAGACGTCGGCCTTGTTGGTCCAGATATCCATGCGGCCATCGCCGTCGCCATCGGCGGCGTAGGCGAGAAAGCTAGTCGGGATGAACTGGCACTGGCCCATCGCGCCCGCCCACGATCCCTTCATGGCGTGCAGCCCGATATGTCCCTGCGACACGATCTTGAGCGCCGCGATCAGCTGGCCGCGGAAGAACTGCGTGCGGAAGCCGTTGTAGGCGAGCGTCGCCAGGGCGGCCACGACCTCGAAGTCGCCGAGCCGCGTGCCGTAGTTGCTCTCGATGCCCCACAGGGCGACGACGGTCGAGGCGGGAATGCCGGCTGGCGCGGCGAAGCGATCGACCAGGGCGCGGTTCTCCTGCAGCAGCGCGCGGCCGCGGCTGACACGCTCGTTCGAGACGACGAGCGCGAGATACTGGTCGAACGTCATCTTGAATTCGGGCTGGTTACGCGCGAGTTCCATGACCCGCGGGACCTCCTCGACCGAGCCCAGTGCGGCATCGAGCGTGCCCGCATCGACGCCGGCTTTGAGCGCCTCGGCGCGCAGGCCGCGCAGCCAGGCCGCGAACTTGGGGTCGGCAGTCTCGGCCAGCGCCGGCAGCGGCAACAGCGCCGCCGCTGCGAACAACAATCTTCGAGTGATCATGGGATGAAGCACAGGCCGGTGATCAAAGCGGATGAAGAAGAATACCCAAGTACTTCTGAATCTAGCAATATTTATGGCGGCGGTCGGATATGTACCCGCCGGTGCGGACGGAGTAACAAGCGCATCCCGGATGGGTGGCCGAGCGGTTTAAGGCACCGGTCTTGAAAACCGGCGTGCGTGCAAGCGCACCGTGGGTTCGAATCCCACCCCATCCGCCATTTCCCTGCGAAAAAAAAGCCGGCGCTGGGCGGCGGTAGGGGTTTGCGCAGTTTCCGCTGCCGCTATGCCAATCGCCGGTATCGGACGGGCGGCCCATGGTGGGGGTTAGCGCAGTTAGCGCAGTTAGCGCAGCCCGATTTAGCCCGCTGGAAAACGTTGGTGGCTGAAACTCTGGTCGCCGGTGGAGGGCATCCAAAGAAAGCTGAGCGGTGTGCATGGCGTCGATCCTCTGCTCGAGAGTGTCGACAGGGATACGCCACAACATTGCTCAGTTCTGTCAAGGGCCACGTCGCACGTCGCGCCGCGCAGGATAATTCTTTCGTACCGCATAAGGGCTTGGAAACGCACGCATGCGATGCATGCACTCGCTTCTGTCACGGAGGCGCCGGCCCCTACACCAGCAAGAGGCCGTCGTGATTGGTGTGGACGTTGATCACGACGTCCTGGAAGTCGTTGTCGCCGGTGGTCGTCGGCAAGTCCTCGAAGCCGATTAAAAGATCGTGCCCGCCCGGCGCCACGCCGGACAGGATCTGTTCGGCATGGCCGGGATTGAGGGCGGCGAAGGAGTGGAAGATCGTGGCGTTGGCGAGCGCACCCAGAGTGGCACTTTGCAGGACGACCGGCTGGCCGCCGTCGACGTCGGCTGGCGCCGTCGATCCCTGAATCACGAACGACAGATTGTGCGGCAGGGCGCCGAACTGGCTGAAGCCGTTCTGGATCAGGAAGAAGCCGATCTGCTCGCCATCCCCGATCTTGCCGAGGTCGACGGTCGCGGATCCGGGGGCGTGGGTGTTGGCGAAGAGGATGTCGACGCCGGAGATCGTGCCGTCGGGGCCGACCTTGTAGTAGCCCAGCGTGTTGTTGAAGGCCGAGACGGCTGCCTGCAGGGTCACGGTGAAGCGGACCGAGCCGTCGCCGGTCAGGAACGGCTGATTGTCGATGCCGTTGATGGCGTGCGGATCGACCCTGACGCCTTCGAACAAAGCCGGCAGGAAGGTCTCGAATGTGACGTCGGTGTACATCTCCGCGCCGCTGCCGCGGGGGACCGCCATGAAGTCGCCGCCGGTATATTCGCTCTCGAGCAGGATGGAGGTCTGCGCCATGCTGAGAGTCGTGGTGCCGGCCAGATGGCTGATGGTGAGGTAGTCGCGGCCGATCAGTGAGCCCTCGACATCGATCGTCGTGCTGTGGCTGAACTCGAAGACGGTATCGCCGTTCATGTCGCCAAGGCTGTCGCGCAGCACATCGATGCCGCCACCGCCATCGATCGTGTCCGGGTCGGGGCCGCCCACCAGCACGTCGTTGCCGGCGCCGCCGTGCAGCTGATCCTGGCCGGCATTGCCGATGAGAGTCGAATCGACGTCGGAGGCGAAGATCTTGTCGTTGCCGCTGCCGCCGATGCCGGTCTCGATGGTGGTGCCGAAGGCGATGCCGATATTGTTCACCATGCCCTTGGCACTCGAGAAATTGCCGGGATGCAGATCGATCACCGAGTCCTGCGAATACCCCGACAGGTCGAGCGTGTTGTGCGTGCCGTTCTCCCAGATCGTCACGATGGGATGCTGGTTGCTGGTGAAGTCATAGAACTGGCGGACGGGTCCTTCGATATTGGTGTTGAAGCCGAACGTGTGATGCCCACCGGTCAGCGGCCCGCTGGTCGCCGCGCCGTACAGTCGCTGGATCGCCAGGATATCCAGCACCATCGGCGTGAGCGGCTCGTAGTGCTTGCCGGTCGAATCGGTGCCCCAGTTCGTCCCCATGACCGGGTAGCTGGCGGAATATTTCGCCGCCTCGTGCGGTTCGACATACGACATGATCGACCACAGCGTCATGTCGTAGGCCGAGTATTGCTGGGTCAGAGTGGCGACATTGCCGTTGTACGGCCCGCCATGGCCGAGCCCCAGCATGTGGCCCAGCTCGTGGACCACCGTCGACATCGCCCCATTGGCCCTTGTGCCGAGATCCGGACCGAGCGCGCCGTACCCGTTGGGATCGTACCAGAGGCGCTGGCCGCCGTCGTCATTGGAGAGCGGTGGCGTGGCCAGCCTGTTGCCGCCGATCTGCACGGGGGCGTAATCGCCGTAGACCCAGTTCGCCGCTCCGTCGTTGCCGCGCGTCACCCAGAAGTTCGCGGCGTCCTCGTTGGGGGCCTGGACGATGCTGATGTTCGCCACTGCCGACCACAGCGCCATGCCGGCCTGGAAGGCCGCCTGCTCGGCGCCGGTCCAGTTGGACGAGTCGTTGAACCAGTAGCTGACGGTGGCGGCCGTGCCGGGCGTGGGGTCGCCCCATTTCGCGGCCCCCGAGACCGAGAGATAGTCCGCCGGGTTCGAATCTCTCTGCCAGGTCCGGAACGCAGTGGCCGCGATGCGGTCGTTCTCGTCGACGCCGTCCAGAAAGGCGATTTCGTTTTCGAGAGTGGGATCCATGTGCAGATTCGGGGTTACGCGTGGAGTGGCACTTTACACCTTGCAAAATTCTGAAGTCGAATATCCTGCGACCGGGTGGCCTCGCGGGCCGACCGCCATCGGCTGACGACGGCCGGCGCGCCCGCGCCGCTGAAACCTCAGCTTTCATCATGCGGCCGTCATCGTCGCCGCTGTGCCCGGCCGGTCCCAGGCGGCCGTTGGCATGCTGGCCGCGATGTTGGGTTTTGTTGGTTCCCGGGGCGCCGATGACGCGCGCCGAAAGGTCAGCAGCGGATCTTTGGCGTCGTGGTCTGTCCGAACATGGTTTGCGACATCGCGGAGATACGGCATAAGCTCGCGGTGCTGCGCGGCTTTGTCGGCACGGTGACTGGGGCCATCGACCTCGTCGGGCAACACCGGGACGCCGGCATCGAGCTGCTGATCAACGCCGATCGGCGGAACGACGTCGAGAGCCGTGCGCTTTTCGCCTCGGATGTCATGCCTCACTTTGCCTGACGGAGCGCGGAGGATGGTTGCCAGCGACAGCTTTGCCGAGTTCCTGCGCGAGCAGCTCGCGCCGCTCGGCCGCGTCACCATGCGGCGCATGTTCGGCAAGACCGGCGTGTTCTGCGGCGGGGTGATGTTCGGGATGGTGACGGACAACATGCTTTACCTGCGGGTTGACGACCACAACAGGGCGGCCTTCAAGGAAGCCGAGTCCGCTCCGCCTCTCAACTACGAAAAGAAGGGCAGCACCATAGACCTCTCCTTCTGGCGCGCGCCGGAGCGGCTGTTCGACGAGCCCGATGAGCTTGTCACGTGGGCGCAACTTGCGCTGGCGGCGGCGCGTCGGGTCGCCGCGAAGAGAGGACGGACAGTGCCAAGGCGAAAATCAAAGCCTTAACTCGCATGACTGCGGCCTGCGCCTCGCCTGGCGCGCGACACGACGTCCCGCTTGGAACCCGAGTGCGGCGGGATCGTTGGACCGGGATGCGTTTCGCGGTCCACCTTGCGTTGTTGGTGTGTCTCCTTCTGACATCGGCGAGGTCGGAGGGATGGGCTCAGACAGTCACGTTCGCCTCGGTCGAGGCGATGGCCGCGAAGCTCGCGGCCGAGCCGTACAAGCAGCCGGCGTCGATCGAGGGCGACATGCGCGGCCTCAGCTACGACCAATACCGCGCGCTCAGATCCCGACCGGACACCGCCCTGTGGCGCGGGGACAACAGCTTTTTCCGCGTCGAGTTCTTTCCCGCCGGATTCATCTATGAAAAGCCCGTGCAGATCTTCGTGGTCGAGAGCGACATCGCCCGGCCCCTTGCGCTCGCTCCCGACCTGTTCGACTTCTCCGATACCGGCCTCAAGACACCGCCCCAAAAGCTGGAGTCAGCGGGCTTTCGCCTCACCTATCCGCTGAACCGGCCGGACAAGTTCGACGAGGTCGCTTCTTTCCTGGGCGCCAGCTACTTTCGCACCGTCGGCCGCGGGCAGGTCTATGGCGCGTCGGCGCGTGGTCTGGCGATCGATACCGGCATCGGCGGCAAACCGGAGGAATTCCCCGCCTTTCGCGCCTTCTGGCTGGTCAAGCCGGCCGACGGGGCAAGCGACATGACGGTGTGGGCGCTGCTCGATTCGCCGGGCGCGGCCGGCGCCTTCGCCTTCACCATCCGTCCCGGCAGCCGCACGGTGATCGACACCAAGTGCGTGCTGTTCCTGCGCAACGACGTATCGCTGCTCGGCATCGCGCCGCTGACCTCGATGTTCTTTGCCGGCAAGACGGCGCCGGCGCGCGACGACTACCGGCCCGAAATCCACGATTCGGATGGGCTTTACCTGGCGACCGGCAAAGGTGAACGGATCTGGCGGCCGCTCGACAATCCCGCGGCGCTCGTCGTCTCGTCGTTCCAGGACAGCAATCCGCGCGGCTTCGGCCTGCTGCAGCGCGAGCGTGACTTCGATCGCTACCAGGACAGCGCGGCCTCCCTGCAGGCGCGTCCAAGCCTGTGGGTCGAGCCCGTGGGCGACTGGGGCGACGGCGAAGTACGGCTGGTCGAGATTCCGACGCAATCGGAGACCAACGACAATATCGTTGCCTTCTGGGTGTCGCGCTGGCCGGCGCGCAAGGGCGAGCGCAAGGAATATGCCTACCGGCTGTCCGCGCTGTCGGATGAGGCGGCCCTCTCGCCGGCCGGCCGGGTCATCGCGACGCGGGACGGTACCGTGCCGTACGCGCCCAAGCAGCGGCGCATCGTCGTCGAGTTCGCCGGCGGCGACCTTCCGTCGCTGGAGCCGGAACAACCCGTGACGCCGGACGTTTCGGTGACGAACGCAAAGATCACCCGCACCTATGTCGAAGCCCTGCCATGGAAGCGCACCTGGCGCCTGTTCATCGACTTCGAACCGGAAGGCAAAAAGCCGGTGGACCTGCGCGCCGTCCTGCAGCTCCGGGGCATGCCCCTGACGGAGACATGGATGAGCGCGTATCGGCCGTGAAGGAAGGCTGGCATCTCGACCGCTTTGCCGGACGGGCTGGCTGGCGGCGTTGGCTGCTGCTGTTCCTGGTGCTGCTGACCACGGCCGTCGGCTTGGCGCTGATGTGGCGCATCGTGGCGGCGCGCGGGCCCGAGATCCTGAAGCCGATCTTCCTGCCCTGCTTCGCCCTGCTCTTCGCCTGGATCGCCCTCTCCTTCTGGAGCGGCGTGTTCGGCTTCCTGCTGGGCGTGCTGCGACGCCATCCCGTGACTTTGAGACGACATCCGCCGGCCGCCGGCCCGATCCCGCCGCTCGGGCAGCGCACCGCGATCCTGATCCCGGTCTACAACGAAGACCCGGGCGAGGTCTCCGGCCGCGTCGCCGCCATGTACCGGTCGCTGCTGAAGACAGGATATCTCGAGTCGTTCCACTTTTTCGTGCTGAGCGACACCACCAACGCCGAAATCGCCCACGAAGAGGAACGCGTCTACGCCGACCTGCGCGATCAGCTGGGCGCCGGCGCGCGGCTGGTCTATCGCCGCCGGGCCGCCAATACCGGCAAGAAGGCCGGCAATATCGCCGAATGGGTGACGACGCGCGGGCCGGACTACGCCCACATGATCGTGCTCGACGCCGACAGCCTGATGCAGGGCGATACCATGGTGCGCCTGGCGGCGCTGATGGAAGCCAATCCGCGGACCGGCCTCATCCAGACCCATATCGTGCCGGCCGGCCGCGAGACGCTGTTCGCCCGCATGCTGCAATTCTCCTCGCGCCTCACCGGCGTGGTGCTGGCGATGGGCAACAGCTTCTGGCAGACGAGCGAAGCCAACTATTTCGGCCACAACGCCATCCTGCGCGTCTCGGCCTTCGCCGAGTGCTGCCGCCTGCCGGTCCTGTCCGGCCGGCCGCCGCTCGGCGGCGAGATCCTCAGCCACGATTTCGTCGAGGCAGCCTTCCTGCGCCGCGGCGGCTGGTATTGCTGGCAGCTCCCCGAGCTGCGCGGCAGCTACGAGGAGCTGCCGACCAACCTGCTCGACTACGCCGTGCGCGACCGCCGATGGATGCAGGGCAACCTGCAGCATACCCGCCTGATCGCCGAGCCCGGCCTGCATCGGATGAGCCGGCTGCATCTCGGCATGGGCATCTTCGCCTACCTCGCCTCGCCGCTGTGGCTGGCGATGCTGATGCTGAGCTCGGCGATGGTGGTCGACCATCAGCTGACGGGTGATATCTATTTTGGCCCGACGCGGACGCTCTTTCCGCTGTGGCCGCAATATCACTGGCCGGAGATTCACGGGCTGCTCGGCATGACGCTGGTCTTGCTGCTGGGCCCCAAGCTGCTGGCCCTCAGCTTGCGGCTTTGGTCGACGCGCGGTGCGCGCCGCTTCGGCGGCCGTGCCGCCCTGGTGCTGAGCTTCCTGTTCGAAACCGCCTTCTCCACCCTGCTGGCGCCGGTGATGATGCTGTTCCACACGACGTTCCTGATCCAGATCCTGGCCGGCAGCGCTGTCGGCTGGCCGCCTCAGGCGCGCGGCGACCGCGGCATGGAATGGCGTCAGGCGCTGCAGCGCCATATCGGCCACGCGCTGTTCGGGCTGGCAGCCCTTGGCGCGCTGGGGGCGCTGGTGCCCGACTATGTGCCCTGGATCCTGCCCGTGGTGACAGGCCTGTTGCTGTCGGTGCCCCTCGCGGTCCTGTCCAGCCGCCGCGCCATGGGCCTCGCCGCCCGCCGGTTGCGGCTGTTCGTGACGCCCGAGGAGCGCGCCGAAGCCATTCTGATCGGAAGCTAGGCTAAGAATCCGCCGGTTCGGGCTGGCCTTGCGGTAGCCTTGCCAGCGACGGAGTTCGAGTCCTGCGCGACTGGAACTTATCCACCACTCCCAAGGTTTAGCATCGACGCAGTGGCTTAATAACAAAGGCGCTGAGGATGCAGCGCGCCAGCACTCGGCCTAAAGGAGATCGCGTAATATGCCCGACAATTCAAACGCAACGCCGGACAGCACGGCGGTGCGCGTGGCCCTGTGGCGGGCGCTGCACGTCGAGGTCGATCCGCCTCCGCACGTGCTGGAAGACGAGATTGGCCTCAGGCTGGTGGCGCCGGACGACGGCTGGCGCCGCCGCCCGGACATGGACCCGCACTTCACGAGCCGCTTCCGAGCATCCATCGTGGCCCGTGCTCGCTTCATCGAGGATATGGTCGTGGAACGGGCCGGCCGTGGCGTCGGGCAGTACGTCATCCTCGGCGCCGGCCTGGATTCCTTCGCCCAGCGCAGGCCGGAGATCGCCTCCAGCCTGACGGTGTTCGAGGTCGACCCGCCAGGCCCCCAGGCCTGGAAGCGCCGGCGCCTGATCGAACTCGGCTTCGGCATCCCGGAGTGGCTGCGGCTCGTTCCGGTGGACTTCGAGGCGGGCGATGCCTGGTGGCAACGGCTGGCGGCCGCCGGCTTCGATTCCGGCCGGCCGGCGATTGTGGCCTCCACCGGCGTCAGCATGTACCTCACCAAGGACGCGATCGCGGCCACGCTGCGCCAGATCGCGGCGCTCGCCCCGGGATCGATGCTCGCCATGACGTTCCTGCTGCCGCTCGAGCTCGCGGACCCCGAGGTGCGTCCCGGGCTTCAGCTGGCGGAAAAGGGCGCGCGAGCAAGCGGGACGCCTTTCATCAGCTTCTTCACGCCGACGGAGATGCTGGCACTGGCCCGCGAAGCGGGCTTCAGAGAAGTCCAGCACGTATCCGCCGCCACTCTTGCCCAACGCTACTTCGCGGGCAGGACAGATGGCTTTCGCCCGCCAAATAATTCAGAGGAACTGTTGGTGGCGATGACCTAGCGCTGGTTCGGCAGATTCCATGGCCTTTTCGCTGAAATCGGAGAGATTGTTTCCGGCCATCCTACGCTGTTACTGCGCAATCTTTAGTGCGAATCGGCACCTGCGTCTCTAGAGGCGCATTCCATGGTAAAGCAGATAGCTTGAGCACGCGGCGTGACCGGTGAACCTGCCATGCCAATCGTCCATCATGATCTGTTGAGTCCAGCGACCTCCGACATACCATTCGTTGCCCA
>Ga0193726_1002120_pt1 | contig 13922 bp, 8 predicted proteins | sample H2c1metaG_FD_144928 | JGI IMG/M metagenome (GOLD analysis project Ga0193726, IMG submission 144928) | Soil microbial communities from a riparian zone of the East river system, Colorado, United States - H2c1 | ecosystem: Environmental > Terrestrial > Soil > Riparian zone | place: USA: East River... | reverse complement strand
ATTGAAAATGCTTTAATGCAGGATTGGACTCTCCGTGAAAAACTTGCCGTTTTAAAAACATCCTTAGAAAGACTGGACGGGATCAGGAAAACTCCCCGCACACGTATTGTACTGAATGTTTTAAATTATGCAAGAAAAAAGTCAAATGAAGTGGTAGAATAAATTTTCTTACCGGCTTCTGACTCGAAAGAGACCCATAGACTTAAGCATTATCGTTATTCAAAAAAAATTATCAGCATCCCCCTGGGATGCTTTTTTTCTTCCATTTATCAAGAGCCGGTTTTCAGGATTCACCATTATCTTGCATGATGACGCGCAAACAACGATACCAGTTTGTGATTGATTATTTCGAGAAACACAATCCCGACGCTGAAACTGAGTTGATCTACGATGACCCTTACGAGCTCCTTGTGGCTGTCATTCTCTCTGCCCAATGCACCGATAAGCGGGTCAACATGACCACGCCAGCCATTTTTGAAAAATTTCCGGACGTACAATCCTTAAGCAAAGCAAGTTTTGAAGAATTATTTCCCTTCATAAAAAGCATCTCCTATCCCAACAATAAAACAAAACACCTGATAGGAATGGCAAAAGCCGTAGTTGAAAAATTTAACGGTAAGATACCGATGACCATTGAAGAATTGATCCAGTTGCCGGGTGTAGGCAGGAAAACAGCAAATGTCATCACATCAGTAATTGATCAGCAACCCAACATGGCAGTAGATACTCATGTTTTCCGGGTAAGTAAACGAATAGGGTTGGTTCCAGCGTCGGCAAAAACACCGCTTTCCGTAGAAAAAGAACTGGTGAAAAACATCAAAGAAGAATATATTCATAAGGCGCACCATTGGCTTATTTTGCATGGAAGATATATTTGCGTTGCAAGAACCCCCCGTTGTGAGATATGTGGGCTGAAAAAGGCTTGTAGGTTTTTTAATACCTTGCGTAAAGTGACCGCCCCGTAGCTTAGGGAATTTATTACTCATTAGCCTTCATTAAATTAAAAACTTGCCCTCCATTTTATTCGTAGATCAGTATAAAATTTAGGCATTAGAGACTTCCTGTTTTTTTCTAATGCTTTGGCAGAACTTTTGTGTAACTTATATTATTACAAATAGAAGATTTGAAAATATGATGCCCCAGCCAACCAGGGACCAACTGCAATACCAGCTTTTATCAAAATCGTTTCTTTTCCTGATAATGACTGGCATTGTTGTCTTCTTTGTCGATTGCAATGGGTTTAAAAAGACTCAATATCCAAGTCCCCCGGGATATAATTTCTCTGATCCATATATTTATTCATTACCGGAGACACTAGATGAAATCTCCGGGGTTGTTTATTACCCAAAAGACAGTAGTGTTTTTGCCATACAGGATGAAAAAGGCTGGTTGTTCAAAATACACCTGAAAACGCCCTTGTTCATTGAAAAATGGAAGTTCTCCAACAGTGGCGATTATGAAGACCTTGCTCTTTTTGATAGCACTTTTTATGTTCTCAAAAGCAAAGGAGTCATCGAAAAATTCAAATTTTCCTCCGGTGATACTTTATATTTCCAGGCTTTTAAAATTCCTGAAGAAGGAAAAAATGAATTTGAAACATTATTTTACGATAGCACCCTGCATCAATTGATCCTGATCTGTAAGAATTGCCAGAATGATAGTAAAAAGGAAGTAAGTAGTTGGTCCTTTGATCCAAAAACGGATTCATTTTCTTCGTCATTCGCCATTGAAACATCAAAAATAAGAGCACAAATAAACGAGGATGATCAAAAATTGAAGCCGTCTGCAGCAGCCATAAATCCTTTAACAGGGGAATTATACATCCTTGCATCGGTAAATAAGGCCCTGGTGATTCTGAATAAAGATCATTCCCTTAAGAGTTCCTATAAAATAGATCCTTCCTTATTCAAACAACCCGAAGGCATCACATTTACCCCAAAAGGGGATCTGATAATTTCCAATGAGGCCGTCGAGAAAAGCGGTGCTGATATACTCTTTTTTAAGTACAACAAATCAAAAAACCGGTAATGAAAATTTTTTGTTTATTGTCTTTTCTTTTTATCACCACGGTAACCGTGCAGGCGCAAAAAGATACCATTGCCCAGAGAATTGTATTGATTGGTGATGCGGGTCAATTTACAAATGGGCACCACCCGGTTGTGGATGCCGTAAAGCAGATGATCCCTATGGACACCAGGACAACGATACTCTACCTCGGGGATAATTTATACAAATTAGGTTTGCCAGATGAGCAGTACAGCCATTATATGGCCTCCCGCAGTGTACTGGATACCCAGCTCTCTGTTGCGGATAACACCCCGGCTAAAATATATATGATCCCTGGAAACCATGATTGGGAGAATGGTAAACGAACCGGATGGTCCACCGTGGTGCGGGAGCAGGAATATGTTGACCAGTTAGGGAAAAAAAATGTAAAATTTTATCCTGAAAATGGTTGCCCTGGACCGGTGGAAGTTTCTGTGGGACCAGATATAACGCTAGTATTGTTTGATTCCCAATGGTGGCTACAGCCATTTGACAAACCAGGCATTGAATCGGATTGCGATTGTAAAACAAAAGACGAAGTGCTTACCCAGATGGATGACATTTTTAGCAGGAATTCAAAAAAACTGATCATCCTTGCAGGCCACCATACCTTTAAAAGCAGTGGCGTTCATGGAGGCTATTTCAAGTTAAAGCAACACATCTTCCCTTTTACGGACATTTTTCCAAAATTATATATACCATTACCGGGCATTGGTTCTATATATCCTATTGCGAGAAGTGTTTTTGGAACGCCCCAGGACCTGAAGCACCCCCTATACGCTGAAATGATCGGTGATATAGAAAAAGTTGCAAAAAAATATCCTCATGTCATTTTCGTAGGTGGGCATGAACATAGTCTGCAATTAATAAAAGACAGTAGTTATAATTTTATCGTGAGTGGAGGTGGCTCAAAGCATAACAGGGTTTCCACAAATAAAAGAACTCCTTTTGCAACTACGGTAAATGGTTTTGCGGTCCTGGAAATTTCAACCAACAAAAATGTACGGGTCAATTTCTATACGGTAGAAGATTCTATACATAAAGCCTATTCGGAAGTCATTCAAAATTTTTCGAGCATCCCTGCTGCACTTCGTGATTCTTCAAAAAGAGATGTTCAAAATTCTGAGGCAGTTAAATACAAAGACACGATCAATATCTCCGGAAGCGATAAATATGATAGTGCAACCTGGGCCAAAAGAATAATGGTGGGGACCAACTATAGAAAAGAATGGTCCGAACCGGTTACCATGAAAGTGTTTAATATTAAATCTGAAAAGGGAGGATTAAAAATTAAAAGCCTTGGAGGAGGAAAACAAACAAAATCGTTGACACTTTCCGATCCTTCGGGTAGAGAGTGGAAATTGCGGACGATCGATAAAGATCCTGCAAACGCCATCCCCGCAGCATTCAGAAATACACTGGCCTCAGAATTAGTACAGGATTTTATTTCAGCTTCGCATCCATATGCTCCGCTGACTGTTCCACCTCTTGCTGAAGCCTTAGGCCTTGTCACGGCCAAGCCAGAATTATTTTTTGTTCCCGACGATCCCGCATTTGGATACTACCAACCTTTGTTTGCAAATACCGTGTGCACGCTTGAAGAAAAAGATCCCTGCCTTTTTGGTGAAGACACAAAAAGCACGGAAAAAGTATTTGACAAACTGATAGAACAAAATGATCACCGTGCAGATCAGCCAACGGTATTGCGTGCCAGGCTGCTGGATATCCTGATCGCGGATTTTGATCGTCATTTTGACCAATGGAAATGGGGCACCATTGATACCGGGAAAGGCAAACTATACTATCCCATCCCCAAAGACAGGGACCAGGCTTATTTTCGTTCAAATGGCTTAATCATCTCGCTCGCAGCAGAAAGACAATTGCCCATGCTTAAAGGATTTCGATATAATTTCCCGAGGATAAACTGGCTCTCATGGTCCGCCAGGGATTTTGACCGTCTTTTTTTAACAGATCTCGACGCTGCAGAATGGAAAAAAGAAATTCATGATTTTCAAAAAACATTGACTGATTCTGTAATACTTGCCGCCGCAAAAAGATTACCTCCCGCAATTTATAAAATAGACAGCGCAACCCTGGTTAGCAAGCTTATCTCCCGGAGAGATCATATTGAAAAACCCGCTTTGAGTTATTTCCGTTTCATTTCAAAGAGGGTAAACATCATTGGCAGCAATCAGAAGGAATATTTTAAAGTTACAGGTTATGAAAAAAAGGGGCTCAGGGTCCAGGTATATGCACGGGGAAAAAAGAACGATACCAGTTTTGTGATGTATGACAGAACATTTGATCCTCACATAACAAAAGATGTGAGGTTATATGGACTGAATGACGATGATAAGTTCGAAATAGATTCCACGGCCAGGTCAAGGATCAGGGTGAGCATGATCGGTGGCAAAGGAAATGATACTTTTGATATCAAAGGTCATGTAGTAAATTATCTCTACGATCTTACTTCCGAAAAAAATGACATTGAACATAGAAAACACACAAGAAATTTTTCTTCCAATGAGCCTCCCGTCAATTATTACAACATCCTTGGTTTTAATTATAATATTACCCGATTTCCAAGGGTGAACATCGGGTATAATGTGGAGGATGGCCTATTTGCAGGATTAGGTTTTTCCAGGAGAACTTTCGGATTCAGAAACCTCCCCTACGCTACAGATCAAAGGCTGACCACGCTTTATGCGATCAACCATGGCGCTTACTTAATAAATTACAAAGGTGAATTCAATCATTTATTCAGGAACAATGATGTGTTGGTGAATATTGATTATGTGAATCCCACGCTCAACAATTTTTTTGGATTGGGCAATAAGACTAAAATCGACCCTCAACATGACCTCGCATTTTATCGTGCCCGTTACAATTATGCAGAAGGTGAGCTTCTTTTCCGCAGAAGATTTTTTGAAAAGTTACACATTATGGCGGGTCCTGTAATATACCGATACTGGAATGATCTCTCGGATAATGCAGGCAAAATTTTAGGAAGGCCTTCTTTAGCGGGTCTCGATTCGGTAAGCGTGTACTCAAAGAAAAATTATATAGGGGGAAAACTTGCTGTTAACTTCAATAATCTCAACAGTGAGCTCTTTCCTACACGGGGTGTGCAATGGAACACTGAATTTGAATCGATGAGAGGTGTTACTAAAAACACGAACAATATAACCACCGTTACCTCTGATATGAGCGTCTATGCCAGCATCAGCGAAGCGGCAAATTTTATTGCAGTAGCGCGCTTTGGCGGAGGACACATCCTGAGTAAAAATTATGAATATTTCCAGGCTTTAACTCTTGGAGCCAATAACTTTTTGAGGGGTTTCCGTAAAACAAGGTTCGCGGGATCCTCACTTGCTTACAACAGTCTTGAAGCCAGGATCAAACTGACAGACGTGAAATCGTACCTTTTGCCAGGAGTATTGGGCCTGGTTTTATTCAATGATGTAGGTAGGGTCTGGTTAAAAAATGAATCTTCCACCAAATGGCATGATTCCTATGGCGGCGGCTTTTATTTCATACCCTTTAAAATGGTAATTATTTCTGCCACAATGGCTTTTTCGGAAGAAGAAAAATTACTTAATTTTTCTGTGGGCACTAAAATAAACCTCACTTTCTAAAATAAAAAATTATGGCGAACAACATGTATAAGCTGGTAGAAGATTATGTAACCAATTTATTCAATACGCATAAAAAATCGAAACTTATTTTTCACTCTTTAGTACATACACAGGAGATCGTTAAAAGATCTGAAGAAATTGCCCTGTACTATAAACTCGGTGAAAAGGAAATGCTCGCAGTCATCATCTCCGCATGGTTTCATGATACCGGTCATCTTTTTACAACCCCTGAAAACCACGAGGAAAAAAGTGTTGAACAAATGAAATTATTTATGGGAAGCAATTTCCCGGATTCTGACCTGATTAAAACAATTGAAGGTTGTATCATGGCAACCAAGAGGAACATAGAGCCTTCAAATTTATTGCAGCAGATCTTATGCGATGCGGACACGTATCACCTGGGAACTAAAGATTTTAAGAAAATGGATAAGCAGGTAAGAAAGGAAATGACTGCTGATAACGTGATGACAAAAAATCAATGGAACCTTAAAACGCTTGAATTCCTTGAAAAGCATAAATACTATACATCTTATTGCCAGGAATTATTAAACAAGGGTAAACAGGAAAACATTGACAGGCTGAGATATAAGATTGCGGACCAGGCTCTGATAAATGATGAAAGAGGGTTATTCGCAGGCCAAAAGACTAGTGAGGGAAAAATAAATAAAGAGGCAAACAGTCTTCTTTCAAAAGGAATACAAACTATGCTACGCACCGCTTCCTCCAACCATTTAAAATTAAGTTACATGGCTGACAGGAAGGCGAATATCCTGATTTCCGTAAACGCGATCATTATCTCGGTAAGCATATCCGTGCTCTTTCGAAAATTCACAGAAAGCCCCTTCCTGGTCACACCTACTATTATCTTCCTGACCTTTTCAGTGGTTACTATTGTCCTTTCCATCCTGGCTACCAGGCCCACGATCACCAGTGGTAAATTCAACAAGGAAGATATCACGAATAAAAAAGTGAACTTGTTGTTCTTCGGGAATTTTTATAAAGCAACCCTTGAGGACTATAACTGGGGAATGAGTATTATGATGCGGGACCCTGATTATTTATATGGATCTCTCCTTAAGGATGTGTACTTCCTTGGTGTGGTGCTGGCAAGAAAATATAAGCTGCTGCGCATTGCCTATAATATTTTTATGGCAGGTATCGTGATCTCGGTAATTGCTTTTACGATCGCAGTTTTTACCAAAAGTCCCGAAACCTCCACGATCATAGTATCACCTCATTCATCACCTCTTTAAATGGGTAAATCAAGACCATATGTTTACATCCTGGTAACCCTAAACCTATGAGACCCGATAGACCAATATTATCAGGGGTTTCAGTAGTCAATAGGTATAAATTCAATATCATCCTGATCGTTGCTGTATCCTGGACGATAATTGATTCTCTTTTTTATATACTCCGGCTTACAGAGCAACCGATACCTACGAAATATTCATTATTTCAAAAACATACCACTCAAACCATTCTCTTACGCGAGTTGAACGTCCTTTTCCTGAGCATGGTGATGGCATATTTTCTTGTTTTTTTCCGGAGAAATTTTTTCAGGAGAACGTCTTTATGGATCAACATCATTACAAAAACGCTGATCCTTCTTTGCGCGGCTATGATCATAAATTTCTTTATTCATTTCACCTATGCCACATTGATCGCAAAGCAAACGGCTTCTTATGCATTGGAAAGTTTTTATCGGAATACATTTGAAACTCCATGGCTCGTACAAAAGATCCCTGAATGGATCATACTGTTCGTACTTACCCAAATTATTATAGAGATCAATGAAAAATATTCACCTGGCGTATTCCTGGATATTGTACTGGGAAAATATGTAGAACCAAAGGACGAAACAAGAATCATCATGTTTATTGACCTAAGAGACTCTACGGGGATTGCAGAAAAGATCGGTCACAAAGAGTACTTTAAATTCATCCGGGATTTTATCTATTATGCATCATTGGGGATCATGGAATATGGCGGGCGCATTTACCAGTATGTGGGAGATGAAATTGTTGTTTCATGGCCTGCCTCGAAACGAAACGCTAAAAAATGTATCTATGCCCTTATCGAAGCAAGAAAATCCATCCATAAGAACCTTGACGTTTTTACCCGCAATTATGGAATCTCCCCGGAGTTTAAAGCCGGCATTCATGTAGGTGAGGTAACGATTGGTGAGATCGGTATTATAAAAAAAGACCTGGTAATGAGTGGAGACACGATGAACACTACTGCCCGCATCAGAACTGCATGTAATGAACTCAACCAGAAATTTATTGCTTCAAAAGATTTTTTGGACCAGCTTCAATTAAAAGACTGGCAGGCCGAAAGCCTTGGCCCAATTGAACTAAAAGGGAGGAATAGCAGCATTGAATTATTCGCTCTAAAGATTTGAAAGGATTTATACTTCTTCAAACGACCTTCTTTAAAAAAATACTTTCTATAAATATTTCCTGATCTCTTCTACTAATTCTGTCTTTGTAATTGGAATTCCCATGATCTTATTATAACCAATGGCGTCCACAAAATAAACATCACGAATGATTTTGATAAGCTGGCCGTTATTGATCTCAGGGATCAGCACTTTTTCAAAGTTTTTCAGTATGTCGCCAAGATTTTTTGGAAAAGGTCGCATGTACCTGAGGTGCGCGTGTGATACTTCATTTCCTTCATTTAGCAGTTCCTGCACCGCTGTTTTTATAGCTCCAAAAGTGGAGCCCCAGCCCAGCACCAAAACCTTTCCTTTTGCTGGGCCAATATCCATTTTCTGTTCAGGAATATATTCAGCTATTTTATCCACTTTTTGTTGCCTGATCTTCACCATTAACTGGTGATTTTCGGGATCGTAACTTATATTACCTGTAATATTTTCTTTCTCCAAACCACCGATCCGATGTTCCAAACCTGCCGTTCCCGGAATCGCCCAGGGGCGAGCCAGTTTTTCGTCGCGCAAATAAGGCTGTAATTTATCCTCACCATGGCCCAATTCAGTTTTGAAGTTCACATGAATAGGAGGCAAATGTTCGGTAGTTGGAAATTTCCAGGGCTCAGCGCCATTCGCAATATATCCGTCACTTAAAAATATAACGGGTGTCATGTGCTGTACGGAGATGCGCACCGCTTCGTATATAGCATCAAAACAATCAGCGGGTGTCGATGCAGAAATCACCGGCATCGGGCACTCTCCATTTCTTCCGTAGTATGCCTGCAGAAGATCGCTTTGTTCTGTCTTCGTTGGTAAGCCTGTAGAAGGTCCGCCGCGCTGAATATCACAGATGATCAAAGGAATTTCAAGCATAACGGCAAGCCCCATTGCCTCGGCTTTTAATGCCATGCCAGGGCCCGAGGTTGTTGTAACTCCCAACTGCCCGCCATAGGCAGCCCCAATGGCTGATGTTATGGCTGCGATCTCATCTTCTGCCTGGAACGTTTTTACACCAAAATTTTTATGCCGGGCCAGTTCATGCAGAATATCCGAGGCCGGCGTGATCGGGTAAGATCCGAGAAATAAAGGCAAGCCACTTTTTTGTGAAGCAGCGATTAATCCTAAGGCCACCGCCTGGTTACCCATTATAGAGCGGTAGGTGCCGCTTTCCATTTTAGCCTTTTCTACTTTATAAGTCGTCGTAAATGTTTCTGTCGTATCCCCATAATTATAACCAGACTGTAATGCTTTCAAATTGCTATTCAGGATATCGTCTTTCTTCCCGAATTTATCCCTTAGAAAATGTGTGGTGCTTTCCAAATCCCGATTATACATCCAATATAAAAAGCCAAGGACAAACATATTTTTTGCCCTGTCTTTTTCCTTGACACCCATGGTAAATTCTTTCAGGGCCTCACGGGTCATTTTGGTGACATCAATCTTGATCAGTTCGTAATTGTCAAGGCTGTTATCTTCAATTGGATTGACACCATCAGGATAGTTTGCCAGGCGTAAATTTTTCGAATCAAAACCATCGGTGTTGACGATGATCTTTCCACCTTTTTTTATTTGTTTCAAATTCGATTTCAGCGCCGCAGCATTCATCGCTACAAGCACATCACAAAGATCACCAGGCGTGTATATAGCGTCACTTGAGAACCTGAGCTGGTAACCGCTCACACCCGGAAGTGTTCCCTGGGGGGCCCGGATCTCGGCGGGAAAGTCAGGAAAAGTAGCAAGATCAATTCCTAACAAAGCCGTATTGTTTGTAAACTGGCTCCCGGTCAATTGCATCCCATCACCGCTATCACCGGCAAATTTTATCACTACATCATTTAGTACTTCTTGTTTCCGAATCATTGAAAAAAATTATTGGCAAATTTACTACAAGTTGAATAAGAAAGAATGGGTTTCTGTTACATACTTTGTTAAGGCTTCGCTTGTATTGGGTCATTACAGTTTTTCTCCACATATTCGATGCTTCGCCATTGATCTTTTCCCTATTCTCTTCCGTCAAAAATATTTCCAAGCCCTCCAAGGATGCTCCCTTCTTCCTTTCGGTTAAAGGTTCCATATTGGATCAGCCTTCCGGCAAGACGGCTGATGGGTAATGATTGTATCCACACCTTACCCGGCCCCCGGAGAATTGCAAAGAAGAGGCCCTCCCCGCCAAACATCCAGTTACGAATGCCGCGGATAAATTCTATGTCGAAATCAATTGCACCTGTATATGCTACTACACACCCCGTATCCACTTTTAATATTTCTCCGGCCTGAAGTTCTTTTTCTATTACATATCCGCCTGCATGCATAAAAGCCATGCCATCTCCTTCAATTTTTTCCATGATGAATCCTTCGCCTCCAAAGATCCCTGTGCCTAATTTTTTTTGAAATTCAATACCGATACTTACGCCCTTTGCGGCACAGAGGAAAGCATCTTTTTGGGCAATAATTCTACCACCCAGTTGCTGAAGATCCAATGCAATGATCTTTCCCGTATAAGGAGCTGCAAAAGAAACTCTTTTTTTGCCCTGCCCGATATTTGTAAATGCAGTCATAAACAAGCTTTCACCCACCAAAACTCTTTTGCCGGCAGAAAATAATTTCCTCAATAAACTATTATCCTGCTGCTGGCTGCCATCTCCAAAAATTGTTTGCATCTGGATGCCGTCATCCATCATCATCATGGCGCCACTTTCCGCAACAGCTGTTTCATTTGGATCCAGCTCCACTTCCACAAATTGTAATTCTTCGCCATAAATCTTATAATCTATTTCATGATTGGTCCTTGTAGCGTTACTCATACTTCAAAATTTTGCCGAAGTTAAAAAAGATTTTTGCCGTCTATCTTATGAATTTGATAAAAGGTGTTGTTAAAACATTGGATTTTCTTACATTGCTTACCTCACAAAAATCCGTTCACAAACTAAAACACTCTTATATATGAAACACAAATTTTTTCTTCTTTTAATTTTTGTTTTTTTGACTGGTTCTTTCCTGGATGCCCAGGTCAAATTAGTAGAGAAGGTCACAAAAAACGGAAATGAGATTGTTATTCCTTATGAAAAATACGTCTTGCCAAATGGCCTTACACTGATTGTCCATGAAGATCATAGCGATCCTGTAGTTCATGTGGATGTTACCTATCATGTAGGTTCGGCCCGTGAAGAAATCGGGAAATCAGGCTTTGCGCATTTTTACGAACACATGATGTTCCAGGGAAGTGATCATGTGGCGGACGAAGAACATTTTAAAATCGTAACAGCTGCTGGTGGCACACTCAATGGAAGTACAAACCGCGACCGAACCAATTATTTTGAAACGGTGCCCAGCAATCAATTGGAAAAAATGCTTTGGCTCGAAGCCGATCGTATGGGTTTTTTACTAGATGCCGTTACCCAGCAAAAATTTGAAATCCAAAGATCGACTGTTAAGAACGAACGTGGCCAGAACTATGATAACCGGCCTTATGGTTTGGTTTTCGAACAGGCATCAAAAAATCTTTATCCCTACGGCCACCCCTATTCCTGGTTAACGATCGGGTATGTGGAGGAGCTTAACCGGGTAAATGTAAATGACCTGAAGAATTTCTTCCTTCGCTGGTATGGACCCAACAATGCAACACTGACTGTTGGGGGCGACGTAAAACCAGCTGATGTGGTGAAATTGGTCGAAAAATATTTCGGACCAATCCCCCGTGGACCGGAAGTTACCCCGGTAAAGGTGCCTGCCGCCGTCCTTGACAAGGATAGGTATGTTTCTTACACGGACAATTATGCAAGGGTGCCATTACTTGCGATCGTTTATCCCACGGTCCCCAATTATGATAAGGATATGGCCTCTTTGCAATGCCTGGCGGATGTATTAGGCAGGGGTAAAAATTCTGTTTTATACCAGCAAATGGTAAAAAAACAATTGGCCCTACAGGCAAATGCAAGCAGTCAATTATCGGAATTATCAGGTGAATTTTTTATTCAGCTGGTCCCATTGCCTGGCAAATCGCTGGGAATGATGGATACTCTTTTCAGAGCTTCCCTCGATTCTTTTGAAAAACGGGGAGTAACAGACGATGATATTACAAAATTTAAAGGGAGTGTGGAAGCACAACAGATCAATGGGCTTCAAAGTGTAGCAGGAAAGGTTTCGCAATTGGCCGCGTTCCAAACCTTTACCGGTAATCCAAATAAGATCGCTGACCTTATAAAAATGTACACTTCAGTTACAAAGGAAGATGTGATGATTGCTTATAATAAATATATAAAGAACAACCATGCGGTATTTGTAAGTGTGCTTACAAAAAACATGGACACAACCATGGTTGCGGAAAAAAATAATTATACGGTTGATTCGAGCCATTATTCGAGACCGGATTATGGCTATGCTGGTTTGAAATATGTTAAAGCGACTGACGCCTTTGACAGGAGCAAACAACCGGGCAATGGGCCTAATCCAGTGGTGAAAGTTCCCGCTTTCTGGAGAAAAGATTTTTCAAATGGAATAAAAATGATCGGCACTGAGAGTACTGAGTTGCCTACAGTAACGCTTTCCATCACGATTCCTGGCGGCCATTTATTACAGGCAAATGATACTTCGAAGATCGGTCTTGCAAATTTCTTTGCTACGATGATGAATGAGGACACAAAAAATTATACGGCGGAACAGATGTCGGTAGCATTGCAAAAGCTGGGCAGTTCTATCAATATTGGAAGTTCTACTGATGAGATCAGTTACAATGTCCAATGTCTGAAAAAAAACCTGGATCAAACACTGGCACTCCTTGAAGAGAAGATGTTCAATCCAAAATTCACAGACGATGCATTCAAAAGAAATCAAAAGCAAATACTTGAAAGTTTTAAAGTCAGTAAATCTCAGCCTGCTACGGTAGCCAGCGATGTAATTGCAAAAATCAATTACGGTCCGAATAATATCTTAGGCATGAGTGAGGATGGAACAGAGAGCTCCGTAAAAAATATCAGTTTGAAGGATATACAGGATTATTATAACAATTATATGACGACGGAGGGGATGAAGGTAGTAATCGTTGGAGATGTAAAGCAGGCAGAGATATTACCAAAACTTGCCTTCCTTGATAAATTACCAAACAAAAAAATTGATCTGCCGAAAGTTGCAGCGCAACCAATGCCCACTGACCAGGCAAAAATTTATCTCGTTGATATTCCTAAAGCTGCCCAGACAGAATTCAGAGTGGGTTACAATACAGGATTAAAATACGATGCTACCGGGGAGTTTTATAAGGCGGGGTTGATGGATTATATTCTTGGAGGGGCGTTCAATAGCCGGTTGAATTTGAAATTGCGGGAAGATAAGGGTTGGACCTATGGCGCCAGGTCTTCCTTTAATGGAGATCAATACGGCGGCGATTTTGAATTCAGTTCGGGCATCAGGGCCGATGCCACAGATAGTGCACTTGCTGAAGTGGTAACGCAATTAAAGAATTATTCGGAAAATGGGATCACTCCGGATGAAGTGGCCTTTATGAAAAATGCTATTGGCCAGCGGGATGCTTTGCGATATGAGACAGGATTTCAAAAGGCAGGATTTATCAGGAACATCCTTGAATACAATCTGCCTGCTAACTATACCGAAATTCAGCAACAGATATTAAAAGGCATGACAAAAAAGGATATTGATGCAATTGCGAAAAAATATATAGACGCTGGCAAATTAAATATGTTGCTTGTAGGAGACAAAGCAAAAATTCTTCCCGGGTTACAAAAACTCGGTTACCCGATCATTGAATTAGATGCAGAAGGGAAACCAATAGAAAAGAAAGCGTTTTAGGGGAA
>Ga0193726_1002119_pt1 | contig 13925 bp, 10 predicted proteins | sample H2c1metaG_FD_144928 | JGI IMG/M metagenome (GOLD analysis project Ga0193726, IMG submission 144928) | Soil microbial communities from a riparian zone of the East river system, Colorado, United States - H2c1 | ecosystem: Environmental > Terrestrial > Soil > Riparian zone | place: USA: East River... | reverse complement strand
GTCATCGAGCACGCTTTTCATTGGGAGGGCGATCGACCGCCGACCATTCCGTGGCGCGATTCCATCATCTACGAGCTGCACGTGAAAGGATTTACGCGCCTGCATCCTGCCGTACCCGAGAAATGGCGCGGCAAGTACCTGGGGCTGTCGGTGGCGCCGGTCATCGAGCACTTGAAATCCATCGGCGTGACGGCAGTTGAATTGTTGCCCTGTCAGGCGTTTGTCAGCGAACCATTCTTGGGCGAGCGCAAGTTGACCAACTACTGGGGCTACAACCCGGTCGCGTGGTTTGCGCCGGCAAATGAGTATGCGGTGGATGATGCGGTGGTCGAATTCAAGACCATGGTCAGAGCGCTGCATTCTGCCGGAATAGAAGTCATCCTGGACGTGGTTTTCAACCATACGGCCGAGGGCAATGAGTCCGGGCCGCTCCTATCCTTGCGGGGCATCGACAACTCGGTGTATTACCGGCTGACCCCGGCAGATTTGCGCGTTTACGAGAATGTCACCGGCTGCGGCAACACGGTCAACTGCGAACATCCGCGGGTACGCGCGCTCATCGTCGATTGCCTGAGGTACTGGGTCGAGGAGATGCACGTCGATGGCTTTCGCTTCGATTTGGCAACGGTGCTGGGCCGCGAAGCCGGGGGATTCAGCGCACAAGCGGCGCTTTTCAAGGCGCTGCGCGCCGAACCCGCACTGGCCTACGTGAAATTGATCGCCGAGCCCTGGGATGTGGGTCTGGGCGGCTACCAGCTCGGCCGCTTTCCGTTGGGCTGGTCCGAGTGGAACGACCGCTATCGAGACGCGACGCGCGCGTTCTGGCGCGGCGACGCCGGGAAGATGGGGGAATTCGCGGAGAGGCTTGCTGGATCCAGCGATCTGTTCCGGCACAACGGACGCAAGCCCACTGCCGGCATCAATTTTGTGACCGCGCACGACGGCATGACCTTGAACGACCTGGTGTCCCACAACGAGCGGCACAACGAGGCGAATCTCGAGAACAACACCGACGGTCACAGCAATGAGTTGAGTTGGAATTGCGGAATCGAAGGACCCACGGACGACGCCGCCATCGTCGCTTTGCGCAAAAGGCAAATGCGCAATTTTCTGGCGACGCTGTTTCTGTCGCAGGGAGTCCCCATGCTGCAAGCGGGCGACGAATTCGCCCGAACCCAGCGCGGCAACAACAACGCCTATTGCCAGGACAACGAGATATCGTGGGTCGATTGGCGCCTGCGCAGCGCCAATTACGACCTGCTGGAATTCGTGCGATCGCTCGCACGGCTGCGCCGCTCGCACGTGGAGTTTCGCCGGGAGACTTTCTTGAAGGGCGCCGCGTCGCGCGCCGGCGTCAAGGACGTGACGTGGTTGAACGTTCGCGGTACCGAGATGACGCAAAGCGAATGGCAGGACTCGGAGCTGCGCACGATGGGAATGTGGTTCGGGGAACAAACCGGTTCGGCGGAACATCTGCTGCTGCTGGTGAACTCGGCGGGTTCCGAGCAGTCCTTCGGGCTTCCGGCGGCCCCGGCAGATGGGCCCTGGATTTGCTTGTTTGACACCGCGTCGGAAGGCGTCGGGGCGAGGAGTCTGGGACCGGCACGAAGCTACGCGCTCAAAGCCCACAGCGTCGCACTGCTGGAGTGCTGAAGTGAGTACGGCATTGATCGAAAAGCTGGCCAACCTGCGCGGAATCGCCGACGCCTATCATGATTATCGCGGCGAGCTCAAATTTTTCAGCCTGCAAACCAAGAAAGGCATCTTGAGAGCCATGGGATGCGACGTGGACGATGAGAGCGAACTCGCGGCGAGCCTGGCGCAGGCCGAAGCAGTCCGGTGGCGCAAGTTGCTTCCCCCCGTGGCAACGTCGCGCGGCGCGCGAATCGCGTTTGACATCAATGTCAGCGCGCGCGAGTTGGGAGACAGCCTGGTGTGGCGCGTGCATTGGGAGAACGGCTCACGATCGAATGGGGTCACTGCGACGGCCGATTGCGCGGAAGTTTGGCGGGGCGAAGTCGCCGGGTCATGGATTACGCGCCGGCGCTTCGAGTTGATGATAGATCTACCCCCCGGTTATCACGAGTTCGAAGCCAGCCTGGCCGGCGGCGCTGCCGAGCGCTGTCTTTTGATCATTTCTCCGCCGACATGCTACGAGCCTGCGGCGATCGTCGCGGGGCGGCGGCTTTGGGGCGTCGCCGTGCAGCTGTATACGCTGCGGTCCCAGGTTAATTGGGGTATCGGGGATTTTGGCGACCTGGAGCGGCTGATTCGCTGGATGGGTTCATGCGGTGCGGGCTTCATCGGATTGAATCCCTTGCATGCCTTGGCGCCTGCGGATCCGGCAAGATCGAGTCCCTACAGCGCCTCGAGCCGGCATTTTCTCAACGTTTTGTATATCGCTGTGCCGGCCATCCCGGAGTTCCAGGAATGCGCTGCGGCGCGCCGTCGAGTGGCCGACCTCGAGGTCGCGCGCCGATTGGAGCGATTGCGCGCACGCGACCATGTGGACTATCGGGGCGTCGCAGATCTGAAATTTGAAATACTGACGCTGCTTCATCAAGATTTTCGCGACAAACATCTGGCAGCGGGCAGCGAGCGAGCACGCAGTTTTTCAAGCTTCATCGCGCAGCGGGGCGCACCGTTGCAGTTGCACGCCCGGTTCGACGCGCTCGATCGCCATTTTCGCGTGACGCTCGGATGCGCATCGGGTTGGATCAGCTGGCCGCCGGAGTTCCGCGACCTGAACGGCGCTGCGGCCGCACGCTTCGCGCTCGAACATCCTGCCGAAGTGGAATTTTATGCGTACCTGCAATGGCTGGCGCATGAGCAGCTGATGAACGCGCAGGCCCTGACCCGCGAACTGGGCATGCCGATCGGTCTGTACGGCGACTATGCGGTCGGCGCCAACCCATCGGGTTCGGAGACTTGGATGGATCAGGCCAGCTATTCTCTCGGCGCAGAAATCGGTGCTCCGCCGGATCCCTTGGCATTGAGGGGACAGGGATGGGGGATTCCGCCCCAGGATCCAGCCGCCCTGCAGGCGCAGCGGCTGCGGGGATTCATCAGTTTGATCCGCGACAATATGCGCTACTACGGCGCTTTGCGCCTGGATCATGTGATGTCGCTGTGCCGGCTGTGGTGGGTTCCGGACGGCTGTTCGCCCACCGAGGGCGCCTATGTTTACTATCCGCTGCACCAGTTGCTGACGGTGCTGTCGCTGGAAAGCGCGCGCAACTCTTGTTTGGTGGTAGGCGAGGATTTGGGCGTGGTGCCGGACGAGATGCGCCAGGCCATGCCGGAATTCGGGCTCTATCACTACAAGGTGTTGCTGTTCGAAAAAATGGACGGACGGTTTCGACGGCCGGACGAATTTGTGAAGCGCGCGCTGGCGACGGTGACCACGCACGACATGCCGACATTGCGCAGTTATTGGGAGGGCCGTGACATCGAGCTGCGCCGGCGCTTGAATCTGTTTCCGAGCGCCGACATCGAAAACGAAATCGTGCGGGAACGCGCGCACGACCGCGAGATGCTGCTATCGGCGCTGCGAGATCAAGGCTTGAGTCCCGCACGGCCGGGCACGCCATCTGAGCCGTTCACTGCGGAACTGGCGAATGCGCTGCATCTTTATCTGGCGCGTTCGTCGACCACGCTGGTTGCCCTGCAAATCGAAGATCTCCTGGGGATGGTCGACCCGGTCAACGTGCCGGGAACCGATAACGAATATCCGAATTGGCAGCGCAAGGTGTGCACGGACATCGAGGAAATGGCGGTGCGCAGCGATTTTGCCGCGCAGCTGGCTGAAATCGATCGAGTGCGAGCCTAGCCGCCCAAATGGCGAGCCTGAAGCCGAACAAGATCGATATCAGGGCAGGCGTCATCGAAGGCTTCTTCGGCAAGCCTTGGAGCTGGGCAGCGCGATTGAGCGGCGCCGATTTCCTGCGCGACAGTGGCTACCAGTTCTATATCTATGCGCCGAAGTCCGAGCCCTTCCTTCGCCGCCAATGGCGCGAGCCCATGCCGCTGGAGACGCTGCAACATCTGTCGCAGCTCAGTGCACGATGCCGGCAGAGCGGCATTGCTTTCGGGATCGGACTCACGCCGTTTGAGATCTATCTTGAGTACGGCGCGAGCGCGCAGGCACGACTGCGCTCCAAAGTGTCGCAGATCAACCAGATTGGCGTGGATATCCTTTGCATCTTGTTCGACGACATGCGCGGCGATGTCGAAGGCCTCGCCGAGATTCAAGCGAGAGTGATATCCGACATCTGCAACTGGAGCAGTGCCGAGAGTTTCATCGTTTGTCCCACCTACTATTCCCATGATCAGCGGCTCGCGCGCGAGTTCGGGTCGCCGCCCAAGGATTATCTTCGCGATCTCGGCCGAATCCTCGACCCCCGCATCGATTTCTTCTGGACCGGCGAGAAGATCATTTCCGATGGTTATTCGGCCCTGCATCTGGCAGACGTCGCTGCCGACATCGGCCGCAAGCCCTTCATCTGGGATAACTACATCGCCAATGATTCAAGAACACGTGCAAATTTCCTGTTTCTCGATCCGTCTGCCGGCGCATGGAACCTACCAGCCGATCGAGTCTCCGGTGTCGCGTTCAACCCGATGAACCAGCCGCATCTCTCGCGGATCGCGCTGCGTGGATTTAAAAATATTTTGACCGAAGGACCCGGAAGAGACTCTCTGTCCTCAATTTGCCGGGAACTCTGCGGGCCCATGATTGCGGAGCGTCTTCTCGCAGACATCCACTTGTTGCAGAACAATGGTCTCGCCCAACTCGACGCCGACACACGGCGTCGCCTTCTGAACTGGTACGAAAAGCGGCAGTCGAACCCTTTCGCCGAAGAGGTCGCCGCGTGGCTGCGCGGAGAATACGCGTTCGATCCAGAGTGCCTGACGACGTGATCAGCCAAGATGGACGTTTGACAGCCGCAGAAATTTGGGCAGAAGTCCGCTCATCGATCAGGCAAGGCGGGTGCCTTGCTGGCTAGCGCGACCGCTTCGCCGCGTGACTGCACGCCAAGCTTGGAGAGGATCGCCGACACATGACGATCCACGGTCCTGGTCGAAACGAACAGACGCTTGGCGATCGCGGAATTGCGCATGCCTTGGGACACCAGCGTAAGTATCTCCGCTTCTCGGCGCGTCAACCCGAGCCGATTACTGCGGGTCGACGTCCGCAAGCCCCGCGGAACTGCGCGAACGCCTTCTGCGCGCATTCGTTTGCGCAGGGCCTGTGCAGCCGGGGCCGCGCCGAGCCGTTCGAGGACTTCGAGCGCCTCTCGCTGTTCGGATTCGGTGCCGTGCCAGGCGAGCAGGCAGGCGCACTCATAGGGACAACCCAGGCGCCTCCAATTGGCGGCGGCGGCGCGCCAGTCGCCTGAGATCTCCTGCGCGTAAGGATCCGCAATTTCCGCCGGGTGCTCTTCAAGCGCGCCAACCCGCCACAACCAGGTTGCGAGTTCGCCCTTCATCCGCGGATCGCGCCGTTGACACACCATTTCATACGCAGGCTCGACCGCCCTCAGAACGCCCTCGCGATCGCCCGCGAGCCACGCGGCCTCCGCTCGGATCGCGGCAAGTGTGCCGACGCGCTGCAGCTCCTGTGTGGCGCCGCCGAGCGCCCACGCCTCTTCCAGTGCGGCCTCTGCCTGCGGGTCGCCGCGGCGAATTCTGATGTGGCCCAGCGTGCGCAGCGCGGGAATGCGCATGATCGGCGTGGCAAGCGGATGGCGCAGCACGGCCTCTGCATCCTCACTCGCGGCCGGCCAGTCGCCTTGCTCGAAAGCTTTACGTGCGCGATACGCGAGCATGTAAAGCCGCAAGGAATCCAGATCGTGCTTTTCGCAGTAGGCGAGTCCATCACTCAAGTAGCGCGCCGCCTTGTCATATTGCCGCCAGGAAACGGCCATGGCAGAAAAATCATTAAAGGCACTTGCCACGTGCTCTTGTAGATCACCGTCGAGCGCGATACCCAAACTCCGCTCAAGATCTGCCCATCCTGCGCGGTCACCGGCAATGAGCCGAATCACGCCCAGCGTTCCCAAGGCTTCGCAGAGAATTTCGTTCGCCCCGCACGACTCCGCCAGGGCGATGGCGCGCTGCGCCCAGCTGATGCCCGATTCTAATTCGTGCGACTCCATGTCAAGTCCCGCACAATTGCTATATGCCCTTGCCAATTCGGGGCTACGCGGCAGCGATTCGAGCGTCAACACTGCCTCGGCGGCATAGCTGTTGGCGTCAGGGCGGCGTCCAACAAACCAACTCAGGCGAGACAGCCACTGCAGCGCATCTCCCTCGCGCATGCGCGCGCCCGACGCTCGCCAGATTTCGAGCGCGGCGCGGCGTGCTTCGAGAGCCCGCACGTGCTGACCGGTCAAATAGTATTCGTACGAGAGTTTTTCGTACAGGCGTGCCCGCTCATCCGGCGCGACTTCTTGCGCATAAACGAGCGCAACCTGATACAGCGAGGCGGCCTCACGATGTGAACCAACCGACGCGGCCTGCATCGCAGCCAGCGGCGCGAATTGCAAAACTGCCGCCGCATTGCGCGCCCCGGCAGCATGGTGTGCGAGGCGTGCCGCGGAAGTTTGGGGCCGCGCAGAGAGCGCTGCGAAAACCTTCGCGTGCAGGAGCGGCCGGTGCGACTGCGACAAAGAATCTTCAAACGCGCGCCGCGCGAGTTCGTGCCTAAAGCTAAGCGCGCCGTCATCCGATCGCACCATGCCTATACTTAAGCAGCCTTCGATGGCGGTTTCATCGAATGAAACTGCCTAGTTCTGGCGCGCGCAATGAGACTGACCCCGGACAACGCAGGCCAGCTCCGCGATTTGGCGTGCGTCCGGGGTCAGTCTCATTGCGCGCGCCAGAACTGCGTCGCGCACACTGGCCGGCACCGTGTCGGCCACCGCGGCCAGCGCTTCGGTGACAAAGAATGGATTGCCACCGGTTATGCGGTGCAGATCCGCCGACGATTGGCCGGCCTGCCGCGCAAGCTGAGCAACTGCCGCCTCGGACAGGGGGGAAAGCGACATTCTGTGCGTGGCGGCCCGCGGCAAATCTCCAATGACGAACCGCAGTGGATGCCGTGCTCCGACCTCATCATCGCGGTAGCTGACGGCGAGCATTGCGCGGGTGCGCTGTATGCGCCGGCCCAGATACTTGAGGAGGTCGAGCGTGGCTTCGTCCGCCCAATGCATATCTTCGAAGACTATCAGGGTCTGCGTGCGCTCCAGCTCGTCAAGGGCCGCGGCGAAAATGACCTCGCGATTGGCATTGCTGTTGATGGCGGCCAAGAGTTCGCCCTGTGTCTGACGCGCGATGTCGTATAGCGGGCCGAGGGGACGCGGGGCGAAAAGCGCATCGCAGCCGCCCCACAGCACCCGCACACCGAGCTGTGCCTTGGCGAATTCCTGCAAAAGCGCCGTTTTTCCGATTCCTGCTTCCGCGCCAAGCAGGGCAATGCACCCTGCACCCTCGATCGCGCGCCGCAGCCAGTCAGCAAGCTCGGCCAGGCATTTCTTGCGCTCGAGTAACTCCATCGAAAATGCAGTCTCCGGCGATGATCGTACGGGGAGGTTGTAACCGATCCAAAGCGTGCACGCAAAGCGAGTCGACGCCGGAGCCTCGTTCCCCCTGCAATGTGGGTATTCGGCTCGTCTAAATTGGGTAGATCCTGTGATTCGCCGATCTCCCAGGCAAACCATGATTGCCGGCAGTTGGGTTGCATTGGAGATTTCCACATGTCCCGGTATTTGATCGAACGAGAGTTTCCGGACGGTCTTCACATCCCTCTCGATGAAAGCGGCGCCCAACTATGTCGAAACGTCATCGATAACAATGCGGAAGACGGGGTCACCTGGCTGCACTCCTACGTAACTCCCGATCGCAAACGCACCTTCTGTCTTTACGACGGACCGACGCCGGAGGCGGTGCGGCGTGCTGCAGTGCGCAGTCAATTGCCAATCACGCAAATCACCGAGGTCCGTGTCCTCGATCCGTACTTCTACAAGTGAAAATTTTGGTCCACTCGCATTTAAGCCAATCCCAAGGGAGATCATCGATGAACATTACAGGCCGCTTGATATTAACTATGTTGTCTCTATCAGTTCCTTTCATCGCCATGTCAGGGGAAGCCCCGCCGCATGCCATGACGATGAACGCCGTCGATCAAAATTCGCCGCTGGTTAACAAGGTTCACAAAGCAACGGCGCAATTCAGGGACATCAATGCGGCCCTCGCCGCCGGTTTCGTGCAGGCCACACCCTGCGTCAGCGGTCCGGATTTCGGCGCGATGGGTGTGCACTTCGTATTGGGCTCCCGAATCAACGCCGGGACTCTAAACGCAACCGAACCCGAAGCGCTGATCTACGAACCGTTGCCGAACGGTGCCTTTCGCCTGGTCGGGGTGGAATTCATCATTCTCGCCGGCGTTTGGCAAACCCAGATTCCGCCAGGGAGCACCGCCACCCCCGCATTGGAAGGGCATTTGATGAATTTCGTTGACGCACCGAATCGCTACGGTTTACCCGCGTTTTACGAATTGCATGTTTGGGCCTGGGAGCACAATCCGGTCGGTAGCTTTGCGGATTGGAACACGCAAGTGTCCTGCGATCAGCAGCCCACCAGCTGAGGAAGGATCGATCAGATCATTGGCCTTGATCCGGCATCTATTGCGGGCGTCGCTGGATGTCCGGGTCAAGTGCAGTTGCCGCGGGCCGTTGCAACGCAGCGTCAACCGCGGCACGGGCGAGAAGGCGCGTAGAATCCAGTGCCGGCAACGGACAATCGTCCGGCCGGACGAGCAGGGGAATCTCTGTGCAACCTAGGATCACGCTATCGCAACCGCGTACCTTCATGCGGTAGATGACTTCGTTATAGCGAAGTCGAGAGTCCTCGCTGAATATTCCATTGACGAGTTCCTTGAAAATGATGTCATCGATGATCTTCTGGTCAATTTCGGCGGGCGTGCTGATCTTGAGGGCGTGCTTCTCGAACATTTCCGGATAGACCGGACCGCTCATGGTGAAACGGGTGCCGAGTAATGCGCCATGCCGGTAGCCATCGCGCACCGCAACCTTCGCGACTTCCTCTGCAATGTGCAGCCACGGGATGGGTGACCTCGCTGCGACATGCTTGAACGCCAGGTGTGCAGAATTGTCCGGACAGATCGCGAGCTGTGCGCCGGCTTTCGCGACGATCTCGGTTTCGCGCAGCATGAATTCCGCGACGCCCTCGTAGTCGCAGCGCTTGAATGCAGGCATCCATTCGCCCATGGCGATGCAGCTGAGCGTTACCTGCGGATGCATGTGCTCGCCCATGCGTTCAAGCGAATACGCAGCGATTTCGCGAAAGCACAGGGCAGCGCCCTCGACACTGCAGGCCACGATGCCAATGTGTTTGGATTTGGTGAGCACAGATGACTCCTGAAGAGTCGCCTGGGAAAGGCAGCGACCCGAGCGATTCTGAGCGCTTCGCTAGTCTTCATCAAGCGCCTTAATCGGCGCCGTTCTCAGGCTGCCCCAAAAACCACGTAAACGTATCGAAGGGAAAATTTTCCGGGATCGATGTCGAAATGAGGGGGGCCCATCCGTCTTACCTATAGGAACCACTGGAGCCCCGCAGATCAAATCCGTAAGAGGAGTCAAGATGAGCAGTGATCCATCGCGGCGCCGGCCGCCTCGCATTGTGTCGAGAGAAGAATGGCGTGAGGCGCGCATTGCGCTGTTGGCCAGGGAAAAGGAACTGACGGCGATGAAGGACTCGCTGGCGGCCCAACGAGTCCAACGTCGCTCGCTGCCATGGGTGCGGATCGAGAAGGACTATGTGTTTGATGCACCGACGGGTCCTAAAACCCTGTCGCAGCTGTTCGACGGACGCAGCCAGTTGTTTATCAAACACTTCATGATGGGCCCCGGTCAGTCCCGCCAGTGCGTCGGGTGCTCGCTGGAGGTTGACCATCTGGCGGGGATCCGGGTGCATCTCGAGAATCACGATATTACGTACGTGGCGGTGGCCCGTGCACCGATTGAAGAGATCGAGCTGCTGAAACGCAAAATGGGCTGGGGCTTCACCTGGGTGTCGTCCTATCGCAATGATTTCAATTTTGATTTCAATGTGTCGTTTTCGGATGACGAAATCGCGCTGGGCCGCGGCACCTACAACTATCAGCAGGTGGCTGTGCATCCGGGCATGATCGATCTCTCGGGCGACAGCATTTTTGTCAAAGACGAGGACGGTCAGGTCTATCACACGTACTCGGCGTACGCGCGGGGCGGGGAGCAATTCTTAGGTATCTATGCCTATCTCGACGCCACGCCAAAGGGCCGCGCCGAGAATGGCCCCTATCATTCCCTCACCGATTGGGCGAGGCCCCACAACATGTATGGCCGGGGCGGCATGGTCGAGGGCACGGGCCGCTATCATGCCGCGGATTGCGGCTGCGCGGCTCATCTTTGAACTACGGCGATGCTTACTTAGGAGACTTGGCATGAAAATCTATTGGATCAAAGCACAAGCACCTCGACGGGTGCTGGCGTTGGCAAAACATCTGGGCATCGAGGCAGACTTTGTCGAAATCAATCTGAAGGCCGGGGAGCTGAAGGCGCCGGATTTTGCTGCGCTCAATCCGAATAAGAAAGCGCCGGTGCTCGTGGACGGGGATCAGGTGCTATGGGAGTCCTCCGCCATCATGGCGTATCTTTGCATCAAAGCAGGATCCGACATGTGGCCCGTGCGCAATGCCGCCGAGCAGGTCGAAGTTCTGCGCTGGTTGTCGTGGAGCGATGGTCACTGGGCGCCTGCTGTCGGACCGTTCTACTTTGAGCACGTGGTCAAATCGACGTTCGGCATCGGTCCCCCAGACCGCGAGTCGTTGAAGTCCCTCGTGCCAGAATTGCACAAGTTCGCCGCCGTATTGGACGGTCATATGGCGGGCCGTAATTTCGTCGCCTGCGGACGGCTGACGATTGCCGACTTCCAGGCGGCCTCGATGGCGACTTACTGGCAAGAATCGGAAATGCCCCTCGATGCCTATCCCAACATCGTGCGTTGGATCGAGGGTTTGTTGCGCATTCCCGCCTGGGCGCAGCCCTGGCCCGTGAGGCGAGAGGCCCTTGAATTGGCGGCGAGCTGACGGCGAATTGATCATCGACATTTGCAATTTACGAACTGGAGCGCATTGTGAAAAATTATCTGGCGATCTTTCTCGGTACACCGTCTTCACCCAAATTCGCGGAATTTATGGCGATGGAAGAAGGCAAGCGCAAGAAGATCGAGGCGACGGGCATCAAAGCGTGGGGAGACTGGATGCAGAAGCATCAGTCGGTGATTGTCGAGACCGGAGGCCCGTTGGGTAAAACCAAACGAACATCCGCGCAGGGCGTATCGGACACCAAGAACAATCTGTCAGGCTTCGTGGTCGTCAAGGCCGACTCCCATGACGCGGCGGCAAAGTTGTTCGAGAAACACCCGCATTTCACGATTTTCCCGGGAGAGTCGGTGGAGATCATGGAAATCCTGCCGATTCCGGGGCAACCGCAGGGCTGACGCCTTATAGCAGCCGGCCAGACGGAGAACTCCGTCTTTCGGAGCAAATCTCAACGCGCGCCTGGTCAGGGTCGTCAAGCGCGGCTCGAGGATTCAATTGGCCTAGCTTACGGGCTTCGAGGCAGCGTGTGCGCGGGCAGCCCAAATCCACACAAACCCGCCGACCAGCACGGCGACCGGCAGGATGCCGATGGCCTTTTGCAGCGAGAATGCATCCGACAATGCGCCGACGATCAGGGGCGACAGCGCGTCGCCGAGAATATGAATGGCGAACACGCTCAGGGCAATGGCGGTGGCGCGCTCGCTGGCAATGACGAGATTGATGATGGCCGCATTGATCGGACCGGTGGACAAGAACAGGCAGAGTTGCGCCGTCACCATGTATGTCACGTAAAGGGATTGAGAGTTCGTCGTGAGGGCCAGCCACACGAACGGCGCTGCGATGAGCGTCGCAATGGCTGAAAACCACAAATAAGCCTGTCGCGCGTTCTTGGCGAAGTAGTCGCCCATCCAACCGCCGACAAAGGTGCCGATGAATCCGGTAATGACGACGATGGTGCCGAAACTGACGGTGGCTTCGCTGCGCGGGATGCCGCGCGCGCGCTCCAGAAATGCCGGCATCCAGTAGGCCAGGCCGCCGATGCCAAAGGTGTAGGCCGCGTATCCCAGAACCGTAAGCGCGTACGGCTTGTTGCGGAGCAGTCGCCCATAAGTCACCCAGGTCTCACGGCTGATGCTGGAGCGCGGCGTGCTCGGCGCAGCTTCGCCGTCGGTCCCGGCGCGGTCCTGGATGCCGCGGGGTGGGTCGCGCAGCAGCAAGACCAATGCAGCCAGCAGCAATCCGGGAACACCGGCAACAAAGAACGCTGCGCGCCAGCCGTAATGCTTGTCGACCAAACCGCCCACCACGTAGCCCAAAGCCGACCCCACGGGAATCGCGCAAAAGAAAATCGCCATGACGCGGCCGCGTTGACGAACCGGAAAATAATCGGACAGCAGGCTCGGGGCGATGGTGACATACGCTGCTTCGCCCACGCCCACGGCCGCGCGCGCGGCAAACAGAGTCAAGTAGTTGACGGCGAATCCGGACAGGGCGGTCGCGAAACTCCAGCAAGCGACGCCCATTGCGATCAGCCGTGGACGCGAGCGACGATCTCCCAGCGCGCCGAACACCGGCGCCAGCAGTGTGTAAACAATCAGAAAGCCGGACATGAGCGACCCCAGATTGGTGTCGGAGAGTCCGAGATCGGAATGCTTCAGGCTTTCGAGCACTCCGGAGACGACATAGCGATCCAGATAGCTGAACAGGTTGATGAAGGCGAGAACTGCAAGCCCAAAATTCGCCGATCCCAGCAAGGACTTTTGTTTTTGTTCGGCCACGCCGAAGTATAGTAGTGATCCTGATAATTGCACGTCGAAGCCAGATGCAGACGTAATTTATTGATTTTTTTAGTAAAATGGTGGTGTTTGGCGGTTCTTTGCTTCAGGTCAGGCTTCCGTAGATCAAAATCAGCGAATAAATTGAGGAGATTCATTTGGCCAAGCCGAATTACCGTCACGCTAAGAAGCAAAAGGAAGCTGCCAGAAAAGCCCGGCAAGACGCCAAGCTGCAAAGGCGCTCCACGGTTCCCGAGGTACCTGTCGAGCCCGCGCCCATCAAGCCGGTCGAATGAGCACGTACGTCTCGCGCATTAAGGGGACTTCACAGATCTTTTCGTGTTTTGTGCTTCTCATGAAGCCTGAAATCGCACAACAATAGCGGCTATGCGACGCTTAATTTCGAGGCTGCTCGCGGTGCCGCTGGTTTCGGTGCTGCTGGCAATTGCGGCGTGCGGCGGCAGCGCGGTGGTAACCCTGACCGCAACACCCTCTTCGGACACGTTCATCACCTACCGGGTCGGGCTGGCGTCCATTCGGCTGCAAACGTCCAGCGGCAAATCGGGCGTGACGGTTCTGCCGACCCAGACCATGGTAGATTTTACAAAGCTGCTCGATCTTTCCGAAGTCGTGGGCGCACCGGCGGTGGCAAAAGGCACGTATACCGATGCCTTGATTACGCTCGACTTCAGCACGGCCGTCATCGTCTATGACGATGGAAGTTTCGATGGCGTGGCACTCAGACCGGTAAGCGCGAAGGGCAATGACTTGGGAGTGGTTACCGTACAGGTCACGCTGGATCCGAGCAACCCTTTACTGAGCGCTCCCAAGCAGGTGGGTCTGATGGCGTTGGATTTTAACCTGGCCGCCTCAAATATCGTCGACTTGAACGCGAGGACCGTGACGATTACGCCGATGGTGGCGGCAAGCATGCTCCCGATAGACACCAAGCAGGTGCGGATCCGCGGTCCGCTCGTGGGGGCGAG
>Ga0193726_1002118_pt1 | contig 13937 bp, 9 predicted proteins | sample H2c1metaG_FD_144928 | JGI IMG/M metagenome (GOLD analysis project Ga0193726, IMG submission 144928) | Soil microbial communities from a riparian zone of the East river system, Colorado, United States - H2c1 | ecosystem: Environmental > Terrestrial > Soil > Riparian zone | place: USA: East River... | reverse complement strand
TCGGATGAGCGACATTGGGCAAACGATTTCTACCATAACGTCAATCTGGCTGGAATGGGAATGCTAATAAAAATGGCCTAGTTTCTCTTGATCTACACCATCCTCCGCGATTCGCAGAACCGCAGAAACCCCCCATCGCGAAAACGTATACTGTGTGCTACAGTGTCGGGAGTTGTACCGCTTCGTCCCAATTCTTCCATGGACATCCGCGAGATTGCGCGCAGAGCAAAGGTTTCCACCGCGACGGTATCACGGGCCATCAACCATAATCCCACGGTCGATCCGCAGTTAGCCAAGCGAGTATGGAAAGTGGTGGATGAGCTTGGCTACTATCCGAATACGCAGGCCCGGGCGCTGGTTTCGGGACGCAGTCGCATCTTCGGGCTGGTCGTTTCGGAAATCACGAATCCGTTTTTCCCTGAGATTGTTCAAACCTTCGAGAATCTCGCCGTAGAAAATAACTACGAAATCCTTCTAACCTCGACCATCCACGATCCAAAACGGATGGAGTCATCGGTGCGCCGCATGATTGAGCGGCGGGTGGATGGCGTCGCCATTCTGACCTTCGGCATGGAGGATTCGCTGCTGGCGCATTTTCGCTTTCGCAAAGTGCCGCTCGTTTTTGTCGATGTGGGGCCGGATGCTCCTGGCGTAACCAACATTCGGATCAATTATCAGAATGGCCTTCGCCAGGCGGTACAGCACCTGGCGGCATTGCGGCACACCCGCATCGCGTTTGTGACCGGCCCGTTGCATTTGAAATCCGCATTGGCGCGACGAGACGCCTTCACTGAATCGATGCGCGAGATCGGCCTGTCTTCTGAACTGATGATCGTTGGAGATCACACACTGGAGAGCGGGATGAGCGCCCTGACTCAACTCCTCGACCTGCGCCCACGTCCGACCGCAGTGCTCTGCTCCAACGACATGACCGCCATTGGAGTGCTGCGGCAAGCTTACGATCGCGACATCAAGATACCCGGAGATCTTTCCGTCGTAGGCTTCGACGATATCCGGCTCGCCCAATTCACGATTCCACCGTTAACCACGGTGCAACTCTCGCAAAAGGAACTGGCCAGGATTGCATTTGAAGCGCTGATGCATAGCGTGTCCGTCGAACTTGCCAGGCCGGGAAAGACCGAATGCCGGCTCGACACCAATCTGGTGCTCAGAGGATCGACCGCCCTGGCGCGCCCTGTAGAGAGTTAGGAAAACGATTTTCTCGACGGGAGAGATTTATGGCCAAAGGAAAAACCACGCGAAGACACTTCGTGGCCTCGGCGGTCTCCACCGCTGCCATCACGTCCTTGCCATGGCACGGGCTGTTTGCCGCGGCGAATGCGGTCCCGAGCGACCATCCGGATTGGAAAGATACAGACTGGAAAAATCAGGGAATCGAGAATCTCAGCCAATCGCCGCACGCCAAACTGCGAGACATTCCGGTGCGCGCCGTGACCATTCAGAGCGGCTTTTGGTCACAGCGGCGCCAGATCAATGTGACCAAGAGTATCCCCACGATGCACGACCTACTCGAAGCCAACGGCCGCGTGAACAATTTCCGCCGCTTGATCGGAAAGAGCCCGGCTGCACAGACCGGGCCTGTGTATTCGGACTCCGATCTTTATAAGTGGACGGAGGCGGTAGGGTTTGCGCTACAGTCCGGCGACCTTCCCGAACTTCGCGCCACGACCGACAAAATGATTGCCGAGGTCGTGGCGGTCCAGGAGCCCAACGGCTACTTGAACACTTACTACCAGGATGACAACCGGCCGAAGCGGATGCTGACGCAAACTCAGACGACCGGCCATGAACTCTACAACATTGGCCATATGCTCCAGGGGGCGATCGCGTATTACCGGGGCACGGGTGACCGCACATTGCTGGATGCCGGCATACGTTTCGTGAATGATTTTCTGATGCCCACTTACGGGCCTGCGCCAAAACAAGCCATTGTCTCGGGACATCCCGAAATCGAAATGGGGCTGATCGAACTTTACCGGATCACCGGCGACAAACGGCAACTCGATCTGGCCGGGTACATCCTTGGAGGAGATGACCGCTTGCACTTGCACGACCGTCAGACCATCTACATGTTTAGTGGAACTCCTTTTACGGCTAGAACCAAGTTGGAAGGACACGCAGTGCGCGCCATGTATGCATGCTCGGGCGCCACCGACTACTACCTGGAGACCGGTGATCCGGTTTACTGGAAAACCCTGAACACCCTGTGGAATGACATGACGAGCACGAAGATGTACGTGACTGGCGGAGTCGGCTCGCGATCTGACGGCGAAGCTTTCGGCAATGCCTACGAACTGCCCAACGATCGCGCTTACGGAGAGAGCTGCGCGGCCATCGGCAATATGATGTGGAACTGGCGAATGCTGGCGGCTTCGGGAGAGGCGAGGTTTACCGACGTCATCGAGCGCGCGCTCTACAACGGAATCAATTCCGGAATGTCACTCGACGGCACGCTCTATTGCTATCGCAACCCGCTGGCGTTTGATCCCGCTACGGGAGAGAAAATTCGTAACCCGTGGTATGACACGACTTGCTGTCCTCCGAACATTGAGCGCACGTTCGCTTCTTTGCCTGGGTATTTCTACAGCACCAGCAGCGACGGAATCTATCTGCACCTGTATGACAATTCGGAACTGAACTGGCATCTGGAAAATGGGATCGGTTTGAAAGTCACGCAGAAGACAAATTATCCGTGGGACGGTGTGATGGAAGTCACCGTCGCGCCAGCCCAACCCACAAATTTCACTTTCTATTTACGAATTCCTGGGTGGGCGGACCGGGCGCAAGTGGCGGTGAATGGTAAGGCGATCACAGGAGCCACGCCTGGAGAATATTTCCCGATCACGCGGCGATGGTCTGCAGGCGACGTCATTCATTTGCAAATGGAAATGCCGGTGCAAGTGTTGCAGGCGAATCCTCAGGTCACCGATGATGCGGGACGCGTTGCGCTGCAGCGCGGCCCGATTGTCTATTGCATGGAAGCTCTCGATCAGCCGGCCGGAGTAGCGATGAGTGATTTGGCGATGGAACTCGGAAAGAAACCTGAGTCCCAATTCCAGAGTGAACTCAAGCGCGATCTGCTGGGAGGCGTGGTCGTAGTGCGGCACCCGGGCGTCGCCTATGACAAGACGGCTGCGCGGAATGCGCTTTACTCGCGCTTCAATGGCCAGACGCCTGCCGGCCGCAAGGTGCCATTGACGTTTATCCCTTACTACGCATGGTCCAACCGCGAACAGACCTCGATGCAGGTGTGGACCCCTGTAGTCAACGCCTGACTGGGGCTGAGCGGGCTGCCATCCCAAACGCGCTCAACCACTTCCTAGGGTAGCTCCGACGACGGTCGGTCGTTGCTTTCCTAGACGGGTTCCGGCGCGGAGCAGATCACGGCAGGCGGCGAACTGAAGGTGACATGGCCGGCGTGCATTGGCGTTCTGATGCCAAGCAAGCTTTCCTCCTCGCGGAGAGGGTCACGATCAGCATGCTTCGGGATCAGCGTGACTTCTACGGCGAATCCTTAGAGTGGCTTTAGGATCACGAGGTTCGACGGTGATCCGATCCCGCTTATGCCCTCGCCGATGTGCGACAAGGTTTTCTTGATCCAAGAGCCGTCGGCTTGTCAATGGGCTGCTGACCAGACACTCGGGCCCTCTTTCGATACCGCCTGAGGCGAATCATTCGTCAGCGTCGGATCTCTGCCCTTCAGTTGGGGTGAGCGCAAACGCCTCCCTGGGTGCTCCCGTGCCAAAAAAATCGCAGGCCAGATCGTGTGCGATGTGCCGGCCTGGTCAATGCGAGGGTGTGTTCGACGAATGTGGTCCTTATTGCTCAGACACCGAGCTTTCAGGCAAGTACCGTGTGATCAGCGATCACTCGACGAATTCTCGAAGAAGTTATTGATGAACCAGAGTGGTGAGCAATCTAGGGAGGATGGAATGGGAAAGTCTATAAACTCGGCGGGCGGGGTTAACGGGGATACCGGTGCCGGCTCTAGCGAGAGTGTGGCAGACATTCTCGAACGTCAACTCGATGTCGTGATTCGGGAATGGCTCACCCGGGTCGAGAAGGAGCCTGAGCTCACTGCGATTGCTCTGGATTTTCAGGAGCGCACGGGCCATCTACCTCAGCTTCTGCATGATGTGATTCGGCGGTTGCGGATGGATGAAGGGACGAAGGCTCCGATTTCTGAGGCGGCCGCCCACCACGGAGATTTGCGGAGTAAACAGGGCTACACGGTGGCGATGGCGGTAGAGGAATCCCGTCTGCTTCAGGTTAGTATTTTTTCGACGCTGCACAGAAGCCAGAAGCACTTGGAATTCAACTTGGTGCTTCCCGCCGTCGTGACGATAGCCGACGAGGTGGATGCGCAATTGAAGCAGCAGATGCTGCGCTTCATGGCGGCAGATGCCATCAAGGCAGCCAAAGCAGCCAAAGCAGCCCAAGCCGCCTAAGCCGCCTAGCGTACTCTTCCGCGATTCAGCCAGATGACAAGCCCAGGGCCCAAACTTGCCGAACCAACGACTACCAAGTCTGGCCACGATTGCGTCCTGCTCATTGCAGCGGACGCAGACGAGGCGGCGAGAGTCTTAGGCGAATTAGGTTCGGTAACGGAAGAGCGGTTCCAAGTGGAGTGGGTTACCGAACTCTCCAGCGGAATCGAGCGGTTGCATGACGGGGACGTGGGAGCGGTAGTGTTTGATCTGAACCTGTCCGACAGCCAAGGCGCCGAGACATTCGATAGTCTTCTTGAGGCTGCCCCTGGTGTGCCAATTTTGATCTTGAGTGAAGCTGACACAGAGGCAATGGCCAGGGAAGCGGTACAGCGCGGCGCGCAAGATTACCTGGTCAAGGAGCAAGCCGATGGCTACCGGTTAAGGCGGATGGTTCGCACCATGCTGGACCGCCATGGGGCGAAGGCTGTGGCGCTCGAAAACGAGTTCGCCAAAGCTACTCTTAATTCAATTGGAGAGGCGATACTCGCCACGGATCTGCGTGGCAACGTCACCTATTTAAATCGATTCGCGGAAACCATGACCGGTTGGTTTCGAGAGGAGGCGCTGGGGCGTCCGGTTGCGGACGTGCTGCGACTCATCGACAGTGCTAGCGGTGCGGCCGTTGACAATGCCGTGAGCACTGTCATGCAGGGTGATCCAACCATGAAAGGCATGATCAGCTTCATAAACTGTACGCTGGTTCGACGCGACGGGGTTGAATTCGGAATCGAAAACAGAGTCACGATGATCGACGACCGAGCCGGGGATGTCATCGGGGCGGTGGTGGCGTTCCGCGATGTGAGCGCGGCCCGGGCCGCCTCGCTCGAAATATCGCGCGTCGCGCAACACGATGTCTTGACTAATTTGCCAAACCGAGCGCTGTTCAACGACCGTTTAAAGCAGGCGATTTCACTTGCGGAGCGCCAGGGCAAGCAACTCGCGGTGCTGTTTCTCGATCTAGATCAATTCAAGCGAATCAACGACTCACTGGGCCATGCGGTGGGAGACAAGCTGCTGCGGTCGGTGGCTGGGCGATTGATGGCGTGTGTCCGGCGGACGGACACGGTAAGCCGGCTGGGCGGAGACGAATTCGTGATACTGCTCTCCCAAGTGGAGCATGCGGAAGACGCAGCCATTAGCGCGCGGAAAATCCTGAGAGCAGTCGCGGCACCACACATTATCGACAATAAAAGTCTTGATATCAACGTGAGCATTGGAGGAAGTACCTACCCCGCGGGCGGGCAGGACGCGGAAAGCCTGGTGAGTCAGGCGGACGCTGCAATGTACGAAGCCAAGCAACGCGGCCGGAACGGCTACCAGTTCTTCCGAAGCGACATGCGGGCGCGACATGCCAAGCGACTGTTGTTGGAAGGAGACTTGCGTTACGCGCTGGGGAGGAAGGAATTTGTGCTGCACTACCAGCCTAAGGTCAATCTTGAGACCGGGCAAATTACGGGGATGGAAGCTCTGATCCGCTGGCTGCACCCGGAGCGGGGAATGCTGTTTCCGATTGAGTTCGTACCCATTGCGGAAGAGTGCGGTTTGATTGCGCCCATCGGACAGTGGGTATTGTTGGAAGCATGCAGACAATCCCGAGCGTGGAGCAATTCGGGGCTCGGGGCTGTGCCGGTCGCGGTGAACGTGTCGGCAGCCGAATTCCGGGCCAAGGATTTCCTTTCGGGGGTTCGGGCCGTGTTGATCGCGACCGGCGTGGAACCTCCCAATCTGGAGTTGGAGCTAACCGAGAGCGTGTTGATGCAGGACGCAGAGTCGGCTGTCGTCACACTGCTTGCTTTGAAGGCTATGGGCGTGCAGCTGGCGATCGACGACTTTGGCACGGGCTATTCCAGCTTTACTTACCTGCGGCGTTTTCCAGTGGACACGATTAAAGTCGATCAATCGTTCGTGCGGGAAATCACGGCGGACCCGGAAGGCATAACCATCGTCAGCGCCATGATCAATATCGGAAAGAGCCTGAACCAGCGGGTCGTTGCGGAAGGGGTGGAAACCCGCTCGCAGCTCGACTTCCTTCAGCGCCACAAATGCGGCGAGGGGCAAGGCTACTATTTCAGCCATCCGGTTGTGGCCGAGGAGGCCGGGGACCTTTTTAAGGGCGGTTTACATCAAAACGTCGTCCACTAGCGATCTCTCATAGACGGCTCGGCCGCGTATCGGTTCACAATTGCCTTCCGATCGTTAGCAGTCGCGGCAGGGACGACCATTGCTGATTCGCCCTCAGCAGGGACCGCACGAAAGCGAATTCGCGCATGCGGCGGGCATCGCGTATCAATCACTGCCAAAGCGCAACAACTTGTCCGCACACTCGCCCACCCCTGGAACACGCTGCAGACCTGCTCTACGTCCAGTACGGGCTAGAGGAAAGTGAGTTTCGTATGAACTGCGGTGATGGCCTTCCCCGGTTTTGGACGTCTTCACGCAATGCACGCCTGTCTTTGTGTGAACCACAGTTGGCAACTCGGCAGAGACATGCGTTTCCGACGGAATCGGGTGCTGATGGGTGCCTTCGCCTTTGCTCGCGCGCTCATCGAGTGTTCAATACAGCACAGTAATAGTTGGAAGGGCTGCAGTAGGGTTGAAAGGCCAGGGGTACTGACGGCCCCCAACAGATGTTGAAGGCCTTGGTCAACCCCACAAACTATCGGCCGAGATACAGACCCCAGGGGCAATCCGAGTCCCGATACCCTATCCGCCAAGTCAAATCGCAGGCGGGTCATCGTCCGAGCGAACCGGTCCGTGAAGGAGGCGCCACATGACAATCCCAAGAATCCTAATCGTGGATGATCATGACAACGCGCGCATGGTGTTGCCGAGGAGGACCCAAACAACGGTTTTGAAGTAGGGCTACTTCAAACGTGAGCGGTGCCCTTAAGCACATCGCGACCGATATACAGTTCGAAGTTCTTCTCTCAGACCCGAAAGAAGTGCGGGAACTTGAAGTATAGGAACATCAAAGCCCCTGGGGCGCAAACCGATGTTATTTGAGGCAGAGCTTCGAGGCATTTTTGAGTTTCGCACGATCTGTGGGAATCGGTCAGCTTCGCAGGCAAACCAAGATCAAGTTGTCAATGGAGAGCCAAGTTAATGAGCCCAAAATCGATCAAGATACTTCTCCTGGTCGAAGATGACTTCGGCGACGTCCGGTTGCTCCGCGAGATGTTCAAGGAGCAGGGCTCGCGCAAAACCGAGTTAACGCATGTAGAGTGCATGGGGGATGCCGAGAAGCATCTTGCAAATCATGCGGTTGACATCATCGTGCTCGACCTGGGGTTGTCTGATGCACAAGGCCTGGAAGCGGTACGCCGGGCCCACTCCGCTGCGCCCCACATTCCCCTGGTAGTGCTGACCTGCTTGGACGATGAGGCGCTGGCTGCACAAGCCCTGCAGGAGGGTGCGCAAGACTATCTCATCAAGGGCGAAATCGATGCGCGCGGCCTTCTGCGAGCTCTACGCTATGCCGTCGAGCGCAAGGCCATGGAAGAGGCGTTGTTCATGGAAAAGGAACGCGCCCAAGTTACGCTCAAATGCATCGGCGATGCCGTCGCCTGCACGGATAGTTCGGGAGACATCACCTTCCTCAATCTCGCCGCGGAACAAATGACGGCCTGTCCGTCGGGAGAAGCGGCAGGCAAGCCGATGGCGGATGTCTTCCAAATCATCAACTCTACCAGTCGCGAAACCATCCCGAACCCGATGGAGATGGCGATTCGACAAAATCGGACATTGCGCCTGCCGCCCAGCTGCCTGCTTATCCGGCATGACGGATTTGAAATTCCTATTGAAAGCTCGGTCGCCCCCATCCACGACCGGGGAGGGCAGGTTCTGGGAGCGGTGATCGTTTTCCGCGACGTCAGCGCAGCCCGGGAGATGGCGCGGCAGATTGCCTATTCGGCCCAGCACGATTTTCTGACCGGTTTGCCCAACCGAATGCTCCTGAATGACCGGGTTAACCAGGCGATCCATCTAGCTTCGCGTCACATGAAGAAAGTCGCTGTGCTGTTTCTGGATTTGGATGGCTTCAAGCACATCAACGATTCCCTGGGACATCGGATTGGCGACAGACTTCTTCAGGCCATCGCAAAACGCCTGGTGGACTGCGTGCGCGGCTCGGACACTGTAAGTCGCCAGGGAGGCGATGAATTCGTAGTGCTGCTTCTGGAGGTGGATCAACCGGAGGGGGCTGCGACCATGGCGAGAAGAATGCTTCAGACGATGGCGGAGCCTCATTCCATCGACCACCACGATCTTCACGTCACCATCAGCATTGGCGTGAGCGTCTATCCCGACGACGGTCTGGATGCGGAGACGCTCATCAAGAACGCGGACACCGCGATGTACCAAGCCAAGGAAGATGGGCGTCACAGCTATCAGTTTTTCAAGCCCGCCATGAACGTCCGGGCCGTGGAGCGGCAATCCATCGAGGAGAGCCTGCGCCGCGCCTTGGAGCGGCGCGAATTCGCTCTGCATTACCAGCCTAGGATAAATCTAAAGACACTCGCGATCACTGGCGCGGAAGCATTGATACGTTGGACCCACCCGACTCGCGGGTTGGTCTCACCCGGCCAATTTATTCCCATTGCGGAAGACTGCGGCCTGATTCTGCCGATCGGCAAGTGGGTCCTTCGCGAAGCCTGCAAGCAGGCCCGGGCGTGGCTGGATGCAGGCCTGCCCTTGGGCACCGTGGCAGTAAACATCTCCGCGATCGAGTTCCGGGAAGAAAATTTTCTGGAAGGAGTGTTCGCAATCCTCAAGGATACGGGCTTGGATCCAAGCTCTCTTGAGCTGGAGCTGACCGAAGGCGTGCTCATGAAGCATGCCGATTCTACGGCATTACTCCTTGAGGCACTGAGAGCCAGAGGCGTGCGGGTGGCGGTCGATGACTTCGGCACGGGTTACTCCAGCTTGAGCTATCTTAGAAAGTTCCCCATCGATGCCCTCAAGATCGACCAATCGTTCGTCCGTCAGATCACGACCGTTGCTGACGAGACGACCATCGTAACCGCCGTGATCAGCATGGGCCGAAGTCTTAAGCTGAGGATCGTTGCGGAGGGCGTGGAAACGGAGGCACAGTTGGCGTTTCTTCAGGCCCACGAATGTGACGAGGCGCAAGGGTACTATTTCAGCCGGCCCGTGCCTCCCCAGCAATTCGCCAACCTGCTCGATACCGGCATGTCAGAAAAGATCCTCACTTAAAGGCTCGGGGCCTTGAACTGAATCAGTTCGACGGAAGCCATCACTCTGGGGGCCGCTCCACCCCAAGCGGGGCCAGGAGTGCGTCAAAACCGCGAAGGGCGCTTAATTCTTCCCGATCACACGAGTTTCAGGGCGCGGAATTTATTGGCAACGGACACAGGCAGGCTCTGTTCCAACCCTCGCGAGAGCCATTCCTGTAATTTAGCCTTAACCTGGGCAGTAAGAGAAATAAACCGTAGCCCCGTGAGTCCTTCTTCGCACCAGCAAACCGACGCCTGGGCTCCGAATTCGGACTCGTAACCCGGAGGCGTGAATTGTACTTGCACTTCGACCCCGGGTTCCAGTGGGAATTGCGTGCTGATGGCAAGCCCCCCCTCGCTGACGTTCACAACCTGACCGCAAAATTCCTCCGTTCCTCGAAGCCGAAACATGGCAGGGACGTCAACCGGGAAACGGAAGTAGCGGCGTTCCTCCCGCAGAATCAAACCATACGCAGCTCTTAAGCTCGGGTCGATCGAACTCTCCGAAAGAGGCCTTCTTAGCACAAAGTTAAATCCCTCCCTGAAAGCAACCGCTGTGTCCGCATCGCTGTCACTGATTGCAAATATTACGCTGGTGCGGTTTGATGGTGAGTGCCGCGCCTGCTCCAGGAGAGTCGGGAGTTCATTGCCGAGCTGGACATCGACAACGATGGTTCCGAACCTTCGCCGCTTCAGCAGGCCCGGTGTGCGGGCAACCTCAGAACATACCTCGGTTGAGATAGCGAGTTGCTCCAGGGATTCGCTAAGCAGCTCGATCGTGGCCACGTCATTCGATACAAGGAGCGCACTACCGATGGAAGCAGTGAGCGCAGCCGCCTGAACATCACTCATCAGTTCACTCACAATCAGGCACTATTCGTGCCGGCCCCCATCCCTAGAAGGTATGGTAGGCACAGTTGAGGCTGTGTTCTGTCTTCGGCCTGCTGGGTAGCGTGCCGGAGCGTTTGTGCCGTGTCCGACACCGCCCGCACACAAGCAGAGATCAAGAGATCAGGTGCCCCCCGTGTGATTTAGGCACGGGAGAGCTGCTCCTGGTTAGATCGATCCCTGGGCCTGCAGGGTGGGTTTCTCCGCCTGCGGGGACTCTCCTAGGACCCTCCGGATGACCGCCAAAAGCTCGGTATCATCCACGGGCTTTTGGAGAAAAGCCTTGGCTCCCGCGTCGACGGCGCGCTTTTGGTTTCCGAGACCGTCGCGAGCGGAAACGACGATGACAGGAATCACGGCGAGGAAAGGTACTTTTGCGAGCCTTTCCATCACGATGAACCCGTCGCCCGCGGGCAGGCCGAGGTCGAGGATGATTAAGTCCGGCCGGTGCTTGCGCGCCTCAACCAGACTGCCGAAGGCATCGGCGGCAAAGAAAGTATCGTATTGGTTGGCCTTAAGGCGCACGTGCATGCCGTGGCGTATATCCGGATCGTCGTCCACGATGAGAATCTTCTTGTTACCCATTTTCCACCATCCTTAATGCGATTTCCTTGTCCATCACTTCCTGAATGTTAGTAGCCATCTTCTCCAGAAAATCTTCCATCGATTCACTCGCGTCTACTTCGACCGCCGCCAGTGACTGGTAATGAGTTGCAAGGGCCAGCCCGGCTTGTTGGAAATGTTCCGATTCGTCGAATTGCTCCTGAATCCGCTTGCTGATCGCCTCGCCGCCAATTGCGTCGGTAACCGCCACAATGAAGATGAGTTCCAAAGCGCCTGAGAAGCCAATCTTGGGCAAGAGAACGTCCCGATTGGAACGCAAACACTCTTGCAGCAGATGGCGAACCGCGCGACACTGTTCGGCGCGAAACTCGTCGGAAAGCCAGCCCGTATTTGAACCCACCTCTGCTACCACGATGGTGATGGGACCTTCCTTGGGTCCCTTCCGGAATGCCGGGGCCAGCAGGTTGGGTAGGGAAAAAACAGGAAATGTCACGGAAAAGATCGACCCTTGTCCCGGCGTGCCGGTGGCCCAAATTTTTCCGCCCTGCCGGGTAACCAGGTCTTTGCAGATATACAACCCCAGGCCAAGGCCCTTACGACCTGCCAAAGCCGGATCGGATGCTTGGAAGAGACGTTCGAAAATCCGCTCCGTCATCTCCGGGCTGATCCCGCAACCCGAATCTGAGACTTCTAGAAGCAGGACATTCGGATCTTTCTTGCTTACGCGAGTTTCAACTTTCACCGTCCCGTTTGTCGGGGTGAACTTGATGGCATTATCGACTAGGATCACGAGGAGTTGCCGAACCCGCGTCGGATCGGCGCAGATGGATGGCAAGTGGTTTTCGATGTCTGAAGAGAGAGTGATTCCTTTGGCGGCTGCGGCTCCCTCGAGTGAGTTGACGGTATAGACGATTGCGTCGGAAACCGAAGCACACTGCATATCAATCCTCAGCTTGCCCGCCTGCACGCCGGTGACGTCGAATAAGTCGTTAATCATCGATTGAAGCTGTTTGACATTCCTCAGGACGATTTCCAAGTACTCGCGCTGTTCCGGATTCACTTCGCCGGCTAGACCGTCCAGGAGAATACTGACGAACTGGCGGATAGCGCTGAGTGGCGAACGAAGCTCGTGTGACACGTGCGAAAGGAACTCGTCTTTAAACTGTATTTGGTTTGTCTGGATCAGGTCGGTTTCCGCTTGCATGCGATGGCGTTCGATGGCGTGCCGAAGAGCCCGAGGAAGCGCACGATTTTCGATCTGACCTTTGATCAGATAGTCTTGGGCGCCTTCCTTCATAGCTTGGGCCGCGAGTGCCTCATCGTCCAAGCCCGTCAGCACGATCATCGGGACTGTTGGTGCGACCGCGTGCGCCCGCCGCACGGTGTCGAGACCGTGCCCGTCCGGCAATCCCATGTCCAGCAAAACGATATCCACCCCACCTTTCGCGAGATGAATCTCCGCTTCACTCATGCGTAAGAGGTGCGTCAATTCGAAACTGTCCGGCCTTTCCTTGCTAAACATCTCGCGAAGCAAACGAACATCTCCCGCGTTGTCTTCAACCAGTAGAACTTGGAGTGCTTTTTCCTTCATGATCGGACTTCTCTCGGCAACTGGACCACGGACAGCCAGAAACTATCGATGCTCTGCACGACTTTGAGGAACCCATCGAGGTCCACCGGCTTGGTAATGTAGCAATTCGCATGCAGTCGATAACTCCGCAGGATATCCTCCTCGGCCGCAGAGGTGGTCAAGACAACAACCGGAATGCTTTTCAAGTCTGCACTCTCCTTGATTTCCCCCAGAACTTCCCGGCCGTCCTTCTTCGGCAGGTTCAGATCGAGTAAGATCAGATCCGGCCTAGGAACATTGGCGTACTCGCCCTCGCGCCTCAGGAAAGCCATGGCTTCGATCCCATCCGAGGCCACATTCAAATTGATATGCACTTTGGCGTCCGCAAACGCTTCCCGCGTAAGCCGGACATCGCCGGGACTATCTTCCACCAGTAGAACTTCAAACGCTTCCGCATCCGTTCCAATCAGTTTGATCATTTCTCAGCTTCTTTCCGGCACTGCAAAGAAGAAGGTTGAGCCGTTTCCAGGTTGCGATTCGACCCAAATCCTCCCGCCCAGCCGCTCCAACATCTTTTTGCAAATGGCCAACCCAATTCCGGTGCCCGCGAACTCGTTTCTTCCGTGCAGCCGCTGGAAGAGGACAAAGATCCTGTCAAAGTACTGGGGGGCAATCCCCATGCCATTGTCCCGCACAGAAAAAATGCATTCATTGCCACCGTTTTTCCTGGCCGCGACGTGTATGCGTGGGACCTCGGCGTTCCGGTATTTAATTGCGTTCCCGACGAGGTTCTGAAATACCTGGGTCAATTGCGTATCGTCCGTCCTGATGACTGGCAGCGAGTCATGAGTCACAATCGCACCGCTTTCCTCAATCGTCGCCCGTAAGTTTGTAAGCGCCTCATCCAGTGCGTCTTCGCTGGAAATCTCGGAGAGGGGCTTGCCATTTGTCCCCGCGCGCGAATAGGCCAGCAGATCGTGGATCAGCCTTTGCATACGGTTGCATCCGTCTACTGCAAAGGCGATGAACTCATCGGCATCAGCGTCCAGACGCCCCTGGTAGCGCTTGGCCAGGAGTTGGGTATAACTGGCCACCATGCGCAACGGTTCCTGGAGATCGTGTGATGAGACATAGGCAAATTGCTGTAGTTCATTATTGGAACGCTTCAGTTCT
>Ga0193726_1002117_pt1 | contig 13944 bp, 10 predicted proteins | sample H2c1metaG_FD_144928 | JGI IMG/M metagenome (GOLD analysis project Ga0193726, IMG submission 144928) | Soil microbial communities from a riparian zone of the East river system, Colorado, United States - H2c1 | ecosystem: Environmental > Terrestrial > Soil > Riparian zone | place: USA: East River... | reverse complement strand
CATCCGCTCGACGCGGTGCCACGGCTTCCCCGAGCGCGAAAGCTCGTGCGTCTCGTCAGGGAACCGCACCATCACCGTCGGCTTGCGCAGATACTTGAGCGCACGGAACATCTGCTCGCCGCCCATGACGGGCGGCGTCCGCATGTCCGCCTCGCCCTCGATCAGCATCAACGGCGTCGTCACGTTCGCGACGTACGTGATCGGTGAGACGTCAGCGAATCCCTTTGGATCCTGGAATGGAGCCGAACGGAACCAGGTCGGATTGAAGAGCGTAAAGTCAGCCGTGTACCAGAATCCCGACCAGTCGGCGATCGATCGCTGCGACACCGCCGCGGCGAAGCGGTGGGTCTGCGTCACAGTCCAGTTCGTCAGCACTCCGCCGCCGCTTCCACCGGTCACTCCCATGCGGGTCGAATCCACATAGCCGCGCTTCAAAACCTCATCGACGCCGGCCATCAGATCCTTGTAGTCGTCTCCCGGATAGTGGAACTGGATGATGTTGCCGAAGTCCTGACCGTACGACGTGCTGCCGCGCGGGTTCGTGTAGAGAACGACGTAACCCTTCGCCGCCATCCAGGAAAATTCCTGCGTGAACGTGTTGCCATAGGCGGCGTTCGGGCCGCCGTGGATTTCGAGAATGAGCGGATACTTCTTCTTCGCGTCGAAGCGCGGCGGCTTCAGAATCCATCCCTGAATCGATTTGCCGTCGAAGCTCTTGTACCAGAACTCTTCCGGCGAGCTGAGATCGAGCGTGCTGAACAGCGCGTCGTTCACGCGAGTAACTTGCTTGAGGGCGGACCGAGGGCCATTGGCATCGAGGATGAACAAGTCGCCGATGGTGATGGCGTTCGAGATGAGCGCGACGATCTTCGATCCATCGGCGCTGGCACTGTAGGCGATCACGTCGCGGTCGCCGGTGGTAACGGAGTCGACTTTTCCGTCGCTGGTGGAGAAGCGCTTGAGATTCGCGCGGCCGTTCTCAGTCGTCACCACCACAACGCTCTTGCCGTCCCGATTCCATATGATTCCGCCGCCGGCTCCCGCTCGCGGAGGGTGCTGATCCCCGCTGAGTCCGCCCTCCACGTCGAAGTCGTAGCTCGCGGTGAGATTGCGGGGTTGTGAGCCGGCGGCCGCATCCACGATGAAGAGATCCGGCTCGTCGTAAAACCGAAGCGGCTTTGCATTCGCGGCTCCGGTGAATGCGATTCGTTTGCCATCCGGCGACGGCGCGATCGAGCCGATCTGTCCGTCGATGCTCGTGACACTTACGCTCGCGCCGCCATTCGCCGGAACCGAGTACAATTCAGCGCCCCTCGATTCGTAGTAGGGCTCGACGCGCCGGTTGGATGGGTAGTAGAGACGCGACCCGTCGGGCGACCACACCGGCTCGCCTTCGTCGAAATCGCCGAAGGTGATCTGCTTGATAGTCGGGAACGCACCCGTGACGCCAATGGATGCGGGCACAGTCCAGATGTGGCTGTGCACCGTCGGGTCCGTGTAGCCGCCGCCGTTCCATCGATACTGCGCGCGCGTGATGACGCGCACATCGCTCACGTGTTTTTTCGCCGCCGAATCCGCCCCGGTCTTTTTCGACGAATCGGTCTTTGCCGCCGCTGCCGACGTATCTGGAGTGGAATTGAACGCGATAGTGCGCCCATCCGGCGACCACACAGGCGAAGACGCACCTTTGGGAGCGTCAGTGAGAGCCCGCGCTTCCCCACCGTCCATGGAGATCAGATAGATCTGCGACGGCTTCGATTTTCCGTCCACCGGTTCAGGAGTGCGAACGAAGGCAATGTCCCGACCGCTGGGCGACCAACGCGGAGACCGATCGTTACGACCCGACGTCAGCGGACGTGGAGGCGCGCTTCCATCCGACGGAACGATGTAGACCTGCGTCTCGTAGCGATCCTTGTCCTCGTTGACGGTGACGAGCACGTACGCCACCCGCGACCCGTTCGGCGACATCTGCGGATCCGCGGCCCACACGAACTTGAAGAGATCCGTCTCGGCGATCGCCCGGCGTCCTTGTGCGACGCCGAGCCCGGGCATTAGGGCAGCGCAGACGAAAGGCAGCGCGATCACATAGCTGAGCATTGGCTTCATGTGAATAAAACTGCACCTTTTCCGCTGGCATGTCACATGGTCGTGCCCCAATTGTAGATTTCTGCGTTACTTCAAAGCGAGCAGCGAATGCGAGATAGAGTCGTCCTTTTTGCCATAGTTGGGTTCGGCTTCCTGCCATGCGGAATATCCAACGCCCAACAAGCTCTGCCGGTTCAGTCGACGGCCAGCAGTGATCGAGACTCCGTGAAATCCGCCACACCGAGCGCGACTACCGCGGTATGGATTGCGGGAGCAAACCGATTGGCGGTCTCGAACCAACCGTTGGCCCCAGCAGACAGACTACTTCTCCTTCTCGGGATCGAGCGCCGCTTCGAGTGGGCGAAAGTCAGGTGGGGAACCGTTTTCGTGGCGCCATCCGTCCTTCCAGGCGTGTACACCACCGGAAACCGAAGGACCGTGTTGGTTCCGTGCGGCGTGTTCGACCTCTGTTCAGTCGGCGCGAAGTACGCCGCGTTTGGAGTTGGCGCGATTCCGTTGGGTATTCGATTCGAGAGCTTACCGTTGGGAAGGGCCAGCCTCGCCGCGCGACTGGACGGCGGCGGTGTCTGGTTCGACCGACGGATTCCCGGCGATGGCGCCATGCACTTCAATTTTCTGGCGCAGGCTGGTCTCGATCTGAGCCTACAGGTCGCGACGCGTTCCTGGATCCAACTCGGCTACCGTCATTTGCATCTTTCAAACGCTGGAACTGGCAAGGCGAATCCCGGTCTGGACGTGTCTCTCCTCAACCTCGGGCTGGCCTGGCGGTAGAAGAGCGGGAAGGGGGAAGGGGGAAGGAAGAGGGTCGCTAGTCAACGCTCTCTCGTCGAGCTCGAATAGAGGACTAAGTTGCCTCCACCTCCCTTCCCCCTTCCCCCTTCCCTCTTCCCTCTTCCCCTCCTACCAGATCCGAACCCTCAACGAATCCGGCCGCCACATCGGCTGCCCCGGCTGCACTCCAAACGCCGCATAAAACTCCGGGATATTCGCCAGCGGCCCCAGCACCCGCCATTTCGCTGGCGCGTGCACATCGCTCAAGAGCCCGCGCCGCAGCGACTCGTCGCGCTGTTGACTCATCCACCCGAGAGCGTAGCCGAGGAAGTAGCGCTGTACCGGAGTCAGTCCGCCGATCGGCTTACCTTCTTTGTATTGCGCCGTCTTCTTGAACGCATCGAGCCCGAGCAGAACGCCACCGTAGTCGGCGATGTTTTCGCCGAGGCTCGCCTTGCCGTTGATGTGTAGCCCTGGCATCGGCTCGTACGCATCGAACTGCTTCGCCATCACGTCAGCGCGCGCCTGGAATTTCGCCGCGTCGGCGCTCGTCCACCAATCCGTGAGATTTCCGGCCGCGTCGAATTGGCGGCCCTCATCGTCGAAGCCGTGAGTGATTTCGTGACCGATGGTTCCGGCCGCGGCGTAACCGTACGCGACCGCGTCGTCCACCTGCGCGTCGGGCACTCCCGGAACCGTGAAGATCGCGGCGGGCAGCACGATCTCGTTGTTCGACGGATTGTAGTAGGCATTGTAGGTCTGCGGCGTCATGCCCCACTCGGTTCGGTCGACTGGCTTTCCGAACTTCGAGATCATGTCGTTGAATCCCCAGCGCGCGGCGTTCATCATGTTCTCGGCATACGAATTCCGGGCGACGACGAGCGCGGAGAAATCCTTCCACTTGTCGGGGTAACCGACCTTGGGATAGACCGTCGAAAGTTTTTGGAGCGCGCGCGCCTTCGTTGAATCGCTCATCCAGTCGAGCGCGGTGATGCGGTCGCGGTAGGCCGTGCGAATCGCTTCGACCAGGTCGGCGTAGCGCTTCTTGGCAACGGGCGGAAAATACTCTTTCACGAATATGCGACCCAGTACCATGCCCATCGCATCGCCCTCCGCGTCGAGCACGCGCTTCCAGCGCAGCCGCGGCTCCTTCTGCCCGTTGAGCACCTTGTTGTAAAAGCTGAAACGCTCGGCGTACACGGCATCGCTCAGGTACGGCGCGTAGGCGGTCACGAGCTGGTATCGCAGATAGTCCTGAAGAACAGGCACCGGCGTCGACTGCATAAGCGACTGCAACGCGGTGAAGAATTCCGGCTGGCCGACGACGACCGAGTCGGGCCGCAGATTCCACACAGCCAGACGATTCGCCCATGCGATCGACGGCGTGTACTTCGACGTCAGCTCGGCCGGCGTCATCTTGTTGTAGTTCGCTACCGGATCGCGGAGATCCTCGAGCTTGCGCGATGCCTTGGCGAGCGATGTCTCGAACGCCATGATGTTCGCGGCCGCCGTTTTCGCGCCCGCGTCATCGCGGCCGAGCATCTTGAGAGTGCGCGCAATGTGTGCGACGTACTCTTCGCGGATGTGCGCGACGCCGGTGTCCGGATTGACGTAAAAGTCGCGATCGGGGAGCCCCAATCCTCCTTGTGCCAGATGCACCGACATCATGTCGCTCTTCTTCTCGTCCTGATAGACGTAGAAGCTGAAGAACGGCCCCACCTGAATCGGGTTCTGCGCAAACGCGACGTCGATCGCGTCATTCGCGTTCTTGATGGCGTCGATCTTCGCCAGCTCCCCGTCGAGCGGGTGAATCCCGAGCCGTTCCGCTTTGACGGTGTCCATCGCGGTCGCCCAGAAATCTCCGATCTTCTGTTGATCGCTGCCCGGCGTCGCGGCAGCAGCCGCCGACTGTTCGTTGATGCTGCGGAGATTGAGGTACAACTGCTCGCGCACGACGTTGCCGATTCCCCACGCCGATTCCGTATTGGGGATCGGATTCCGCTTCAACCAGCCGCCGTTTGCGTACTGAAAGAAATCCTGGCCGGGATTCATCGAGGGATCGAGGTTGGCCTGGAGGAAATCGGTCTTGGCTGGTGGATTCACGGTCGTTGCTGATTGCGTGCATGCCGCGAGCATCGCGGAAAGGCAGAGGACCTTCCAGGTATCCTTCCAAGTAACGTTCATGGTGGCGGTTGCGGGGCTAGAGGGATTTGGTTGGGCTGGCGTCGGACGTCCACAAAACTGAAGCAGGGGGCTGATAGCCTCGCAGCTGATCGCTGGGAAGCTATTCCGTCTGCGTCCCTGGTGCACGCCTCTTTATTAGACACCTGTACGTGAAAACCCGGCGTCCTGTGTCGAAACGAGGACGGGGCCAACCCCTCCCTCCACGTACGCCAGTATGAAAGCCCCCAGCGATCTAGCGTTGTTAGCTAACAGCCCCCTGCTTTGGTATTCGATGCGCCTCGGATCAGCCCCCAACCCCCGACTTGGCGATGTTCGCGGCGACATCGCCGAGGGTCCGCATCTTTTTTTGATCTTCGCGGGTGAACTCGACTTCGAACTCATCTTCTACCGCCATCATGAAGACGACGAGATCGAGCGAATCCACCCCCATCTCCACTAGCGACGCATCGAGCCGGATTTCCGACGGCTCGCGGCCCAGTGAGTCCGCGGCCACTCGGCGCAGTCGGTCCCCGATCGAGTCGGACGAGCCACGCTTTGGCCCGACGAGCTGTTCGACGCAGTCGCGGTACTTCCCGAGCTCGCTGTAAACCTGTTCGTCGACGCGCTGGAACCGCTCGAGCATCTCCTTCACAACCGACTCGCCGTGGACCGCTGCATAATCGTCGAGACGATCCTTCACCCACCGGATGTGACCCACCTCTTCGTCGATGAGCTGCTGCAGCGTCTTCAGCACCTCGGGATGAGTTCCTGCCCACATGAGGTGCGCTTTGAAGTGCCGCACCACTCGCCGCTCGAATATCTGAGTCAGCGCCAGCACCTCGAGGAGATTGGACGGGTTCCCGACCGCGGCGTGGTAGCGTGATTGGTACGTCTCGCTCACGCGTCGTGGAGTTCCGCCGACCTTCAGAATCGTTTCCGTCCAGGCCCACGCGTGACGTGCCTCTTCCGCGCAGTGCTCGGTGAGACGCACGCGCAGATCGTCGTCATCGGTCTCGCGCGCGAGGCGGCCCATCAGCAGCGCGCCCGCCAGCTCGGATTCCCGATAGTAACTGAGCAGCCACAGTTCGTTCTCCGTGATCTGGAGATCCTTCGAGTGCCCAGCACCCGCGGATTCACTTGCTCCAGGGCCGTGATGTCCGTTCGATGCCGGAATTCGATGAAGCACGGTGCCAGCCATGACATCAACCATTTGCTAGTTCCTCTTTTAGATGTTCCGTCGGTGCGAGGCCGCAGAGCTGTCTGATCTTCCTGTTCATCGCCATGATCGCGTCGAAGTCGTTTTCCTCGGCCAGCGGAATGTCGACGACATCACTTCCGTAGTGCCGGAAATTCTCCGCCGCGGCGAGAATCTCGCCCCCAACCTCGGGGTTTGCGGCGATCCTCTTTTTGAGCAGCGCACCAGCGCCCGCGCTATGGCGCAATTCATCTCTGCTCATATAGCCCAGCAGCTCGGCCAGAACCGGTTCGTTCGTACGTTCGGCGAGCCGGCGAAAAAAGTGCGCGGCAAAAAGCTCGGAGCACATGAAGTGCGTGAGATAGGTGATGATCTTGTCGCGTCGATATGTAATTCCGCCGGTTTTCTCGCGGGCCGCGACGAGCGATTTCTCGGACACCCGCGTCGCTTCCACTCCGACAGCATCGAGGTAGCGTCTCAGCGCCGTGTAGTGCTTCAGACCCTCGTACAGCTCGAGACTCAGAATCGCGGTTGCATCGACGTCGTCCCAGAGCAGCAGCATCAGCCGCGGCGCAAAAGTCGGCAGATATCCTTCGATCAAGGCTGCATCGCGCAGTTGCGCGAGAATCTCGAGCTCGCCCAGCGCGATGTTGCGATCGATCCTCGACCATGGAATCGTGGCGATCGACCAGGCGGCGGACTCCGCCGCGCGCAGATGCTCTTCGTAGATCACGCTACTCTCTCCCCGACGGCAAGCGTCTGTAGTCCGACCTTGTCCCGCGTCGTTCGAACTCTCGCAAATCCCGCCGATTCCAGCAGCTCGATCAGCTGCTCCCTCGAGCGGTAGTGCGTGTGAAGCTCGGCCAGCTCGCGAGCGAGGTAATCCGAGAGCCGGTCGCGGCTCATTGCCGAAGTAATGAACCGGCCGCCGTCATTGAGTGAGGCTCGGCACCGGCGATAGAAACCGAGCAGCACGTCGTCGGAGAGGAATTCGCCGAAGCCGAGCGAGACGATGACGTCTACGCCCGCCGGAATCGACCCGGGTTCGAGGGCATCGGCGCACCGAAATTCGAAGCCCAATTGTCCACCAACAAGATCCCGCGACAACTCGAGCGCCTCGGGATCGAGATCGATCCCGACGAACCCGACGCGCTCCCAGAGCGAAGGCTCAGCCAACTCCAGAGTCTCCGCAACTTCAAGGAGGTCACGAGCAATCCCACACGGCACCGACACGACCGTGATTTGATCGGCGGTGTTCTCCGCATCCCAGCTGCCGGTATGAAAGTCCCCCGACTCCGCCAGAAACGCCCCCAGCGTGCCAGCTGCAAAGCTATCAGCCCCCTGCTTCAGTTCTGTGGATGCCGGACGCAAGCGCGCTATCCCCTCCTGGGAATCGGCCTGCTTTGCTTCAAGAGTCGCTTGCCCAAACCGTAGCTGTATCCCGTCCGACAACCCGATCTCCCGAATCGCGCGAAGTACCTCGCGCCGCGAATGAAAGAATCGGCTGCGCATCGATCGCGCGCCTCTCAGCTTGAGGAGCACGCTGTCGAGCACCCGCCCCACGCCATACCGCCCGCTCGGCTCGTTTCTGTAGATGTGGTCGGCGAAGCGGAAGCTTCCCGAGTTGCGGATTCCTTCACGCGCGAGATCGCTGGTCGTGAGGAGCGCGTACACGGGCAGGAGATGGTACTTCCCTTCCGCGACCAGGCGCCGCGGTATCGATTCTGAGCGCCGAGTCCGATTCGGCAGCTGTAAAGTCTGGTCAAGCATTGACTGTGACATTTCGGTACCTCACGATGTCGGGCCAACTATCCTCGTCGGCCCCGTGTTGACCCACGAACGCGATGACCCATCGCTCCCATCCAAACGCGACGCATCCGCTGTGGGCGAAATCTCCTGAAGGCAAAAGAATCGAGAACGCTCGGCCGAAGTGCTGCTCATGATTGTTGAACGACGCTGCGGCTATGCTTCTCCCGTCGGCATCGACCCTCAGCCGCAACTCGTACTTGAGTGGAAGCATCTGCTGCATCAGCATCCGGCCCCGCGTCTCCGTCGTAAAGAAAGGATCGTTCGCGACTTCAATCTGTCCGTCCAGCGCTAGCTCTTTCATCCAGAGAGAAACTTTGTCCATCAACTCGGTGCGCAGCTTCTCGACCAGGCCAGCGTCGCCGACGGCAACTATCTCCCGCATGGTGAAGGCGGCAAGACGCTCGGCAGGCTGAGCGGCCTTCGCGTCGAATTCATTTCTGTAGCAGCGGCCAATCGCGGTCACGATCGATCCGCCGTCTTCGAGCGTGGCGTCCGAGACGCAAGGATAGTGGTGGTAGCAGACGGCCGGTGGTCGCGCTGATTTATCGCCTGGGATTCCAGTCCACACGAGTTTCTGAGGGAACGCCGTCGTGAAACCGGCACGTCCGAGAGTGGCTAGCTGAATTTCCGCCGGGAAAGTCTCCTCGGTCGCGCCAAGCTCGAGCGCCCACCCGCACACCGTGGCGTCGAAATAATCGCGCAGTGAAGCCGCGGGCCCGCGCATCACGAGGGCGCCATCAGGGGTGAGCTCCAACTCGCGACGCGACAACAACTCGGCGACGGCGGAACTCGCCCCGGCGCGCGGCGAGCGATCCGTGTGTGCCCTGCGCGTAGTCGCCACCGGACCGTCGCCGGCAAAGACGCGCGCGATCGTTGCAATCGTTCTGAAGTTCGCCAGCACGATCTGCGCATCGGGAATCTTCCTGCCGAGCGCCGACTGAAGGAACGCGATCAGCTCCAGCACCTTGAGCGAATCGATCACGCGATCCTCGAACAGCCGCGTATCGGTGGTGATCGCGTCCGCAACTTCGCGAGCCGCGAGTTTGTCGCGGGTGAACGTGAGAAGACGCTGTTCCAGCTCCATTGCGGTCAGCATGTGCGCATCCCCCAATTGCTCTCGAGGCAGTATTTCACCACTCGCGGATAGAACTCGCTGGTTCGCTGCGGCGTGATTCCGGCCTCCGTCAGCATCGTCGCCGCCTGGCTGGTCTCGAAGACCTTGGGATGGGCGAGCTGATAGGCAAAGGTGCGAATCGAGCGCGTGGCGCCCTTGAGCACCTCATTTCCCGTCTCTTCGACCGAGCGAACGAACAGCTCGTACGTGTCGAGATCGACGATGAGCGGCTTTTCCACCGCGCGCTTTCTCCACGCTGGGCGGAACAGCGACAGCGACGATACCGTTTCGCCAATGAGATCTTCCAGGCTGCTGGATGACTCCCGACCCGCGGCCAGATGATACACGCCCGGCCTCGGCGCGTGCTCCACCAGACGCAGCACGCCTGCCGCGACGAAATCGGAGCTCACGATATCCACCGGCGCCGCCGGGTCACCCGGGATCATCGGCGCCAATCCGTTGTAAAGAAGCCTGATCGCGTGGTGAATCGTGTTGAAGCCCGTGACTCTGCCCGTGGTTGAATCACCGACGACAGTACTTAGCCGAATGAGAACCAGAGGAAGCTCTCCCATCGCGTTGCGAATGACCTCCTCCATCTCCGCTTTCGATTGCTCGTAGCTGTTCACGAACCCGTGTCCAGCGTCTCCGTAGTCGGCCTCGCCAAAGTCTCCTCGCCGCTTCCCGCTCACATAGACGGTGCTCAGGAATGCGCCGCACTCGAGCGAGGCACAGCCGCGTGCGAAAGACAGCACGTTGCGACTGCCCGAAAGGTTGGCGGCGCGAGCAACCGACAGAGGAAGCGTAAACGACGTCGAGCCCGCGGCGTGAATGATGTGCGTGGTCTCCCGCCGCAGCCGGGCGATAGCACTGGCGGCGAGCCCCAGCGACGAAGCAACACTGATGTCGCCTTCGAGAACATTGACCTTCGCGGCCACATCGAGATCGCCGAGGATCGCCTGTACGCGCTCGTGCGGATCGCGATCGGTGCGGCGAACGAGAACATTGATGTGCAGGCCCTTCCGAATCGCGAGCTGGCGCAGGAGATCGCTGCCAACCGCGCCGGTGGCGCCCGTCAGGAAAATCGATTGGTCTCTCATCTCAGTGCTGGACAACCATGCAGGCCCAGTTCGAGCCGTACCCGAACGTGAAGAGCAGCAGGTAGTCTCCTTTCTCGATCCACCCCGCTTCGGTCGCTCGGCGCAGATTGAGGAGGTTGTCCGATGCAATCGTGTGTCCCACGCGCGCAATGTTCTCGGTATAGATCCGCTCCGGCGGACACCCGATCAACCGGCCGAGTATCTCCCAGCTGCGGAGAGAAACGTTGTGTGGAATGACGAGAGAGATGTCGTCCATCTCGAGCCCCGCTTTGGCGAGGGTTCGCTCGACGAGCGCTGTCGCGGTTGGAAAATACGCGGCGATGATCTCGTTCTCGATTGCTTCGCTGTCCCATAGTGCGCCCTTCGTGACCTGAGTGCACGCGACGATCCTGTTTCTGGAGTCGCCGCGACGCACGATCGTAGCGCACGCGCCGTCGGAGACGAGGTTGTACGCGAGATCGCGATGACGCCCCGCGGGAAACTTGTCCGCGCTCACGCAGAGGACCGCCTTCAAATCATCCTCTGTGACTATTAGAGCCTTTGCCATTCTCAACGCCGCGAATATGGATGCGCAGCCGAGCTGGTTGATGCCAACGACAGATGCGTTGGGAAGATCGAGCTCGGTCTGAAGAACCGACGCGGGATACTTGAACAGATCCGGTACGCTGTCGAGCTGGAGAACGGGCCCCGCCGAGGCGCCGTCCCAGAGCGTCGAGCTGGAGTTGAGCGCCGCCGCGTAGAGGATCATTCCGATATCGTCGCGGTCGATGTCGCTCTCTTCCAGCACTTTCTCCGCCGACGCGATCGCCATGTCGATATTCGACTCTTCCCCGGCGAGGTGCACCGTGTCGAATCCAAACGACTTGAGCGTCTCTGGTGATCCGCGCAGCAATCCCCGCTGGTGCAGCTCGCCCACTGTGGCGACCCGGGCCGGGAGGTACTCCGCTATCGAATGTATTCCGGCAGTTGATTGTTGATTCATGATTACGAGTCTACCCCGCGGCACCGGCGCACGGGATACGTCGCGTTACGTAGTCACCCGTAAACACCTGCACCAGGCGGTTTTGGGGCTCATCCGTAACCTTACTACAGCTGCCAGCGACCAGCTGGAAGCTGACAGCCGCGAGCTGAAGCTCCGAGGCCCCGGCTGGGAGCTGGTAGCTTCCAGCTGGTCGCTGGAAGCTTTAGTACCCATGGCCGTCAGGCGCGGAACCTCGGTGTAGGAAACGACCCGTGATACTGCTTGTCGAAGAGCTTGCGGACGAGTGCCGCTTTCTTCGATCTCGCTCCACCACTGAATCGAATCCCCATCAACGTCGTCGAGATAGGCTGGATGGTCACCGTCATCTCGGTATCGCCACACTGGACGGCATATCCACCGCCTCTGCGGACTGTCGACGGGGCACGCGTCTGCTTTAAGCACCTTTCCAGAATCTTGACGGTATCGGCGTGACTGGCGCGGAGGAGTAGCCACGTTCTTCCGAGCGCCACCGCGACGAGGAGGAGAATTGAATCGAAGACGATGATTCCAAGCGGCAGGCAGCATTGGAAGACTTCACCCACGCCACGACCGAGGCGCCGCGCCTCGAGAATCGATGGGGCGATGGAGATCACCACGAACGCGAGATTGAGCGCGACGAGCGAGCGCCCCTTCCAGAGCGTCGGTTCGGTCCGTCGCAGAACTATGATCGCCCACCCGATGAGGATCGCGAGGTAGGCAGCGATCCACGGCGGGACCGGCCGCACTACCCTTCGAGCACCACTTTCAGATTCTCGACGACCCGTTTCCCCTCGGCGTCATTGAGCTTCTCGAACACCGACGCTTTCATTTTGCCGAGCGCGTTGGTTGGAACGTCGTACTCGACGTTGAGACTGAGTCTCGTTTTCTTGCCGACAGGATCCGCGCGATAGGTGAACGTGCTCTTGGCGCCGCTCGTCGTCTTGTACACGAACTCCTTCCCCGGCACGAAGCGTACGGTCTCGGCTTTTCCCGAGAGCTCGACGCCCGCGAGGCTGTACAGCCAATCCCAGCTCGTTCCGGGTTTCTTGACGTCACCCTTGATGTTGGTGACGGACTTCAACGGACCAATGAACGCCGGATGGTTCGTGATGTCGATGATGTAGTCCATCAAACTTTCCGGCGAGCAGCTCACTTCAAGTGATTGCGCAACTTTTGACATGTTCGCACCTCGATCATGACTCATTAAGGGAAAACGCGCAGACGAAACGCCGCGGTCTCTACTTGGTAAGCTCCGCCGTGGCGATCGCGCCGTTCATCTCCGGAAGAACGCTCGACATTTTGACGACGCGGCGGGACGCCTTGTCCACCCACAGCGTGGTGCTCTCTCCCGAGCCACCGTCCGCCGGTGTAATCTCGACCTTCCACGCATCAAACGCGCCCGCGGGCACTGTGACCTTCTCGCTGCCGGTAACCTTGAGCGCACGCAACTTCACCTTCTGACCCATCAGATCAAAGTTGCGGTAGGTCGTTGCGTAGCCCTCGGCCAGCGGCAGCGTCGCGACGACATCGCTGGCCCCGGGACCATCCGCGAACAAACCACCGCCAATATCCGCCGCGATCGGTCGTTCCTGCCCGTTCATCGTCATCTTGCCCGTCGCCTTGTTGTCGGCGAACGCGACTTCGACCGTGGCAGGTCCCTGATGAACCACGCGCTTGCGCAGAGCCAGGGTTCCCTTCTCGATCGTACCTTCGTCGTTGGCGCTCATCATCGGCATGACGGTCGCTTCAGTGACGACCCACGTGCCGGCCGTATCCTTCACGGTTCGCGTGACATCCATCGGAATCACCTGACCCTGCACCGACAGGCTGCCCTTGTAAGTCGCGACGCCGGGCGTGAGCCCCGCGGTCGGCTTGGGGCCCGCCGAAGCAACCTCCACTTTTTTCGCCAGCACTACGGTCTTTGGATCGACCGTCAGCACGGCCATGCGGGCGGTGATCGCCGGAGTCATGCTTGCCTGGTATCGCCCACCCAAGTGCTTCGCCAGGAATTTCTCGGCGGACGTGAACAGAACGAGATTGTTGATGGGTCGCGCGAAGCCGTGTCCTTCGTCGGGCGCGAGGATGTACTCGACGGGGAACCCACGATCACGCAGCGCGATGACGATCTGCTCGCTTTCGGCTCGGTTCACTCTCGGGTCGTTGGCACCCTGGATGACCATGAGCGGCGCCTTGATCTTCGCGGCGGAATTGAGCGGCGACTGTCTCTGTAGCTGCGCGAGACCAGCCGGCGTTTTCGGGTTTCCCATCCGCTCATTGAAGATTGTTCGGATCGACTCCCAGTAAGGCGGAATGGAATTGAGCAGCGTGATGAGATTCGACGGCCCTACTATAGATACGCCGGCTGCGTACACGTCCGGCGTGAACGCAAGTCCGGCCAAGGTCGCGTATCCGCCGTAGGACCCGCCCATGATGCCCACTCGTTTTGGATCTACGGTTCCCTGCGCGACGAGATACTTCACGCCGTTGGTGAGGTCGTCCTGCATCTTCTGACCCCACTCGTTGTTGCCGGCGTTGAGGAATTTCTTGCCGTAGCCGGTGGAGCCTCTGAAGTTCGGCTGAAGCACGGCGTAGCCGCGGTTGGCGAGGAACTGCGTGATCGGATCGTAGCCCCAGTTGTCCCGACCCCACGGTCCACCGTGCGGGTATACGACCAGCGGAAGATTCTTCG
>Ga0193726_1002116_pt1 | contig 13956 bp, 11 predicted proteins | sample H2c1metaG_FD_144928 | JGI IMG/M metagenome (GOLD analysis project Ga0193726, IMG submission 144928) | Soil microbial communities from a riparian zone of the East river system, Colorado, United States - H2c1 | ecosystem: Environmental > Terrestrial > Soil > Riparian zone | place: USA: East River... | reverse complement strand
AATGATGACGAGATCGCGCGCAACAGCTATTGGGCCGGTTTTAACGCCTCGCAAGACAGTGCGGATCAGTTCTGCGTTTTCTTCCGGTCCCTTTCCACGAAACCCGTCGAAGGTCTGACGTTCCAAGCCAAAGTCTTCAGGTGACACGGTAAACGTTTCCACTTCTCCTGTGGACGAACACGCAGCAACGTATGTTTTGTCCGCAATTGTTATTTCATCCAGGCCATCGGCGCCATGCACCACCCACGCCTTCTCAACGCCCAGACGAACAAGTGCTGATGCAACGCGTTCAAGTAATGAACGTTGCCAGACGCCCAGGATCTGAAACGGTGCGCGCGCGGGATTTGTTAGGGGACCGACCAAATTGAATACGGTATGCACTCCGAGCTTGCGGCGCACCTGCGCGACGCGGGCTGCAGCAGCATGAAAAAGCGGCGCAAATATGAAACAGATTTCATGCTCGTTGAGGCAACGTTCCACAGTCTCGACCGGAGCGACTGTGTTGACCCCGAGCGCCTGCAGCACGTCGGCGCTGCCGCACCGCGACGTTGCCGCCCGCGAGCCATGTTTCGCTACCGGCAGATCGGCACCTGCAATCACAAAAGCAGCCGCTGTTGAAATGTTAAAAGTTTTTGCGGTGCTTGATCCAGTGCCCGCTGTGTCGATGAAACGCTTGTGACGCGATCGCAATGGCAGCGCACGATTCCGCATTGCTTCGGCAATCCCTGCCAGCTCCTCGAAGGTCTCGCCCTTTACGGCCAAGCTAATAAGCGCGGCCGCTATCTGCTCATCTGTAGCGATGGGATTGAGCAGACAACTTAGAAAATTTGCAGCCTCAGCACCGCTGAGATTCTCGCCGCGCATCAGGCGCAGTGTTAGTTCGCGCAGTTCGAAATCGCCGATCTCACGTGCGTTGCATCCGCGTTTGTCCCATCGCGGTGGCCTGATCTGTTTTGCCATTGCGAGCGCTTTTGCCATCGCACGCGATTTATTAACGGTTTCCTCGTATTCCGATCGTGGATTTGAGTCGGCGACGATACCCGCACCGGTTTGAAAATACGCTTTCCCATTTTTTAAAACAGCGCAGCGCAGCGCGATGCAGGAATCAACATTGCCGTCGAATCCAAAGTAGCCGATTGCGCCCGCGTAACAGCCGCGTCTGGTCTTTTCCAGTTCGCTGATAATTTGCATGGCGCGAATTTTTGGCGCTCCCGAAACAGTGCCTGCAGGAAACGTTGCTTTGATCAAGTCGAAGCCAGTGCAACCTGTGCGGAGGCGACCAGTGACATTCGAAACAATATGCATGACGTGGCTGTAGCGCTCGATCCCCATCAATTCGGTCACACGCACTGTGCCGAAGTCCGAGACCCGGCCGATGTCGTTGCGCGCGAGATCGACCAGCATGATGTGCTCGGCGCGTTCCTTGGGATCGGCGAGAAGTTCGGCCGCATTCTGCTCGTCCTGCGCTGAGGTAGCCCCGCGCGGGCGCGTGCCAGCAAGCGGGCGAATCTCGACCGCGTCGCCAGTCAACCGGACATGCATCTCCGGCGAGCTACCAACGAGAGCAAGGTCATCCCCCATCTTGAGACAAAACATGTACGGCGAGGGATTGATGAAGCGAAGGCATCGATAGCAGTCGAGCGGATCGCCGCTAAAATCGGATTCGAACCGCTGTGACAATACAACTTGGAAGATGTCGCCCGCCCGAATGTAATCCTTGGCTCGCTCGACTGCCCGCTCGAATTCGCGCGGCTGAACATTGCTGTGGTAGGGTTGGCGCGCTGGCACGGCGTCCCTACCAAGAGATTGCACCTCGGGATCCGTGGGTGGAACAAGCGGAAGATCGGCAGGATTCGCAAGCTGGCGCATGATCTCATGGATCGTGTCAGTCGCTTCCGCATAGATTTTCTCGAGCGGACCGTCATCAAGAAATGCGTTCGCAACGATTTTCAGAGTCCGCAGCCGATGATCGAAAATGAGAAGGCTGCCTGTAATCATGAAAATCATTTCAGGCAATTGCAGTTCATCGCGTTCTGCGGGCGGAACCTTGGGTTCGAAGAAATGGATTGCTTCGTAACCCAGGAAACCAACAGCGCCGCCGCTGAATCGCGGGAGCTCTGGACGCGAGATAAACTGATAGCGCGCCATCAACTTTCGGACCTCATCTAATGGGTCACTTGTTATTTCGACCTGGCGCTCGAGCCCCAATTCGACGATTTGCAGCTTGGCCCCGCAGGTTTTGATGACGATCCGCGGGTCGATACCGACAAAGGAGAAGCGCCCGGATACGTCGTTTTTCTCAGTCGATTCAAACAAAAAACTGTTACCGCCGTGATCTAACTTCTTGAATGTCGAAACGGGCGTTTCATTGTCAGCGATAAACTCTGCAAAAACCGGGATGACGTTGCCGTGCTTAGCTAGCTCGGCGAATTCGTCCGGCGTCGGTGTGAGATGAGTTGTCATCAAGCGTAGTGCATTGCCTCCTGCGTTGCAGGCGCTAGAAAACTCGCGAGGATTTTCTTGCCCTCGTGCGTAAGAACTGATTCCGGATGAAATTGCACGCCGTACACGGGAGACTCGCGGTGGCACAAGGCCATGATTTCCCCATCCTCGCTTTCTGCGAGGACCTGAAGACACGAGGGGAAGGAGCACCGCTCGACGCTTAATGAGTGGTATCGGCCAGCTTCAAACGGATTGGGCAGATGGGTGAAAAGGCCGCTGCCGCTGTGCGTGATCATCGATGACTTCCCGTGCACAAGCCTGGAAGCGCGCACGATTTTTCCTCCGTATGCTTCGGCGATGCATTGGTGTCCAAGGCAAACGCCAAGGATTGGAATCTTCGCTCCAAAGCGCAGGACGAGGTCTTTGCTAATTCCCGCTTCGCGCGGCGTGCAGGGTCCCGGCGAGATGCAAATGTGGTTGGGAGCTAACGCAGCGATTTCATCAAGCGAGATTTCGTCATTTCGCTTAACAACGAGCTGGCAGCCAAGCTCGCCAAAGTACTGGACAAGGTTGTAAGTGAAGGAGTCGTAGTTATCGATCAAGAGAAGCATCGGCTTTGACTCGTTAGGCTACTTTGGTTTCTATTCGACTCTGGTTAGCAATCGGAGCGGTGACCTCGCGAATCGCGCGGACTTCGCTGAGCAGCTGGGCATACTCCGATGGCGTCAGCGCTTGCGCGCCGTCGGAAAGCGCGAGTTCGGGGCGATTGTGCACTTCTACCATGAGCCCATCGGCTCCTACGGCCACGCCTGCCCGCGCGAGAGGAGTAACCATGTACGCGCTACCTGTGCCGTGGGACGGATCCACGATCACCGGCAAGTGAGAAATCCGACGGATAGCCGGCACAGAAGCAAGATCCAGTGTGTTACGTGTATGTTGAGTGAAAGTCCGAACGCCGCGCTCGCACAGGATTACGTTGTAATTACCCTCTGCCATGATGTATTCCGCCGCGAGCAACCATTCTTCGAGTGTTGCAGCCATTCCTCGCTTCAGCAGCACCGGCAGTTGCGATCGTCCAGCTCGCCTAAGGAGCGAAAAGTTCTGCATGTTGCGAGCGCCGATTTGAATGACGTCGCCATACTGTTCGATCAGACCGATGTGAGGTTCTTCGAGCGCCTCGGTGACGATCTTTAGCCCAAACGCCTTGCGGATCTCGGTGAGGATTTCCCATCCTTTCTCGCCCAGACCTTGAAATGCGTAGGGGGACGTTCGGGGTTTCCAGACGCTGCCGCGGAAAAATCGTGCGCCGCTCCGTTGCACTGCTTGTGCGACGACGAATGCCTGCTCGCGGCTTTCGATCGCGCACGGTCCGGCAATGATTGCGAACTCACTGCCTCCGATGGTGGCATCTCCAATTCGCACGACTGTCTTCTCCGGGCGCAGATCAAGCGTGATCAACTTGTACGGTTTGGTAACTCGGATGACGTCCGCGACGCCCGGAAGATTTTCAAAACGCCTGCCGTCGATAGCACCTTGGTTGCCGGTGATGCCAATGGCTGTTCGCGTCGCGCCGGGCATTGGATGAGGACGCAGTCCGATTTCCTGGATCACGTTTACAACTGCGTGGACGTCCTGCGCAGAAGCGCTGGGTTTCATTACGATCAACATAGGTTTACAAGGTTTGGGTTATTTCATGGTACAAACGCCAGATCTCTCCCTTGAGAGAAAGAGAAAATCAGCGTCCCGTTGAGAAACGGTCGCTTTCTATCGCCACCACACGAGCGCCAAGGCGAAGGCGAGCAGCCTTCGAGTGTCTGTCGAATAAAGAATGTCGACGCTCATCGCCAACCACAATAACGGCGATCTTGCAGATGTCGAGTTCGATTTCGTGCGGGTAACATTCCTGTTACCAAATCGCAAAAGTAAGCCAGCTGGTGATGCAGCCTTCCGTATCGCATTTCGCGATACCCGTGAGCTCGCCCGACACCACCTCGGTGAAAGAAATCGTAATCAGTGAGAGGTGATTAGTGGTCAGTAGAAATTAAGATTCGAAATCCGCATACCTAAGCCCCAAAATAAAGGAGCAAGGTGGGTGGCAGGACAGCGCATCGTGCTGTCCTGCCTTTTCTACAGTCAGTCGCCTGCTCGTGAAATTATCTTCAAGGTCTCAGGCTTTATTTTGAAGTTTGCGGATGTCAATAGATCCGAACACGCGTTGTGTTGTTTTAGCGCGATTCTAATTTTAAAGGCAGGAACTTTATGGCTGAGGCATCGCAAAACCTCGAAGGCCCGGATTTCGAAAAGGGCTGCGACATCGACAAAGTGCCCGATGGAGGAATACTCCTGGGGCACGCGTTTGGTGAAGCGGTTCTGGTGGCCAGGCGAGGTGACGAGCTTTTCGCCATCGCCGCGACATGCACGCATTACGGGGGCCCGCTGGCAAAAGGTTTGATGGTGGATTGCACCGTGCGCTGCCCATGGCACCATGCGCGTTTTGATCTGCGCACGGGGGAAGCGATTGCTGCGCCGGCGCTGAACAATGTCACCCGTTACAAATTCGATAAACGCGGGCAGCAGTTTTTCGTCACTGGCAAGATCGATGAGAAACCGGTGCGCAACCCCAAATCATCGCCAGCGAGTGTGGTGATCGTTGGCGCAGGCGCAGCTGGCGGTGCCGCGGTTGAGATGTTGCGGCGCGAAGGTTATCAGGGACCGGTGACGTTGATCGGTGCTGATGAGTTTTTGCCGTACGATCGGCCAAATCTTTCCAAAGATTATCTTGCTGGGGCGGCGCCGGAAGAGTGGATTCCGTTGCGCTCGGCAGATTTCTACCGCGAACACAAGATCGACGCGATAACAAGCACATCTGTCACCGCGATCGACCCGGGAGCCAAGCGGGTGATGTTGTCAGATGGCCGCGCGTTAGATTACGGCGCGCTGCTGCTTGCCACCGGCGCAACGCCGGTTCGGCTCTTGATTCCGGGGCACGATCTTCCGCACGTCTGTTATTTGCGAACGCTCGCCGACAGCCGTCGCATTATTGAGAAGGCGAAAAGCGCAAAGCGCGCAGTCGTAATCGGCGCGAGCTTTATCGGCCTGGAAGTGGCATGGTCCTTGAGGGAGCGCAAGCTGGAAGTTGCAGTTGTCGGAAAAGACGAGGTGCCGCTGGAAAAAGCGCTGGGACGCGATCTGGGCGAGCTGGCTCGCGAAACCCACGAGGCAAATGGCGTGAAATTTCATCTCGGTCGAACGCCAGCGGCAATTCAAGATCGATATGTGCAGCTCGATGACGGGACGAAATTAAATTGCGATTTGGTGGTCGTTGGGATCGGCGTGCGCCCGAACATCGCCATCGCCGAAGAAGCGGGCATCGCGACCGACAACGGCGTATTGGTCGATGAGTTTTTGGAGACGAACGTGCCTGGAATTTTTGCGGCTGGCGATATCGCGTGTTGGCCCGATCCGCGTGCGGGACGTATCAGGGTGGAACATTGGGTCGTGGCGCAGCGCCACGGCCAGGCCGCCGCGCGTAATATCCTAGGAGCGCGCGAGCCATTCATCATGCCTCCATTTTTCTGGAGCAATCATTTCGATCTACACATTCATTACGCTGGTCATGGCAGCGGCAAAGATCAGGCGATTGTGTCTGGAAATTTGAAAGGAAAACACGCCTCAGTGATTTTCCGCACCGGGGATAAGCTTGCTGCTGTCGCCAGTGTTGGTCGCGACCTCGAGAACCTTAAGGCTGAAGTGGCTCTCGAACGCGGTGAAGAATTCCGCGCGTTATAACATCGTTACCAGGACGCCGGCACCGTCGCTTACGTCTTGATGATCAGATAAAGTAACAGCGCAGTGGCAATGAGCGGAATCAGGCAAACCATGAGCACCGTGTTATTGCGCGGTCCCAACTCACTCGGCACGAGATTATCCGCAACGACGGTCTTCTCGATTTTTCGCAGATGCCGCAGCACGTAAACGTAAGCGCAAATCATCGCGATGAAGGCGATTGCGGCAACGATCCGGACAGGTAACAGCGGATCGGTGGCCAGCAGTTCCATAGGTTGATGTGAAGTAGGGAAATCACGGCTTTTCCGCAAGCAAAAAAACGCACTCAATAACGAACGCCCTTCAGAGCCCGGAATCACACCAATCCGGAATCACGAATGCCTTCACAAGCCTGTTCAAATACAATTAGTTTAAGCGACATGAACCGTTCGAAAGTCCATTTGTTCTTATTTGTTCTGATAGGTAATTATTTCTTCACGCTGCTTAAATCCAAAGTTGAAAGCCGCGAACCACAAGCTGGTATAGATCAACGAGAAAGCGGCGCTGACTGAGCGCCGTTACATCCAGCAAACGGTTGCCCTGCAATGTTTGTTTCAGCTAGATTCCGCACCATGCGTCGCAATACATTCTTCGTCTTCCGCTTTCTATTACTCTTGCTTTTCATACGACCGGTTTTTGCCGAATCGGCAATCCAAGAACGCGCAAATCGGTTTCTTGCGCTCGCTAATTCCGGTTATCAGGCGCTGTACCGAGTGAATATCGAGGCACAATGGTTCGCAGTTACCGACGTGACCCCGGCCCACGATGCTGCCGCCGAAGCCACAGGCAAAGCCTACGCGGCGTTCAATGGAAATCCCACGATTATCAGTGAAGCGCGTGAGCTGCTCGCGCATCAGAACGAACTCAACGAACTGACCATTCGCCAGTTAAAACAGCTTCTGTTAAACGCGGCCGAAGGTCCGATGACAAATCCCGATCTCGTGGCGAAGCGAGTTGCGGCAGAAACAAAACAGGCGTCGATGCTCAATGGGTTCGAGTTCAAGCTCAACGGTCAGCCAATCACCGTAAACCAGATCGACGACAAATTGGAGAAGAGCGTCGATCTCAACGAGCGCAAAGCGGTCTGGGAAACATCGAAGCAGTCTGGTCCGGCATTGAAACCGAATCTGGTAACGCTGCGCGATCTGCGTAACGGCGTCGCCAAAGAGATGAAGTATCCCGATTACTTCTCGCTCGAGGTCGCTGCCTACGGAATGACTACGGATGAGATGCTCAAGATGCTGGACGAGTGGATGACGACACTGCGTCCGCTTTATTTGCAACTGCACACCTGGGCGAAATACAAACTCGCCGAAAAATTTCATCAACCAGTGCCGAAGAAAATTCCAGCGCATTGGATTAATAATCGTTGGGGGCAGGAATGGCCCGGTCTGGTCGAAGCAGCGGACATCGACAAGTATTTCAAGGACCGCACGGCGGAATGGGTTATCAAGACGGCAGAACAATTTTACACTGGGCTCGGTTTTTCCCCTTTACCGCAAAGTTTTTGGGAAAGATCGGATTTATATCCGCTGCCGCCCGGTTCGAAACGAAAGAAGAATACCCACGCCTCGTGCTGGCACATTGATCTGCAGAACGACATTCGTTCTCTGCAAAGCATCGAACCGAACGCGCGCTGGTTTTTCACCGCGCACCACGAACTCGGTCACGGATATTACTTCAAGGCTTATTCGCGCCCGGAAGTTCCGTACTTGTTACGACTCGGCGCGGCACCGGGCTTTCATGAGGGCGTGGGCGAATTGATCGCACTCGCTTCAAGTCAGGTGCCATATCTGCAATCGCGAGGTGTTTTGCCGCACGAGTTCAACGCTGACAAGACAGCATTTCTTCTCGACGACGCTCTCGCGCGCTCGGTCCCGTTTATTTATTTCTCCTGCGGCACGATGCCGCACTGGGAGGCGGATATTTACGCGCACAATCTTCCGCCTGATCAGTGGAACGCGCGCTGGTGGAAATACGTTTCCGAATTCCAAGGCATCGAGCCGCCGTCGCCACGCGGCGAAGAATTTTGCGATGCCGCCACCAAGACGCACATCAATGATACTCCAGCCTATTATTTCAACTACGCGTTTGCGACCGTGTTTAAGTTTCAATTACATGATTACATTGCACGCAAGATTCTCCATCACCCACCGCAGTCATGTAGTTACGCCGACAACAAAGAGGTCGGCGCGTGGCTGAATAACATCCTTAAAAAAGGTGGAACTGAGGACTGGCGCAAAGTCTTGAAGGAAGCCACCGGTGAGGACATCTCTACCCGCGCGATGATGGACTACTTCAAGCCGCTTATGAGCTGGCTGGAAGAACAAAACAAAGGCCGTCAGATCGGCTGGGAATAACGCGACGAATGTCGATCCTGCACGCCGCGGACGCGCGATATGACTTCGCGGACGCTGCGGGTAAAGTTTACGCGCTGGCCATCCTTAAGCAGGGCAATGTGATGGCCGCCGCCCACAATGTGAACCTCTTCGACGCGGTCGAGATGAAGTATGGCTGAGCGACTAACGCGCAGGAACTCGTCCGACGGAAGCAGTGTTTCGAGCGTTGACATGGTTTCGCGCAGGAAGTGGTTTCGCTGGCCGACGTGAAGAATAGCGTAATTGCCGCAGGCCTCGATCCAATCGATCTCATTAATCGCAATGAAAGCCGTCTGCGCTCCGCTGCGCACAAAAAAGCGGCGCTCCTCCCGCCGAATGACTTCCCGTGGCGTCGTGATTTGCGTGTGGGTTTGGGGCAGACGAGCGCGGGTGCGAGCGAGCGCTTTGGACAGGCGCTCAGGCGCGACCGGTTTGAGCAGATAATCGATCGCGCACGTTTCGAAAGCGTGCACGGCATGTTGATCAAACGCAGTCACGAAAACAATTCCTGGTCGCGGCGCCGGGCCGAGGGCTTCCACGACATCAAATCCGTTCGCGCCCGGCATTTGAATGTCGAGCAGAAGCAGGTCCGGTGAATCCGCCGCGACCACGGCGAGCGCTTCCAAGGCGCTGGCGCACTCGGCGACGATTTCCGTTTCGGCTTCGCGGGCGAGCAATCTCCGCAGTCGTTGCCGCGCGATGCGTTCGTCGTCAACTATGGCAATGCGAAGTTTCACGCAGTCGTTCGGAACGGAATTTTGATTTTGACAGTGAAACCGGATTCGTTGTCGATCTCGAGAAAACCTTGCTCACCATAGAGTTCGTGCAAGCGCGCACGTGTGCTCGATAAACCGAAGCCTTCCCTAAGCGCTTCCGATTTCGAGATCCCCGGACCCGTGTCGGAAACACTGAGTCCAAGAAAATCGGCATCCCGACATGCGCGGATGTCGATCTTACCGCCACCAGGATTTGGTTCGATTGCATGCTTGATCGCGTTTTCGACCAGGGGTTGTAGCAGAAGCGTGGGGACAGACGCGTTCAGTGCATCCTGGGCAATTTGGAATTGATAGCAGACGCGGTCGTAATAGCGGATTTGCATGATAGCGAGATATTTTTCGGTGAAGTCCAACTCGCGCTGAAGAGACACGTGTGTTTCGCCGCTGGTTTCGAGTGACAAACGCAGAAGCTCACTGAGCATGATTAAAACGGAATCAGCTTTATCCGGCGCCTTATGCGTCAGGCCGGCAATGGTGTTGAGCGTGTTGAAGAGAAAGTGCGGCCGAAGTTGGGCCTGGAGCGCCTGTAGGCGCGCGCTCGCCAGTTGAGCGGCACCGATTTCGGCGCGTCGATGAAAACGCAGCGTGTGTGCGACGCTCACGATCATGATGTAGATGGGAATTTCCACGCTGGCGAAATGGAAGAAGTCCCAGGCCGGCGGCGGTGGCCCAAACGGACGCTGGCGATGCCTGTCGAAATCCTTATCTGAAATCGGCGTCAGAGGGCGATGAGGGCCCGGGCCGGGATCGACAAGCATTTTCCATTGGTGGATTCCCCAAACGGTGACGGCGCACGTGAGAATGTGCGCCGCGAACCTCCGTTTCCAGGTTGCGCGATTTATTGGATAACGCATTGCAAAACGGAACAATAAAGGCGTGAGCAGGGCCCAGGGTAATTGGTCGCGCATCGATGCATGCAGCGCCTGCGTCCAGGGAACGCCGGTATTACGGACGAAGTTCATGCCGAGCACGAAGCCGACCATCCCCCATCCAAGGAAGGAGAGCGCCCAGCCTTTGACCAGAGGAACGATGGGGCGAAGAAATTTCGTCGGCGTCATTGGATAACCTCGCGCAAATCGGTGGAATGATTTCTCGTGTCGTGATTGTCGATCTTGCCTCGGTCGATTTGTTAAACCCAGATCGGGTCGGGTCGCTCGTTCCTTTTGATCCCACCGCGCAATCGCCAGCGCATAAGATTGTAAGTGGTACGAAGATGTCGATGTTGTTCGTTAGGCCTTGAGAGAAATGCTGGTGATAAGATTACGTTCTTTGGATTGATGACAATGTCGCTGTAACGAATCCATCAGTCTTTCGGGACAAGTGGTACGACGAATCTATATTAATGTTTGCAGTCGTTGCGACGCAAGAGTGAGATTTCGCGCAGCAGCCGGTCTCCGAAACGGTTCCATCATGGTGGTTTCATCCCAAAATCCTGCGGCTTTATCCCAAAGTTCTTTGGGTCGCGGAAGCGTGGCTGATAAGTAGCGCTGATCATGAAAACCAATACTCTCAACCTCATTTGGTTCTTTGAAAATATCACGTCCATTCGGCTCCGGCACTCGTATGGCACCCTGCTGTTAGTCCTGATCTGTTTTGGGATGAACAGCCGAATCCAGGGTGCTGCCGCCGTTGCACCGTTTCACATCGGCGACCGGGTGCGAACAATTAGTCAAAGCCCAATATATTTAGCGCCGCCGTTTGCAGGCCAATTCGTCACGACTGAGTCGATCGGCATTCAGGGCACGATTACACAAGGGCCGGTGCGCTCGGCTGATATCTGGTGGTGGAAGGTCCGGTTTAACGATGGCGCGGATGGCTGGGTGGCGGAACGGCAGATTCGCAATTGGAACGGGCAGGCAGCTGGGCCGAGAATCAGCTCGAACGTTCAAGTGATACAGGGCCCTGCTCACGGGAACAATTCGCGTGAGTTCGCCAATCTGAACCCGCCGAACGGAAGCACGGTCAGTTCGCAGCGAATTGTTTTGCGTGGCACGGTAACCGACGATCTTTACGCGCCATGGCTGATTTCCTTTTCAATGAATGGGTCGGCGGTGCCTTTGGATTTAGCCGGAAACTTTAGTCTGCAAGTGAACCTGCGCCAGGGAGCTAACAACTTCCAGTTGCGGGCGAGCGAGCCGAATCCACGGCAGCAAATCAATCAGATTACAGCGTATCTCGATGGTTCGGTTATTTATGGTTCGGATGCGGCACGCACTGCTGCCCTGCGCACGTTCCAAGGCGGCGCTCTGAAAACGAGCACTGGCAATCTGCCTCCGCTCAATGTAGATGGCCTGCCAAATGCGAACGACGCGCATCGAGTTCCCGATAACGAACTGTTTTTGGCCGGAGACGTGCGGTCGAACGAGAACGTCGAACTGAGCGCGATTCACGCGCTGTTTGTGCGGGAACACAATCAAATCGCTGCCGCTATCGCCGCGGCCAATCATTCGCTAAGCGACGAAAAGATTTTCCAAATGACGCGACGAATCGTCGCCGGCGAACTGCAGGTGATTACTTACCGTGAGTTTCTTCCGGCGCTGTTCGGACCGAACGCGTTGCGACCCTACAGTGGCTACAAGGACGACGTGAATTCCGGAACCGCGACTGAGTTTTCGACTGCGGCCTATCGCATTGGCCATACGCTCATCAATGGCGATGTGGAGTTTCTAGACAACGAAGGCAATCCTATTCGCGAAGAACTCGACCTGGATGACGCGTTTTTTAATCCTGATCCGCTGAAGGAAACTGGGCCGGACCCGATTCTCAAGTACCTGGCAACCGACAATGCCCAGTCTGTTGATACGAAAATAGTCGGCGACCTGCGTAATTTTCTGTTTGGAGCTCCGGGCGCCGGCGGTTTTGACCTTGCCTCCCTCAATATCCAGCGCGGCCGCGACCATGGGCTTGCGGATTATAACAGCACACGAGTCGCATTTGGGCTGCCGCGGGTCACGGATTTCAGTCAGATCACGAGCGATCCCGAACTTCAGGCGAAGTTGTTCCAGCTCTATGGAAATGTCGATTCAATCGATCTTTGGGTTGGCGGCCTTGCCGAAGATCATGTTTCCGGCGCAAGCGTCGGCCCAACATTCCGAAAAATCATAGCGAACCAATTCGAGCGTATTCGTGACGGGGACCGCTTCTGGTATCAGCGAGTTTTTCGCAACGAACAACTGCAGGCGCTTCAGCAAACGAGGCTTTCCGACATCATCCGCCGCAACACCGTCCTCACGAAAATTCAGGACAACGTTTTTTTCTTTGACGATACGACGCTGCAAGGATTGCAACCGCGGCCGGGATATCTTCCTCCGGCGTTGATCGGCGCCCGCGTCACTCAATTCGAGCCGGCGCCAATCGACGGGATAGGAAACAATAACAGCCATCGATTCTGGGGCGCAGCGGGGTCGGATCTCATGCGGTTCGTCTCGGCCGCCTATGGCGACTCACTGTCTTCGCCGGCGGGCGCGACCCGTCCTAGCGCGCGTTTCATCAGTAACACTGTTGTCGATCAAGGCGACGAGAGCCTGCCTGATGCACGCAATCTCTCGGATTGGACTTACGGCTGGGGCCAGTTCATCGATCACGATCTCGATCTCACCACTTCAGGCGATGAGGCTTTCGATATTCCCGTGCCGCCGGGCGATCCCTTCTTTGATCCGGAGAACACGGGTAACCAAGTGATCTTCTTTTCGCGTTCCATTTATGACGCAGCAACCGGCACGCAGGTTCCGAATGTTCAGGAGCAAAACTGGTCGATTAACTATCGACCTCGGGGGTAGATCGAGCACAGATCAGTCAAGAAAATCTAGCGCTCGCCGGGGGTTGCGCCGTGAGCTTGTAGAAAATCTTTCACGGCGCGCGTTCCTCGGCGAAGGGCACGGTGTTCGGAGAACGCGTTCCACCATCAACATGCAATTTGCTATTTTATTTGGCCGATGGATTCGGGAGCGATTGGTTCAGCTTTGCCTGCGCTTTCATTATTTCGGCCTCCATCGCCGGCATGATGTCCGCCATGTAGGCGCCGAACTTTTGCATCGCAGATTTCCCGACGGGCGAACCGTAAAAATCTGCCAGTGCTTTCAACTCCTCGGTGGTGAAATGCTTCACCATTGAATCGATCATCGCCTTGGTTAATGCCGCGATGTCGAGTTGCGAAGTCATCAATTTCTGAAATTGCTCGCGTTGGTCCGGTGGAAGGTTCGCGGCCATCTTTTCGGCCATGTCCTCGAACAATGCTTTGGGTGGAGTGGCCTGGAGGTAACGCTCGGCTTCGTGACGCCGGGTTTCCGGAGTATCAGGTGCACCGAAAGCAAGAGCACACGAGATGAACAGGGTGAGGATAGTCAGGGTAAAGGCGTATTTTTGCATGGGAATCGAGTGATAGACCTGCATTGGCAATAAGGCGATCTTTTTTCTAGCGGCCCTTGCGCCTGTTTAGATCAGTAAGGCAGCGAGCCCAAGAAAGACGAGCAGACAGCCTACGTCGGTGAAGGTGGTTACGACGATGCTGGATGCCGTTGCCGGATCAGCCCCGA